>Ga0247822_10002277_pt1 | contig 12193 bp, 12 predicted proteins | sample 13C_Cellulose_Da_FD_192423 | JGI IMG/M metagenome (GOLD analysis project Ga0247822, IMG submission 192423) | Soil microbial communities from agricultural site in Penn Yan, New York, United States - 13C_Cellulose_Day30 | ecosystem: Environmental > Terrestrial > Soil > Agricultural land | place...
TCGACCCGGCTGCTCGAGCGGCTGTCGACCGCGCTCGGCAACGCCGGCTTCGCGGTCGCCACCGCGACCAACGGCATGGAGGCGCTCGGCGCCGCGCTCAGCCGCAGCCCCGACGTGGTCCTGGCCGCGCTCGACATGCCGGTGGTCGACGGCCTCAAGCTGCTCGAGGAGATGGGCCGCCACACCGAGCTGGCCGGCGTGCCGGTGATGATCATGGCGGAGACCGCGACCGATCTGGTCCGCCTGCAGGCGCTCCAGCACGGCGCCACCGAGTTCATCCCCAAGCCGTTCACCTCGCTCGAGGTGATCCTGCGCGCCCGCCGCCTGGCCCGGGCCGCCCGCCGCGACGGCGAGCGGGTGCTGCTGCGCGGCGCGGTCGATCAGGTCAGCCTGCCGTCGCTCCTGACCATGCTGGAGCACGATCGCAAGACCGGCATCCTGACCCTCACCCGCGACGAGCTGGTCGCGTGGCTGACCTTCGTCGACGGCCGCCTGGTCCGGGTCCGGTCCTCGGACATGCGCGGCGACTCGCGGTCGTCGCTGATGCGCATCCTCGACTGGTCCGACGGCCACTTCGAGCTGACCGCCGGCGCCGTCGAAGGCGACGCCGAGCTCGAGGACTCGGTCACCCACCTCCTGCTCGAGCACGCGCGGATCCGCGACGAGTCGGCGAAGCGGCGGCAACCGAGCTGACCGGGTCACCGGCGTGACGATCGAGCTCGGTCGCGCAGTGGGCCGAGAACACGCTCACCTCGCCCGCGTGCTCGGCGACCAGCTGGCGCAGCCGGGCCTGGTTGGCGACCCGGGCGGCGTCGTCGGTCGAGCGGCGGCGCTGGAACCAGCGCAGGCCGAGCGGCGTGCGCGGCGCCAGCGGATCGATCTCGCGGTGGTGGAAGTAGGCGTCGCCGGCGTGCAGGAGCCAGCGGTCGCCGGTCCGCACCGCGACGCCGCAGTGGCCGGCCGAGTGCCCGACCAGCGGCACCAGCAGCACGTCGGTGCCCAGCCCGGGGATGACGCGCACCGCGTCGAAGCCGAACCAGCGCTCGCCGGCGACGGCGTAGGGCGCCCACCGCGGGCCGTGCGACCACTGGACCGGGCGGTAGCCGAACGTCTTGCTCGGTCCGGTCGGCGCCCGCGCCGCGGCCAGCTCGTCGCCGAACACGTGGACCGTGGCCGCCGGGAAGTCGGCGAGGCCGCCGACGTGATCGAGATCGAGGTGGGTCGGCACGATGTGGCGCACGTCGGTGCGGGTGAAGCCGAGCCGCTCGACGTGGGCGACCGCGGTCTCGGCCGGGTCGAGCCGAGGCGCGCTGCGCACGAGGAAGCGCCGGCCCAGCCGGCTCGGATCGGCGACGTCGCGCTCGCCGAGGCCGGTGTCGACCAGGACCAGGCCGTCGTCGGACTCGATCAGCAAGCAGTGGCAGACCATCCGCGCGCGCGCGAACAGCCCGCCCTCGCCCAGCACCAGGCGGGCGCTGGCCGGGCACATGGTCCCGCAGTTGATGTGATGGACTCGCATGTCGCCCACCGTGCGGTCGCCGCGGCCGCGCCGGTTGGAGAAATCGGCCATCGCGCCACGACCGGGCTCGACGCGCGCGCCGCGGTCCGCCATGATCGGACGGTGTCGGCCGCAGCGGTTCACCTGGCGCCCCGGGGACGGCTCGGGGGCTTCGTGCGCGGCGTCCGGGTCGTCACCCACGCCGCCGACGCCACGCCGTCTTACGTCCGGCTCCCGGACGGTGAGGTCGAGCTGGTCGTCCGCTTCCTGGGCCCCGACGTCGACGCCCACGTCGTCGGCACCCGCCTGCAGGCGCTGCACAAGGGCGGCCCGGTGGTGCCGCCCGAGGCCATCGCGGTCCGGTTCAAGGCCGGCGGCGCCTATCCGTTCTTCGGCGTGTCGATGGCCGCGCTGACCGATCGGCTGGTCTCGGTCGACACGCTGTGGGGCGCCGAGGGCGCCCGCTTCCGCGAGCGGGTCGCCGAGGCGGCGACCGCGGCGGCGCGCGTGCAGGTGATCGAGGACGTGCTGACCGCCCGCCTGCAGCGGGGCGACCTGTTCGAGCCGGCCTCGGCGCCCGTGGTCCGGCGCGCGATCCGGTCGATCGAGACCGGGTCCGAACGGTCGAGCGTCGGCGCCCTCGCCCGCTCGCTCGGGATCAGCGAGCGCCAGCTGCGCCGCGGCTTCGACGACGTCGTCGGCATGGGCCCCAAGGCGTTCGCCCGGGTGGTCCGCTTCCAGCGGGCGCTACGCGCGGCAGCGCGCGGCACCGCGCCGGACTGGGGCGCGATCGCGGCGGCGACCGGGTACTACGACCAGGCCCACCTGGTCGGCGAGGTCCGGCGCCTGACCGGGACCACCCCGGCCGCGCTGCTCCGCGCGGCGCGCTGAGGCGCGGCACAGCTCACGACGACCCCGGCTCGTCGGCCTGGGCGACGTTGCCCGGGAAGCCGAGCGCGGCCCGCCAGTGGCCCTTGCCGCCGCCGCTGACCGCGCGGCTCCACAGCCGGTGGCCGTCGAGATCGAAGCAGTCGATCCGGCTGCCCTTGCCGACCACGATGCAGTCGGGCTCGATCACGATCGTCGCCCGCCCCTCGCCGCTGGTCGGCGCGCGCCAGCGGGTGTCGCCGGTCAGCGGGTCGAGCCGGTAGATCTGGTTGGCGTCGGCCGACACCACCAGCACGTCGTGGCGCCAGGCCACGAACACCTCGCCGTGCCCACCGTACGACAGCACGTTCGACCACCGGGTCGCCCCGGTCACGCGGTCGAGGCCGTACACCATGCCGTTGATGCCGACGACGAGGATCGCGCGGTCGGGATCGATCGGGTCGCGGTACACCATCCTTCGATCGTACCGCGCGGCGTGGGCGGTGGCTCAGGCGAGCTGGCCGCTCTCGATCACGGTCACGCCGGCGGCGCGCATCTCGTCGATCGCGCGCTCGCCGTCGCCGGGCGTGATCTCGACCGCGCGGCAGCCGTCCTCGATCACGTAGGTCGTGAAGCCCTCGACGACCGCGTCGATCGCGGTGGCCTTGACGCAGTAGTCGGTGGCCAGGCCGAGGATGTAGACCTTGGTGACGCCCTGGTCGCGCAGCCACTCGGCCAGGCCGGTCGACTTGCGCCGGCCGTTGTCCCAGAAGCCGCTGTAGCTGTCGACGGTCGAATCGGTGCCCTTGGGGAAGATCTTGGTGATGCGGCTGCGGTCGAGGTCGTGGTGGAGCTCGGCGCCGCGGGTGCCGGCCACGCAGTGCGGCGGCCACAGCACCTGGGCCAGGCCGTGCAGCTCGACCACCTCGTACGGCGCGCGGCCGGGGTGGTGGACGTGGAAGCTGCCGTGGTCGGGCGGGTGGAGGTCCTGGGTGGCGACCACCAGCTCGAACTGGCGCGCGACCTTGTTGGCGACCGGGATGGTCTCGTCCCCGTGCGCGACCGCGAGCGCCCCGCCCGGGCAGAAGTCGTACTGGAGGTCGACGAGGATGAGCGCCTTGTCGGTCACCCGGCCAGTCTACACCGGCGCCCGCGCTCACTCCTCGCGCAGGATCAGCAGACCGGGCCTGGCGAGAGCTGGCAGGACCGCGCCGCGACGTCGCGTATGCTCGTCGCATGCGGGCCCCGTTGCTGCTGCTGGTCGCGATCGCGCTCACCACGCCCGCCTGCGGCGGCGACGACGGTGAGGGTGACGGCGACGGGGTCGGCGCGGACGGCGGCGCCGACGGCGCGTCGGCCGGTGCGTGGGCGAGCGCGGCGCCGATCGGCGGCGGGCCGATCCAGGAGACCGCGGCGGTCGCGCTGGCCGGGCGCATCTACGTGATCGGCGGGCTGTCGAGCTTCGCCGCGTTCACCGACGAGGTGTGGGTGTTCGACGTCGCCGCCGGCACCTGGTCGCCCGGCCCGGATCTGCCGCGTGCGGTCCACCACGCCAACGCCGCGGTGGTCGGTGACACGATCTACGTGGTCGGCGCCCTCGAGGGCGGCGCGTTCACCGCGATCGGCGACGTCTGGTCGTACCGACCCGGGGTCGACGCCGCCTGGCAGCCGCGCGGCACCATGCCGGCCGGAACCCAGCGCGGCTCGGCGGTGGTCGGCGTGATCGGTGACACCATCTACCTCGCCGGCGGTCTCCGCGGCGGCGCCGCGGTCGCCGACGTGTCGTCGTACACGCCGGCGACCGGCGCGTGGGACACCACCCTGCCGGCGCTGCCGGCCCCGCGCGACCACGGCTGCGGCGCGGCGATCGGCGACCGCCTGTTCGTCGCCGGCGGCCGCCAGGCGTCGATCACCTCGCAGGCGGCGACGCTGTTCGCCTACCGGCCCGGCGCGGCGTGGACCGAGGAGGCGCCGATGCCGACCGCGCGCGGCGGTACCGCGTGCGGCGTGATCGACGGGCGCCTCTACGTCGTCGGCGGCGAGGGCAACGCGGCGTCACCGACCGGCGTGTTCCCGCAGACCGAGGCCTACGACGCCGCCGCTGGCCGGTGGACGTCGCACCCGCCGATGCCCGAGCCGCGCCACGGGATGGGGGCGGCCGTGTGGGACGGCGCGCTCTACGTCCCGGCCGGGGCGACCCAGCAGGCGATCGGCCCGGTCGCGACGCACGACGTGTTCCGACCCTAGCTAGCCCGCCGTCACGTCCTCCATGCCGCCCGTCGGACCAGGCCGAGCGCGATCAGCAACACCACGGCTCCGATGAAGGCGACGAAGATCGTCCCGGCCAGGCCGCCGAACGGCGCGCTCCAGCCGGCGGAGCGGAAGATGAAGCCGCCGACGAACGCGCCGACGATGCCGACGACGATGTCGCCGATCAAGCCATAACCCGAGCCCCCGACCAGGAGCGACGCCAGCACTCCGGCCACGAGGCCCACGATGATCCAGGTGAGGATGTCCATGGTGCCATGGACCAGCATCGGGCGTGCCAGACCTGGCGCACGCCCCGCATCGATGTCGTTCCGCGCCCCTGCACCGCTACCCGTGGGCGCGGGCGCACGGCGCGCCGCCCACGCGTGGTTAGTGGGTGCGAAGCACTCGCTTCGCACCCACCGTCGATCGATTGACCTCGCCCACAGACGGGCTCGTTCAATCTCCTGTGAGTACTCGGCTCGCCTTCGCTCGCCTCAGTTCGGGGCGGGGGTGCCCGTGGCCTTCTCGAGCGAAGCCGGCAGCGGCGGCAGCTCGGTGATCGCCGGAAGCAGCGCGATCTCGATGCGCCGGTTGCGCTGGCGATCGGCGCCACTGGTGTTGCTCGCGACTGGATCGTGCTCGCCGGCCCCCGACGGGAGCAGCGCGTCGGGCTTCATGCCGGCCTTGACCAGGAACCGGGTCACGGTCAGGGCGCGCGCGGTCGACAGCTCGAGGTTGTCGGCGTACGTGCTGCCCTTGAGCGGGACGTTGTCGGTGTGGCCGATCACCAGGAACCGGCGATCGGCGAACCGCTTGAGGATCAGGCCGACCTCGAGCACCGCCAGCTGGCCCTTCTCCGACAGCTCGGCCGAGCCCGACGGGAACAGCACCTCGGCCGGCAGCTCGACGACCAGGCTGCCGCGGCGCGCGCTGACCGTGAGCTGGCCGGTGTCGATCATCCGGGCGAACTGGGTCTGGATCTCGGTGATCGCGGCCATCCGCTTCTCGGCCTCGACCTTCTGGGCGCGCAGCGCGGTCAGCTCCTCGCGGGTCGCCGACAGGTTGGACTCCAGCTTGGCCAGGGCCTCGTCGTTCGCCTTGTGGCGCGCGGTGATGTCGGCGAGCTGGCCCTGGCAGGTGGCGAGCTGCTCACCGCGGACCCGCGCGTCGTCCTGGGCCGGCGCCAGCGCGGCCTTGCAGGCCCGCGCGGCGACGTCGTCCTTCGTGTGCTGCTCGCGCAGCGTCCACGCGTAGTAGCCGAGGCCGCCGGCGCCGGCGGTCATCAGCAGCGCGTAGGCCCACAGGCGGAACGGGAACTTGCGCACCTTGCCGGGGGGCGTGGTCGCGCGCGTCGGGATGGGCGGTGGCTGAGGATCTCGAGCCATCCGACGATGCTACGCGAAGTCCGATGTGGGCTGGTGGCTCCCCGACACCGCCATCTGCACCGGGCGTGGGCGCGATTACGCGCGGCGCGCGCGCGGATGTCGTCGTCAGTCGTCGAAGGGAGAGATCATGCGGGCCTCGGCCGCGCCGGTCCGGAGGACGACGTCCTCGTAATAGCGCGCGGCCGGCGTGCCCGAGGCGTCGACGCGATCGATCTCGGCGTCGACCACCGCCGCCAGGTCCTCGAGCCCGCCGGCGCTGACCGACCGGCCATTGATGTAGAACGACGGCGTGCCGCCGGCGCCGAAGCGCTGCAGCACGTCACCGCTGCGCGTCAACCAGCCCCGGCAGTCGGCGCCGCCGGCGTCGGCGCGGAAGCGGGCGACGTCGAGCCCGGCCGCCTTGGCCAGCTTCTCGATCTCGGCCTCGGTGGCGCGCTCCTTGGCCGGTGGCTTGCCGGCCTCGGGCCAGATCGCCGCCCACAGCGCCTTCTCGAGCGCGGCGTACTTGGCCGGCCCTTGCTTGGCGGCGGCGCACGCGGCCCGCCCGGCCGGCTCGGCCGGCGCGCCGTGGATGACGAAGTACTTCGACACCACGCGCACGTCCTTGGGGTAGCGCGCGCGCAGCTGCTCCAGCGTCGGCGCGATCATCGCGCAGTACGGGCACAGGAACTCGTAGGCCTCGACGATGGTCACCTTGGCATCGCGCGGGCCCAGCACCGGATCGGACGGATCGATCGGGATCGCGTAGGTGACGCTGGTGTCGAGCTCGGGGCGGACCGCCTGCTTGAGGAACGCGAGCAGCCTGTCGAGCCGGTGCTCGACCCGGATCAGCCGGGCCTCGGGCGTGGCCGGCTTGGCATCGGCGCCGGTGACCGCCTGGGTCAGCGCCAGCTCGAGCCGCTCGAGGCGCTCCTCGATCTGGCTCAGCCGCGCCGGATCGGTGGGCGCGGCGGCGGGACGGCAGGACGCGAGCAGCGCCGCGATCGCGGCGCCGGCGAGGACGGGTGCGAGACGCATCGCGCGAGAGTCTACGCCATCGCCCGTTGCAGCGCCGCGCGCAGCTCCCGCGCCAGGTCGCCGCGGGCGCCGGCGATGACGCGGTCGAGGCCGAGCCACGCCGCCATCGCCCGCAGCTCGCCCGCCAGCGCCCGCGCCACCGTCCGGCGCTCGACGCCGGGCTCGGCGAACGCGCCGGGGACCCGCAGCGCGCCGGCGGCGCGGTCGGCCTTGAGGTCGACCCGGGCGACCAGACGATCGCCTAGGAGGAACGGCAGCACGTAGTAGCCGAACCGGCGCTTCGGCGCCGGCGTGTAGATCTCGAGCCGGTAGTGGAAGTCGAACAGCCGCTCGGTGCGCGGCCGGTGCCAGATCAGCGAGTCGAACGGGCTGACCAGGGCGGCGGCGGCGACCCGGCGTGGCGCGCGCGCGGCCGGGTCGAGGAACGCCGGCTCGCGCCAGCCCTCGACGGTGGCCGCGATCAGCTCGCCGCGCTCGACCAGCTCGCCGAGCAGCGGCCGCGCCACCGGCGGACGGATGCGGAAGTAGTCGGCGAGATCGGCGGCGGTGGCCACGCCGAGCGCGCCGGCGGCCACGCGCAGGAGCTCGCGCTGGGCGTCGGCCCGAGCCGGGGTCGGCGCGGCGATCACCTCGGCCGGCAGCACCCGCGCCGGCAGATCGTAGACCCGCTCGAAGGTCGCGGCGCGGCGGGTCGCGGTCAGCTCGCCGGCCCAGAACAGGAACTCGAGCGCCCGCTTGTGCTCGCTCCAGCCCCACCACGCCGACGACCGGGTCTTCGGCCCGCCGGCGGTGAGCTCGCCGGCCGACAGCGGCCCGCGGCTGCGGATCTCGGCCAGGATCTCGTCGACGAACCCGCGCCGCTCGCGCGCGAAGGTCGCGATGGTGCGCCACACCCCGGCGCCGGCGCGGGCGTCCTCCATGCGCCAGCGCAACAGCGGCTGCAGCGCGACCGGCACCAGGCTGGCCTCGTGGGCCCAGTACTCGAACAGCTCGCGGCGCGCCACGCCCGCGCCGAGCGCATCGCGATCGTGGGCGCCGAGCCGGGTCCACAGTGGCAGCTCCTGGGCGCGGACCAGCACGTTGACCGAGTCGACCTGGATCAGCCGCACCCGATCGAAGACCCGGCGGATCGCGGCCGGTGCGCTCCGGGCCGGCCGCGGTGCGGCCACGCCCTGGGCGGCGAGCGCGATCCGTCGCGCCGCCGCCGCCGACAACCACTCGGCGGTCAAATCGCGAACTCGAAGCCCTGCTTGAGCAGGCGCTCGTACTTCTTCTTGTCGAACCGGTACAGGCGCGCGGCCCGGTGGCGCACGCCCTGCTCGACCTCGTCGGTCTCGATCACCAGGCCGAGCGACAGGATCTTCTTGCGGAAGTTGCGCTTGTCGAGCGGGCGCTCGAGGACGATCTCGTACAGGCGCTGCAGCTGGGTCAGCGAGAACCGCGGCGGCAGGAGCTCGAAGCCGATCGGCGCGTAGCGGACCTTGCCGCGCAGCCGCTCGACCGCGCGGGCGATGATCGCCTCGTGATCGAAGGCCAGCGCCGGCAGGGCGTCGAGCGGGAACCAGCCGACGTTCTCGGCGTCGGTGGCGGCCTTGACCCGGTAGTCGGACAGCTTGGCCAGCGCGTAGTAGGCGACCGTGATCACCCGGCCGCGCGGATCGCGGCCGGGCGCGCCGAACGTGTACAGCTGCTCGAGGTAGACGTCCTCGATGCCGGTCTCCTCGCGCAGCTCGCGGCGGGCAGCGGCGTCGAGCTCCTCGTCCTCCTTGATGAACCCGCCCGGCAGCGCCCACGCGTGGCGGAACGGGTCGACGCCGCGCTGGATGAGCAGGACCTTGAGATCGTCGGCGTCGAGGCCGAGCACGACGCAGTCGACGGTGACCGCCGGCCGCGGGTAGGGATAGACGTGCTTGCCCGGCGGCGGCGGCGTCCACGGTGCGGCGGTCGAGGTCATGCCTGCCCCCGGGCGTGCTCGTCGGCGATGAACCGGTGCATCGCCGCCAGCTCCTGGCGGTAGCCGCCCGACAGGATCGGGAACCGGCACCACGACCGCGGATCGAGGTTCTTGTCGTCGAGGTGGAAGCTGGGCGCCAGGCGCTCGCGCTTCCACTGGTTCTTGCACCACAGGGTGAAGAACCGCTCGATCCACGCGCCGAGCTGGTCGAGGCCGAACTGCGGGAACCGCGGCTGGATCTCGAGCAGCACCTCGAGCGGCAGGCGCTTGTCGCGGATGGCGGCGTCCTCGACCGCCTCGAGCACATCGTACGGCATGAGGTCCTTCTCGTCGGTCTGGCCGTGGCCCGGCGGCCGCAGCTCGGCGGTCGGCTGCTGGGCATTGATGGCGCGGAGCGCCGGCACCGGTCCGAGCCCGGTCGGGCCCACGGCCTCCATCCAGCGCAGCCACGCCCGCAGGTAGGTCTTGTCGATGCCGCCGATCGGCGCCAGCCCGCCCGAGGTGTCGCCGTCCATGGTCGCGTAGCCGACCGCGGCCTCCGACCGGTTCGACGTGGTCAGGAGCAGCGCGCCGCGCAGGTTGGCGAACAGCCAGATCGACGGCGCCCGCACCCGCGCCTGGATGTTCTGCAGGGCGACGTCGTCGCGCTCCCAGGTCAGGCTCCGGCCGAGCGCCTGCTCGATGGCGCCGACGTAGCCCTTGACCATCGGCTCGACGTCGAGGACGTGGAACTCGGCGCCGATCGCGCCGGCGACCTCGCGGGCCGCGGCGCGGGTGACGTCGCCCGAGTTCTCGGTGGCCTGATAGGCGCACAGCAAGAGGCGCCGGGTCAGGTCGCGGAGATCGGTGGCCTCGGCCAGCCCCGGCACGTAGGCCAGCCGCTGCTTGACGCCGTCGAAGCCGTGCTCCTCGACGGCGAGGGCCAGCGCCTGGCCGACCAGCACCGCGCACGCCGCCGAGTCGGCGCCGCCCGAGATCGACACCACGTAGCCGCGCGACCGGCTCTTGCGCATGTAGTCCCACAGCCCGAGCCCGACCGCGCGCGAGAACTCCTCGTCCTTGGGGTGATCGCCGTCCTCCCAGGTGCGGGCGATCACCGGCGGCGCCACCGGGCGGCGCTCGGGCCAGGTGAAGTCGACCTCGATGACGCCGGTCTCGGCGTCGTGGCGCGGGCGGTGGCTGCCGCGCCGGGCCTGCTCGCGGCGGTTGGACTCGACGTCGACCACCGCGGTGGCCAGCTCGACGTCGACGAAGCCGAAGCGGCGGCCGCGCGCGACCAGCTCGCCGCCCGAGGCGATCAGCGCGCCGCCGTCGTAGATGACCCGGCCGGCCTCGTTGCCGAGCAGGTTGGCGTACAGGTAGCCGACCCCGAACGCGCGCGAGCCCTCGACGACGAAGCGCTGGCGCACGGCGAACTTGCCGAACGCGAAGTGGCTGGCCGACGGGTTGAGGATCAGGTCGACCCCACGCAGGGCCAGGTCGGCGCCCGGCCGGTTGGCGACCCAGGCGTCCTCGCAGATCTCGAAGCCGATGCGAACGTCGCCGACGTCGAACAGCACGTCGCCGAGCGGGAAGCGGGCGTCACCGCGCTCGAGCTGGTCGCGCTCGCCGGCCGGCCACTCCTTGAACCAGCGCGGCTCGTAGTGGATGCCGTCGCCGGCGAGGAATCGCTTGGCGACGAAGCCGGCGATGCGGCCGTCGACCACCAGCGCGGCCGCGTTGTAGAGCGCCTTCTCGAAGTACAGCGGCAGACCGAACGACACCACCATGCCGCGCGTCTGGGGCACGAACTTCTCGAGGGCGAGGAACGCCTCCTCCTGCAGCCCGGGCGCGAAGAAGGCGTCCTCGCAGCCGTAGCCGGTCAGGCACAGCTCGGGCAGGCACAGGACCGACACGCCCTCGACGCGCGCCCGATCGATCGCGGTCTGGATGTTCCTCAGATTGCCCTCCCAGTCGAAGGGCGTCTGGTTGAGGCAGGCGGCAGCGACCTTGATGAGCTTCATGACGGGTCTCGGTCCCTAGTGATTAACCCTGAGATGCTCGACCAGCACGGGCGCGATGCTCACGACCTCGAGGAAGTCGGAGGCCAGGGCGTGGGCGCGCGGGTGGCTGTCGGTGACCACGACCCGGCCGAACAGGCCGGAGGCGCGGATGCGGTCGATCGAGTCGTCGGGCAGGACGCCGTGGGTGGCGATGGCGTCGATCGACGCCGCGCCGGCGTCGCGGTAGGCGTGGGCGGCGTTGATCAGCGAGCCGCCGGTGCGGATCATGTCGTCGTAGATCACCACCCGCTTGCCGGCGACCGCGGCCGACACGCCGGTGACCTCGGTGTGCTCGCCGTCGAGGCGCCGCTTGTAGACGAACGCGGCCGGCACGCCGAGGTCGTTGGCCAGGCTCTCGACCCACTTGGCGCGGCCGGCGTCGGTGCAGGCCAGGACCAGATCGTCGCCGCCGAGCCGGCGCGCGGCGGCGAGGATCACCTCCTTGCCGTAGACGTGGACCGGGCGGATCGCGCCCTCGAAGTAGTGGGCGATGGCCGCCACGTGCAGGTCGAGCAGGAAGACCTGGTTGCCGCGGCTGGCCGACGGGATCGCCGACAGCAGCCGGGCCCGGGTCTTGGCGGTGACCACCTCGCCGGGGCGGACCGCCCGCTCCATCGTCGAGTAGCCGAAGTACGGGATGACCAGGGTCAGCCGGTAGGCGCCCGACAGGACGATCTCGTTGGCCAGGTCGAAGACCTCGAGCGTGTCGGCCTCGCCGATGGTCCCGGCGACGATCACGACGTCGCGATCGGCGACCTTGGTGATCACGCGCTGGTAGTGCTCGCCGTCGGGGAACACCCGGCGCTCGACCTCGCCGCGCGGCCAGCCCTCGAGGGCGGCGATGCGGTCGGCGAGGTAGGTGTAGCGCTCGGTCGAGAACACCAGCGGGGTCATCGCGCGGCTCCATGGGCGTGGGCGCGAGCGCGGGCGACCAGCGCCAGCTTGCGCTCGTGCAGCACCGGGTCGAGCCCGACCGGGTACGGCTGCGGGTTGTGGTGGCGGCGGGTGCGCGGCGACAGCGAGGCCAGGTCGGCGCTGGCGCGGGCCCGCGCCGCCTCGAGATCGCCGCCGGCGCCGGTCGGCGCGCCGTCCTTCATCACCGTGATCAGCAGCTCCTCGACGTCGCCGTCGAGCTGGAAGCTGCGGGTCGGATCGTCGAGGTCCCACGCGGCGCCGGCGG
>Ga0247822_10002279_pt1 | contig 12186 bp, 7 predicted proteins | sample 13C_Cellulose_Da_FD_192423 | JGI IMG/M metagenome (GOLD analysis project Ga0247822, IMG submission 192423) | Soil microbial communities from agricultural site in Penn Yan, New York, United States - 13C_Cellulose_Day30 | ecosystem: Environmental > Terrestrial > Soil > Agricultural land | place...
GGCTATTTCGAGCAGGCCGTCGCGGCAGGCGAACCTGGTGCCGCCGTCAGGCTCGCCGATTTCCGCCGAGATGGGTTGGGCGGGCCCGTTGATGGGGAAGCGGCGGTCGGTCTCTACGAGCGGGCACTTGCCGCCGGCGATGGTGTTGCGGCGACGCGGCTCGGCGACGTCTACTTCGATGGGGCAATCGTCCCGCGGGATGTCGCGAAGGCCGCGGACTACTACGAGCAATCGCCGGAAGGCGTCCCACCGCGTGCCTTGATTGAGGTCGCCGACTTGCGGCTAACCCAGGATCCGCCGCGCGCCATCGCCTACTACGAAGCTGGTCGCGAGGCGGGCGAGGCCATTGCTGCGGCTCGGCTGGGCGACATCTTCCTTAGGGGGCAATTCGCGGAGGTCGACCTCGCACGTGCCTATGACGAGTTTATCGTGGCGGGAGCTGCTGCGAATGTGGCCTCGCTGATCGAACTGGCCGACCTCTATCGGGAATCGAACGAAGGCACCGACGCGGTCGGCCGAGCTGTGGCCCTCTACGAAAGGGCCCTCGCTGCGGGCGAACCTCGAGCAGCCGGACGCCTTGGCGATCTATATTTCGACGGGGTGTCGGTCCCGCAGGATGTCGCGGCGGCGGCGGGCTACTATTCCCAGTCCTCGGATGGGGTGCCCTCCCGGGCGCTGATCGCCATATCCGATGCCATCTTGGCGGGTGAGCTCGACGGACCAACCGCCGATGCCAAAGCACTGCTGGAACGCGGCGTGGCCGAAGGCCAGGTTGAAGCGGCAGTTCGGTTAGGTGACCTTGCTTTTGCGGCGGGCGATACTGCTTTGGCGGCCGACGCATATGACAAGGCGCCGACGTTGGTTTCGCCGGAGCGACTGGTCGAACTGGCACAGATGCTGCTGGCGGGGTCCGGCGCAGGCGACCGTGCCGCCGCCTATCTGGTGGCGGCTTTCGACCGCGGGGTGGTGCAGGCGGCGGGTTTGCTTGCCGACCTCTATTTCGAAGGCGAGGCGGTCGCCAGAGATGAGCTCAAGGCAGCGTCCTACTACCTGAAATCGCCGGACGGCGTGCCCAGCGAGGCGAAGGTGGCTGTCGCCGACATGCTGAGTGCCGGCAAGCTCGGCGCCCCCGACGCTCCCCGGGCCATTGGCCTCTACGAAGAGGCGGCTGCGGCTGGCGACAAGCAGGCATACGCCCGACTGGGCGATCTCTACTTTGACGGCGTGCTCGTGCCGGTCGATCTGGTCAAGGCCGAGGCCATGTATCTGGAGTCTGGTGGGGTGCCGCTGAAGGCAAAGGTCGCGCTGGGTGACCTGTACCGTGACGGAACCGGCGTTGCCCAGGATGTGGCCAGGGCAATAGAGTACTACGAGGCTGCGGACGTAGCAGGCGACACGGCAGCGACCCTGCGGCTTGGCGACCTCTACTTCGAGGGCGAGTTGCAGCCGCAAGACCTGACGAAAGCCGGGGCGTACTACGACCGCGTAACCGATCAGCTCGGCGCGTCGACGCTGATCGAGCTCGGCGACAGCTTCCAGCAGGGCCCGGCGGCAGATGTGGACAGGGTCCTTCGCTACTACGAGGAGGCCCTTGCAGGCGGCGAAGAGGATGCCGCCCGCCGACTCGGAGATCTATTCTTCGATGGGAAGCTGGTGCCAAGGAATCTGGCCACGGCGGCCGACTACTATGATCAAAGCGGGAAGCAACTCGCACCCGCCATCCATGTCGTCCTCGGCGAGGCCTTCAGTCCGGGCGGCGAGGCGCCGACCGATGGGGTACGCGCGGTTGACCATCTCGAGGCAGCGGTGGTGGCCGGTGAGCGGACCGTTCTTGCCAAGCTCGGCGCACTCTATCTCGGTGCCGCAGGAGTGCCGCCCGATCTCGCCAAGGCCGAGCAGGTCCTGCTCGGCGCCGCCCAGGACGGCAATAGCGAACCGCTCCTGACGCTGGCTGCCAGTTACCTCGATGGTGACGTGGCAGAGGGCAGTCCGGAAGCCGGCGTCGCGCTTCTGCGCCGGGCGACCGACGGGGCCGTTCCGGGCGCTGCCATGCTGCTGGCGGAAGCGATGATCGCGGGCCGCGGCGTAGCGGCCGATCCGGCCGCTGCCGTTCCGGTGCTGGAAGCGGCCGCGGCGCGAGGCGACACCGAGGCGGCCAGGCGCCTGATCGCACTCCTCCTCGATGGAGCCGAAGGCGTGCGCCCCGATCCGGCCAGGGCACGAGAGATTCTTGCTGTCATCGAGCCTGCCCTCGCTCCACAGGACAGCCTGTTCGAGCGCGTACTACTCGATGCGGCGAGCCGGAACTCGGCGTCGGCTCGGGCTGAGACGGCCGAACGTTTCGGCCGGCTGGACCAGTCCCGGCGCGCCGCACTTCTGCCGCGCCTCAGGGCGCTCAACGAGAATACCTACGTTTTCGTGCTGCAGGGACTTCTGCGCCAGCAGGGTCTGTTCGACCGCGAACCTGACGGGATGCTGGATGGTCCAACCATCCGGGCGATACGCACGCTCTGCGCCACCGTCGGCAAGGAAAGCATCTGCGCCGCCGGGCCCATGGCACCCGCGGCAGTCGAGGTGATCGCAGGCACGCTGCACTAGGGGGGAGGCCGCGTTGGGACGGCCATCGACTCGGTAACTATTTGTGATAATTATATATTTTGGCTTCTTGGGGGATCGTCAACATGCGCAGTAGCCATCAGACAATTTCGAGCTGAGCGCGCGGCATGGCCACGGACGCTGATGTCGAGGCGAGCGACTCGGGTGGCGAGCGGGCGACGGCCGCTTCACAGCCGACCATCATGGTTGGCGGCTTTCGGACGGCCGTACTGAATCGGCACCAACTGGCCGAGAGGATGCTCGCCGATTGCCTCGAGGCTCGTGCTCAGCGCCATGTATGGCGTCCAAAACTGATCTTTTCTTCGAACGGGCAGGGCATCGCCCTCGCCGCTTCAGACAGCGCATTCGCAGCGGCCATGGATGAGGCCGATATCATTCACGCCGACGGCATGCCCGTAGTGTTTGCCTCGAGGCTGACATCCACGCCTTTGCCGGAACGGATCGCAACGACGGACTTTTTCCACAATGCTGCGCAAGTAGCTGCAGAGCATGGCCTCAAGTTTTTTCTCCTGGGGGGAGCCGAGGAGGAAAATGCCGCGGCGGCAGAGGCCATTCGCCGCCAGTACCCCAACTTGCAGCTGGTCGGACGCCACCACGGCTACTTCGGGCCGGAGCAGGACGAGGCAGTGTGCAGGATGGTGCGGGATAGCGGGGCCGATGTCCTGTGGGTAGCCCTAGGCAAGCCCATGCAGGAACATTGGAGCGTCCGCAACCGCGACCGGCTGCGCGGCGTCGGCTGGATAAAGACCTGTGGGGGCTTGTTCTCGTTCTTGATCGGAAGCGCCAAACGGGCTCCTCAGCCGATCCAGGACCTCGGACTCGAGTGGCTCCATCGCCTACTGCGTGACCCCAGGCGCCTGTTCTGGCGGTACCTGACCACCAACCCCGTTGCCCTGTATCAGCTGTTGTTTCGCACCGAGCGATCTGGCCGGGTTGGCCGGTTGATCGACAGGCTGTCGATGGGCGCCGGCGCTCCGGCGCTCTTCGCGCTGGCGAACTTCGTTGCGCTGTTGGTTCTACAGCAGTCGGCGAGTGCTGAGGATTTCGGCTTACTTTCATTCGCACAGGTGGTCGTTGCAACTGGAATAGGGCTCTCTAGTGCGATGTTTTCTGGTCCTGCCCTAGTTTCCTTGTCACAAGGCAAGGAGCCTGCGGACAGCGTCATCGGCAGCTTCTTCAGAGCCAACCTGATCTACTGCGTCTTCTCCGCGGTTGTCCTCTTCGGCATGGCGGCTTTGGCGGGAGCCACCAGCATCGACGCGACACTGCTGTCGATGATGGGCGCAGCGATGTGGGTCCGGATGTTTGTTCGCGCCCTGCAACTGGCGCTCCATCAGCGCCAGGCCGCAGCACGCTCCGATCTTGCCTATGCGGGTACTGTACTGATGGGGTTGCCGGTCGTCGTGCTTACGACCGGCGCATCGGTTGCCAGCTTCGCAATCCTTCAGGCAGTCGGCGCAGTGGTCTCTATCTTGCCCATGACGCCGCTATTCATCCGGACTGCTCGTGCCGCCGCTGTGACACCGGCATCGATCTTTCGACAGTCGTTCCAGCGCCACGGCCGGTGGGCCATCGTGGCCGCGCTGGCCAACAAAGTGACAGCTCAGGGGCATTCGTTCGTACTTACCCTCGCGCTGGGTCCGGCGGCCTACGCGCCCGTAGCACTGGCGACGCTGCTGTTCCGTCCGATAGGCGTCGTCTTGACAGGACTGATCCAGTTCGAACGTCCGAACATGGCTCGTAGCGTTGCCCTAGGCGAAGCCACGCGACTGGCTAGCGATGTACGGTTCGTCGGCTGGGCGGTCGCTGCTACCTGGTTCAGCAATGTGCTTCTGGTAGGAGGCGTAGTGGCGATGGCCCCAGGTCTGCTGCTCAGAGACGGTTACGGAACCGGTTCATTCCTTCCAGCACTTATGCTGGTTGGTTTGACGGTCCTCGTACGTGCCTTACGTGATCCGCAGGAAACAGCGCTCGAGACGGCTGGCCACTATCGGGATTTGGCGAACCTCGCCATCATTTGTGGTCCGGGCTCCGTCATGGTCATGCTCGCAGGATGGGTAGTATGGCCGACTGCGCCCTGGAGCATACTGTTCGGGGGGCTCGTTGGCGAAGCCACCTATGCCATACTCGTTGCGCGGAGGTACAGGCGCCTACAGGAAGAGCTGCGATCGAGAGCCCTGTCGGGCTACCCACACTAGGCTCTTCTCCTCCGGGGCGGTCTAGCTACGCGAAACTCCACTGAGCAGGCCCACAAAAACGCCCCCGAAGAAAGCCGCTGACGCGTAGGCGTCAATGTCCTGTACCAGGAAGAAGGCGAGAAAGGCCAGACTGTAGGAAGCACCGTAGAGTGTTGCACGCTTGAAGTGGCGCATACCAAGCGCGAAAGACAAGAAGATGCGTGTTGCCGAGCGCAGGACCGGCGCCAGATACATGAGCACACCAAGCGTCAGACCCAGCAGGCCGCCTCGAACCAGGAAGGAGATTGGCGAAGAGTGTGACCCAATCGGTATGGCTCTTTCGTTCACCCGTGGCTTCACCCCAATGCCATAGATCGGAGATTGCGCCAGTACGAGCTCGACGGAGTCTTCATACACAGCGAGTCGGGTCGATGAAGACCCCGGTCTCGCGTCGGCTAATAGGTCGAAGCTGTTGGTGAGATTGAACGAGATGAGGCCGACGGCGGCAAGCATGCACAGGAGACCGATCATCTTCAGTCGCGACGTGAAGGCCGCCAGAAGCCATGCTGAGATCACCGCAACCATTGAAGCACGCGACAGGGTCATAGTCACTGCAGCGATACTTAGTGGCACAAGGTTGGACGAGCGTCGGAAATCCGGCTGCGCCCGTGTTCCAGAGAGCAGGAGATAGGTTCCCGCCATCATTGCCAGGAGGAACGCAGCTGTGGTGGCGAACGGCGCAAACAGCGACGAGCGCGGAAGCTTGATCCCCAGCAGATAGTCCGACTCCACGAGGACCGCCTGCTGATACTCGTTCAGAATGCCGGGAAGCTTGGGCAGCACGCCGAGCAAGGTCGGGATCGACACGTCGCGACCGCCCGAGAGAAACCATACGCAGTAGAGCGCCGTCGAGACTATGATGAAGGCAAGCATGTTGCGTCTCAGGGAGCGCATCAAGACGAAAGTTGCCGTCTCATCGTAGAGACCGCCGGCGCCAACGAGGTGCCGGGTTGACTTCGCGCAGAAGTAGAACGTCGCAATCAGTGCCAGATTGTTGGCTGCACCTAGGACGCGGTCCAGCGATCCAGTAGAGTTGGTTGGTGCCAGCGCCAGTGAAAAAACCAATACGGCCATCAGGGCGAAGAATAGAAGATCGAATGTATCAAAGTGGCGGAAAGCCCGCCTGTTCCTCCAGGCTAGTGCGACGGCAAGCATCGGATACCAGAGGAACTCCAGTCCGGTCATCCAAACGAAGGGAAAGAGCGCAGATGCTAGGAGTAGGGGACGAAGGGCGCGAGGAGCCCTCCATTGGCCTCGGCGGGTGGCCATTGTCTCAATCGTAGTACTACTCATCGAACCGTCGGCCCCACTTCAGCGGCTCGCGATGGTCGACCACAGTCGATAGCTCAGAGAGAGCTCCGGATCGAGGACGGTGGCGCGAGATGACAAAACTGAAGGCACTCAAACACACTAAGGATGCACGAAGTATTGCGCATCGACGAATGCCCTCTTCACGATACGCCGATCATGGGGTCCAAACGACTTCTCGTTCGGGTTGTTGCCCTTCCAACGCAACCGGTGAGGCCAAGCATAGCGGCGATCCTTAACTAGCTTCGGATCAAATAGGCATCCGCCCGTGCGCACCATGGAGAGTACTGGTTGCCTCAGAATCCTGCCGCCCAACAAGTACGGATGATGCTTAAGAAAGCGCCGCGAGTAGCAGCGGAACTCTTGCTGAACGCGCTCATTCGCCCGACGATTGCCGTCGTTCCACGTAATCCCAAACTGTGGGTGTTCGGGTCCTCATTGTCGGATTTCGAAGGGAACGCCAAGTATCTATTCCTCTGGATGCGCCAGAACCACCCAGAGATCAGGTGTGTCTGGATTGCACGAAGCCGGAAGGCGGCAGCGTGGCTACGCGGATACGGCTATGACGCAGAGTATCGCTACTCGCTGCGCGGAATGTGGATGGCAGTCAGAGGTGGTGCAGCCTTCGTCACGAGCTATTCCAACGACATCAATACATGGGCCACGGGCGGGGCGAAGCTCATCAATCTGTGGCATGGAGTGTCGCTAAAGCGGCTCGGGTATGACTCAAATAAAGGCGTCCGATCCGCGATTCTCAAGAATGCAAGCAATCCCTTCTTGAGGTTAGCCTATCTCCATCGCTTCATACTTCCTGATCTGTTTCTGTCCACCTCTCAAGATATGACGCAGCGATACATGTCCGGATTTCATCTTCCTGCAGACCGAATAATCGAGACAGGGCATCCTAGACAGCAGGGCAGCGTTGACGTCGCGCTTTGTGAGGAGGCGGGACGAACCGGTCGTTCCGCACTAGTCGACCGGGCTATTGGCCAAGGGAGGAAGGTGCTGGTGTACATGCCGACCTGGCGAGATAGTGATCGAGCATTTATCGGCCAGGCCCTTCCTGATCTTTTTCGCATCGATGCCGCCCTGGAGGCCGCCGAGTCGACGCTGTTCGTAAGCATCCACGCGAATTCTGGGGAAAAACTTGATGTCCGCGGGCTCAAAAATGTACATATCTGGCCCAGAAACGCTGATTTTTACTACTATAAAGACAAAATAGGCGGAGTAGTTACGGACTATAGCTCGTCATTGTACGACTATCTCGCGAGGCGAGGTGAGGGCGTGGTCGTGTATGATTTTGATCGGAGTGACTACTTGTCGAAGGACAGGGAATTTTTCTTCCCCTACGAGGAAAATATTGTCGGCACTCGGGTGTCGACGTTTGACGGGCTGTGCGCAGCGATAGAGACGGGGGCCGCCTTCGCACAACTTGACGCAGAGCGTCTATCGATAATCAGGAAGAGATTTTGGGGCGCAAGCCAAGACGATGCCTGCGATCAGATCTTCCGGCGCGTTCTCGGTCTGCTCGGCCTAGAGATAACTGCTGCGACGCGGTGATGGACCTCAAACATCGGCTGCCGAGACCTTGATCTGCTCTCGAAGCTTCGTCGAGGAAATACTGCTTGTGTAGGGAAGGTAGACGACCTTCACACCTACGCTAGCCAACTGGCGCTCGTACTCAAGATAATCGTCCTTGCCGAACCAATCGTCCCCGATGGCCAACACATCAAACTTTAGCTTCCGCCAAGTGTCCATCTTGTCACGCGTGCGTTGCGGAACGCAGAGATCCACGTATCGAATCGCGGAGACGATGGATGCCCGGTCCTCATAGGACATGATTAGTTTGCTGGCTTTGTAGCTGGCGACGATTTCGTCGGTCGATACGCCGACGATTAGGCGAGTGCCTAGTCCTTTTGCCATTCGCAACAAATTGAGGTGACCAACGTGAAACATGTCGTACACGCCGGCTGTGTAAACGACGACTTCATTGCTCATTTGGCATCTCTGGCGGTGGTGTTGTAGGCAGTCGCGATCAGCGACTGTTTGCGATCTCTTCTTGGGGCGAGTTGTCAACGTCGTTGAATGGAGGGCCGCTCGTTCTGAGGCTGCATCCAGCGGTACCTTATCTCGCCTCGCCGTAATAGTAGCTCGCGTACTTGCCCTTGTAGGCTGCGCTGGCGCGGTCCTGCTGGTTGAGGACGGCGAGGATTTCGCCGTGGGGTGACCTTGCGTCGTTGAGGCTTTGCAGTGCCATGCGGGCCTCGCTTTGGGTTGTGGTGCCGGAGCGGAGGACGAAGACGATGAAGTCGACGAGCTGGGCGAGATAGAGGCCATCGACGACCGGGCCAACGGGCGGCGTATCGAGGATGACGACATCGTAGTCCGTCCTCGCGAGATCCAGCAGGCGCGCAAAGGCCGGTCCGGCGATCAGTTGATCGGTTGGCACGTCGCTCGGCTGCGCGCCGATGATGGCGTCGAGCTCTGTCGCCGGGTCGCTGACCGTGAATTCGTCGAGGTCGATTTCAGATTGCTCGCCATCGAGATAGTCGGCCAGGGCGGTTGATGGCTCGAGACCGAGCATGCGGTGCAGGGTGGGCTTGCGCAGGTCGCAGTCGATGATCACGACCCGCTTGCGGGCGAGGGCATAGGCGCGCGCCAGAGACAGGGCCACCGTGCTCTTGCCTTCGTTCGCGGTGGACGAAGTCACCATGATGACCTGCCCGTCAGACGATCGCGAACCACCGGCCTTGATTGCGCGTCGGTGGGTGGCCTGGTCGAGGCGTACCTTGATCCTGCGCACCCCCTCCGGGAATGACGACAGCGGTGACGCGACCATCAGATTGGCCAGCGCGCCATCGCCCTTGTCGCGGCCGGCCGCTCTCTGGCGTGCCAGAGCGGCGGCAACCGGGATGCGCAGCACAGCGGCGGCCTGCTCCTCAGTGAGGATGCCGCCCACCATGTGTTCGCGCATGAACGCGATGCCCACGCCCAGCCCCAGGCCTCCGAGGGCCGCCAAGGCCAACGTCAGGCCGGTGTTGGGGAAAGAAGGCCGGGACGGGGGCAGGGCTGGTGACACGACGCGGCTATCGGCGACCTGAAGTGCCGCCTGCGCGTCTGCGTCGTTGATGCGGCTGAGCAACGTCTGGTACTGCGCCCGTGCAATCTCGGAGCCCTGCTGCAGCTCGTAAATATGCGCAAGCATGTCGGATGGCAGGGCGCTGCCCAGCACTGCCGCACGCAACTGCTGGCGCACTTCGCTCTGCTCCGACTCGGCGGCGGACACGCTTCGGCGCAACGTGGTGAGCCCACCCGCCGCTGCGTCGACCATGCGCTGCTCGATCTGGGCGAGCTCGGCCCTGAGGTTCACCGTTTGGTCGGCCGACGCGTCGGCGATGCGGATCGTCAACTCGCGCTGCTGGCGGTCGAGTTCGCTGAGCGCTTCCGATTGCAGGGTCTGCGCCAGTGCCGTCCAGTTGCGCTGGTTGAGGCTCGCCTGCGCCAGTTCGGCCCGTTTGGCGCTCGCGGCCTGCGTTGCACTCAGCGTCGCGAGATGGTCGCGCATGCCGGCGATGTCGGTACGGCCGGTCTCCGTGACGATCTGGGAGAGGCTATCGTTGATGAACTTGTCGAACGCGCCTTCGCTGCTGGCGACTGCATCGCGGGCGCCCACCAGCCGGGCCTGCAGTACGTCGCGCGACATCAGGGTGCTGCTCACCTTGGCGCTGACCTGCTCGCGGATATAGGCATCGGCCCAGGCGTTGGCGATCTCGGCCGCACGGGCGGGATCCTCGGCCCGCACGGTCGCACTGATCAGGTTGGTTCGCCCCAGACGCTCCACACTGACCGCCGATTTGACGGAGCTGAGCACCCGCGCCAGCGCCAGCTCGTCTGAAGGGACCTTGGGCTGGGCGACCTGCAGGAACGCCAGGATGCGGTCGACAAGTCCGAGCTTGACCCCGAACTCCTCGTCCCGCACCAGCTTCATGTCGTCGATGACCTTGAGCAGCACGGCCGACGACTTGAGGATTTCCATCTCGCTGTCGACCCTGGCGCTGTCGATCTCGGCGCCAATCTCGCTGCTACCCGGCTGAAGCAGGTTCTTGTGCGTGGTGTCGACCAGGACCATTGCCGAGGTCGAGTATTTCGGGGTCAGGGAGAACACGACGAGCCCGGCTACGCCGACGGCAACCAGGGTGACGACGAAGATCAGCCGCATCTGCCGGCGCAATAGTCCGACGATGTCGCGCAAGTCGAGTTCGGTGTCTTCGGCCGTCATCGCGTCGAGCCCCTGCTGTCGACCCTGTCAGAGATTGAGCAATGACCAATCCAGGCCGACCCAGCAACTGTCATTCCGCGAAAAGCCTTAAGATCGCAACCCATTGACCACTCACCGAGGCACGGCGAGGCAAGCGGTACAGCGTCGGCGGGCGACCCGGTCGTTTCACTTCACGCTCGAAAAGCTCGTGGGTGTCAGGAACTGGCTCGAGGCATTGGCGAGCAGCGGCCCGTTGGCCTCGGACGCTTTCCGCGCCGCCTGCCAGTCCGGATCGGCCAGGAACGCGGCCCAGCGTGTCTCGCGCTCGGCCATCGAGTTCCAGCGCAGCATGTAGGTGAGGTCGTTGTTCGAGCCGCCGATCGCCGTGGTCCAGAACCCGGCCTGCTCGATGCCGTGCCGTTCCCACAGCGCCAGCGTGTGGTCCTCGAACCGGCGCTGCAGGTCGGCCATCTTGCCTGGCAGGCAGGTGTAGATACGCAATTCGTAGATCAATTCTCACTCCCCTGGCGCAGGCTTCGCGCCCCCGGTTGAAGTTTGCCCGATGCAGGCTCGATTCAGCAACGACAGTACCGGCATCGATCACCCTGCGCCGCGTTTTTGCACAGCCCCAAGCAGGATAGACGCCTGATAAAGATTATAATAGCATACCATTATAAGAAGCGGACCAAGTCCGCGCGGAGGATGCTTCGCTGAGGGGCGAGGCGGAGGGCTCGATATCGATCGTCGGGACACGTGACTGCGCCGTCGGCGGCTCTGCGCCACCGGACGACGGGGGACGACTTGGCGCAAGTTGGCATTGGGAGGGAACACATGCCGAATAGAGTGAAGCTGGTCTTGGCCGGGCTTGCCGTGGCGCTGGTCGCCGTGCTGCCGGCCGCCGCCTCGGCGCAGACCGTCGACGAGATCATTGCGCGCGGCAAGCTGATCATCGCCGTAGATACCACGACGCCGCCCTATGGCTTCCTCGATGCCGACCTGAAGCCGACCGGTTTCGACATCGAGGTCGCGACCAAGATGGGCGAGGCCCTGAGCGTGCCGGTCGAGTTCGTCACCGTGACTTCGCCAGGCCGCATTCCGGCGCTCCTTACCAAGCAGGTCGATGCCGTGGTGTCGATCTTCTCGATCACCCCGGCTCGCGCCATCCAGATCGACTACTCGATCCCGTATGCTGGCCAGTCTGCCGTACTGATCGCGCCCAAGAGCACCACGATCGCGAGCCATGCCGACCTCGTCGGCAAGAAGGTCGGCCTCACCCGCGGCACCGCCGAGGACGGCATCCTGACCGCCGCGGCCGAAGCCAACCCGGGCATCGAGATCCTGCGCTTCGACGACTATGCCTCGCTGCTGCAGGCAATGGTCTCGGGCCAGATCGACGCCATGGGCGGCGGCGACTACGGCGAGATCTACCTCAAGAAGGCGCAGAACGGCGACGACTTCGAGCAGAAGTACAAGCTCAAGACCTTCTACTTCGGCATCGGCGTCGCCAAGGGTAACGACAACCTGCGCCAGTGGATCAACACCTGGCTGTTTACGCTCAAGTCCGACGGCGTGCTCGAGGACCTGTCGATGAAGTACCGCAACCAGCCGTTGCCGACCCTGCCGGTCTTCTGATCGAGCGAACGATCCTTCCTTCGCGGGCGGGGCCACCATCGGCCCCGCCACCTTCACTGTTTTCGACAGGACGCGCATGCAAACGGCCCTGCAGTTCGGACCGGTCCTCATTCATCTCGACCAACTGCTCTATGG
>Ga0247822_10002280_pt1 | contig 12183 bp, 7 predicted proteins | sample 13C_Cellulose_Da_FD_192423 | JGI IMG/M metagenome (GOLD analysis project Ga0247822, IMG submission 192423) | Soil microbial communities from agricultural site in Penn Yan, New York, United States - 13C_Cellulose_Day30 | ecosystem: Environmental > Terrestrial > Soil > Agricultural land | place...
GCTCGGGTCGGTCGCGGGGCGGGGTGGAGGAGGTCGCGGCGGCGCGCGACGAGCCGGTCGGCGACCCGACCGGCGGTGTCGGGGTCGAGGTCGCCGCGCTCGCGGAGGTCTTCGACCTCGTCCGCGGCGGTGGCGATCCGGTTCAGCCGGTCGGCCAGCCGGCCGTGCAGGTCGAGGTCGCACTCCGTACAGTACCGGCTGTGCGGGGCGAGTTCGGCGTCGCACCCGGGGCAGTACGCGGGCCTGGCCGGTGTTGGCCCGCCCGCGCGGGGCCGGAAGATCGAGGTGAGGATCACCCAGGCGCCGACGGCCGCCGAGGCGATCACGGCGAAGAGGCAGACGGCCCCGCACAGGTACTCCAAGGCACCGCTCCCGGCGAGGTGCGGGTGAGCCCCGCCCCTACCGACCCCGTGGCGGGGACTTTATTCCCGGCGGGTCGGACGACGGGCAGTCCGTTGTGGTCTATGTGGCCGCAATCACGCCGAGTGGCGGAAAGAGTCGGCAGATCAATCTGCCTGACAAGCGGCTACCGGCTGCCCGACTGGCCCCGCCGACCGCGGACCAAGAGTCTGTTCTGAACCCGATCCGGCTCGGCACTAAGAGGCTTGTGATGCCCGGCAAGGGCCGGACCCTTACCGACCACGAGAGGGTAGGCGGGGTGCAACATTGCACCCTGCCGCCGAGTCCGGGGAATAGGCCGAGGTAACGGATGTCCCCAAGAGGGGGAGGTCACGTCCCGATCAACCAGCCATGACCCCGGTGCTCCGGGCGGCCGGGCTGTCGCACGGGCCGGGCACGGTGGGCGAGGTGCGTGCGGTTCTGAGGGGGGCCGATCCGCCGACCGAGCCGAATGCCGGTGGTAACGTTACCACCGGCTCGACACCCGCCCCAGGACTTGTCAGTCGCCCTCTCCCGGTGAGAGTTTTGCCGTCCCCCGGTGCACGCCACTCACCCAAAGGCGCCGACTGTCGGCACCGCTACCCGATCTTCGCCACGACCGCCGAGGCGAGTTGCGTTCCGCGTAGACCTGCGTCACGTCGGCCCGCGCGTGCCCGAGCAGCACTTGGGCCGCCTCCAGCCCGTGCTGCTTGCGGACCCGGGTGGCGAACGTGTGGCGCAGCTGGTTCGGGTGCCACCGGTGCGCCGTCCGCCACGCCGTCACCTCGGACCGCTGGGCCGGCGTCAGCCTCCCCCACCACGCCTTGCGGGTCTCGCCCGCCCGCTGGGCCAGCTCGCCCGGCGGCAGGAAGGCCTTGTCGCAGGCCCGGTCGATGGCCAGCCCGTACGACCCCCGGTCGTACCGCTCGGCCAGCCGCCGCCCCGAGCCCGCCACCCGCTTCGCCACGTTGCGAACCATGTGCGACGGGGTACCGCGGCGTCCGTCGGTTCGCGGCCCGCCCGACCAGCCACTCCGCGACCGCCCGCCGCGGGCTGAACAGGTAGTCGGCCGCATCCGCCGTGAAGAACTGGCGCAGCAGCGCCTGCGCCCGCGGCCCGACCGCGATCACCCGGGCCTTGCCCCGGTGGGCCGTCTTGTGGTGCGGCGGCCGATACAGCCAGATCGGGCCGCCGGTGTCGAGGTCACACCGCCGCACCGCGCAGGCCTCCCCCGGCCGGCACCCGGTCAGCCGCTGGAACTCCACCAGCCCGCGGGCGTGCCGGCCGAGGAACGGCAGGGTGGCGTCCACCACCGCGTCGTCGACCGCTACGACGGGCTCGGTCTCGCGGGCCGCGGTCCGCCCCTTCTGGAGGCCGGCGACCGCGGTGACGGCCTGGTAGACGGCCGGTGGGGCCAGCTCCTCGGCCACCGCCCACTTGACGATCCGCTTGATGAGGGCGACCCGGCGGTTGCACTCGGACCGGCTGCGTCCCTCGTTGACCCACTTCAGCCGGGCCGCCTTCACGCACAGCGGTCCGAACTCGACGACGGGCGTGTCCGCGTACAGCTCGCGAAGCGCCCGGACGACGAGTTTCACCTCGTAGACCTCGCTGGTCGGCTTGCCGTCGGGGGTGCGGTAGTGCCGCTCGGCGTGCTCCAGATAGGCCAAGAGCAACTCGGCCAGGGTGAGGCCCGGGTCGGCGGCTTGCAGACGGTGGGGTGCGGCGTCGATCTCCAGGAGTAGGGCGGCGAAGGCGGACCGGGACTCGGGGCTGTCGAACGCCCCGGGCAGCAGCCGGAACCGGCGGGTGCCGGCCGGGTCGGTCCAGACGGCGCGGGCCCGACCGGATTGTTTGTGGGGCAGGTAGCTCGGAATGGACTTGCGGGGCCGGGGCATCGGTCGCGATCCTCCGGGGTTCCGTGAAACGATTTCACGAAACCCGTCGTTCGGAGGCCGCGCCCGGGACGCCCCGGGGTAAGCAGGAACTGCTTCGGCGAAAGGGAGTTAAGCGGAGTCGGGCTGACAGGATTTGAACCTGCGACCACTTGGTCCCGAAGCAAGCCGTCTCGGTACCGCCGATCTGCCAGAAAGCCCTGGAATTGCAGCAGTTTATCGCGGGGAAGGGTGCCGTGCAAGGGCAGCAAATCGACGCAGTTCGTAGCAATTTTTCGCAGTACCGAGCCGCCGAATCCAGTACAGATCCAGTACACAAGCCCCGGGTCGTCGGTTCACATCTGCGGGACGCACGAGATCGTCGGATTTGAAGTTCTCACCGAATTCGCGTCGGGTCGCATGGGCGCCGTACTTAACACTGAGGTTGCAATCGGGTGACTGCAACGGGACGGCGGAATTCTGCCGCGAGTCACCCCCAAGCGAGGTCCAGTGTGTCGTCACAAGAACGCCGCGGCGGCGGGCGGCCCGGACCAAGAACGCAAGTCTTGCGACCGAGGGGCGCGGCTTTCGGAAGTCCGAGGGAGTTTCCTGTACTCCGGCCGGCCGCGGCGGGCACTTACCCGCGGGGTGACGACCGGGAGGGGCGATGGGAACCAACCCGTTGGCCGTGGCAGCGCAACAGCTCCGGGCCGCCGTTGCGCGATACGACGCATCCGACGGCGAACTGCTCGAGGTGTTCGTCGCCGTCCGGGATGAGGACGCGTTCGCCGTCCTGTTGGCCCGGCACGGACCGATGGTCCTGCAGGTGTGCCGTCGGCTGCTCGGGAACGCAGCCGACGCCGAGGACGCGTTCCAGGCCGCGTTCCTGGCCCTCGCCTTGCGGGCCGGCGGGCTGGCCGGGGTGAGGTCGGTGGCCGGGTGGCTCCACGGGGTGGCGGTGCGAGTGGCGATGAAGGCCCGGACCCGAGAGGCCCGCCGGCGAGCTCGCGAGCGAAAGGCAGCCGTCATGCGCCCAACCGACGCGAGCGACGGGGCGGACCTGAAGGACGTCCGCCCCGTACTCGACGAGGAACTCGACCGGCTCGGCGGGCGATACCGCGACCCGATCGTGCTGTGCTGCCTGGAGGGCCGGTCGCGGGAGGAGGCCGCCCGGCGGCTCGGCTGGCCGGAGGGGACGGTCAGCGGCCGCCTGGCCCGGGGGAAGGAACTGCTCCGCGCGCGGCTGACCCGCCGCGGGGTGACCTGCTCGTCGATCGCGCTCGCGGTCCTGCTGTCGGCCCACGGGGCGAGCGCGGTTCCCACCGAGCTGTCGCGGGCAACGCTGGCAGCCGTCGCGGGCTCCGCCCCGGCCGTGGTGGCAGGTCTGGCCGCGGGAGTCAGGGCAGGGAGGTGGGGCTGGCGGATGAAGGCTGCAGTCCTCACCGGCGGGGCTGTCGTCGGTGGGCTGGCTGCCCTCGCCGCGTGGGACCTGCCGGTGTTGAACGCACCCCGGCCGTCGAGCCGTCCCGACCACCCGGCGGCACCGGTCCGGCTGGCCCACGGCACGGAAGTCCTGGCGGTCGCCGTCTCGCCTGGCGGGCTGGTGGCGACCGTCGGGGCTGGGTCCGAGGCCCGCGTCTGGAAGCCGGACGGGATGCCCGTGGCGCGGTGTGCTCTCCCGGGAGGCGGGGCGTCGGTCGGGTTCGCCCCTGACGGCGGCGCCCTCGCGGCGGCCGGGTACGACGGCGCGGTCCGCGTGTGGGACGCGGCGAATGGGGCGCTGCGGCACACCCTGCCCGGCTACGGCGAGGCCGCCCACGCGGTCGCCTTCTCCCCGGACGGATCGCTCCTCGCGACGGCGGGGGCGGACGGCCGGGTCCGACTGTGGGACCCGGCGACCGGTCGGCACCTGCGCGACCTCGAAGCCCACCGCGGCCGGGTCTGGGGCCTGTGCTTCGCGCCCGACGGCCGCGAGCTGGCGTCCGCCGGCGGGGACCAGACCGTCCGGATCTGGGACCCGGCCGCCGGAACCGAGGTCCACCGCTTCCCCGGACTGCGAGGCGGAGCGTACGCCGTCGAGTACCACCCGGCTGGGCACGCCCTCGCGGTCGCCGCCGACAATACAGTCCTGCTCCTCGATGCCCGCACCGGCCGCGAGCAGGGTCGGGTCGGGACCCCGCGGACCGCGGTCACCTGGTTCGCCTTCGCCCCCGACGGCCGGTCGCTGGCGTACCGGGACGGCAAGGCGGTCCGGCTGTGGGAGCTGGCGTCCGGCTCCGACCGGCTGACCCTGGACCTCCCCGCCGAGCCGGCCGGGCTGGCGTTCACTCCGAGCGGCAGATCGCTGGTCGTCGCTGCGGGCGACGGGGCGGCCGTGTGGGAACTCCGCCGGCTGGCCCGGCCGCTGCCCGCCACCGACCCGAACGCGAGGTGGGCCCACCTCGCGGGGGCAGACGCCGCCCTCGCCTTCCGGGCGGTGGAGACGCTCGCCGCCGAACCGGGAAAGGCGGTGCCGCTGATCCGGGGGAAGCTCCACGCCGTGCCGGATCTGCGGGGCCGGATCGACGAACTAGTCCGCCAACTGGACGACGACCGGTTCGACGTGCGGGAGCGGGCGTCGCGCGCGCTGGGGGCGATCGGCCCGGACGCCGCCCCCGCCCTCCGCCGGACCGTGTCCGGGAGCCCGTCGCCGGAGGTCCGGCAGCGGGCCGACCGACTGCTCGCCCGCCTGCCCGACCCGCCTTCTGCCGAGTCCGCCAGGCCGCTCCCGGTACACAGTCGGTCGGTCGAGGTGCTGGAGCGGGCCGGGACGGCCGAGGCCCGCGCGGCGCTGACCGCGCTCGCCGACCGGGAACTGGACACACCCCTGAAGCGGGACGCCACCGCCGCATTGGCCCGGCTCCGCAAGACCGCGCCCTGACGCCTGCGTCCCCGGAGGACTTGTGATGACCGCTCGCCGTTTTGCACGCGGCTCTCTCCTGATCCCGGTCGGACTGATGCTGGCCTTGGCGGCCTGCCCGGGGCCGGGCGGCGACCCGCCGCCCAGGCTGGCCGGCAACGTCTGGACCTTCGACGATGCCCGCGGCCGGCTCGCCCTGTCGCCCCGCGACCCGTACCTGCAGTACGTCGTCCTCCAGCTCGGCCGGCGGGACGGCCGGGAGAAGGAGGCGGTCGAGGCGGTCGACCGGCAGTCCGTGTTCGGCCGGCTCGGCCTACTCGGCGGCGACCAGGGCCGGCGGTCCCGGGCCGGCCTGTTCGCCACCTTCACCGGGGCGCTGGCGATCCAGGAGAGCCTGCAGCTCGACACCATGCGGGGCGAGCGGCCGCGCGGCCCCGGCGAGCCGGCGGTGCCCGGCCAGCCGCCCCCGCCGCCGAAGCCGGACCTGCCGGCGAAGGTCGCGGTGGGCACCCTGGCCGGCCCGACCGTCCCGAGCCACCCGTGGGAGAAGCTGCTCGGCGGGAAGAACCCGGACGTCGGGCCGCTGGCCGGGTGCGTCCCGGAGGAGTTCTACTTCGCCGAGTTCCGGTCGGTCGCGAAACTCCACCAGGTGCTCGGGGCCGGCGAGCTGTGGGCCGGGCACGTCTTCACCCAGGCCCTCGGCGACGCCCGGTCGCAGCAGACCGCCGACCGGATCAAGGCGCAACTTGGGCTCGCCGGCCTGACCCCCGAGGCGATCGACCGGCTCGGGGTGGAGGCGGTGGCGGTCACAGGCAGCGACCCGTTCCTGGCCGAGGGGAGCGACGTCACCCTGCTGGTGCGGGGGCGGAACATCCCGGCACTGGCGGCCCTGGCCGATGCGGCCGCCCGGGGCGGCAAGGCGGAGAAGGGCGACCACGCCGGCGTCGCGTACTCCCACCGGGCGACCGCCGACGGCGCGGTGAGCGTCTACGCGGCCAGCCCGCGCCCGGACCTGCACGTCCGCAGCAACTCGCTGCCGGCCTTCCAGCGGGTGCTGGAAGCTGTCGCGGGGAAGACCGCCGACGGGAAGCTAGCCCGGCGCCTCGGGGAGTCGGCCGAGTTCAAGTACGTCCGCACCCGGATGCCCCGCGGGGCGGCCGAGGAGGACGGGTTCGTCTACCTGTCCGACGCGTTCGTCCGCCGGCTGACCGGCCCGCAGCTGAAGCTGACCGAGCGGCGGCGGGTGCTGGCCTACAACCACCTGCGGATGATCGGGCACGCCGCGCTCCTGTTCCGGACCGAGCACGGCCAGCCGCCGAAGTCGCTGACCGAGCTGGCCGAGGCGAAGTGCGCCCCGGGCGTCTTCGGTAAGGGCGAGCTGGCCCACCCGGACGGCGGCACCTACTCGCTCTCCGCGGACGGCATATCCGGGGTGTGCTCGAAGTACGGCCGGGCCGAAAGCCTGACCCCGTGTATCGAGCGGCCAGTCACCGAGGTCAGCGGCGAGGAGGCGGAGGAGTACAAGCGGTTCGTGGCCGAGTACAGCCAGTACTGGCGGACGTTCTTCGACCCGATCGCCGTCCGGGTGAGTGTCACCCCGACGCGGTACCGGCTCGAAACGCTGGTGTTGCCGCTGATCGACAATTCGATCTACACCGAGCTGGCTCGCGGGGCGGGGAAGCCGGCCCCGATGGACCTGCTGCCAACTCCGAAGCGGGAGATCGGCGGGCTGTGGGTCCACCTCCCCAAGAAGCCGCTGCTCGACGCCCTCGGGCCGGAGCAGACGAAGAAGCCCGACCCGGCTGCCCCGGTAGCGGGTGGCCGGACGAAGAACCCGATCCAGGTGCAGAACGACCTGAAGCAGATCGGCCTGGCCATGCACAACTATCACGACGCGTTTGGGCAATTCCCGACCACCAACGTCCGCGGCAAGGACGGCAAGCCGCTCCTGAGCTGGCGGGTGGCCATTCTGCCGTTCATCGAGCAGGATGTGCTGTACCGGGAGTTCAAGCTCGACGAGCCATGGGACAGCCAGCACAACAAGAAGCTCCTCGCCAGGATGCCCTCGCTCTACCAGGGGAGTGACCCGAAGCTAAACGCGGCCGGGAAGACGGCGTACCTCCTCCCGGCCGGGAAGGGTACGCTCTCCCCGCCGGACGGGGCGAAGCAGACGCTCCAGGCGATCACCGACGGGACGTCGAACACGATCCTGACCGTCGTGGCCGACCCGGGTTCGGCGGTGGAGTGGACGAAGCCGGACGAACTGCCGTTCGACCCGAAGGACCCGCTCAAGGGGCTCGTCTGTCCGGGGCAGGAGCACATCGACGTGCTGATAGCCGACGGCAGCGTGAAGCGGCTGTCGCCCCGGATCGACCCGAAGAAGGTCGCGGCGATGGTGACCCCGGCCGGCGGGGAGGTGGTCGAACTCGCCCCGGGCGACGAGGTCGGGCCACGCGGGCCGGGGGCCGCCGACCTGGGCATAGTGCTCCGGGAGGCGTTCGGCCCGGGCCAGTTCCGAGAGTGGGAGTCGGCGGGGGTCGATCTGAACAAACTCCGGCGGTTCCTGCGGGACGGGATCGGCGACCAGGTCGGGTTACACATACACGACGCCCCGCGGCTCTTGGACTCGGACCTCTCCGGGCTGTTCGGCACCGGAGGCTCCGAGCAGGCCGGGTTCACAGCGCTCGGTCTGGCGGTCCGGTTCGTGTTCGGGCCGTCGTCCGTCTCGATCCCGGTCAAGGACCCGAAGGCGGTGGACGAGTACCTAGAGGAGATCGATCGGCTCGTCCTGGCCCGGCGGGCGGACCTGAATCAATTCGGGGCGACGTGGCGGCGGGAGGTAGACTTCTACCGGGTGCCGTTCCCGAAGCCGCACACCGTCCGGTGCATGGTGGTCAACCTGTTCGGGCTGAAGTGGCGGGTGTATTGGGGGCGGATCGGGAACGGGCTGTACTTCGCCACCCGGCCGTTCATCCTGGAGGACCTCGCGGCCGCCCACTCCGAGGGTAAGAGGCCGGCGGCGACTGAACCGGCCCACGCGGTGCTCAAGGTCCGGCCGGAGAACTGGCGGGCGGTTCTGCCGGGATACCACCTCGCGTGGGCGGAGGCGAGCCGCGCGGCGTGCCACGCAAACCTGGACATGGTGGCGAACGTCCGCCGCGGGTGGAACGACCAAAAGCCGGCGGGGGCGGCCCCGGACGCCGAATTGCTCGGGCGGGTGGCCCGGGTGTACGGGGCGCGGCCGTCCTGCCCGGATGGCGGGACGTACACGCTGTCGGCCGACGGTCGGTTGTGCCGGTGCAGCGTCCACGGGGGCCACGACGACCCGCGCCAGCCGGCCGGGCCGACGGAGGCCAGCCCGACCGGGCGGCTACTGGGCTCGTTCGCCGGACTGACCGCCGCCGTGCGATTCGAGGACGACGGGCTACGGGTGATCGTGACCGCGGCCCGCAGGGAGTGAGGCCGTACCGACTACACATCATTCCGAGGTGACCCAGCGGCAAGGGACGGGGCCGACCGCATGGAAACTCACCCGAGTCGTGGAAGGAGACCGGGACGACAGCTCAACGAACAGCCAGGTTAACCGTCCGTGTGCCGGCCGCAAGGGGTCACCGCCTCTCGGACGGTGGGACTCCCGCTTGTCCCTCGGTATCCCCCGTGAAATATACCCGGGATAGCCACTGAAGGGAGTCGATCTCGAAGTAGACCAGCCTGTCGCCCGGCCGGCGCTCGCCCTTCCTGGCCACGGCCCACCTGCCGAGGACGTGGACCTTCTCGATCGCGTCGGCGTTCGGGATCGGCTCGATGGCGTTGACCGTCTGGACGCTGGCGAGCTTCCGCACGGGCTTCTCCGGTGGGGGCTGGTCATCTCCCGGACACGGGCGTGCCGCAGGCGGTTCGGCGGGCTGTCCTCTCATCCTCACCCGTTCGCCGCGTCCGGGGCGAACGGGTGCGCCAGTTGTTGGCCAGGAGTCTTGTCCCACTTCCGCCATTCGAAGGTGATGTCCTTGCCCTGGATCACCGCCACCACACCCGTCCGACGCCCGACGATACCGACGAAACCTCGCCACACCCCGGCGGCATACTGCCGGCATCGCCCTACGTTTATAGGGTTTCAGCCGGGGCGACCTACCACGACCGGCTGAGGTTTCGTCGGGCAACCCCACCGTGGCCCGGACGTTCCGGGCCCTTTTCTCAACCCGATGATCGAGGATAAGCCGATGAGCGGCGTGAGAGCCCCCGGACCGAGCTACATGACGACCGACCTGGTCGGCGGGCTTCCCGCCGCACCGGTCCCCACAATCACACATGCAATCGAGATCGGCGGCGTCCGCTACGACCTGGTCCAGGACCGGCTCCGCGGCCGGGCGACCCTGAGCGCGACGTAATCAACCGGTGAAACCCGTGTTGTAAAATGAACCTCACTCCTCGTGCCAGTGTCAAACCCCACACGTATTTGGGCCAGCCGTGAGCGAAGATGATGCCGATACCGGGGTGTCGCAGAACACCAAGATGGAGCTTGCCAAGGCCTTGCTGGCGGTGAAGTCGGTGGCGTCGAGCGAGGACTTCCGGAAGATTCGCGAGATCCTCGTTCCCAAAGCCGTCCAGGCCGCGGTCGATGAGGCGGTCCACGGTCTAACGAAAGAAGACGAGTTCGCGATGATGTGCCGCTTGATGGGCACCGCGACGCATCTCGTCCGGATGGACCAGCGGCCGATTATCGACGGGGAGTTCCTCGTTCCCGACTTCCTGGCACGCTTCCAGCCCGGCTGCACGCCGCACCGGCAGAAGAAGGATAGCTCGGCCGGGCACCGGTGCCTTGTCGAGGTAAAATCCACGAAGAAACATTCATTTAAGGTCGGCGGAAAGAAGCTTAAGCTGCTCCGCGCGTTCGCGGATCAGTTCGGCCTTCCCCTCCTGTTCGCGGTCCGCTTCCTGCGCTTCGAGGAGTATGCTCTGTGGGTGATTGTGGAAGACGCGGACCGGACCAAGAATCACCTGAATATCACCTACAACCATCTCTCGGAGGGGGTGCGGCAAGCGCTGTGGGATGATTACATGTACATGGTCAACCCGTGGCTGTGTTTCCGGGCCATCTACGACAGCAGCAGCACCGACGAGTCGGGCTACCGCCACAGCCAGCACGGCCTGCTCCGTGAGTTCCACATCGTCTCCGACGCAGAACACCCCATCACCGGGACGGGCATCGAAGACAACACCGCGGTATTCACCGGCATCGATGCCGCCACATTCGCCCTCTTCTTCCAGTGCTTCGTACTCGAAGTCCGGGACTCGGGTCAGCGTGACTCGTTGACCTCGGAAATCCTCCAGGCGACGCGGCTTTGCTCCATCGCTGACATGCTTTACCGGATGAACCGCCTGCCGCGTGACACCGAGGGACGTGCCATCCTCGACCCCACCCGCCTCCTGGCTACCGACGACGGCGGGCCGCCGATCACACGCAGCTTCATTGAGGGCGTGGTTAAGATGGTAGGCGGCGCAACCCTCGGGATCATGACTTTCGGCCACCCCGATGAACACCTCCAAAAGTGGCAGAGGCTTGGCGGGTCTGCCGGGCAATCGTGAAAAGTGATAGGGCCACCCGGCAGGCGACGCAAACACGCCGGCGGGCCGCCAGCGGCGTCACCGGACGCTTCCGTCGATCCAGCCGTCGCGGTCGCGACCCGGCCGGGCGGGAGCGGCGCCCCGGCCGGCTAAACTCGTCGGTTCGGGTGGCACTATGTAGTGAGGCCGACGACCTGTCGGCCGAGCTTACGGGGCCCGGACGCGTCACGCGGCGTGCCGGCCCCACGAGGCTCATCCCGTTCCGCCCGGGTGGTCCGGGCGGCGCCTTTGCGCTTGAGGCAAGGGGCCGCCCGGAAATGGGTGGCCCCCGTCAGGAGGCCACCCCATGACCGCGACCACTCGCCCTCCGGTCGCCGCGGCCGACCTACACGCCGCGTTCCTGCGTCAGCTTCCGCGGATCTACGGCCACGCCCAGTATGCGTTCCGACACGTCGCGTGCGCGGACAGCAGCGACGACCGCGTCGCTGAGACCGTGGCCCTCGCCTGGAAGCACTTCGCCGCGCTGACCCGTCGGGGGAAGGACCCGGCCGGGTTCGTCACGACCCTCAGCCTCCGGGCGAGCCAGGCGGTGAAAGCCGGTCGTCGGCTGGTCCGGTCCGACGGCGCCCGCGACGCCCTCTCCCCGGTCGCGAAGGTCCGGCATGGGTTCGTCGTTAGCCGACTCCCGCACCCGAGGTGCGATGTCCCCCCCTCGCCGAGGCGCTGGCCGACGACGGCCGGACGTCGATACCGGATCTGGTGTCGCTCAGGATCGACTACCCGGCGTGGCGGGCCGGGTTCCGGCCGCGCACCCGGGCGGTCCTGGACGAGCTGGCGGTCGGCGGGCGGACCGGCGAGGTGGCGCGCCGGTTCGGCATCAGCATGGGAAGGGCGAGCCAGATGCGGAGGGTGTTCGCCGTGAAGTGGAAGCAGTTCCACGAGGGGTGACGAACGAGGCCCTTAACTTCCGGAGGCGTCCGCGGCGGTCACCACTCCGCCGACCGGCCCGAAACGCCCGGGCGGACGGACGTGTCCGCCGACCTCCGCCGGCGGGCCGGCGGGCCGGCGAGCTGAGGGCCGACCGGTCGCTGGCCGCGGTGCGGGCAGCGGTTGCCGACCTGGAGCGAGGCCGGCCCGGCGTGGCGCCGGTCGGCCCGGCGGAGACGGCTCCCGGGCCGAGGCCGCTGCCCGCCCGGGGGGAAAGTCACCCGGTCCGGGCGTGGCCGTTGATCGCCCACCGTGGTCGATCGGAGGCGTGAACTCACTGAACAGGAGGAAGGTGGCATGGGCGCAAGGCAAAAGTTGAACCAGCTCGCATTTCTGGGCTGCGCCGTTGTCGCGGCTGTGGTCGGATCGATCGCGCAGTCGTGGTGGATCTTCGGGGTGGTGTTGGTCGTGACCCTGGCCGCAGCGCTGGCGAACAGCGACAAGCCGACGTCGATCCGGTCGCTGGACTGGAAGGCGTAC
>Ga0247822_10002283_pt1 | contig 12170 bp, 7 predicted proteins | sample 13C_Cellulose_Da_FD_192423 | JGI IMG/M metagenome (GOLD analysis project Ga0247822, IMG submission 192423) | Soil microbial communities from agricultural site in Penn Yan, New York, United States - 13C_Cellulose_Day30 | ecosystem: Environmental > Terrestrial > Soil > Agricultural land | place...
AAATTGAAGGTCTTATTCAACGTGCGCTTGAAGTCGGGATGACGACGTTTGATCATGCCGACATTTACGGTGACTATCAAAACGAAACGTTGTTCGGCAACGTGCTTGAACGAAATCCGTCGCTTCGCGATAAGATGGAAATCATTACGAAGTGTGGGATTATGCTTGTTTCCGGGAAGCGTCCCGACAATAAATTCAAGCATTACGATACATCGAAGGAACACATTACCAGGTCGGTTGAGCATTCATTGAAAGTACTTCACACCGATCGTGTTGATGTTTTGCTGATCCACCGACCTGATCCGTTGATGCATCCCGGAGAAGTTGCTTCGGCATTCACGTCGTTGAAAAACTCAGGAAAGGTTCTGCATTTCGGTGTGTCCAATTTCACGACACCTCAATTTGAATTGCTGCAAAGTCATTTAGATTTTCCGCTCGTGACCAATCAGCTTGAGATCTCGCTTACGCATCAGCAGTATTTGTCTGACGGGACGGTTGATCATCTGATGAAAATTGGTGTAGCGCCGATGGCGTGGTCGCCTTTGGGAGGAGGCAAGCTTGTGGCCGATCCTTCTGACATGCTCGAAGACAAGGCGCGCCAGTACGGGGTGACACCATCACAATTGTTGCTGGCGTGGCTGCTGTATCATCCGTCGAACATTGTTCCTGTTATCGGTACCACGAAACCCGAGCGTCTAAGTGAGGCGGCGGCTGCGGTCGACATCCAGCTTGATCGTCAGGACTGGTATGATATGTGGAGTGCGGGGAAAGGGAGTCCGGTACCGTAGGGTGCTATGAGGCACGGGCGCATTGCATCTGTACATTTTGGGTTGGGGTCGATGGGGAATGGTCCCGGAGACGCCGTTTCGGCAGGTCCTGGGGGGGAAGCGGGGAGACTCAAGAGACAACATGTATGGCGTCTGTACATGTTTTATATTTGCGGCCCGATGTTGAATCGGCCGATCACGCCGGAACGAATGGGCGGACTTTTTGGTTATTGTTTACTTATCCTAGCTTATGGCAAAAAGCGCCGCCTCACGGCCTGCAGAACATATATACGACCACGACACGATTGAAATCGTTGGCGCCCGGGAACACAACCTGAAGAATATCAACGTTACGTTTCCGCGTAACAAGCTGATCGTTATTACGGGCATCAGCGGCAGTGGAAAATCATCGCTTGCGTTCGACACCATTTATGCGGAAGGTCAGCGTCGCTACATGGAAAGTTTTTCCGCGTATGCCCGGAGTTTTATGGGCAATCTTGAGCGCCCGGATGTAGACAAGATCAACGGGCTGAGTCCTGTTATTTCGATTGAGCAGAAGACGACGTCACGCAACCCCCGCTCTACTGTTGGGACGGTTACTGAGATCTACGATTTTCTACGGTTGCTTTACGCGAGGGCGGGCGAAGCGTTCTCGTATCTGAGCGGTGACAAGATGGTGCGGCAGTCGGAGGATCAGATCCTGGACACCTTGCTTCAGCACTTTAAGTCGAAGAAGCTTGTGCTTCTGGCACCGGTTGTAAAGGGACGGAAAGGTCACTATCGTGAACTGTTTCAACAGGTACGAAAGTCAGGTTACACGAAAGTGCGTGTAGACGGAGAGTTACTTGAGATCACCGCCAAGATGCAGGTGGACCGTTATAAGATCCACGACATAGAAGTTGTCATTGACCGCATTGCTGCCGATCCGAAAGATCGTGCCCGGATTGGTCAGTCGATCAATAAGTCCCTTAAAGAAGGCAAGGGTGTCATGATGATCATGGAGGAGAATGGGAAGGTGCATCACTTTTCGAAGTTTCTCATGGATCCGAAGACCGGGCTTTCATACGACGAGCCTGCGCCGAACAATTTTTCATTTAACTCACCGTACGGTGCATGTCCAACCTGCAATGGACTTGGTCAGATCAATGAAATTACCGAGGCATCGGTCATACCGGACAAGTCTCTTAGCATCAGCCGGGGTGGCATACTTCCCCTTGGAGAGTACAGGGACATCTGGATCTTTAAAAAGATCGAAGCGATACTCAAGCGATACAAGCTTGCGCTTACGACTTCGTTGAAGGATGTTCCTAAGGAAGTTATTCAAATACTTCTTTATGGAGATGACGTGCCGGTGGCGGTATCGTCGGTGAAATATCCGGGCACGGAGTGGAACACCAGGTTCGAGGGCATCATCAGCTTCCTGGAGAAACAACGTGAGGAAGGATCGGAAGCCATTAAGAAGTGGGTGGAGGATTTTACCGTATCGAAAGTTTGTCCTGAGTGTCACGGAGCGAGGCTTAAGAAGGAGTCGCTGCACTTCAGAATTGACAATAAAAATATTGCCGAGCTGGCGATGCTCGACATCCAGGCGTTGAAGAAATGGATGGAGAACCTTGAAGATCGCGTGAATGACAAGCAGCGTGTTATTGCGACCGAGATCTTGAAGGAGATCCGGAAGCGGATCGGGTTCCTCCTCGACGTGGGTCTGGATTATCTTAACCTTAACAGGCCGATCAGAACGTTGAGTGGCGGCGAGTCGCAGCGCATCAGGCTTGCAACGCAGATAGGCACTCAGTTGGTTGGCGTACTTTATATACTCGATGAGCCCAGCATTGGTTTGCATGCGCGCGACAATGTGAAGCTTATCAAGGCATTGAAGGATCTTCGCGATCTTGGCAATTCGGTTATTGTTGTAGAGCATGATAAGGATATGATGCTCGAGTCGGATTACATCATCGATATCGGACCAGGTGCCGGTCGCCACGGAGGCAACGTGGTGGCTGAGGGCGATCCGAAAGCCTTCCTGAAGGGTGATAGTACGACGGCGCGTTACCTCAGCGGACACCTGGGGATTCCATCAAACGGAATAAGGAGGACCGGCAGCGGTGAAAAGATTATTGTGACGCAGGCGCATGGCAATAACCTCAAGAACGTTGACCTGAGGATTCCGCTGGGGACGTTTACCTGCATCACGGGAGTATCCGGTAGTGGTAAGTCGACGCTGATACACGATACGTTGTTTCCTATCCTCAACACGCACTTTTACAATTCGCGTGCTGTGCCGATGCCACACAAGAAAGTGGAAGGATTGCAGCATTTGGATAAAGTTATTGAAGTAGATCAGTCGCCCATCGGGAGGACGCCGCGATCAAATCCGGCAACGTACACCGGGGTGTTTTCCGATATCCGCGACTTATTTGCGCAGTTGCCCGAATCGAAGATCCGCGGCTACAAGACGGGAAGATTTTCATTCAACGTGAAGGGTGGACGCTGCGAGACGTGTGAGGGCGCCGGTCTTCGACTCATCGAAATGGAATTCCTCCCCGATGTGTATGTACCTTGTGAGACCTGTAAGGGCAAGCGATATAACCGCGAGACGCTTGAGGTGAGGTTCAAAGGAAAATCGATCAGCGATGTTTTGGATATGACCGTTGAAGAGGCCGTTGGTTTCTTTGAGAATCAGCCGAAAATACTTCGAAAGATCCAGACACTGAGTGAAGTTGGACTTGGTTATATATCTCTTGGCCAGCATGCCACAACACTTTCCGGTGGCGAGGCGCAGCGTGTAAAGCTCGCGACCGAGTTATCGAAGCGTGATACCGGCAAGACGTTTTACATTCTGGATGAGCCCACGACGGGATTGCATTTTCAGGATATTGCTCATCTGCTTGATGTCTTGCAAAAGCTGGTGGACAAGGGGAACACAGTTCTGGTTATTGAACACAACATGGACGTTATCAAATCGGCAGATTATATCGTTGACCTGGGGCCTGAAGGTGGGGAGAAAGGTGGTCGCATTATCGCTACCGGTACGCCGGAGGAAGTAGCGAAAAATCCCGCGAGTTACACGGGAGCATTTCTCAAACACGAGCTCAACTGAATCAACGTTAATTCATGAATGCAACAGTCCGCCAGTATGGTTTTGCGATCATTTTTCTGGGAGTAGGCATCTATCAGTTGGTCAATCGCGACGCCCTTGAGGCGACGCTGTATCTTCTTGGGGCCGCGGCGTTTGTAGCGAACAATCTTGCCTCGTCTCCGAAGCTGGTCGCATACAAAAAGCCCCTGGTCATTGTTACCTGGGTGCTTATCGTGGCGGTGGGTATCTTATTCCTGTACATGCTGCAGTTTAAACACGCGCCACTTACATAAAAGCATCCGGCTGACGGATCGAAATGCCTACCTTTATTAGTCAGTCCTCATGCAGTGAACAGAGCGCGTTTATATGTTATTTTCCAGATCTGCGGGTGGTCCGTCTACACGTTATTTCAGATCGTGTACAGCTATGATTCGTCGGGGAGTATTACTACGAGGCGCCTTATCTTTTTCATTATTGAAGGTTTCCTGTGCCTGGGTGTAACGCACATCTTCAGGAATCTCATCAAGAAATGGAAGTGGTTGTCGGCACCTATTCACAAACTGGTGCCGGGTATTTTTATTGCTGTGTTTGCCATGGCTCTGGCGGTTTACTTTTTGAAGATCCCCGTAAACGTACTGCTCGGCCGGCTCTTCAATCCGCAGACTGCTTTTGACATTCAGCAGATCCTTGCTCAATCGATCGTATACTCCATCGTATTCTTTTTGTGGACTGTCTGTTACTTCACGTATCATTATTTTGATCAGTATAACAAGTCTCTGAAGTACGAGGCGTCGATGATAGAGATCGAATTAAACAACCTGAAGTCTCAACTCAACCCTCACTTCATCTTTAATGCGTTGAACAGTATCCGCGCGCTGGTGGATGAGAATCCGCGGAAGTCGAAGCAGGCCATTAATCAGTTAAGCAATATCCTTCGGAAGTCGCTTGCGTCGGATAAGCAGGGATTGACTAACTTCGACGATGAAATGAAGATTGTAAAGGACTATCTTGGCCTTGAAAGTATTCGTTTCGAAGAGCGTCTGAAGACGGAATTCGACATTCATCCTGATTCACAGCGATTTCTCGTGCCCCCACTCATGATACAAACGCTGGTAGAAAACGGCATCAAGCATGGTATTTCGCGACTTACGCCGGGGGGTATTATACAGGTTAAGACCCATGTTGAGGGCGACAAGCTCAGAATTCAGATCCGGAACAGTGGCCACATGGTGAACGGGGCGAAGCGGGGTAAATCCGGATTGGGCATCAAGAATACCGTTCAAAGGCTGAAACTGTTATATGGTGATGAAGCCACTTTCAAGATTGCGAATGAAAACGATAATTTTGTACTTACAGAACTAGTTATTCCACAAAATACAAGCCATGAGAGCACTAATCGTAGATGACGAGCGCCTGGCGCGCAAAGAATTGATGAAGTTGCTGGAAGACCATCCCAGCATCGAAGTTGTGGGGGAGGCAATGAATGCGGACGAGGCGATTCAGTTGGTGAACGATCTCAATCCGGACCTGCTCTTCCTCGACATACAGATGCCAGGCAAGACGGGGTTCCAGCTGCTCGAAGAACTCGACTCGGTGCCGCTCGTGATATTCACCACCGCCTACGATGAATTTGCCCTGAAGGCATTCGAGGTGAACGCGCTCGATTACCTTTTGAAACCCATTCAGCCTGAGCGTCTTTCGGAGGCTATATCCAAGCTTGCCGATAAGGAGCGGGCGAAGAACGCGGCTACGCGGGGTCCCGAGAAGAAGCTTGGTCTGCAGGACCAGGTGTTCGTGAAAGATGGCGACCGTTGCTGGTTCGTAAGTCTTACGAACGTGCGACTGTTTGAGTCAGACGGAAACTACATCAAGGTATATTTCGACAATAATCGCCCGATGATTCACAAGTCATTGAATGCGTTGGATGAGAAGCTGGATGAGCGTGCGTTCTTCCGCGCGAGTCGTAAACATATTGTAAACCTCAGCTGGGTGGAAGGCATCGAGCCGTGGTTCAACGGTGGGCTTATGGTGAAGCTTCGCGGCGGAGATAAAGTTGAGGTGAGTAGAAGGCAGGCGGCGAAGTTTAAGGATATGATGTCCTTATAATTGACAATTGATAGTTGATAACTGATAATTTTTGGAGGCCCCTGTCGGGGCCTTCTGTTTGTATCGTAATAGTTATTTTGAGGCTGTGACCACATAAGAGGAAAGCGTGAGGCACGTTCTGTTTGCCGACGGATAAGTCCGCGTTTATTCCACTCTACTTCATCGTTCGATGCGTTCCGTGAACGTGCCTTTTACGCGATCGGACATGATGATATAAGGGATCCAGATCATGGCGGTTAATATTGCGCGTATGGCGGTTCTTGAATCCTCGCCGTCGAAGGCTGTGGGCAGATCCAGGGCGTGGAGCCAGATCGAGTCCATGAACAAAAAGAATACATTGGCACCATACAAGATGGCGGCAAACACGGGGAAACTCGTTCGCCTCTTTACCATCAGGATTACAACGAATACACTGTACGCCAGCATGGCTACCTGAAACACGTATTCGATCAATACGAGGCCACCAAGCTTCGGATTGTAGCTTGCGTGAGCAGGATTGGTCAGGATCTCCCAATGGATGTAATTAAAATATTCGTTTCGGATCAGGTCAAGGAGCGACCAGATCGGTGCGAGGAAAATTCCGATAACGGGCAACACGAGCCATCCGCCGAATCCTTCATACGATATCTCATAGTCCCGCGATCTCGGATCATACTTATACAGCCATACGAGCCCGAGAATTATCAGGGGCAGTGCAAACCCTCCAATGAGCAGGAACGGAGTATTAAAGCTTGTAGCTGCCTGGCTGTTCGATGCGTACGTCAGCTGATATGAAAGACTTTCGTTGGCGCGGTCACTATCCTTGACATGTTTAACTGCCTCTTTGGCATCGACGTGATCCTTACGCGACTCGTAGGTGTATCTCAGATAAATCTTTTCATCCATGTAGTCGGTCTCGCTTGTGAACCTGAATGCGGGAGATGAGATTTCGGACGACGTCTTTTTTATGTTCCAAAACTCCGGAACGTGTACGGTGATGTTTTGAATTACTGACACGGGATGGCTAATCGCAAAAGGCATCTTCCGCAATTTAGTTGAGGGCTGCTCGAAATACAGTGCGATAGAACGCGCATAGAATTGTGTTGTCGATACGCCTGTGAGTGAGTCTTTCGTCCAGAAGTTTTCGATGTTATAATGCTCTGTGGATTCAATGATGTTTTCGTCCTCGTTGTCGGTATACTGGACATAACCGATCATCGTCACTTCCGGGTATTCGTTAGCGTAGAAGTTTACGTAGTTCTGTTTGATATCTTCCTTGTCGTTCGACTTGAAATAACTGCGCATTGAGTTTGCCTGCGATCCCGTGTATATCGTCTTCACCGTCAACTCTGCGGGACCGCCCACGACGTTAAAAGAATAGGTTTCGTACAGTTTCACGGAAGATATCTCCGCAGGCATTATCATCGGCGACAATTCCGTCGTTCCGGGTGTGATGATCAGGGCATATTCATAGTTGGCCGAGCGGCTTGTCTTGAATGAACCGCGCTCCAGCGATATCGTTGGATCGATCCAGTACGTGGTGTCGTTGAATACAAATTGCGTGATACAATGATCGAAGGCATAAGGTGATGGCAGCGACTCTTTGAGCGCCCTGCCGGCTGTTGAATTCACCAGTGCCGGGTTGGCGGTGATCCCTAACTGACGGAGCATGGTTGTCAGCAGTAATGACTTGTCTTTGCAATCACCGAAACGCTGCTTTAATACGACGGAGGGGTCGTGCGGCCGGAATCCCTGTATGCCGCCTGAGAATGACAGGTATCGGATCTCATCCTGAACAAAACGGATTGCTGCCTCAATTCTCCTTTCGGGCAGAAGATTATTTGATTTGATGTCATCGATCTTTGCATCAATTGCTTTCTTGTCAAGAGGGCTTTGTGCATAGAGCGGAAGCGCCCACTTGTTCACATCGCTCCAGGAAGCGAACTCTGATACTTCGACTGCATCATAAATACGGTACCAGTCGGGCACATTGTCTTCCACCTGCTGGGCAGGGACAAATTCCGATGACCACAGGAAGCTTTGCATGTTTCCGTTAACTTCATGCGCAGGTTCCTTGCCGTTATTGAAGATCTTGTAATTAATCTTGCGCGAGGTGCTGCATACCAGTCGATCGACGCTCTTTCCCAGTTGTACGCCGAAGCTCAGTTTAAAATTCTTGATCACTTTTCCCTCGAATACCGGATTGAATCCGGCAACGGAGTAGCTATACTCAACAATGTCGCCGACCTGTACGTCTTCCATGTTGAGCATGGCATCGAGGCTTTTGTCATAGATCTGGCGATCCATGTTCTCTTCGCGGCGAAGCATTTCGAACTTCGCATGGGGCAGCATGTTGATCTCTTTGCTGCCGCGCCTGATGATCAGTTTATGGAAGGCTAAAGTCTGATACGACGGATCGAAGTTCACGGATATCGACGACGCGGCAGACAAGCCGCGAGGAGTAAGCACTTTGATGGCCAGGCGGAAATAGGATTCCTGTTTCTCAGCATGCTCCTGCCATTCCGATAGGAGATAATAATAGCCGCCGGCGCCCACCGTATCGCGGGGGCTTTGCGGGTATTCAAACGACGATACCCAGTCGGGTATGGGTCGTGTTTTTACTGAGGTCTGGGCGTATGCGGTAAATGCCGCAATCAGAAATAACGGGAGCAGCGCAAAACGGTTCATGCAGGGGTGCTAAATCGGTATTAGATTCTCCAATATAGCAAATGGTAAACGAGCAGGCAGTTGAAATCTGCCTCCGATCTTACGTTACTGTGATACGCGCTGCGCTATGGTCTTTTGTTTTTTCTTTCGTGGAAGGCGCCTTTAAAGTCGGGGTCTTCTTTGCGCTTCTGAAAGTCGATGTCGCGGGCCATATTTTGGGCTTCAGCATAGGGGGTGCTGACCACCGTTACCTCGGCCGGCAGTTTTTTTACGGGGATCTTTTCCCGGATGATCTCTTCGATTTTGTCGATGTGGTATTGCTCGGCGGGTGTAGCGAAGGTGAGTGCTGTTCCCTCGCGGAAAGCGCGTCCTGTCCGGCCTATGCGGTGCACATAGTCAGCGTGGAAGACCGGCACGTCGAAGTTGATCACATGCGACACTCTTTCAACGTCGATGCCGCGCGCGGTGACGTCGGTTGAAACCAGGATGCGGAGTTTGCCTTCCTTGAATTCGTTAACGGCATTGATGCGACTGTTTTGTCCTTTGTTAGAGTGAATAACGCGCGCTGGACCGAAGCCTTTTGATTCGATATAACTAAAAACGTTGTCGGCACTTCCCTTCGTGCGCGCGAAGATCATAACGCGGTTATATTCTTCTTCTTTCTGAAGTAAATATCCGAGGAAGTTCAGTTTCGTGCCGATGTTGGGAATGTAATACAGCGTCTGGTCCACCCGTTGTGCGGGAGTTGCAGACGGCGTGATCTCTATCTTTCGGGGGAATTCGAGAAACTCGGCGGAGAGTTGTTCGACTTTGTCAGAGAAGGTAGCGGAGAAGAGCAGGTTCTGGCGTTTGCGCGGAATGACTTCCAGCACTTTTCGCAATTGCCCCATGAATCCCATCTCCATCATGCGGTCTGCTTCGTCGAGAACGAGAACTTTAAGTGATGCTGTAGGCAGCTCTTTCTTCAAATAGATTTCCATAAAACGGCCCGGCGTTGCCACGATGATGTCGACGCCTTTGCGAATCATTTCGATTTGTGTTTTAGGGCCGATGCCTCCGTAGATCGGTTCGATTCTGAGATCCGTGTACTTAGCGAGTTCGGAAGCATGCTCTGCGATCTGCACGACCAGTTCTTTGGTCGGTGCGAGGATCAGCGCACGCGGGTCCATTCCCTGGGCATACTTGATTTTCATCAACAGGGGAAGCATGTAGGCAGCAGTCTTACCCGTGCCTGTTTGCGCGATACCAATGATGTCCTGGCCTGCGATAATGGCAGGTATTGCCTTTACCTGTATTTCTGTTGGGGTCGTGAAATTCTGGTCGGCCACAGCATCAAGCAGCTGTTTGTTCAGATTAAAAGTGCTGAAAGATTCGCTCACTGATGCTTTACCTTTATTTTTACCGCGATGAAGACGCAACTGATTGTCAATGCAAATATAGTCAATGAGGACGAGGTGTTCGAAGGAGATGTGCTGATCAAGGGTTCCTTCATTGAGGCAATAGGTGGTGATCTTTCGTCGACGCAAGCGGACGAGGTCATTGATGCGAAGGGGAAGTTGTTGTTTCCTGGCGTAATTGATGACCAGGTGCACTTTCGTGAGCCCGGACTTACACACAAGGGCAATATATACTCAGAGGCCAGGGCAGCTGTGGCCGGTGGTGTTACCTCCTTCATGGAGATGCCCAATACCAACCCACCGACGTTTACGCAGGATTTACTTGAACAGAAGTATGCGACCGCTGCTGTGAGTTCATTGGCGAATTACTCGTTTTACATGGGTGCCGCGAACGACAACTTCGACGAGGTGATGAAAACCGATATCCGTTCGGTATGCGGGCTGAAGATATTTATGGGGTCGTCAACGGGGAACCTACTGGTCGACGATCCAAAAATGATCGAGCGTTATTTCTCGAGCTTCCCGGCATTGATTGCTGCACATTGTGAAGATGAAGGAACGATCAGGCGCAACAATGAATTGTATCGTGAAAAATACGGCGACAATGTGCCGATCAGTGCTCATCCATTGATCCGGAGTGCGGAAGCGTGCTGGTTATCGTCGTCGTTTGCTGTGGGTCTTGCGAGGAAGTTTGGGACGCGGTTTCATGTGCTGCACATATCGACCGGGAGAGAGGTGTCGCTTTTTGAGAACGACATTCCGCTTGAGCAGAAGAAAGTGACGGCGGAGGCATGTATTCATCACCTGTGGTTCAACGATAGCGATTATGAGCGCCTGGGTACGTTAATCAAGTGGAATCCGGCGGTAAAGACGGCCGCGGACCAGGCTGCTATTTTTCAGGCGTTGCTCGACGACCGTATCGACGTTATCGCTACGGACCATGCGCCACATACGTGGGAGGAGAAACAGAATACCTACTTCAGGGCGCCGTCGGGTGGACCGCTGGTGCAGCACAGCCTGCTGGCGATGCTGGAGTTTTATCACCAGGGGCGCGTCGACCTGCCATTTATCGCCCGGAAGATGTGCCACAACCCCGCCCGGCTGTTCCGGATCGAAAAGCGTGGGTTTATCCGGGAGGGATATTATGCTGATCTGGTGCTGGTGGATCCCAGGGGCAGTTTTACCGTTAATAAGGATAATATCCTTTATCACTGTGGGTGGTCGCCATTGGAAGGTGTCACATTCCAGTCCAGGATAGCGAAAACATGGGTTTCGGGGCATTTAGCGTGGCAGGATGGCCGATTCGACGAAAGCAAAAAGGGCTTGCGAATGAGTTTTACACACCGTTAGGCTTTGCAAAATCCATCGCGGTGTCTAAATTTGCAGTCCTCTAAACGGTGGATGTAGTTCAGTTGGTTAGAACATCAGATTGTGATTCTGAGGGTCGTGGGTTCGAGTCCCATCATTCACCCAAAAAGTAAACGGGGCTGTCTTTTCAGGCAGCCCCGATTTCATTTGGGGATATTTTGATTTGAGGATTGGGAGATTTGTCGGGTCTCAGCTAGCGTACGATTTGTGTTGAATCATGCAATCGATAGGCGGAATGTCTGGCCGATGATTTTTTGATGTTAACAGTACGTCTGTTCGCGCAAGGGTAATCATCTAGTAGTCGTTGAATGAAGGCAGGATAGTCGTTGATAAAGACAGGCGGAGATGACGACGGACGGTGTAATGATATGCAGCACAGTTGTAACAGATTCCACGTTGTCTTTCAAATCAACTGTTTCATCAGGTGTTTCAAATCAGCGCAATTCAGAGTACCAGTTGATCGTTCATAGTGTGTGCGGAAAATTTCTCAGGCATGGTTCTTGGGAGAAATTTTATTAAGCGCAGTTCTGTCAGAATTCATCGCTTCGAGGTGAAATGCGTTTACACACATGAATATTTTTTGCTTTGATGCGTGTGATCGCGTCAATTTTTCCAAGTGATTTTTACTTGCTGCATTTCCCATTCATTAAGGAAAAAGTTGACTTCTGTCAACATTGTGCTCGAGATATTTTTGCACTATGTTTATTAAATGATCACCAGTACAGAATTTGCGGAGTTGACGTTGAATGATAAGATCAGTTTACTTTACGAGAAGGGAACGTTCGTAATGGCGATACGCTATTATAG
>Ga0247822_10002285_pt1 | contig 12163 bp, 13 predicted proteins | sample 13C_Cellulose_Da_FD_192423 | JGI IMG/M metagenome (GOLD analysis project Ga0247822, IMG submission 192423) | Soil microbial communities from agricultural site in Penn Yan, New York, United States - 13C_Cellulose_Day30 | ecosystem: Environmental > Terrestrial > Soil > Agricultural land | place...
GTACTGGGCCAGCGTCGCGCCGCAGGCCCAGTACACGCGCATCCCGTACAGCGTCGCGAAAGTCAGGTAGCGACCACCGATCAACAGGAGCATCGCCGGAAAGAACCACTCGAGGCGATAGAGCGAGATCGCGTAGGCCAAGGAAATGGCGAGCAGGAAGAAGACGGTGGCCTCCATCGCGAGCGCGGCTAGCGGATTCCCGGGTGCATGCGCACCGGACCGGCCGAGCAGCTTCGCGAGCAGCACGGCCATGGGATGGATCATCATCCCTCCAAGCAGCAGCACCCATACCGCATCACGGGGCGAGCTCACCGTGGCGAACGTGCCAGCGGCCAGCCAGACCAGTGCCGAGGCGAGCGCGCCCGGGGCGCCGCCGTAGTAGGCGTTGCGCATGTCTTGCTGGGCAGCAGTGACGTTCATTGACTCTGATTGAGGGGTACCATCTTCGAGGGGTTCAACCTAACGCGAGACGCGCCGACCGATCTCACGGACGCATGCCGATTGCGTACTCACGTTGAAAAGCCTCATGCTGAATCGCACGTTCCGGCGCGCCCAGCTCGTAGGTCGTCCCCGAGGTGCACCACGTGACATGGTGCGCGAGCGCCATGAGCGACGCCACCTCGTGCCCGGTCACCACCACGGCGCACCCCTCGGCCGCCATCCCCCTGAAGATGTCACTCAGGAAATCGTGATCCACGGGAGCGATCCCACGAAAGGGTTCATCGGCCAGCAGGCAGCGCGGTCGCCTCGTGAGGGCAAGCGCGAGTTCCGCGCGGCGGAGTTCTCCGCCCGACAAGGTCGGCGGGCGCGCGTCCAGCAGGTACTCGACGCGTGCAAGCCGAGCCGCCTCCAGTGCGCTCCGCTCACCGAACCGCCGCTCGAAGAGGCGAAGCTGCTCGCCCAGCGTCATCGACGGCGAGAGGATGTCGTGATCCGGCAGGTAGAAGACGCCGGCGCGTGCGAGTCGGGGAAGCGATGGACGAAGGAGGAAGTGACCATCCAGTTGCACGGTGCCAGAGTCGGCGCGCACGATACCGGCGGCGATCTTCATCAACGTGGACTTGCCGATGCCGTTGCGGCCGAGGAGAACCCGCACCTCACCAGCCTGCGCCCGCAGCGATCCCGCACTCAAGATGCGGCGCGTGCCGTACGACTTGCTCACGCAATCCGCCATCAGGAACGGTGTCGTCACGGGAGGAGCCAGGCCAGGATCAGCTCTCCCAAGAGTGCCACCGCGCCAAAGAGGCAAGGCGCGATGAGCGGCGAGTAGCCCAGATTTGCCCAGAGAATCGACTCACCGCGACGGCGGATGTCGACTGCGCCCAGCACCATCGCAAGCACGACGACGCCGACGGGACTTTCGAGGCCGTCAGCGGCACCGCGCCCGCCGACCGATCCGACGATCAATGCGACCACAACGAGCAGCGCGCGCAGGAGCGGGTAGCCGACCAGCGCGCGGAGCAAGAGGATCCTAAGGGGCGCGAGTGGCCACGCGTGCGAACGCATTCCGGGTTCTACTGCGACTCGCGCGCAAAAGTTCTGGTCGCGTCAGTGCGCCTGGCGCACAAGTACGACGTGAGTGGCCTTCTCCGACGCCACGAACTGCGCGCATTCGTATCCAAGGGCGCGCAGGTCCACCCCCTCGAACAGCCGCTCTCCCTTGCCCAGCAGAACCGGCGCGATGGCAACGTGCAACTCATCAATGAGGCCAGCGCGGAGATACTGCTGGATGGTGTTGGCCCCTCCACCGATACGCACGTCCATCCCGTCGGCTGCCTCGCGCGCCCGGTCAAGCGCCTCGTGAATGCCGCCCGTGACGAAATGGAAGGTCGTGTTGCCCTTCATCTGCATGGGAGGACGTGCATGATGGGTCAGGACGAACACCGGAACGTGATAGGGTGGGTTGTCGCCCCACCAACCCTTCCACTCCATGTCCGGCCACGCGCCACGAATCGGTCCGAACATGTTCCTTCCGAGGATCCATGCACCGGCGTTCCTCGCGCCCCGCGCAGCGAAGTCGTCGTCGATGCCTGTCGCGCCGCCCTCCCTGCCATGCATCTGCAGCCAAGAGCGAGTGGAGACGATCCAGTCGTGCAGGGCCTCGCCGCCGACGCCAAGCGGGTTGTCGGCGCTTTGGTCCGGGCCGGCACCGTAGCCGTCGATCGAAATGCTGAAGTTCTCGACTCGGACTCTGGTCATGTTCACACACGATCGCGCGCGAGCAGCCAGCTCTGCTGGGCGGTGGACAGGGATCCTGCTGCCATCGACAGCGCCACAGCGCTCGACGCGCTCCACAGGAATACGAGAGTCGTGACTCCAACGACTGCAGCGATGATCGGCGCCGCGACAGCCGGCGTGGCACCACTTCCGGCGCCGGACATGCTGTTCGCCGCCACCGTGGCCGTGAGCGCTGATGCCGCCACTGCAAGGATGGCATCCGGCCGCGCGAGCTCCGCGACCCACAGGAATCGCACGTTCGATCCGAGGCCGCGGCGAGTTGCGGAGAAGAGGGCCGCGAATACCGGCGCCTGGATCACCAGGCCGAGGAGGCTGCGCGGCGCGAACAGGCGAATCTCGTTGGCGCGATAGAGCGCTTGCGTCTCCTGCCACAGTTTTGTGGGGTCTGCCGCATGGCGCTTGCGAAGCGCTTCCACGGCCGGGCGAAGCGCTGCGAGCTTCGCCTGCTTGGCGCGGGCCTCACGGGCCAGTCGCAACGTGAAGGGAAGCAGGGCCAGCCGCACGCCGAAGGAGACGAGAAGGACGGCACTCCCAAGACTGCCTCCGCAGAGGTTCCCTGCCCCAATGATGCCCATGCGAACAAGGTCGACTGCGCTTTCCCACATCTTCGCGCGCCTCCTACAGAGAGTGAGTCCTGGGCCGAACTTGGGCCCTATTTTCGCACGAAGCTCTGGTTAGCGATAGCTCGACCGGCCTTCGGTCATTGGAGCGTTCAGTTGTACGCGAGATGATGACGACGGGTCCCCTCAGCGCGGCCAGATAAGCCAAAGGACCGCAACGCCGCCGAGCCACAGGACAACCACGAGCACCGCCGCCCCCGCAAGGAGCCGAGCTCGACGCCGGGTGCCTGCGGCAAGCTGCGCCGGCGCCCGCGTGCTGCGATATCCCCACGCTGCCGCGACCACCGCGATGGCCAGGGCGACGAGTTGCCACGCGAGCGCGCCGCCAGGCAGAACCGCGTCCACCGCGGGCAGCAGGAACGCACTGCTCGCGGCCAGCACCGCGACGAGAAGGAGCGCGAACGGTCTCCGTGCGGCACGCCGCTCGACGGACGGATCAGACGACATCGGCCTGAGATTCCCTCGCTGGGTGTGGATAGGGCACCGCGCCGCTCGCCAAGGTGTTAAGAGAAACCCAGATCGACTCGGCCCCGGTGCATTCCCTGGGGTTCAACAATGGAGACGACACATGCGAAAGATCAACGTCGGCGCCTTCGTCTCGATGGACGGCATCATGCAAGCACCCGGCGGGCCGACGGAAGACCCGACGAATGGCTTCAAGTACGGCGGCTGGGTGATGCCCTATTTCGAGGAGGATGGCGGCGAAGAGATCGAGCGCCTCTTCAAGGAGGAGTTCGATCTCCTGCTCGGCCGCAAGACGTACGAGATCTTCGCCGCGTACTGGCCCTACTACGCTGAAGGGCTCCCGGCCGGCGCTATCGCCAAGTTGTTCAACCGGATCAAGAAGTACGTGGTGTCGCGCTCGGGCGACGTCGACACCGGCTGGGCGGGCACCGTGCTTCTGCGCGACATCGCCGCCGTGAAGCGGCTCCAGAAGGAGGGCGGCCCGCGCCTGCTGACCCAGGGCAGCAGCGAACTCCTCCATGCACTGCTCGCCGAAGACCTCGTCGACGCCATGACGATCTTCACATTTCCGGTCGTGCTCGGCGGCGGCAAGAAGCTGTTCGCGGACGGCTCCGTGCCGCACAGCTACAAGCTGACGGGATCCCGCGCCTCGACCAAGGGCGTCATGACCGCCGAGTACGAGCGAGATGGCGAGATTGCTGTTGCCGACACGGCGCTCCCGACGCCCAGTGATGCCGAACTCGCGCGGCAGGAGCGGATGAAGCGCGAGGGCTAGTCAGGCCTCGCCGCGCCCGTGGCTCTCCTGATACTCGACGAACTTGGCAGCTAGCTCCCTCACGCTCGCCGAAGCAGCGTCGCTTGCTGCGACTGAACGGAGCAATGAGACTAGAGAGCGCCCCTCGCCAACGGGAGTGCCTTCGTTGATGAGACGGTTGATCATTACGATGTTGAACTCGACAGGTTTGCGGAGCACCGACTCGACGAGTGCAGGTTCGTAGCCAGTCATGTCCTCTAGCATGTGGACGATGGACCAGAAGATGAAGCCGTCATCATCAGGGAATCGTTCGAAGATGCCGAGCAGGAGCGAGAACTCGACTTCGGTGCATGAAGCGGGCACGACCGCACTCAGCGCGAGCTCGAGTCCCGCCATTGGGTCTCGTCACGGGGTGACGTGAAGCGGTCGATGGCGGCAGCGAGACTGGATTGCATGAATGCGGGGCTGATGTGTGACGCTTCCTTCGGGACTGCGACCGTGTACCACACTACTCGGCCGGCTGGAGAAGCGTTGCGACGTCCCGGGCATACTGCGCGAACCGCCTCGGGTTGCGCCCTGTCACTTGCATGATGTCGTTCGTGATGCGACTCGCTCCGTCGTCGAGAAAGAACCGATCGAGGTCGAGGAGCCGATCCACGATCGCTTCGGGCATGCCCATGGAAAGCATGCCGGCCTTCATGTCCGCCGGTGGAACGCTGACGTGGCGGATCGGTCGTCCGAGCACCTTCGACAGCTCGCTCGCCAACTCGTCATAGGACAACGCCTCAGGACCGGTCAGCGTGTATGCGTGGCCCTCGTGCCCGGGTTCCGTCAGGGCCCTCACTGCGACCGCGGCGATGTCTCCCACATCAACATGGCTGATCTTGGCACCGTCGGTCGCGCTGTAGAACGCTGACTCGGCCTTGATCGTGGGGCTCATGAACGAGACAACGTTCTGCATGAAGCTGTTCGGACGGAGGAACGTCCATGGGATTCCGCTCGACTCGATCGTCTTTTCGATCGTACGATGGAGTCTGGCGAACTCGAATGACCCCTCGGCGGCGCCGAAGACGGACTGTTTGACGATGTGGCGGATGCCGGTTGCGGTCGAGGCTTCGACGGCGTTTGTCTCGAGCTGGGTCTGGTTGACCGTGTTGGGGCCGAGGAGGAATAGGTCGTCGCAGCCGTTGAAGGCGGCTCGGAGGGTCTCGGGGCGGTTGTAGTCGATGGTGACTGCGTCGAGACCTCGCGTGCGTGCGGCCTCCGCTTTCTCCTCCGAGTGGTAGCAGGCGCGACACGATGCCTTCGCCGATTCGAGCTGCCGGGCGACCTCGGTGCCGAGGGTTCCGCTGGCTCCTGTGATGCAGATCATGGGCGGCTACCTCCATTTGCCTCTAGTACCCGGGAACGGCTCCCCGGCAGCGCCAATGAGACTGGAGGTTCGGATCAGGGACTGATGCCCGGGAGCAACGCTCGGATCGCCCTGACAATCAGCACGCACTCTCCGTCGTTAGGATACTCGCGGCACGCTATGCGCAGCGCCCGCTGCCAACGGCAAACAGCACGAGATCCACGGAAGGCGCAAACACCACGCCCCACACCGTGAATCCCGTGCTGTCCCCCCGCCCTCCTAGACCAGCCTAGTACCGATAGTGATCCGGCTTATAAGGCCCATCCACCGGCACCCCGATATACGCCGCCTGCTTCTCCGTCAGCTTCGTCAGCTTCACCCCAAGCTTGTCCAGATGCAACCGCGCCACCTTCTCATCCAGCCGCTTCGGCAGCACATACACCTTCTTCTCGTAGTTCTCGTTGTTCACGTGCAGCTCGATCTGCGCCATCACCTGGTTCGTGAACGACGCCGACATCACGAACGACGGATGACCAGTCGCGCACCCGAGGTTGAGCAGGCGACCCTCGGCGAGGATCAGCACCGAGTGTCCATCCGGGAAGATCCACTCGTCGAACTGCGGCTTGATGTTGTTGCGCTTGATGCCCTTGTAGTTCTTGAGGCCGGCCATGTCGATCTCGTTGTCGAAGTGGCCGATGTTCCCGACGATCGCCTTGTCCTTCATCCGCGCCATGTCCGCGACCTTGATGATGTCGGCGTTGCCCGTGGCGGTGATGAAGATGTCGGCGGTCGTCACGACCTCCTCGAGCGTGGTGACCTGATAGCCTTCCATCGCGGCCTGGAGCGCGCAGATGGGGTCGACCTCGGTGATCACGACGCGCGCGCCCTGCGCCTTGAGTGACTGCGCCGAACCCTTGCCCACGTCGCCGTAGCCGAGCACGACGGCGACCTTGCCGGCGAGCATTACATCAGAGGCGCGCAGGATGCCGTCGGTCAGCGAGTGGCGGCAACCATACAGGTTGTCGAACTTCGACTTGGTGACGGAGTCGTTGACGTTGATCGCCGGGAAGAGAAGCGTGCCGGCCTGCATCATCTCATAGAGACGGTGCACGCCAGTCGTGGTCTCCTCGGAGACGCCGCGAATGGCCTTGCCGACATTCGTCCAACGCTTCGGGTCTTCCTTGATGGTCTTGCGCAGCAACTCGAGGATCACGCCCCACTCCTCGGGCTCTTCCTTCTCGTTGAACGCCGGGATCTTGCCGTCGCGCTCGTACTCGGTGCCCTTGTGCACGAGCATCGTGGCGTCGCCGCCGTCATCGAGGATCAGGTTGGGGCCGCGGCCATCCGGCCACATCAGCGCCTGCTCGGTGCACCACCAGTACTCCTCGAGCGTCTCGCCCTTCCACGCGAACACGGGCGTGCCGCGCGGCGCGTCGATGGTGCCTTCCTTGCCCACGACGACCGCCGCCGCGGCGTGATCCTGGGTCGAGAAGATGTTGCACGACACCCAGCGTACGTCGGCGCCGAGGTCGACCAGCGTCTCGATCAGCACGGCGGTCTGCACGGTCATGTGCAGCGAGCCCATGATGCGCGCGCCGGCGAGCGGGTTCCTGCCCTTGTACTCGGCGCGGAGCGCCATCAGGCCGGGCATCTCGAACTCGGCGAGATGGAGTTCCTTGCGGCCCCACTCGGCGAGCGTGATGTCCTTGACCTTGTACGCGGGACGGCCGGTGGCCTTCACGGCGTCGAATGGATGCATGGGGATTGTGGCGGTCATGTTCTTGAAGGGGGGAGGTGGCAGGTGAACAACGATGCTTGGTGCTAGGTGCTTAGTACTGCAGTGAACAATCCCGGTCCCTTGGCCTGTGGCGATGCCGGGAGCTGGTGATGGCGAACGCGCGCGAAGCCGGCTGCCCTGCCCCAGCGCTCGATCTGCGCGGCGTCGAAGCCGAGCCAGACGTGGCCCATGGTCTGCCGGAACTCGGCGTGGTCGTGCGGGGCCATGTCGACGAGGAGCAAGCGGCCACCGGTCGGCCTGAGTGCGCGACGGATGTTGGTGAAGACCGCTTCGGGATCGGCGATGTAGTGCAACACGAGCGAGAGCACGGCGATGTCGAGCGCGCCGTCGTCGATCGGCAGGCGCTCCACTGAGCCGGTGCGCAGCTCGACGTTGGCGAGCGGAGCGAGCCGTGCACGCGCGGCGCGGAGCATGGCGGCCGACTCGTCGACTGCGATCACGCGTTCCACGAACGGCGCCATCGCCTCGGAGAGTTGGCCGGTGCCGCAACCGAGGTCGCCAACAGTGTGAGTTGGGTCGAGCAGCCCGACGAGCGCGAAGAGTTCGGTGCGCGTGCCGAAGAGCTCGGCGCGGAGGCGGTCCCACTGCGCGGCCGAGCTCGCGAAGAACTCCTGCGACCGCGTATGACGCTCGGCGAGCACGCCCTTCACCCGCTGCGCGTCCCGCTTGGCCGCGCTGAGCGCCTCGGCTTCCTCGCGCACGGGCGCCCAGAGACGGCGCGCCGAGGCGTCGAGCGACTTGATGTCGAGCCGGTAGCGGTTGGAGGTGCCGTCCTCGCGCGACGAGAGCCATCCGGCGTCGGCGAGCACCTTGAGATGCCGGCTGACGGTGGACTGCGGCAGTTGCAGCACGGCGCGCAGCTCGGACACCGTCAGCTCGTGGCGCTCCAGGATCAGGAGGAGCCGCGAGCGGATGGGGTCGGCGAGTGCCGAGAGGCGGTCGAAGAGGGCGAGTCGTTTCATCCTTATATCCGGATGAAAGGTTGCAGCCCGCAAGGGCTGAGTCAAGCGCCGCCGCGTTACGGCGCGCCCAGCTCCAGTGCAGCCGGCGACCCGGCCAGCTCCTCGCCCACATAGCAGTGCATCCCCACCGCAAAGAGCTTCGCGCGGCGGAAGTATCGCCTGTATTGCTCGGCGCTGCGGTGGTGCCAGCCGTGGCGATCGCCCTCGATCGAATCCTCGGTCGTGTACGCCTCGAGGTACGCCACGCCGCCCAGGAGACTTGCGATGGCGGCGAAGCCACCGGCGAGTTCGCCGTCAGGCACGTAGTGCAGCACGTCGCACACGACGACCAGGTCGAACGGTCCCGCAAGCGACTTCTCGCGCGCGGCGACCTCCGCCAGTGTGCCGAAGCTGCCGCGCACGATCCCGCGCGAACTCCCGAAGCGCTCCACCGCATACTCGCTCGACTCCACGCCGGCGTAGCGCACGCGCGGGCGAAGCTCCTTCAGGTGCGCCCGCCACGCGCCCTCGCCGCAGCCGACATCGAGCACGGAACGGATGGGGCGCTCGAGAAGCGCCTCGGCGATGCCGACGACGAGCCGCACCTTGCGCGCCACCGCGGCGTGCGTGATCACGCGCCGCGACGGGTCGTGGTACCACTTCTCGTAATAGTCGCGGTCGTAGACCTTGGGCTGCGTCACGACGCGTGCAGCACTCCGCAGCCGAGGCTCTGCGCGTGGCTCGTCGCAAAGATGCCGCTCGGCATGCGATACACGCCCGGGAGCAGGTGCTGGGCGACGAGTTCCGCCGCATCTTGGCGCGGGATGTCGCGGCGCCGCGCGATCTGACCGGTGACGTTGCGCAGCGCGAGGTCGCAGGCGAGCACGATCACGCCGCGCGACATGAGGGTGTCGAGCGCGCCGTCAGGCCACGCCGACGTGTGCCGCGCACCGGCGGGGATGCGGATGAACGGGTTCCGCCTGGCCGGCTTCCCCGACTCCGGATCCTTCAGCTCGTCCTTCTCGGCGAACGCGCCGTCCGCCCAGAGCGCGTCGTCGAGCACCATCGGAATGGCGGCATGGCGGATGACGAGCACGGCGGTCAGATCGGCGTCGGTGAGCTTCAGCGTCTCGGCGTATCCCGTGAGGAACGAACGTGCCTGATGGAGACAGACGCCGTCGGAAATCTCCGGCGCGTCGAAGCACATGCGATGCTTGCCGGTCACGCGCGTGGTCCAGGACATGTCCCAGTCGGCCTGCGCGTTGGCTGAGGCCGAGACGGCCGCGAGCGGCGAGGCGGGCGGGCGGGCTGCGCCGCCCTGCGGTACCGGCTGCTGCCCAGATGATTGCGCCTCCGCGACTCCGGCTGCGAGCGTGCCGGCGGCGATCAGCGAGGCTTGGCGAAGGAACTCACGACGCTGTGTCATTGCGGGGGGTTCTCGTCTGAGGGATTTGTCGAGGGCGAACGCCACATCAGGAGCGCCAGCAGGACCGCTCCGATGGTGACGCCCATGTCGGCCACATTGAACGTCCAGAACCGCCAGTCCGCTGTGCCGACATCAATGAAGTCGACGACGCCCTTGGAGTGCCGCAGGCGGTCGACCAGGTTGCCGAGCGCCCCCGCGGAGATGAGGGCTAGCGCGGCCGGCGTCGCGCGCTCCGTGGGATGCGACCCGCGGTAGAGGCGGAACAGGTACACGAGCATGCCCAGGGCGATGACGCTGAACACGATTCGCGACGCCGAGCCGACGGAGAGGTTCATCGCCGCGCCGGTGTTGTACGTCAGCGTCCACCGCAGCCAGTGGCCCACGACCTCCTCCGGCGCATGCAGGCCGAGCGCGCGCTCGGCCCACTGCTTGGAGAGGAGGTCCGCCAGCAACACGCCGATCAGCAACGACCAGTAGATGCGATCGCGCGGCGCCGCAGGTGCTGTGGACATCTTTGGTGTACCGGTGGCCGTCATTCGCAGGAGTTCCGAGTCGAAGGGCTACTTTCTTTATCGGCGCGCGACCACCGCCGTCAATAAGTTACCCGTCCCGCCCTACGAATTGCACGCAGGCCGCGTTTCGCGGCACGTGCAATCCAGGCGACGACGCAACATCGTCCCGAGGCCCGTCTTGACGTCGCTTTTTTTGCGCGGCGCCCCGCCGCTCCCTATAGATGCCGCCATTCCGTCGCTGCGCGAGGCCCTCGCGCGCGTGGGCAGCGCCGTGCTCGTGGCCCCGCCCGGCGCGGGCAAGACCACGCGTGTGCCGCTGCACCTGCTCGACGAGCCATGGGTGGCCGGCGGACGCGTGATCGTGCTCGAGCCACGGCGGATCGCCGCCCGCGCCGCCGCCGTGCAGATGTCGCGGCTGCTCGGCGAGGAAGTCGGCGGCACGGTGGGCTACCGCGTGCGGCTCGAGCGGCGCATCAGCGCGCGCACGCGCATCGAGGTCGTGACGGAGGGCATCCTCACGCGGATGGTGCAGGACGACCCCGCGCTCGAGGGCGTGGCGGCGGTGATCTTCGACGAGTTCCATGAGCGGCACCTGACGGCTGACTTGGGCCTCGCGCTGACGCTGGAGTCGCGGCAGGTACTGCGGCCGGACCTGCGCGTGCTGGTGATGTCGGCGACGCTCGATGCGGCGCCGGTGGCCACGCTCCTCGATGCACCGGTGATCCTGAGCGAGGGGCGCGCGTTCCCGGTCGAGACGAGATGGCGGCCGCCGCGCGAGGGCGTAGCCTTGCCGGTGACCGTCGCCGGCGCCGTGCGCGAGTGCTGCGCAGACGACTCCATCGAAGGCGACCTGCTGGTGTTCCTGCCCGGCCTCGCGGAGCTGCATCGCGTGCGTTCCGCCCTTGAAACCTCGCCCCCGGCCGGCGACCCGGAGGTGCTGCTGCTGCATGGCGGGCTGACGCTCGGCGAGCAGGACGTCGTGCTCCGCTCGCGCGGCACGCGGCGGCGCGTGGTGCTGAGCACGGCGATCGCGGAGTCGTCGGTGACGCTGGACGGCGTGCGGATAGTGGTCGACGCGGGACTCTCGCGCGTGCCGCGCTTCTCGCCGCGCAGCGGCATGACGCGGCTCGAGACGACGCGCGTGAGCCGCGCCTCGGCCGACCAGCGTCGCGGCCGCGCGGGCCGCACGGCGAGCGGCACCTGCGTGCGGCTCTGGAGCGAGGGGACGCACGCGCAACTGCTCGCGCGCGCGGTGCCGGAGATCCTCGAGGCGGACCTCGCGCCCCTGGCGCTCGAGCTCGCCTGCGCGGGCATCGCCGACCCCACGGCGCTCCGCTGGCTCGACCTGCCGCCCGACGGCGCGCTCGCCCAAGGGCGGTCGCTGCTCACGGACCTGGGCGCGCTCGACGAGCACGGGCGCGCGACGCCGCACGGCCGGAAGATGGCGGCGCTCGGCGTGGTGCCGCGGCTGGCGCATCTGGTGCTCACTGCGCATGAGCGTGGGCTCGGCACGCTGGGATGCGAGATCGCCGCGCTGCTCGGCGAACGCGATGTGCTGCGGCGCGAGTCGGCGGAGATGGATGCAGACCTTACCACGCGCGTGGAACTCGTGCGTGGATCTTTCCGCGGACCGATGGGCGATGCGGACCGGGGACGGCTCGAGCGCGTTCGGCAGGAGGCGAAGGCTCTGCGCAGAGCGCTGCCCGACCGCACGCAGCATGACGACGACCTCGCTCACGTAGGCGCGCTCGTCGCGCTCGCCTACCCCGACCGCGTGGCGATGCGGCGCGCCGGCGAGGCGCCGCGGTTCCTGCTGCGCAACGGCCGCGGTGCGCGGCTCGCCACGTCGCAGCGCATGGGGGCGTCGCCGTTCCTCGCGATCGCCGACCTTGATGGCGACCCGGCCGAGAGCCGCATCTGGCTTGCCGCGCCGCTGGACGAGGAAGGGCTGCGAGAGTCGATGGCCGACGCGATCGTGACCGAGCGCGTGGTGGCGTGGGATGCGAACGACACGGCGCGGGTCGTGGAGCGAGAGAGGCTCGGCGCGCTGGTGCTGCG
>Ga0247822_10002286_pt1 | contig 12162 bp, 9 predicted proteins | sample 13C_Cellulose_Da_FD_192423 | JGI IMG/M metagenome (GOLD analysis project Ga0247822, IMG submission 192423) | Soil microbial communities from agricultural site in Penn Yan, New York, United States - 13C_Cellulose_Day30 | ecosystem: Environmental > Terrestrial > Soil > Agricultural land | place...
GTTGATCGAACTGCTGCGCAACAAACAGCATCCGCCGATTGTGCGCGCCACCGCCGCGCGCGCCATGAGCAGTTGGCTAACCCAGCAAACCCTCGGGGATGTAGGCAATGCCCTGAGCGATGAAGATCCACTGGTGCGCTTGGGCGCGCTCGATGCTATGCAAAATGCGCCCTTACAGGTGCGCGCCGAGTGGGTATCGCCGCTGTTGGATGATCCATCGCGCGTGATTCGCGCCCTCGCAGCGGCGCAGTTGATCGAGCTGCAACGGCGCGCGAAATTGCCCACCGCAATTAACGCCTCCCTGGAGCGCGCCGCCGAGGATTATGTGCAGGCGCAGCAATTTAATGCCGACGACCCGGCCGCGCAGGTCAATCTGGGCAACTTCTATGCGCAGCGCGGCACCTTCGACAAAGCCGAACAGGCGTACCGCGAAGCGCTGGTGCTGGATCGCCACTGGACCGCCGCCTATATCAATCTGGTCGATCTGTTCCGCCAGACAGGGCGCGATAATGAAGCCGAAAAATTGCTCACAGATGCGCTCCAACTGACACCCGATAACGCCAGCCTGCACCACAGCCTTGGGCTGGTACAGGTCAGGCGCCAGCAAATGAATCTGGCACTGGCGCCGCTCAAACGCGCCGCCGAGCTTGAGCCCGGTAACGGCCGTTACAGCTATGTGTATGCCGTTGCGCTCTTGGATCAGGGGCAAACCGACAAGGCACTGGCCGTGGTGCGAACGGCGTTGATGCGCAATCCGGGCGATGGTGATTTACTCGGCTTACAAGAGGAGCTAATGAAATCACCCGCCGGTCATTAATTTATCAATACCGAATAATGCTTTAGGCGACTGTTTTGTGCCGTTTAGTCGCAGGTCGCGCGTCTTTACTCTACCTTTTGTTAGACGCAACGCAGCTACCGCTTGTTGGGGGATAGCTGCATCACCAACACGTTGAGGGATAAACCTATGCAGACCGCACGATTCATCCGCTTTAATTACGTTTTAACTGCGCTCTTGTTACTGGTCATGATGGCCAGTGGTGCCAACGCCAAAGACCTTGCCTCCTGGCAGGACACCGCCTCCAGGCAAGCGATTGTCGATTTTGTCAAAAAAGTCACCAAAAAAAGCTCCCCGGATTTTGTCCCTGAAGCCGAGCGCATCGCCGTCTTCGATAACGATGGCACCCTCTGGGCCGAGCAGCCGATCTACTTCCAGTTGGTCTTTGCATTGGATCGCATCAAACAACTGGCGCCGCAGCATCCCGAATGGAAAACCACCCAGCCCTATGCCTCGATCCTGAAAGGCGATATCAAAGGTGCACTTGCCGGTGGTGACGCTGCATTGATGAAAATCATCACTGTAACCCATACCGGCATGAGCACCGATGAATTTGCCGCCAGCGTCAGTGCTTGGCTTGCCAGCGCCAAGCACCCCAAGACTGGGCAACCCTACAACAAGATGATCTACCAGCCGATGCTGGAGCTGTTGGAGTACCTGCGCAAAAACGGTTTCAAAACCTTTATTGTCTCGGGTGGCGGCATTGATTTCATGCGTGTGTTTGCCGAAGACGCCTATGGGATACCACCCGAGCAGGTGGTCGGCAGCAGCCAGGAAGTAAAATACTCGGTGATCAACGGCGTACCTACACTTACCAAACTGTCTGGCTCGCCGTTTATTGATGACAAAGCCGGCAAGCCCGTCGGGATCTATCAGCACATCGGCCGCCGCCCGATTTTTGCCGCAGGCAACTCCGATGGCGACTACCAAATGCTGGAGTGGACGACGGCCGGCAAGGGCGCCCGCTTTGGTTTGATTGTTCACCACACCGATGCCGAACGCGAATGGGCTTATGACCGCAAATCACCCATTGGGGAGTTAGACAAAGGGCTGACTGACGCTCCCGCCAAAGGTTGGCTCTTGGTGGATATGAAAAATGACTGGAAAGTCATCTATCCGTTCGAGAAGAAAAAGTAAGTATCCCCATAAGCTGATTCAGGTGTGCCCGGGTGAGCTGCCCGGGTGCACGCTGATCCAGTCAGCTCATGCCTGCGCACAAAGTAAGTGCAGGTATAACCCGCACTCCTCCTCATATAATCCGATTGTGTAATCCAAATCCCTTCTAATAACCCATCCAGCCGATACTCTGGTGCTTATATCGCCCACTGGCACATGAGTTGCAAATTCCCACGTATTCTCATTCTGGATACTGACTATGCGTGTAGGCTCTCTGGCAGTTAGCGTGTGTGCAATCCTGTGTAGTGCCATTGTTGGCAGTGCAAATTCGGCCGCAGCCGAGCCCAATATTCTTGAGGTCAGCCAGTCGTTAAATAGCAGCTGGGTGGTTATCACCGGGGTGCTGGTGTTTTTGATGCAAGCCGGTTTTGCCTTGGTTGAAAGCGGCATGGCGCGCGCGAAAAATGCCGTGAATGTGATTATGAAAAACTACATGGACGTGTGTGTTTGCAGCGTGATTTTTTGGGCACTGGGCTATGGCCTGATGTTTGGTGCCAACAGCAGCGGCTGGTTTGGCGCGAGCCACTTCCTCCCCAGTACACTGGCCGGCTGGGATTGGACCTTCCTGTTTTTCCAAATGATGTTCGCCGCTACTGCGACCACCATCGCCAGCGGCGCCATGGCCGAGCGGATACATTTCCACGCATACCTGATCGGCGCCTGTGTGATCGCCGGGCTTATCTACCCTGTTTTTGGCAGTTGGGCCTGGGGTGGCACCCACGGCGGTAGCGGCTGGTTAAAAGACCTGGGCTTTATCGATTTTGCCGGTTCCACCGTGGTTCACTCCATCGGTGGCTGGGCGGCACTGGCCGGTATTATTGTGCTTGGCCCGCGCTTGGGGCGCTTCTCTGCCAGCGGCGAGTCGCGCACGATTCCCGGCCACAACCTCAGCATGGTAGCGCTGGGTGGATTTATCCTCTGGTTCGGCTGGTTCGGGTTTAATGCCGGCTCGACACTGGCCGCCAATCTGGATATTGGCAAGATCACGCTCAACACCCACCTCGCTGCCTGCGCCGGTGCGCTGGGTTATATGCTGACCACCAAAGCCTTCAAACAGCCAGTCCTGTTGAGCGGTACGGTCAACGGCAGCCTCGGTGGCCTGGTCGGCATTACCGCTGGCTGCGCCACTATGGACCCGCACTATGCGCTGCTCACCGGCCTTATCGCCGGCATCATCACCTATGTCGCACCCAAATTTATCGCCAGCTTCAAGATTGATGATGTGGTGGACGCCGTCAGCGTGCACGGCTTTTGCGGCGCCTGGGGCACGCTCGCAGCGGGGATTTTCTTCGCGGGGGATTTATTCAACCTGGCGCGCATCAGCATCCAGGGGTTGGGCGTGTTGGTGGCCTTTGCCTGGGGCTTTGGTGTAGCGCTGATCTGTTACTTTTTGATCGACAAAATCATCGGCATGCGCGCCAGCAGCCTGCATGAACAACGCGGGCTGGATTTCACCGAGCACGCCGAAATTGGCTATCCGGAATTCCAGGATACCCGCGCACTCAACACCGAGGCGTTGCAATCCCAACGATAACAAACAGTCACAGGAACGGGGCAACAGCGTGAATCCAAGCCAAAAACGCAAAGCGGTTGAGCAGGCGCTCATGCCGTTTATCCAGGGTAAAACCCTCGCCAATGCATTAATCCTGTGGGATGAAAAGTACGCCCACAAGCCCACCTTCGCCCTACAGCATTATCTGCGCGAGCTGTGCAGCGACCTTGAGATCGCCCACATGCGCTCGCGCATGTTGCAGGCGCTGGTGAGTACGGTGTCCTCCGCACAGGACGATCATCGCGCCTCCGGGCAACCCAATCGGCAGCACAATGCACCTGCTGCCGCTAAACTCCACAGCGCGCCGATTCTGCTGATGTTCATGGCACTGGTAGAAGGGCTGATCGAGGCACCCGGCAGTGATGCCTCCACACGCATACGCCTTTATGTGCTGGAAAACCTCGCCAAGGTGCCGCTCTCTTCCACCGAGCGCTGGGGTTTTCACGCCTGGCTAAATCAGGTGTCACCACTTACCGGCACGACGCCCAACATCCACACCATGCAGCAGGTAATCAACCTCGCCTATGTGGCATTGTGCGAATATCTGGGGCCCATTAAAGCCGACCAGATCCTGCAAAACACCGTCAGCAAAGTGCAACAAGCCTATCCCTCCACGCAGGTGAGCAGCCTGCTCTGAAGCCGCCCCATCACACTCCTGGTTATAAGTACCTAACTAATAGGAATTAGCCATCCCGCTATCAGGCTGTTAGCCTGCGCGACCTGTTTATTTATCAACAATTTACCTGTGCAATCTGCTTGATTTACAACAGGTTGAAGCGGCGCGTTTGGGTGACGGAACTTTATGGATTTTCAACTGGGTTATATAGTCGCCGGGCTGGTGGTGGGCTTCATCGTGGGCATGACCGGCGTGGGCGGTGGATCGCTAATGACCCCGATCCTGCTATATTTCGGCGTCAGTCCGGCTAATGCGGTAGGTACAGACTTACTCTACGCCGCCATCACTAAAGCGGGCGGCATCCATGTTCATCATAAAAAGAAAAATATCGACTGGAAGATCACCGGCGAACTGGCGCTTGGCAGCCTGCCCGCCGCCGCACTGACGCTCTGGCTGCTACACAGCATCAAACTCGATACCGACACCCTCAACAGCATTATCAAAACTACCCTGGGTTACGCGCTGGTGCTGACCGCGATTGCCATTTTATTCAAGCGCAAGATTTTTGATTACAGCCAGAAAAACAACAGCTGGATCACCCGCATGAGCCGCCAGCAACAGTTCGTCGCCACCGTAATTACCGGCATTCTGCTGGGCGCCGTAGTCACACTCACATCCATCGGCGCCGGCGCTTTGGGCACAGTCGCGCTGTTTATGCTCTACCCGCTGCTGCCCACCGTGCGTTTGGTCGGCACCGAGATCGCCCACGCTGTACCACTCACCCTGATTGCCGGTATGGGTCATGCCGGCTTGGGCAATGTGGATTGGCATTTGCTCGCCAACCTGCTGATCGGCTCACTACCCGGCATCTATCTCGGCAGCCATTTGGCCAACCGCGTTGCCGACCACTATCTGCGCCCGGCGCTGGCAATTATGTTGGTGTTTGTAGGGATTAAATTGCTGGCGTAAACCCGCAGTAATGGCTCGATGAAATAAAAAATGGCGACCCGATTTATTCAAATTCCGGTCGCCATTTTTATTGCTTGCATGTTTGCTGGGGTTAACCCGGCTGCTGTTTATCCCGCCTTTTCTGGCGGTGGAGCTACCCGCAACACCTCTTCCATCGTGGTCAAACCCGCCGCGACCTTTTGCGCACCGGACAAACGCAGGGTGCGCATGCCTTCTTTCATCGCCAACCGGCGCAAGTCCTGCAGGTTGCAATCGGGGATGACTTTTTCCTTGAGGTTTTCCGACAACATCAAAATTTCGTACAAACCCTGACGCCCCAAATAGCCGGTGTTGCGACATTCGAGGCAGCCAACCGGGCGATAGACTTTCGCCGGCACATTCACCTTCCAGGGGGCAACCAATTCCTGCCAGTGTTCGCTGGTGATGTGACCCTCCTCTTTGCAATGCGGGCAAAGCGTGCGCACCAGTCGCTGCGCCATTACCCCGAGCAGTGTGGCGTTGATCAAATAGGAGGGAATACCCAAATCCAGCATCCGCGCGATGGTCGAGGGAGCATCGTTGGTGTGCACTGTCGATAGCACCAAGTGGCCGGTGAGCGCCGCTTGCACCGCCATCTGTGCGGTTTCCAGATCGCGGATTTCACCCACCATGATGATGTCCGGGTCTTGCCGCATCAGGCTGCGGATACCGGCGGCGAAATCCAGCCCGATCTTGTGGTGTACCTGGGTCTGGTTAAAGCGCTCCTCCACCATCTCAATCGGATCTTCAATGGTGCTGACATTCACCTCATCAGTCGCTACCTGGCGCAGCGATGAATAAAGCGTGGTCGTCTTACCTGAACCAGTGGGGCCGGTCACCAGCAAAATGCCGTTGGGGCGGGTGAGCATGCTGTGCCAGCGGTTGTAGTCGTCGCCCACCAAACCCAGGTCGGTAAAAGTGCGCAGCAACACTTCGGGGTCGAAAATCCGCATCACCAGTTTTTCGCCAAAGGCGGTGGGCAGGGTGGACATACGCAGCTCGATTTCGCTGCCATCGCTGCGCCGGGTTTTGATGCGGCCATCCTGCGGCTTGCGCTTTTCGGCGATATCCATGCGCGCCAATACCTTGAAGCGGCTGGTCACGGCGGTAGAGACATTGGCCGGCAATTCGTAGACGTAATGCAACACCCCATCAATACGGAAACGGATGCGCCCGACTTCTCTACGCGGTTCTATGTGGATATCCGACGCGCGCTGGTCGTAGGCGTATTGCAGCAGCCAGTCCACAATTTTGACGATGTGCTGGTCGTTGGCGTCCGGATCGCTCGCCTTGCCGAGTTCGACCAGCTGCTCGAAATTGGTAATGGCCGAGGCGGCCGTTGCGCCGCTGGCACCGGAGACTGAACGCGCGAGGGTGTAGAACTCCACCATAAAGCGTTCGATATCGGCGGGATTAGCAACCACCCGTTTCACCGCACGGCGCGCCACATGCTCTACCTGCGGCTCCCAACCCGCCATAAACGGCTGGGTACAGGCGACCACCACATGGTCAGATTCAACCTTGACACAAAGGATGCCGTGGCGCTTGGCGAAAGCATAGCTCATCACCTCGGTGCACTTGGCCACATCGATTTTCATCGCATCTATATGAAACAGCGGCAGGCGCGCTTTGTTAGCCAGCCACTCGGTGAGGATATTGCCATCGAGGTTTTTGCCAGGGCGCTGCACATCTTCCAGATTTTGGGTGGCGATATAGGCCAGCGGGTGCATAATCGCCTGTTCGCGGGTACGCGAAGCACCGAGCAGCAGATTGGCATCGGCCTGCTTCATCCGCCCATCAGTAACCAGATCCTGAATTAATCCGCGCAAATCCAATACCCGATCCAACACCTGCGCCATCGTTCTTATTCCTGTTTAGCTGTAAATGAAGATCGGCTGATTGTAGCTTCTCCAGGGGCAAGCGTCTGCCCAATAGCGCGCAGGCTGGCATTTCCAACAGTAACCGCTAGGCTCTAGACATCATCTATTGGACAAGCACCTAGCAAATAATGAATAAAAAAGCACCATAAGTTTGTCATAAAAACGCAATAAAGCTGCGTGACCTTACCAGATGAACTTTTTATACTGCGCGCAATTTCAATTGGAGGGGGTAGTTCATGCCTTTTGCTAACCTGTCAAACCTGTTTGGCCGCTCACCCATTAAGCCTATGCAAGAGCATATGGCCTTGGCAGTTAAGGCTGCCTCACAGCTGACCAGCTTCTTTGAAGCTGTCACCAGCGACGACTGGGCTCGCGCCAGCGAAATCCAGCAGAGTGTAGTCAAGTATGAAAACGAGGCCGACGAGATCAAAAAACATCTGCGTCTGCACTTACCTAAAAGCCTGTTCCTGCCTGTGCCGCGCACTGACTTGCTGGAACTGCTGACTATGCAAGACCGGATTCCCAACCGCGCTAAAGACATCGCCGGCATCATTATGGGCCGCCGCATGACTATTCCGGGAAGTATGAAAGAGCAGATGAACGAGTTTGTCCGCTCCAGCGTCGCCGCTGCCGAACAAGCGCTCACAGCGATTAACGAATTGGATGGATTGCTCGAAACCGGCTTTAGCGGACGCGAGCTCATCGTTGTAGAAAATATGATCAAGGAATTGGACATACTGGAAGAAAAAGCCGACCAACTCGAAATCGGCGTACGCACCTCCCTCTTTGCCCTTGAAGCCCAACTACCTCCGGTAGATGTGATGTTCTTGTACAACATCATCGATTGGGTGGGCGATATCGCCAACCGCGCACACGATGTGGGCGGCCGTTTACAGCTGCTGCTGGCGCATTAATCGTTTTTAATTTAGGTACTGATAATGACTTTATTTGCTGAATACAGCCATGTGCTGTTGGTTCTCGCCTGTGTTTTCGGCCTGTTTATGGCGTGGGGTATAGGTGCGAACGACGTATCCAACGCCATGGGAACCTCGGTCGGTTCCCGCGCATTGACCATGAAGCAAGCGATCCTGATCGCAATGGTATTTGAATTTGCCGGTGCTTATCTCGCTGGTGGTGAAGTAACTGAAACTATCCGCAGCGGCATTGTAGAACTGGACGTGATGACCCAGCACCCGGATTTGTTTGTCTACGGGATGCTCGCCTCCCTCCTGGCTGCTGGTACCTGGCTTCTGCTCGCCAGTATCCTCGGCTGGCCAGTATCCACCACCCACTCGATTGTAGGCGCCATTATCGGCTTTGCGGCAGTGGGCATTTCGGCCGATGCAGTACAGTGGGACGAAGTCTGGGGAATTGTTGGTAGTTGGGTTATCACCCCGGTTATTGCCGGTGCGCTCTCCTTCTGGATTTTCCGCTCAGTACAATATCTCATCCTTGATACCGAAGACCCCTTCACCAACGCCAAACGCTACATCCCGTTTTATATGTTTGCGGTCGGTTTCTTCCTCTCGATGGTAACCATTCTGAAAGGACTGAAATACGTTCTCAGCTCCCACCACATCTCCTTTAGCTTCCTTGAGGCGGTTCTGATCGCCGCCGTTATTGGCGGGCTTGTCGCTGGTTTTGGCATGTACCTGCTGAGCCGCATCACTCCGGACTCTACTGCAGACAAACATAATCGCTTCTCTAGCGTTGAGCGTGTGTTCGGCGTACTGATGATTTTTACCGCCTGCTCCATGGCGTTTGCCCACGGCTCTAACGATGTGGCCAACGCGGTTGGTCCTATGGCTGCCGTAATCAGCGTAATCAATGCCGGTGCAGTTGAAGCCAAAGCGGCCGTGCCTTCCTGGGTATTGTTGCTGGGCGCCGTAGGTATAGTGATCGGCTTGGCCACTTATGGTTATAAAGTAATGCAAACCATCGGTAAGAAAATTACCGAACTCACCCCGAGTCGCGGCTTTGCCGCTGAGATGTCTGCCGCTGCCACAGTGGTAATCGCCTCAGGCTTCGGCCTTCCAATCTCTACTACTCATACCTTGGTAGGTGCCGTATTGGGTGTTGGTTTGGCGCGCGGTATTGGCGCACTGAACCTGCGTGTGATTGGTGGCATCTTCGCCTCCTGGGTAATTACCTTGCCCGCCGGTGCAGGCCTTTCGATATTGTTCTTCTACTTTTTCAAAGGCGTGTTCAGCTAATCGCTGCAACGCAATCCAAAAGCCCGGGCTGGTTATCCACCCCGGGCTTTTTATTACCTGTGCACCTTTTAATTACCCACGCACTCATGCAGGCTTGCAATTTCCTCGGCAATCGCCGATAACGATCAGCCAATCATTCGCCAATGAGCCCCACCATGAGCATGGATTTCAAGCGCTACCAACATCATCTGGCAAATCTGGTCGCACTGCCCTCAGTCAGTTGTGCCGTACCCGAATGGGACATGAGCAACCGCTCGGTGATCGATTATCTCGCCAATTGTTTTGCCGATTTGGGGTTTAGCACGCAAGTCATGGAGCTGGCGCAAACCGGCAAAGCCAATCTGGTGGCAACCCTCGGCACAGGCGATGGCGGTTTGGTGTTGGCTGGCCATAGCGATACGGTTCCCTATGATGCCGACCGCTGGCAGTCCGACCCTTTTGCGCTCACCGAAAAGGACGGCAAACTGTACGGATTGGGCGCAACCGATATGAAAGGCTTTTTCCCGGTCATTATCGAAGCGGTAAAACCCTATCTCGATAAGCCTTTTAAACACCCGCTGATCGTGCTTGCCACTGCCGATGAAGAAAGCAGTATGAGCGGCGCCCGTGCCCTCGCCCGGAACGGCATCCCGGGATCAAAGCCGCGCTATGCAGTGATCGGTGAACCCACCGAACTCACACCGATTCGCATGCACAAGGGCATCATGATGGAAGCCGTGCGCGTGCGCGGCCAAAGCGGCCATTCCTCTAATCCAGCGCTGGGAAAAAATGCGCTGGAGGCAATGAATCAGGTAATGAATGAACTCATAAATCTGCGCGGTGAATTGCAATTGAAATACCGCAACGCCGGTTTTGCAGTGCAGACGCCAACACTGAATTTGGGCTGCATCCACGGTGGCGATGGTGCCAACCGCATTTGCGCAGAATGCGAATTACATTTTGATTTGCGCCTGCTGCCCGGTATGGATAACGACGAATTGCGCACAACCATTCAGCAGCGCCTCACTCCCATCGCCGAGCGCAGCGGCACCGATATTGTTTTATCATCGCTATTTGAAGGTGTTGATCCTTTCGGTGAAGATGCGCACAGTGAATTGGTAAAACTGTGCGAACAACTGACCGGTAATACCGCGGAAAGCGTCGCCTTCGCCACCGAAGCGCCATTTATGCAGCAGCTGGGCATGCAAACTGTTGTATTGGGGCCTGGCTCGATTAATCAGGCGCACCAGCCGGATGAATTTATTCCACTCGACCAGCTTGAACCGGCGGTAAAAATCCTGCGCGGGCTGATTGAAAAATACTGTTTATAAAACCGATCCAACAAGAGACGCATCGTGACCGCGAACACTCAAGACTACGTAAAATGGTTTCGTCATTCGACGCCTTACATCAACAGACACAGCGATAAAACCTTTGTGGTGATGTTGCCGGGCGAAGCCATCACCCATACCAATTTCCACAATATCGTGCACGATATTGCGCTGTTGTGCAGCCTCGATGTACGCCTGGTGCTCGTGCACGGCGCGCGCCCGCAAATTGATGAGCGCTTGCAGGTTGCCGATACCTTTAGCCACTTTCATAAAAATTTACGCATCACCGACAGCGAAAGTTTGAGCCTGGTTATTCAGGCCATTGGTGAGGCGCACACCATTGTGGAAGCGGCGCTGTCCACCAGCTTGCCCAACTCGCCCATGCACGATGCCGATATGCAAGTCATCAGCGGTAACTTTGTGGTGGCTATGCCTTACGGCGTGATCGACGGTGTGGATTTCCAGCACACCGGCAAGGTGCGCAAGGTGCACACCAAATCGTTAAATGCGGCGCTGGATTCAGGCGCAGTTGTATTGATATCACCACTTGCCTATTCGCCCACCGGTGAAATTTTTAATTTATCGTTTAGCGATGTCGCTACCCATGTCGCTACCGCCATCAAAGCCGATAAATTTTTGGCGTTCGTTGAAGGCAATGGCGCAACCGATGTTGATGGCAATTTAATTCGCCAGTTGTCACTGCAAGAATGCAAAACTTATTTGAACGAACAGGGTGAAAAAATCAGTTTCGATTTGCAGCAGGCCATCAGTGCCAGCTACCTGAGTTGCTTGCAAGGCGTACCGCGCGCGCAATTGGTCAGCTATGAAATTGATGGGGCATTGCTCACCGAATTATTTACCCGCGACGGTTTGGGCACCATGATTTATTCCGGCCAGTACGAACAACTGCGCACCGCAAGTATCGATGATGTAGCCGGTATTCTCGAATTAATTCGCCCGCTCGAAGAGCAGGGAATTTTAGTGCGTCGCTCGCGCGAGCTACTGGAAACGGAAATCAATAAATTTTATGTAATGGATAAAGACGGCACCATCGTCGCTTGCGCTGCGCTCTATCCTTATGGCGATATGGCCGAATTATCCTGCGTGGCAACCCATCCGGATTACCGCAACGGCGGGCGCGCTGCAGCACTCTTGCAGCAAATGGAAAACCAGGCGCGCAAACAAAAAATCAACCAGTTATTTTTGCTCACCACCCAAACCGCGCACTGGTTTATCGAGCAGGGCTTTGTGCAGGGCAAAATTGACGATCTGCCCATCGCCAAACAAGAGCTTTATAACTACCAGCGCAACTCCAAAATCTTTATCAAATCACTGGTGTAACTCGCCGTTTGTGCTGCTCACGGATTATTCAGGAGCAGCACAATCCCGCCAATTAGCGCTGCACCCAAGCTGCCGGAAAGCCCGTCTTTCTGGTATGCTTTATACCCTCCTATAACTCGATTTTTCCGCTGTTAGCCATTGCAACTCGCTCTACGAGGTTAAGTGTCATGCCAATTTATCGCTCCAAAACCACCACGTCCGGCCGCAATATGGCAGGCGCCCGCGCCCTGTGGCGCGCAACCGGGATGAATG
>Ga0247822_10002287_pt1 | contig 12158 bp, 13 predicted proteins | sample 13C_Cellulose_Da_FD_192423 | JGI IMG/M metagenome (GOLD analysis project Ga0247822, IMG submission 192423) | Soil microbial communities from agricultural site in Penn Yan, New York, United States - 13C_Cellulose_Day30 | ecosystem: Environmental > Terrestrial > Soil > Agricultural land | place...
GATCTGGCCACGACGGCTGTTCAAGTCGCCGATGACGTCGCCGAGATAGTCCTCGGGGGTCACGACCTCAACCTTCATGATCGGCTCGAGCAGCTTGATGCCGGCCTTCTGGGCCACTTCGCGCATCGCACCGCGGGCGCAGATTTCGAACGCCAGCGCCGAGGAGTCGACGTCGTGGTACTTGCCGTCGATCAGGTGAACTTCGAAGTCAATGATCGGGAAGCCGATCAGCGAACCCGTTTCAGCCGTCTCGCGCAGACCCTTCTCGACCGACGGAATATATTCCTTCGGAACGTTGCCGCCCTTGATCTCGTCGAAGAACTGGAAGCCCGAACCGCGCTCGCCGGGGGCGGCCGTGATCTTGATCTCGCCGAACTGGCCGGAGCCGCCCGACTGCTTCTTGTGGGTGTAGGTCAGCTCGACCGGCTTCGCGAGATATTCGCGATAGGCGACCTGCGGTGCACCGACGTTCGCTTCAACCTTGAACTCGCGCTTCATGCGGTCGACGAGAATTTCGAGGTGGAGTTCGCCCATCCCCTTGATGATCGTCTGACCGGACTCGTGGTCGGTCGAAACGCGGAACGACGGATCCTCGCGAGCGAGACGGTTGAGCGCGACGCCCATCTTCTCCTGGTCGGCCTTGGTCTTCGGTTCGACCGAAAGCTCGATGACGGGATCCGGGAACTCCATCCGCTCCAGGATGATTGGCGCGTTCGTGGCGCACAGAGTGTCGCCCGTCGTCGTGTCCTTCAGGCCCGCAAGCGCAACGATGTCGCCGGCGTAGGCCACCTGGATGTCCTCGCGGTCGTTGGCATGCATCAGCAGCATGCGGCCGACCTTCTCCTTCTTATCCTTGACGCTGTTCATGACCTGCGACGCGGTCTCGAGCTTGCCCGAGTAGATACGAGCGAAGGTCAAAGTACCAACGAAGGGGTCGTTCATGATCTTGAACGCCAAAGCGGCAAACGGCGCGTCGTCGTCCGATGGACGCGAATCTTCCTCGCCGTCGGGCAGGATGCCCTTGATCGCCGGAACGTCGAGCGGGCTCGGCAGATAGTCGACCACTGCGTCGAGCAACGGCTGAACGCCCTTGTTCTTGAACGCGGAGCCGCAAACGACCGGAACGAACGCCATTCCAAGCGTACCCTTGCGGATCAGCTTCTTAAGCGTCGCGACGTCCGGCTCATTGCCTTCGAGATAGGCTTCCATCGCGTCGTCGTCTTGCTCGACGGCGAGTTCGATGAGGTTGGTCCGCGCCTCGGCAGCCTTGTCCTTCAGATCTTCCGGAATGTCCTGATATTCGAACTTCGCGCCCAGGCTTTCGTCGAGCCAAATGATCGCGCGGTTGTTCACCAGATCGACCAGGCCCTTGAATCCGCTTTCGATGCCGATCGGGAGATACAGAACGGCCGGACGTGCACCCAGGCGATCGATGATCGACTGGACGCAATAGTCGAAGCTCGCACCCGTGCGGTCGAGCTTGTTGACGAAACACATCCGCGGAACGCCATACTTGTCGGCCTGGCGCCACACGGTCTCGGACTGCGGCTCGACACCGGCAACGCCGTCGAAGCAGGCGACCGCGCCGTCGAGAACGCGCAGCGAACGCTCGACTTCGATGGTGAAGTCGACGTGGCCGGGTGTGTCGATGATGTTGATGCGGTGTTCGAGGCCCTTGCCCTCGTCAGCCGACCAGAAACAGGTCGTCGCGGCGGACGTGATCGTGATCCCGCGCTCTTGCTCCTGCTCCATCCAGTCCATCGTTGCAGTGCCTTCGTGCACTTCGCCGATCTTGTAGGACTTGCCGGTGTAATAGAGGATGCGCTCGGTCGTCGTCGTCTTGCCGGCGTCGATGTGCGCCATGATGCCGATGTTGCGATAGCGGTCGAGCGGATGGCTGCGGGCCATTTCAGATTTTCCTTAGCGATGTGGGGAGCCGGCGGATCCGGCTTCCCCAGATATAGGTACGAAAATTACCAGCGGTAGTGCGAGAAGGCGCGGTTCGCTTCCGCCATGCGGTGCGTGTCTTCGCGCTTCTTGACCGCGTTGCCGCGGTTCTGCGAAGCATCCATCAACTCGCCCGACAGGCGACCGGCCATGGTCTTCTCGCTGCGTGCACGAGCCGCCGTGATCAGCCAGCGGATGGCCAGCGCCTGGGCACGGACGTCGCGGACTTCGACCGGGACCTGGTAGGTCGCACCGCCGACGCGGCGGCTGCGGACCTCGATGCCCGGCTTCACATTGTTGAGGGCGTCGTGGAAGACCTGGATCGGGTCCTTCTTGAGACGAGCTTCGACATTGTCGAGAGCGCCATAGACGATGCCTTCAGCGACGGACTTCTTACCATCGAGCATGACGGAGTTCATGAACTTCGACAGGACGATGTCCCCGAAACGGGGATCGGGAAGGATTTCGCGCTTTTCTGGGCGGCGACGACGGGACATAGGTTGTTCCTTTCTCTTCAGCCGTGTCCGGAATTCTCCGGGGCTTACTCGCTGCGATTACTTGGGGCGCTTGGCGCCGTACTTGGAACGGCTCTGCTTGCGGTCCTTGACACCCTGGGTGTCGAGAACGCCGCGCAGGACGTGATAGCGGACACCCGGAAGGTCGCGCACACGGCCGCCACGGATCAGCACGACGCTGTGCTCCTGGAGGTTGTGGCCTTCGCCCGGGATGTAGCTGATGACTTCGCGCTGGTTCGTCAGGCGAACCTTGGCGACCTTGCGGAGAGCCGAGTTCGGCTTCTTCGGAGTCGTCGTGTAAACGCGAGTGCAAACGCCGCGCTTCTGCGGGTTCTGTTCCATCGCAGGGACCTTGGACTTGGCCTTCTGCGGCTCGCGACCCTTGCGGATCAGCTGGTTAATCGTTGGCATGAAGCCCTTCACCTTTATGTTGCCGGCAGACCCGGCGGTTACTTTGCCCAAAGCAAAAGCGTGAACACCTGGCAGCTAACGCCACCCGGCCTTCACGTTTTGAGCAATGTTCAGCTCTGTCCGTCAGGGGAACGAGGACGCAGCCCCGCGGACGAGCGGCCACATAGCGAGCGACCGCCGAACGGTCAACGGGTGGCTGCCCGAAACTGAATCGCGACGAAAGCGCCGCGCAAACCGACAAACGGACTTGATCGACCGCCATTCGCGTCCGGTCGAAACCGGCGCGCAATCGGCGCCGCCTGGCCGCATCCAGTGCCTACCAACAAGGGGTAAAGCGTTATGACAAGCAAACAGATCATCCTCGCCGCCGCGATGGCCTTCATCGCCGTTCCAGCTTCCGCGTCCGGCAACTCTGCGGATCAGAAATCCGACAAGAACGCCGCGGCGGTCGACACCAAGAAATATTGCGTCGCCTATGACAATATCGTCGGAAGCCGCGTCAGCCGCCAGGAATGCAAGACCAAGGCGGAATGGGCCAAGGATCGCGTCGACATCGACAAGATGCTGAAAGACTAGGCTTCCGGCGAGGGCGCGGTCGCGAGCCGCGCCCACCTTTCCAACTACCGTTCGTCCTTCACCACGTCGCCGCGAGCCATGACGAAGACGACCGTCTTCAAGGTCGTGACGTCGCTCAGCGGATCGCCGGCCACGGCGATGATGTCCGCGGATTTGCCCGGCTCGATGGTTCCGACTTCGTTCGACAAGCCAAGCAAATCGGCGGCGTTGACCGTTGCGGCCTTCAGTGCTTCGACCGGCGGCATCCCGAACTTCACCATCAATTCGAATTCGTCGCCGTTGCGGCCGTGCTTCGATACGCCGGCGTCCGTCCCGAAGGCGATTTTCACGCCAGCCGGGTAGGCCTTCTGCAGCGACTTGCCGGTAATCCCAATTCGCCATTCGATCTGCTGCTTCACCGCGCCGGTGTAGGCGTTCGGGTCCTTGGCCAGCCGCTCCAGATAGCCGTTCACCGTCGACAAGGTCGGAACGTAATAGGCGCCCGTCTGCTTGAAGAGCTTCAAGATCTCGTCGTCCATCACGGTGCCGTGCTCGATCGAGTCCGCGCCTGCCCGTAAGGCGAGCTTGATGCCGTCGGAGCCATGAGCATGCACGGCGACCTTGCGGCCGTAGGCGTGCGCGGTTTGGACCAGCGCCTTCGCCTCGTCGTCGAACATGCGGGTTGCGAGACCCGTGCCGCTGTTCACGCCCCCGGTGGTGGCGAACTTGATGACGTCCGCACCGCGGTCGATCTGGCGGCGGACGACGCGCCGGCAGCTTTCGACGCTGTCGCAGAGGTTTTCCGGGCTTGGAAGGTGCGCGACCAGCTCGTCATTGAGCGAGCCCCGGCCGTCCATGTGGCCGCCGGTCGTGGAGATGCTTTGGGCGGCGTCGACGATGCGCGGACCCTGGACCCAGCCGCGCTTCACCGCTTCACGCAGGCCCATGGTGACGCCCTTGTCGTCGCCCAGGTTACGGACCGTGGTGAAACCCGCGCGAAGCGTCTTCATCCCGTTGAGCTGCGCCTCATAGGCGTGGAGCGGATCGTCGTCGCGAATGTCGGCAAGCAACGCCTGCTCACCGCCCCGATCGCTCGTCAGATGAACGTGGCTGTCGATCAGTCCGGGCAGGACGGTCCGGTCGCGCAGGTCGATGGCCGTAGCGCCGGAAGGCGGCGGCACATGGCCGTCGCGAATTTCGACGATCCGACCATTGTCGACGATGATGGTGGAAGCACCAAGCGGAGCCTTGCCGGGAACGGCGATCAGGCGTCCGGCATGGATATAGGTCGGTGCGGCGATGGCAGCGGAGGCGCTCGAAACGAGGGCGGCCGCGACGAACAGGCGACGGAGCATGGCGGCACCTTAAGGCCGCGCACGCCCCGCGCAACGGCTGAGCTTATTCGGTGGTCGCGCCGTCCCACTCTTCGTGCGGATGGCGCTTGTCGGCTTCGGCCTTGGTGCTCTGGACGACCTTGTCCTTGTGCTCCGGCGGCCCGTAGAGCGTGTAGAACCGCAGCGGCGCGTTGCTGGTGTTGCGAACGTTGTGGCGGGCGCCCGCAGGGACGATGACGGCAAAGTCGTCCTCCACCGGATTTTCGCGGCCGTCGATGTCGACGACGCCGTTGCCTTCCTCGAAGCGGAAGAACTGGTCGCGGTCCTCGTGAACCTCGGAGCCGATCTCATCGCCGGGCTGCAGCGTCATCAGCACTAGCTGCAGGTGCTGGCCGGTATAGAGCACCCTGCGGAAATCTTCGTTGTCGACTGTCAGCCGGTCGATGTCGTCGCAAAAGCCGCGCTTCATGAGATGCTTTCTCCGTTCGATGAAACCTGTTCACACGCTCAACAGCTGCATTCGCATGTTGTTCAGCGCTTCTAGCTTTTCAACGGATCATTGCCCCAATTCATGAGCGAATAGCGCCAGCGCGACGTCGCGACGTTGGCCGGCTCTTGCGCACGATGACGGCGGACATAGCCGACGACCTTGCGCATATGGGCGTAGTCGTCGTCGCTGAGATCGGCCTTTTTCTTGCCGAGGATGGCGACGATCCTCCGGCCGCTGGCGTGTCCCACGCTCTCGCCGTCGCCCTTGCCGTCCTCGCCCTTGAAGCCGACCGCGCGACTTTCCTTGGTGGTGAGCCACTTCTTCAGCTCCGAAGCGGTCATGTTGACGGCTTCGTCGAAGTCCTTTCGGACCTTGTCCTTGTCGAGATCGGCCATGCGTCCTGAACGCATGGGCCGCCGCGATTGCTCAACCTAGGCGAAAGCCCGTGCCTATTGCGTAGCGACGTTCAGCTGCTGCGCTTCCGCTTCGTTCAGCGTGGCTTCTTCGGACGTGATCGTCGTGTCGAAATTCTCGGCGTCGAGATTGGCTTCGACCTGCTCCGGCGACGCGGCATTGTCGTTTCCGCCCGATCCGCTGCAGGCGGCGAGAGCGAGGCTGATCGCAGCAAGAGCGACCGAGGTGCGAGTGCGCATGAAATCTACCTGATTGTTCTGAAGTGTTTCGCTCACAACCGCCCTTGCTCGACGTCGTTCCGACTAGTCGTGGTTGATCAGCACCCCGCCCTTCACCACGGCGGCCGGCTTTTCCAGCACAGTCACATCGCGAAGCGGATCGCCGTCGACCGCGACCATGTCGCCGAACCGGCCGACTTGGAGCACGCCGACGTCGTTGCGTCCGAGCGCCTCCGCGCCGTTGAGCGTTGCCGCCTGGATCGCTTCCAGAGGGGTCATTCCATACTCGACCATGACCCGGAACTGCTGCCCGACCATCGCGTGCGGCATCACCCCAGCGTCCGACCCGAACACCATGCGCACGCCCGCCTGGTGAGCCTTGCGGAAATTGTCGCGCTGGACCTGGCCGATCTCCTTGTCCTTGCGAATGTTCTCCGGAAGCTCGCCATTCTTGGTACCCATGGCCTGCGTGTAGTCGGTGTTCTTGATGTCCATCGAGAACCAGACCGGCCGCTTGCGTGCCTTGGCCAGCCGGATGCTCTCGTCGTCGAGCAGGCTGGCATGCTCGATCGTATCGATACCCGCGCGGATGGCGTCGTTGATGCCGCTCGCGCCATGAGCGTGGGCGGCGACGCGAATGCCCTGCATATGCGCTTCGTCCGCAATCGCGCGAAGTTCGCTCTCCGTGAGCTGCTGCTGACCCGGCGTGTCGCCGCGCGAGAAAACACCGCCGGTAGCGCAGACCTTGATGACTTCGGCACCGAACTTGCGCTGGCGGCGGACCTGATACTTCAGCTCCTCCTCGCTATCGCCGATGCCTTCTTCCTTCGTGGACTTCTGCAGCTCCGGCGGAAGGTAGGTGTCATCGCAATGCCCGCCGGTCGCACCGAGAGCATGACCTGCGGGGACGATGCGCGGTCCAATGACATAGCCAGCCTCGATCGCCTGCTTCAGTCCGACATCCGCCCATTCCCCCGACCCGACGACGCGCATGGTTGTGAAGCCGCCGTTGAGCATGTCTCGCGCGGATGCGGTCGCGACGACCGGCCAGAAGCTGCCGGTGAACTCCAGGAAGCGATAGCCGCCGATGTCCGCCGGGCTGAGGTGCGTGTGCATGTCGATCAGACCCGGCAGGATCGTCCGGTTGCCCAAGTCGATATGCTTGACGTCCGCGCCCCACCGCACCGTTCGAGCGTCGGCGATGGAAGTGATGCGCCCACTGTCGTCCACGAAGATCGCGGGGTTCTCGACATAGCGGCCAGTCTGCACATCCAGCATCCGGGAGGCGGTGACCACCGACGTCGCCGATGCGGGCGAAAGCGCCGTTGCAGCGGCAAGAACGGACAAAGCGAACCGGTAGATCATCGAAACTCCCCCAAGCGAAACCGAGCCATGTATTGATAATCATCGTGGCAGGCATCGGCGACCGCCTGCAAGTGCGGATCGAGAGACGGCATTTCGACGTCCTCTTCACCCTCGAAACCTGAACTGCATTCCACACGGCCGTACCAATGCGACGCCCAAACTCCGTCCTGCGGGTGCCGGCCGGTGCGCCAGCGCAGCATGGCTTCGGTCCATGGAATATCGAGCGCCACGCACAGGGCAGAAAGCGTTGCTGCGGAATCGGCTAGAACATCGGCCGAATCTACGACGGCGGGCGCCGTCCCCTTCCGGTCCGCCTCTCGTTCGAAGAAGGCTCGAAGCTGGCTGACTCCAAGGTCTTCGGCGGCCACTTCCTCCCTCTTACGAGCATAGGAAGCGACCATGCGGCGCGGGTCGCGGATCAGGAAGGCGTGCGTAACACCCTCGATGTCATCCGGCGCAATCGGCCCAACCATGTGGTGCGCCATCTGCTTCTGATACCAAACCGCAGAGCCGTCGGGTGGGTCACCTGCCATGGCCTCGGCGATTTGCCGCCAGTCCGTCTCCATCGACGCGATGACCTCATCGCGCATCGGGTGATCAGCGCCGGTTTCCCTCAGGAACGCGCCGTAAAAAGGCTCATCGCTTACGAAGCAGTCCGGGCGGGAAGAGAAGCTGCGCATCATTGCGGTCGAGATATTTCTTGGTCCCGACCACATCGCGATGCGCCTAGTCACGGACGCGGGCGCCCCGCCACGTCTTGCTCCAGCTTCTTGCGATAGAGTTGCTGCAGCCGCTCGACCATCGGTCCGCGCTCGGCGCCGACGACACGGCCGTCGATTTTCCCGACCGGCGCAACACCGGCGAACGTGCCGGTCGTAAACGCTTCGTCCGCGCCATAGACGTCGGTCAGCGAGAAATTGCGCTCGAACGCCGGGATGCCGGCCTCTCGCGCCACTTCCAGCACCAGTCCGCGCGTGATGCCGTCGAGGCAATAGTCGCCGCTCGACGTCCACACCTCGCCATTTCTGACGATGAAGAAGTGGGTCGAATTGCAGGTGGCGACGAAGCCGTGCGGATCGAGCATCAGCGCTTCGTCCGCGCCAGCCTCGGCCGCTTGGATGCAGGCGGTGATGCAGTTCAACTTGCTGTGGCTGTTGAGCTTCGGATCCTGCACGTCCGGATAGCCGCGCCGGACGTGCACCGTGAACAGGTTCAGCATCCGCGTTGCCGTTTCCGGCAAAGGCGCCTTCCACTCCGGAATGATGACGATGGTCGCCGGCGAGATGACCACCCGCGGGTCTTGATACGGCGTCGACCGAACGCCCCGCGTCACCATCACACGGATATGGACCCCGTCGCCGTCCATCCCGTTGGCGTCGAGCAATGCATAGAGCCGCTGCTCCAGCGCCCGACGCGACACGCCAATGTCCATCGCGATCGCCTTGGCCCCGCGATACAGCCGGTCGAGATGGCGATCGAGAAAGGCCAGCCGCCCCTGGTGGACGCGAACACCCTCCCACACGCCGTCACCGAGCATGAAGCCGCTGTCGAACACCGACACCGTCGCCTGCGGGCGCGGCACATGAGCACCGTTGATGTCTATCAGCACCTCGGCATTGCGAGCATCAGGCACGAAATGGTGCGTGCCGGTCGCTGGTGCGTCGGGCCGGCTCAAATGTGGATCACGCGCCCGTACGCGCCAAGCACGCTTTCATGCATCATTTCGCTGAGCGTCGGGTGCGGGAAGACGGTCTGGATGAAGTCCGTCTCCACCAGCTCGGCAGTCTTGCCGATTGTGTAGCCCTGGATCAGCTCGGTGACTTCCGCACCGATCATGTGCGCGCCGAGCAACTCGCCGGTCTTCGCATCGAACACCGTCTTCACGAATCCCTCGGTCTCGCCAAGCGCAATCGCCTTGCCGTTGCCGATGAAGGGGAACTTGCCGACCTTCACCTCGTAGCCAGCTTCCTTGGCCTTTGCCTCGGTAAGGCCGACCGAGCCGATCTGCGGGCGGCAATAGGTGCAACCCGGGATGTTCTTCGGGTCGGTCGCGTGCGGATGCACGTCCTTGTTGCCCAGCTCCTGCGCGATCGCCTCGGCGGCGGTCACGCCCTCGTGGCTGGCCTTGTGCGCAAGCCAAGGCGGCGCGGTCACGTCGCCAATTGCCCACAGGCCCGGCACGTTGGTGCGGCACATCGGGTCCGTGTCGATGTGTCCCTTGGTCGTCTTCACGCCGAGCGCTTCGAGGCCGACATTCTCGGTGTTCGGGACGATGCCGACCGCGACAATAGCATGGCTGAAGCGGTGCTCCGCGACCTTGCCGTCCTTGGTCTTGATCTTCGCGGCGACGCCCTTCGCGTCAGACGTCAGGCTCTCGACCCCCGCGGACGTCAGGATTTCCATGCCCTGCTTCTTGAGCTGCTTCTCGAGGAAGGCGCTGACCTCAGCATCCTCGACCGGAACGACGCGGTCCAGCATTTCGACGACCGTCACCTTGGCACCGAGGTCCGCGTAGAAGCTGGCGAACTCGATGCCGATCGCGCCTGATCCGATGACCAGCAATTCGGTCGGCATTTCCTTCGGCGTCATCGCGTGGCGGTAAGTCCAGATGCGCTGACCGTCTGCCTTAGCGAACGGCAGGTCGCGAGCGCGCGCACCGGTCGCGATGATGATGTGTTTGGCGGCAAGCTCGGATGTCTTCCCGTCCCCGCCCTTCACCGACAGCTTGCCCTTCGCGGTGATCGCGCCCTCGCCCATATGCACGGCGATCTTGTTCTTCTTCATCAGCCCCGTGACGCCCTTGTTGAGCTGCGAGGCGACCCCACGGCTGCGCGCCACCACCGCGGCCAAGTCGGCGGAAATTCCGCTGGCAGCGAGGCCATAGGCCTTGGCGTTCTGCATCTGATGGAAGATTTCGGCGGAACGAAGCAGCGCCTTGGTCGGAATGCAGCCCCAGTTGAGGCAGATGCCGCCGAGGTTCTCGCGCTCGACGATCGCGGTCTTCAGGCCCAGCTGCGCCGCGCGGATCGCAGCGACATATCCGCCCGGGCCGGAGCCGAGCACCACAACGTCGTAAGATTCAGCCATTTGTCACTTCCTGCACGGCCACCTCACGCGGCCTGTCATTCTCGTCGAGCGCAACGAACTTGAAGCGCCCCCACGCAACGCGCGTCTCGGCATCGCCGTGCCGCTCCCGCGAGATCGCTTCCGCCTGATAGGTGAGCGACGTCCGCCCGCTTTCAAGCAGCTCCACGTAAACGGACACCTCGTCGCCAAGCACCGGTGCGCCTTTGAACCGCAGCTCGTCCGCCGCAACAAGCACCGCCTTGCCGCGCACCACTCTGGAAGCTTCGCTACCAGCGCCGAGAGCCATCTGAGCGATTATCCAGCCGCCGAAGACCCCACCATATGGGTTGAGGTCCGTTGGCATGGCCGTCGCCCGCATCACAGGAATGCGATCGGTCAAGCTTGCGGCCTCAGTTACTGTGCCAGTTGAAGAACATCCGGAATCCGAGCGCCGAGATCACGAACAATGGAATCGAGAACAACAGTCCCGGCGATCCTGAGAGCGGGCGAACCGTGCCCCACTTAGCCCAGCTGGTCATCCAGGCTCCTTCCTGTCCGCCGAGCATCATCGGCAGCAGGAACCCGAGGAGCGCGCCGAGGGCCAAGGCCGTCAGCCACTTCATCCTAGGCCAACATGCCTAGGGGATTCTCAACCAGTCGCTTGAAGGCCTGCATAAGCTTCGCTCCATCCGCGCCGTCGATCGCGCGGTGGTCGAAGCTGCCGGTGGCAGACATCACGGTCGCGATCTGCAGGCTGTCGTTGATGACGTAGGGACGCTTTTCACCCGCTCCGATGGCCATGATCATGCCCTGCGGCGGATTGATCACGGCTTCGAACTGCTTGATTCCGAACATGCCCATGTTCGACAGGCTGGCGGTACCGCCCTGATACTCCTCGGGCTTGAGCTTGCCTTCCTTGGCGCGGCCTGCAAGATCCTTCATCTCTGTCGAGATGGCGGAAACGCTCTTGATGTCCGCGCCGACGATAATCGGGGTGATGAGCCCCGCCGGGATCGACACGGCGACGGAGACGTCCGCGCGGCTGTACTTGAACAGCTGATCGCCCGCGAAGCTGACGTTGCACTCCGGAACTTCGATCAGCGACTGCGCCAGCGCCTTGATCAGCAGATCGTTGACCGACAGCTTCACGCCACGGCTTTCCAGCCCGGCGTTCAGTTCGCCGCGAAGCTTCAGCAACGCATCGAGCTGGATGTCGACCGTCAAATAAATGTGCGGAATCTGCTGCTTCGATTCCGTCAGGCGGCGCGCAATCGTCTTGCGAATATTGGAAAGCTTGATCGCTTCGTGCGGGATGGCCTGCTCGATCGGACCCGGAAGGACCGCGTGACCGGTGGAGGCCGGAGATGCCTGAGCCGGTGCACCTGCGGGTGCTGCCGCGGGAGCCTTGCCGGCCGCCGCGTCAATGTCTGCCCGCACGATTCGACCACCGGGACCCGTGCCCTGAAGCGAATTGAGGTCGATATTCTGCGCCTGCGCCAGGCGGCGCGCGAGCGGCGACGCCTTCACGCGGTCGCCATCTGCGCGCGGAGCGGCGGCGGGTTGGGCCGGAGCCGCCGGCGTCTCGACTGCCGCAGCCTTGGGCGTCTCATCGGCCTTCGGTGCCGGTGCAGCAGCCTTCGGCGTTTCGGCCGGGGCGTCGGCCTTCGGGGCCGCGGCGGAAACGTCTTCGCCCTCACCCGCGAGAATTGCGATAGCCGCGCCGACCTTCACGCCGTCCGTCCCTTCCGGAACCAGGATCTTTGCGATCTTCCCTTCGTCGACGGCTTCGAATTCCATCGTCGCCTTGTCGGTTTCAATTTCGGCGAGGATGTCGCCCGACCGC
>Ga0247822_10002289_pt1 | contig 12157 bp, 8 predicted proteins | sample 13C_Cellulose_Da_FD_192423 | JGI IMG/M metagenome (GOLD analysis project Ga0247822, IMG submission 192423) | Soil microbial communities from agricultural site in Penn Yan, New York, United States - 13C_Cellulose_Day30 | ecosystem: Environmental > Terrestrial > Soil > Agricultural land | place...
ATCGCGAGCCTCGCCGGCGGCGAGGGTGATGAGCACCGCGCCGCCGGCGAGGCTCGCGATCACCCCGAGGCCGTGCGTGAGCGCGTTCCACAGCTCCTCGCGCAGCGACGGTGTGAGCGTGGCTGCCGACGCGGCGGGAACGACGGGATTCCCGCCTGATGCTTTCGCCATCGTTGCTCCTTCGATGCGGGGACGTGCGTCAATCTACGGCGTGGAGCGCCCGGTTGCCCGGAAACGTAGGTCGCGTAACCTTCCCGGCGTGTCGGAGAATTCCCCTACCCCGCTCCGCGAGCTCGCCCTCCTCTTTCTGAAGCTCGGGACGATCGCCTTCGGCGGCCCGGCCGCCCACATCGCGATGATGGAGGACGAGGTGGTCCGGCGGCGCCGCTGGCTCACGCGCGACGAGTTCCTGGACTTCGTCGGCGCCACGAACCTCATCCCCGGCCCCAACTCCACCGAGATCGCGATCCACATCGGGCGCGTTCGCGGCGGGTGGCCCGGGCTGCTCGTGGCCGGTGGAGCGTTCATCCTCCCCGCCGCGCTCCTCGTCGGGGCGATCGCCGCGCTCTACGTCCGCTTCGGGACGCTCCCCGAGACGGACGCGATCCTGTATGGCGTGAAGGCGGTGGTCATCGCCGTGGTGCTGCAGGCGATGCTCCGGCTCGCGCGCACCGCGATCAAGTCGCCACTGCTCGCTGTCGTCGGCATCGCCGCCGTGCTCGCGGCGGCGACCGGCGTGCACGAGTTGCTGATTCTCGCATCCGCCGCGGTCGCGATGGCCGGCCTCCACGCGGCGCGCACCGGCGGCGCTGGCGCACTCGCCCCCTTGACGATCCAGCTAGGTGAGCGTGCGAGTCCTGTCGACACCGCGAAACGCCTCGCCGGCATCGCCCTTCCGGCAGCGGCCGCGCCGTTCGGCATCGGGACGCTCTTCTGGACGTTCCTGAAGATCGGCTCGGTGCTGTTCGGCAGCGGCTACGTGCTGCTCGCGTTCCTGCGCGCCGACTTCGTCGAGCGCCTCGGCTGGCTCACCGAGCAGCAGCTCCTGGACGCGGTCGCGGTGGGTCAGGTGACGCCCGGTCCGGTCTTCACCACCGCGACCTTCATCGGCTATCTCCTGGGCGGCACTCCGGGCGCAGCGGTCGCGACGCTCGGCATCTTCCTCCCGGCGTTCGTGTTCGTGTCCGTCAGCGGTCCGCTCATCCCGCGCCTGCGCCGCTCGCCCCTGGCAGCCGCAGTGCTCGACGGTGTGAACGTGGCGTCGCTCGCGCTGATGGCGGTCGTGACCGTTCAGCTCGGACGGGCGGCCATCGTGGACCTCCCGACGCTGCTCGTCGCGCTCGCGAGCGCGGTGCTGCTGATGCGCTACCAGGTGAACTCGGCGTGGCTGGTGATCGGCGGTGCAGCGATCGGGGCGCTGATCCGGCTCGCCTGAGCGGCGATGACGGTGCCGGATGGCCGGTACCGCAGTTGCTGGATCAACCACACACTCGCCGTTGCAGTTCGAGACTGCGGCGTGGTGGGTCGGATGTCGGTCCGGAGACTCGCTACCGCGTACCGCGTGCTCGCCGTTGTCGTTCGGTCGAATTGTGGTGGCCCGAACGTCGGCCCACGTACCCCGTACCGTGTACCAAGTACTCGCCGTTGCCGTTCACAACCGAGCCCGCATGCCAGTCGGATCCCAGCCGGCACTCCCTTGGTACCTGCATGATGTAGCGCACGTGCTCGGCGAACTGAGGTCCGCCGACTCGGGGCTGTCCGAGGACGAAGCGCGGCGCCGCTTCGAGACCCACGGCCCCAACGAGCTGCAGGCCTACGCGCGGAGCTCGCCATGGCACACACTGGCGGCGCAGCTCAGGAACGTCCTGGTTCTCGTGCTCCTCGCCGCCACGGCGCTCTCTGCCGTGCTCGGCCATGCCCTCGAGGCGGTGGTCATCGCCGTCATCGTGCTGTTCGCGGTGCTCCTCGGCTTCATCCAGGAGTATCGCGCCGAGCGCGCGATGGAGGCGCTGCGTGCCATGGCGGCACCTGTCGCGCACGTGGTCCGCGACGGCGAGGAGATCACGATCCCAGCGCGCGAGCTGGTGCCTGGAGACGTCGTCGTGCTCCGCACCGGCGATCGCATCCCCGCCGACGCGCGCGTCGTGCAGGCCGTGAACATCGCGGCCGACGAAGCGGCGCTCACCGGCGAATCCACCGCGGTCGCGAAGGTGACTGACGCGCTGGAGGGCGAGTCACTTCCGCTCGGCGACCGTCGCAACATGGTCCACGCCGGGACGCTCGTGACGCGTGGACGCGGGCAGGCGGTCGTCGTCGCGACGGGGATGGCGACGGAGTTCGGCCGGATCAGCGGGCTCGTGCAGTCGGTCGAGCCGGGGCGCACGCCGCTGCAGGAGAATCTCGATCGCCTGGGAGCGGTGCTCGGGAAGGCGGCGCTCGCGGTGGTCGCGGTGATCGCCGTCGCCGGGCTGCTGCGCGGGATGCCGCCGCTGGAGATCTTCATGTTCAGCATCGCGCTGGCGGTGGCCGTCGTCCCTGAGGCGCTCCCGGCCGTCGTCACGATCTCGCTCGCGATCGGCGCGCGGCGCATGGTGAAGCGCAACGCGCTCGTGCGGCGCCTCCCCGTGGTCGAGACGCTCGGCAGCACGTCCACCATCTGCTCGGACAAGACGGGGACGCTGACGCGGAACGAGATGACGGTGCGGCGCATCGTGACCGCGGAAGGGAGCTTCGACGTCAGCGGCGTCGGATACGATCGGGGCGGGTCCATCACCCGGGACGGTGCGCCTCCCGCCGGGCGATCGGCGGCGCACGAGCTGCTCCGCGCCGCGGTGCTTGCGTCGGATGCGCGCGTCGTCGCCGACGACTCCGGCCACCGCCACGTGGAAGGTGATCCCACGGAAGGCGCGCTGATCGTGGCGGCGGAGAAGGTCGGTATCGAGCAGGCCCATCTCCAGCAGGAGCTCCCGCGGCGCGCGGAGATCGAGTTCACTGCGGAGCGCAGGCGCATGACGACGCTGCACGCATCGGCCGGCGACCATATGCTGGCGTGCTCGAAGGGCGCGGTGGACGTGCTGCTCCCCGACTGCGGCACGATGCTCCGAGACGGCGCGGAAGTGCCGCTCGGTGAGTCCGGGCGCGCGGAGATCGTGCGGCTGGAGCACGAGATGGCCGCTGCGGGGCTGCGCGTGCTCGCGGTCGCACGCAAGCAGGACGTCGACCTCGCAGGCGCCGAGCGGAACATGATGCTGCTCGGCCTCGTCGGCATGATGGATCCTCCTCGGGCGGAAGCACGCGAAGCGGTGCGGACATGCCGGAAGGCGGGGATCGTCCCCGTCATGATCACCGGCGACCATCCGCTCACGGCGACGGCCATAGCGAGCGAGATCGGCCTCCTCGCGGACCGGCGCGTGGTCTCGGGGCCGGAGCTGGAGCGCATGGACGATGACGAGCTCGCGCGGGAGGTCGACCGGATCGGCGTTTACGCGCGCGTTTCGCCGGCCGACAAGCTGCGCGTGATCGAGGCGTGGGAGGCGAGGGGGAGTGTCGTCGCGATGACGGGGGACGGCGTGAACGATGCGCCGGCTCTGAAGAAGGCGGACGTCGGGATCGCGATGGGGATCACCGGGACCGACGTCAGCAAGGATGCGGCGGCCGTGACGCTGCTCGACGACAACTTCGCCACGATCGTCGCCGCGGTGGAGGAAGGGCGGATCGTGTTCAGCAACATCCGCAAGTATCTCACCTTCCTGCTGTCGTCCAATGTCGGCGAGATCCTCCTGATGGCCATCGCGGCGCTCGCCGGGCTGCCGCTCCCGCTCACCGCCGTGCAGCTGCTGTACGTGAACCTCGCGACCGACGGGCTCCCCGCGCTCGCGCTGGCCGTGGACCCGCCCGAGCCCGACCTGATGCGGAGGGCGCCGCGCGATCCGCGTCGGGGAGTGTTCACGCGCCCACTCGTCGTGCTGCTGCTCACCGGTGGCATCTGGTCTGCCGCCGTGAACGTGTCGCTCTTCACCTGGCTGCTGCAGAGCGGGCGCCCGCTGCGCGAGGCGATGGCGATGACCTTCGTGTCGCTCGTGCTGATCCAGTTCTTCAAGGCGTACAACTACCGGTCGGATCGCTACTCCATCATCCGCCGGCCGTTCGCGAACCGGTGGCTGAACCTCGCGGTGGCGTGGGAGATCGCGCTGCTCGTGGTGATCGTGTACGCTCCCTTCCTTCACGGCCCGTTCGGGACGTTCTCCTTCGCGTGGTCCGACTGGGCGCTCGCCGTCGCGCTGGCGTTCACCGTCGTGCCGGTGCTCGAGGGGGTCAAGTGGCTCGAGCGCCGGGGGGTGCTCGGTGAGCTCCGCTGAGCGGTGACGGGTGTGAACCTTGCGACACGGCGAGCGGAAGCCTGGGGCGGGTGCCCGCACGCCGCCCGGTTCGGGGGAATCCCCGGCTTCCGGTGGGCGGATCACCGACGGTGCGGCCGCGGCCGGCGGGCGAGCTTCCCGGAGGCATGGCGACGCAGGATCACGCGCACCAGGAGAGAGCACCGATGACGAACGAGCGGATCGCGGTAGGCATCGACTTCTCCGCGCCGTCGCTGGAGACCGCGCGCTGGGTGGCGCAGCAGTTCCCCGGAACGGAGCTCGTGCTCGTGCACGTGATCTCCGTCCCCGCCCCGCCGGCGATCGTGAGCAGCCGCTATCCGCGACGGGACCTCATGGTCGACACGCTGCGCGAAGGCGCGGACGTGCGGCTGCGGTCACTCGCCGGCTCGCTGCAGCTCCGCACCTGGCTCGAGATCCGCGAGGGCGAGGTCGCGAGCGAGCTCGCGGAAGTCGCCTCGGCCTACGGCGCGCGCTTCGTCGCGCTCGGAGCGCACGGTGAGCGCCCGCGGGCTGCCGGGACGATCGGCACGACGGCGCAGCAGGTGGTTCGTACGGCCGCGATCCCGGTGATGCTGGTCCTGGCGACGGAACGGCCGATCGGCCGCATCCTCGTCGCCGTCGACGACTCCGACCTCTCGGCCGAGTCGCTGCGCTGGGCTGCGCGCATCGGGGAGCGGAGCGGCGCGCACGTCACCGCGCTGCACGTCACCCCGGCCGGCGTGATGAGTCATGCGCTCGCCGCGGCCGCGGTGGTCTCCGGCGTGCCCAACCCGACGATGCCGCACGGTGAGGCCGACCAGCCGCCGGACCGCTGGATCGAGCTCGCGCGGGCGTCGGGCGTCCCCGCCGATCGCGTCACGAGCGAGCAGGCCTTCGGCGACGCCGCGATGGAGATCGTCGCTGCCAGCGAGCGCCTCGGCGCCGATCTCGTGATCATGGGCCGGCGCCGCGCCGGGGGGCTCCGCCGCGCGGTCCTCGGGAGCGTCACCGAGGCGGTGCTCGGTCACGCCACATGCAGCGTGCTGGTGATCCCGGAGCCGGAGACCAGCGAAGGCTAGCGCGCACGTCACGCCGGAACGAGGTTGAGCACCGACGCTCGCGCTGCTGCGAGCGGGAGCATGCACGCGATCCCCCGCGCCGCAGGAGCCGAGATGGAACCGTTCCGGAGCATTCTCGTCGACGTCGATGCGTCGGCCCCGATCGACCAGGCATTCGAGCGCAGCGTGCGCCTGGCGCGCAGGACCGGCGCGCGACTGACGATCGTCGACGTGATGTCGATCCCCGGGTATGCGCGACGACAGCTTCCGCCGGACATCGAGGAGCAGCTCGTCGCCGACAAGCGGCGCGCGCTCGCCGCGCTGGCCGAGAGCACGGCGGGCGTCAGCGCGGAATCGAAGCTGCTGTTCGGCCGCCCCGCCACGGCACTGATCCGCGAGGTACTGGCCGGAGGCCACGACCTCCTCGTGCGTTCGCACGACCGTGACCGCTCGGCACCGGAGACCAGGGGGCTCGATGCGGTCGACATGGAGCTGCTGCGGGAGTGCCCATGTCCCCTCCTGCTCTCCCGACGCACCAGCGCCGCGGAGCACCCGAGGATCGTCGGCGCGGTGAACGCGGAGACCGACGATGCCACGGAGCAGGAGTTGAATGCGCGGATCGCCATGACGACCCGGATGATGGCCGAGCTCGAGGACGGGATGCCGATGCTGCTGCACGCCTGGGCGCCGTTCGCGGAAGGGATGATCCGGACGCGCGCGTCGGACACTGCATTCGCCGGCTACGTGGATTCCGTGCGCCAGCGCGCGGCGTCCGATGCCGCGACGCTCGTCGATTCCGTGGGCGGCTCCCCGCCGCTGACGGCGGAGCTGCGCCGCGGCAAGCCGGAAGACGTCATCCCGGAGTTCGTCGTCTCGGAGGCGATCGACCTGGTGGTGATGGGAACGGTCGCGCGAACGGGCATCGCCGGGCTCCTGATCGGCAACACGGCGGAGCGGGTGCTCCACCGGCTTCCCTGCTCGGTGATGGCGGTGAAGCCGGCGGGATTCGTTTCGCCCGTCAAGGAGTGAGCACCGCGCCGGCTCACGCCGCCCGCATCGCCTCCTCCAGCGCCTGACACAGCGCCTGGCCGTCGAGGGCATGACGCCGGACGACCTCGTCGACGGAGTGCTTGCCGCCGCAGCACGTGTCGACGCCCCACGCCGTGAACACGGCGACAGTCTCGGGGTGGCGCGCGACGATCTCGTTCACGGTGAGGCTGCAGTCGAGCTGGTTCGCTGTGATGGACATGGTAAGGACTCGTGGCTGAGGATCGGGTTCACGTTGCGTCGTCGACCAATCTCGCCCCTGTACCATGGTACGGAGTCAAGCCCCCTCGTACGGGACAGGTGGCTCCAGCGCTCGCCTCACCCGGTCCCGGAGCTGCCTGCCCCGCCGCGGCTCGCGCGGAGCGCATTCACGATCACCGCGATGTCGATCCCTTCCTGGAGCAGCGCTCCGATGGCCGGCGGGATGTAGCCGGCGGCGGCGAACAGCATCGCGATCGTGCTGAGCCCGAGCCCGGCGGCGAGACTCTGCTTCGCGACGTGCATGGTCCGCCGGCCGATGACGATCGCCTCCGCCGCGCGCCCGATGTCATCGGAGATCAGCACCACGTCCGCCGCCTCCGCGGTGATGCCGCCGCCACCCGCCACCGCGATCCCGACGTGCGCCGCCGAGAGCGCGGGTGCGTCGTTCACGCCGTCGCCGACCATCACCACCGTCTCGCCGTCGTCGACGAGCGCCTGGACGGCGTGCACCTTGTCCGCGGGGAGCAGGTCGCCGCGTGCGCTCTCGATCCCGACCTCTTCGGCGACCGCGTGCACGTTCGCCGCATGGTCGCCGCTCAGCAGCATCGTCCGCCGGATGCCCAGTCCGTCGAGCTTGCGGAGCAGCGCGGGAGCGGTGTCGCGCACACGATCGGCATAGTCGATCATCCCGACCGCGTGACCGTCGATCGCGACGTACGCACGCAGCCCGATTCCCGACGAGCTCGGCCCGTGGAGTGAGGCGATCTCCCCGCCGATGCCGGACACGCTGTCGATCAGGTAGGACCGGGACCCGACGTAGACCTCCTTCCCGGCGACACGTCCGCGCACCCCTCGCCCCGCTGCTTCGACGACGTCGGAGGCCGGTGGGATCGCCCCGACGGCAGGGTGTGCCTCCGCCGCGGCCACCAGCGAGCGGGCGAGCAGGTGCCCCGAGCCGTGCTCCACCGCCGCCGCATTGCGCAGTACGTCCGCCTCGGTCCAGCCGGCAGCCGGTGTCACCGCTGCCACGGACGGCCGGCCCAGCGTCAGCGTCCCCGTCTTGTCGAACACCACCGCCGTCGCGGCGGCGACCTGTTCGAGCGCCCCGCCGTGCCTGATGATGATCTGCCGCGCTGCCGCGCGATTGATCCCGCCGATGATGGCGATCGGGGTCGCGAGGATCAACGGGCAAGGCGTCGCGACGACGAGGACGGCGAGCACGCGATCCATGTCGCGGCTCACGAGCCACGCGATCGCGCAGACGACGAGCGTCGCCGGCGTGAACCACACGGCGTACCGATCGGCCACCCGCTGCAGCGGTGCCTTGCTCGCCTGCGCGGATCGGACCAGCTCGACGATCCGCGCATACTGGCTCTCCCCGGCCACCGCCGTTGCACGCACGACGAGCGGCCCCTCCTGGTTGGCCGAGCCGCTGAGGAGGTGCGTCCCGGGCGTCGCGGTGATCGGCACCGGCTCGCCCGTGAGCCTCGAGGCGTCCACGTGGGAGCGGCCATCGACGACCTCGCCGTCGGTGGGGATCAGCTCGCCCGGCCGCACGAGCAGGCGGTCGCCCACCTGCACCGACTCGGCGGCGATGTCGTCGACGCCGCCGTCGTCGCGCACGCGATGCGCGGTACGCGGCGCGGCGGCCTCCAGCTCGTGCAGTGCCCGCGACGCGCGCCCCGCCGCGTACCGCTCCAGCGCCTCCCCCCCTGTCTGCATCAGGACGATGACGAGCCCCGCGAACGGCTCGCCGACGAAGACGGCGGTCACGATGGCGAGGCTCGCCACGAGATCGGCAGCGAAGTGTCCGCGCAGGGCGCCGCGGAGGGTCTGCGCCACGGGCAGCGCACCCGTGAGCACGAGCCCCACCATCCAGACGCGCCACGCGAGCTCCCGATCCCCCGCAAGCCAGGCCGCGCCACCTGCCGCGAGCGCGAGGAGGGTAAGCACGGGCAGGATCGCCAGGCGAATGAACCGGTTCATCAGGGCACCATGTATCTCGTCGTGTGTCGCATCGTGCAACGCATCCTGAAACCTATCACGTGCCGAACCGATCCCCCGCTCTCGCCCGGTACCGGCGGCTCCAGACGAGTCGCGTGCCGTCGGTCAGCACCACCTGGTAGTCGCCGTGCGACCACGGATGCATCTCCTGGATCGCGTCGAGGCGCACGATGTCGCTGCGGTTGATCCGCAGGAACGCATCCGGATCGAGGCGCGCCTCCAGCGCGGTGATGGGCGTGCGCAGCACGTACTCGGCCCCGACGGCGTGGAGGCGTACCACGTTCCGGTCGGCGCTGATCCGCACGATGCGCGACACCGGAACGAGGAACGCACGCTCGTCCTGATGGACCATGATGCGCTGGAGGTAGCCGGCGGGACGCTCGAGCGAGGCGAGGAGCCCCGTGAGCCGCGCGGCGAGCGGATCGTCCCGGCCTGGGTCATCAGGCTGGCTGTCGGCCTCCTGCGGCGCGTGTGGCGTTGCGCCCTCCATCGCCCTCCGTGCACGCCGAAGCACCGAGGTGAGCCGCGCGATCGGCACGGGCTTGAGCAGGTAGTCGATCGCATGCACCTCGAAGGCGCGGAGCGCGTGCTCGTCGTAGGCGGTGACGAATGCCACCGGCGGCATCGCCTCCGGGCCGACCGCCTCGATCACACCGAATCCGTCGCGCCCCGGCATCTGGATGTCGAGGAGCACGAGGTCCGGTACGACCTCCAGGATCTGCGCGACAGCTTCGTCGCCGGACGACGCCTCGCCTGCGACCTCGATGCCGCCGATCGCGGCGTCGTCGCTTCCCTCACGCTCGATCTCCGCAAGCAGGCGGCGGAGGCGCGCGCGGGCCGGCGCCTCGTCGTCCACGATGAGGACGCGCAGCGGACGATCCATGAGCGTCGTCATCCGGCAGCGTCCGTCGGCCCACCTGTCGCGACACTCGATGCGACCGCATGCAGCGGGATCGTCACCTCCACCCGATAGCCCTCCGGCTCCATCGGACCCGCGCGCAGCGAGGCACGGTCTCCATAGAGGAGCGCCAGCCGGCGGCCGGTCACCGTGAGCCCTACGCCGGTGCCGCGCCGGGAGGTGTCACGGGAGGCTGCGATGGTCTCCCGCGTCGCCACGCCGCCGTGCGTCGCCGACGGCGTCGGCACCGCAGCGGGGACGCGGTTCTCCACCACCAGCGACAGCCGGCCTTCCAACTCGGCGATGCGGATCACGACCTTCCCCTCTCCCGCCGGTGTGATCCCGTGCTGGATGGCGTTCTCCACCAGCGGCTGGAGAAGCAGCGGCGGCACGGCTGCGTGTCGCACGACGTCGTCGGAGACTTCCACCGTGACGTCGAGCCGCTCGCGAAACCGTGCACGCGCCAGCGCGAGGTAGCTCTCGAGGAGGTGCAGCTCCTCGGTCAGGGCGACCTCCGCCCGCCCGGCACGTCCGAGCGCGTGACGCAGCAGGGCGGAGAGGTGCTCGATCATCTCGTCAGCCGCGCGCGGGTCGTCGTACATCACCTGCGAGATCGTGTTGAGCGCATTGAAGAGGAAGTGCGGCTGGAGCTGCAGCTGCAGGTTCTCGAGCCGCGACCGGGCGAGCTCGCGCTCGAGCTCGAGCGCGCGCCGCTCGCGGGCGCGATGCCGGCGCCGGCTGTCCACCATCCGGCGCGCGGCGACCATGCCGACGTAGAAGAAGACGTCGTTCGGTGCCTCCATCAGGATCCGCAGGTGCAGCGCGCCATAGCGATACCCCTCGAACCCGGCGAGCGGTGCGATGCCCCCGCGCAGCGCCGCCATCAGCGCCGTGTGGATCGTCGTCCCGATGGCGAAGGCGGTGGCGTGGAGCAGCAGCGTGCGTCCCCAGCCACGTCCGTCCGACGGCGGCACTGGCGCCAGTCGTGCCGCCACGACAGCGATGACGAGCGCCGGGATGGCGGCGAGCGCCCCGGTGGCCTCGAGAAAGGTGCGCAGCCCGAGCGTCCCGTACTCGCCGTTGGTGACGTCGTCCATCGTGATGTAGGTGGTGCGCAGCATGAACACCACCACCAGCCCCGCGAGGACGGCGAGCCAGAACGACCCGTCCTCGCGCAGGCGCACGTCGCCTTCTGCGCGCTCCCCGCCGGCTCCGCTCACTCCACCGATCCTGCCATCGGGCGTGCCATGGCGACACCGGTCGCGATCCCGGCATCACCCGCCGGCACGCCCGACGGCGCAAAGGCCGGGTTCACCCCCGACGTCACCGGGGCCGCGCCTCGCGGCTTCATGCCGAACAGCGTGCGCACGATGGCGAACGGCCGCACGAGGACCTCATAGACGGCGATGGTGACGCCAAGCGAGACCATGCTCAGGAAGATGAACTTCGCGAACACTCCCTCCCGAAGGGGAAGGACGTAGAACGCGAGGACGACGATGACCGTCTGGTGCAGGATGTAGATCGGATAGATCCCCTCGTTGGCCCACGCGAGCAGCGCGCTGTTCCGCGAGAGGTACCGCTTTCCGTAGCCGAGGAACGTCAGCACCCAGCACCAGGCCATCATGGACAATAGCGTCCCCCAGGCCATGCCCGCGAGGTCGAGCCCGAGGCCGTGATGGATGTCGTTCCATCGGACGTAGTTCACGATGAGCGTCGCCACGACGGCCCACCGCAGCGACGTGCCGCGCTCCCGCTCGATCCGCTCCCAGAGCTGCGTCGACCGGGCGAGGAGATACCCGATGATGAAGTACAGCATGTAGTAGGTCATCATCGCGACGTCGTGCACGATGTCCTGCGGCCCCGGGAAGTGCGGCAGCAGCAGCACGAGTACCGCCGCCATCGGCAGCGCGAACACCGCGAGCCCGGCGCGCGCGGCGACCCGCTCCAGCCACGCGCCGACCCGCGCGACGCGATCACCGCGCAGCCACACGAACAGCGGGAGCAGTGCGATGGTGTAGATCGCCAGGTAGGCGACGAACCAGAGGTGATGCCAGCTCAGGTTCCCGGTGGGATATGTACCGGTCGTGAAGATCGTGGGCCAGAAGGCCAGGTACGAGGAGAACGTCTCGCCCTGCGCCAGCCGCTCCATGTAGATCTGCGGCGGCACGACCATCACGATCCCGAACGCGAGCGGCAGCAGCAGGCGCTTCGCGCGCTCACGCGCGAACAGGCCGGCCGGGCGCGCACCGAGCGCGAACGCGGTCCCCACGCCACTGATGAGGAACAGCAGCGCCATCCGCCAGCGCGACATGAAGAAGTTGAGCTCCAGCAGGAGATTGCTCATCTCGGCGTTCTTCAGGTGCCACCCCCATTCGGCCACGAACGGCATGGCGGAGTGGAAGAACACGAGGAGGACGATGGCGAGCACGCGCAGCCAGTCGAGATCGTGGCGGCGGGAGCTGCGCCCGCCGGGGACAGGGGCGTCGGGCATGGGGGCGTCGGCGTGAGGTCTGGTCACTGGCGCGAGGCGGGGGTGCCCGCGCGAGGAGGAACACTCACTCCTGCCGCCGCCTCCGGGGATGGCTGCGGGA
>Ga0247822_10002290_pt1 | contig 12152 bp, 12 predicted proteins | sample 13C_Cellulose_Da_FD_192423 | JGI IMG/M metagenome (GOLD analysis project Ga0247822, IMG submission 192423) | Soil microbial communities from agricultural site in Penn Yan, New York, United States - 13C_Cellulose_Day30 | ecosystem: Environmental > Terrestrial > Soil > Agricultural land | place...
TGCCAAGCTCGACCACCTGCGGTGCGTGGGGGGCGGCGTGAGCCAGGTCGCCCGCCGCTACTACGAGCGCGGCGTCGCCGCCTACCACAACGGCGATCTGGCCAGCGCGGTCGAGCAGCTCCAGGCCGCGGTCGACCTCGCGCCCGGCTTCGGCAACGCGCGGGTGGCGTTCGCGGTCGCGCTGGCCAAGCACGGCGACGCGCCGCGGGCGGGGCAGGTGCTGCGCGCCGGCCTGCCGCGGGCGACCTCGCCGGTGGCCGAGGCCGCGCTGCTGGCGACGCTCGGCGACGTGCTCACCCTCGGCGGTGACTTCTTCGGCGCCGAGGACGCGTTCCGCCAGGCCGGCGCCGTGCCCGGCTTCGAGGTCCGCGCGGCGTCGGGCCTGGCCCGGGTCTACGCCAAGCTCGGCCGCTTCCCCGAGGCGGTCGCCGAGCTGAAGAAGGCCGCCCGCGCCAGCGCCGCGGCGTCGTAGCCCGGCGTCGGCCGCCTCGGACACCTGCAGCTGGTCAGTACGCCTGCTGCTGGTAGCCGTAGTGCGGCTGCGGCATCGCCCACAGGGTGTCGACGAACGCCTGGGCGAGGACGACGGTGATGTTGTCCGAGCCGCCGTTATTGTTCGCGGCGCGGACCAGGTTCTCGGCGGTGACGTCGAGGGGATCGCCGGCGGTCATGATCTCGCGGATCATCCAGTCGTCGACGAGATCCGACAGGCCGTCGCAGCACAGCAGGTAGACGTCGCCGTGCTCGATCGGCAGCGTGTTGTGCTCGATCTCGACGGCGGCGTCGAGGCCGACGGCGCGGATGATCACGTTCGAGGTCGCCGGGCCGAGCTGGCCGATCAGGTCGGGGCGGTCCTGGTACAGGTTGCGCAACGAGTGATCGCGCGACAGCGGGTGGAACTGGCCGTGGCGGAGCAGGTAGGCGCGCGAGTCGCCGCAGTGGGCGATGTGCAGGGTCGTCCCGTCGACGCGCAGGCCGACCGCGGTGGTGCCCATGCCGTGGCAGCTGGGATCCTGCTGGGCGCGCTGGAACACCGCCGCGTTGGCCGCCTTCATCGCGGCGACCAGCGGGTCCTGCCCCGGCGCGGGGATCGGGTCGTTGGTCTTCATCGCGTGCACGATGGTCCGGATCGCCAGATCCGACGCGACCTGCCCCGACGCATGGCCACCCATGCCGTCGCACACCAGGTACAGCCCGAGGAAGTCGTCGTAGTACATCGCGTCCTCGTTCTGGGTACGCTGGACGCCTACATCAGTCCGGCCGACCGCTCGCATCACGAAGCGATCGATCGGGACGACTCGGGGCTCGTTCATCGCGGGGGGCGTCACGGCGACCCCTCGGCCGCCCGACGCGGGCAGGGGGCGCACGTGGCTCGCCCAGGTAGTACGAGGCGAGGGGCCACGACCTTCCCTGCGCCGGTCACGACTCTGCCTCCTCGGCGCGCTTGCGGGCCTCGGCGACGGCGGCGCCGTGCTGGTCCCACGGGACCTGGGTGATGGCGCGGAACTCGTCGCGCGCCCCAGCGAGCGCGTCGAGGGCGCGGCCGATCCACGGGATCGGCTCGCGCGGGACCATCACCGCGCCGACCTGGTACATCGGCGCCGCCTCGTCGGGGTCGAACGCGGCCTCGAGGCGCCGGTCGTACTCGGGGACCGGCCGGTAGAGGTCGCGCAGGATGGCCTGCGGCGCGTTGCCCTGGGCGACAGCGTCGGCGATGTCGGCGGGTTGCTCGAGCTCCCGCGTGTCGGCCGGCGCGTCCTCGCCGAAGCCATCGAGCGCCGCCCGGACGTGGGTGGGGACGATCGTCTCGTCGAGGTGGAGCCGCGCCGGCGGCCGGGGTCGGATCAGCTGGTCGGGGACCGCGTTGTGGCGCTCGAGCATCGCGAGCAGCGCCGGGTCGGCGTCGGCGGCGATGCGCGCGTGGCGCTTGTCCGCTTCCTCGGCCTCGCGCGCCTCGGCCTCGCGTGCCTCGGCCTCCTCCGCGGCGATCACCGCGCTCGGCCGGTCGAACCAGCTCGCCAGCTCGGCCATGGTCGCGGGATCGAGCGCGGCCTCGGCCTGCTCGCGCGGCAGCGCGACGAGGTCCTTGCCACGGAGCTCGTCCGGCGTCGGGGGGCCGGGCTTGGGATCCGACTCGGAAGCCATGGGCTGCGTCAGACCTGGAGCACGATGATGTACGCCAGCGCGCCGGTCGCCACGCCGATGAGCAGGCTGAGGATCCAGAACGTCGTCGACGCGCCGCCCGATGGCTGGGCAGCCGGCGCGATCGGGCCGCGCTGCGCCACCGAGACGATGCCCTCGGTGTCCTGCAGCATCATGGTCTTCTGCGGCTGCGGCCCGCCGTGCGGCGGGGTTCCGCCCGGCGGCATGCCCAGCCCGGGCGCCATGTTCCCGGCGGGATAGCCGGGCGGCGGACCACCCGCGCCCATCGGCGGCGGGAAGCCCGGCGGCGGACCACCGGCGCCCATCGGCGGCGGCGGGCCACCCATGGGCGGCGGCGCGCCGCCCTGCACGCCGGGGTGGCCGGGGATCGACACCGGCGCCATCGCCATCATCGTCTTGGCGGCGTGGCCGGCGGCCTGATAGCCCCCGCCGGGCGGCGGCCCACCCATGGGCGGCGGAGCGCCCATCGCCGGCGGTGGTCCACCCATCGGCGGCGGCGGGCCGCCCTGCATGCCGGGGTGCCCCGGGATCGCAGCCGCCATCCCGGCGATCATCGTCTTCTGCGCGGCCGAGGCCTGCGGCGGTGGATAGCCCGGCGGTGCGCCCATGCCCGGCGGTCCCATGGCGGGCGGCGCGCCCATGCCCGGCGGCACGCCCATCGGCGGCGGCGGACCGCCATGTCCCATCGGCGGCGGCGCCATCCCCGCCGGCAGCGGCGGCCCGCCCGGCAGGCCGGGCGCGGGCGCGATCATCGTCTTGGGCACCCCGCCGGCACCCACGCTCTGCCCGGAGTTGAGCTCGGCGAAGACCTGCTGGCAGTGCTGCATCATCTCGCCGGCCGACTGGTAGCGGCGCGACGGGTCCTTCTCGAGCGCGCGCCGCACCACCATCGCCACGTTGGGCGGGATGTTGGGCGGCAGCGGCGGCAGCTCGGCGCGCAGGTGCATCTGCAGCACCGTCATCGGGTTGTCGTCGTTGAACGGCACCCGGCCGGTCAGCATCTCGAAGGCGAGGATGCCGAGCGCGTACAGGTCGCTGCGCGCGTCGAGCGGCAGGCCGCGGCCCTGCTCGGGCGACATGTACTGCGGCGTCCCGAACACCACGCCCGCCTGGGTCTTCATGCGGTCGTTCTCCTGGAGGAGCTTGGCGACCGAGAAGTCGAGCAGCTTCACGAAGTCGGGCGAGCCCGCCATGTTCAGCAGGAACACGTTGTCGGGCTTGATGTCGCGGTGGATGATCCCGATCGAGTGCGCCTCGGCCAGCGAGGCGCAGCACTGGATCAGCACCTTGACCACCCGGTGCGGCGCCATCGGACCCTGCTGGATGGCCTGGCGCAGGACGTTCCCCTCGAGGAACTCCATGGTCAGGAAGTAGCGGCCGTCGCTGGTCTGCCCGAAGTCGAACATCCGGATCGTGTTCGGATGCTGCAGGCGCGAGCACGCGCGCGCCTCGTTGCCGAAGCGCTGCACCCAGGTCGGGTCCTGGGCCATCTGCGGGTTGAGGACCTTGATCGCGATGACGCGATCGATGGAGACCTGGCGCGCCTTGTAGACCACGCCCATGCCACCTTCGCCGATGCGCGCCAGGATCTCGTAACGTCCGTCGAGGACCGTGCCGATCAGGGGGTCTTGCATGGGGGCGTCAGGTCGTCAGGGCGCCGACAGGCGGGCCTTGCCGTTGGGGTTCACGTCGTCCCGTCCCAGCTTGGTGATCTTGGCGACCGCGGCGCCCTTGGTGACGCGCTGGACGACGAAGTCCGAGCCCTTGATCGGCCGGCCGGCGTCGTCGAGCAGCACGCCCTTGTAGCCCTTGTCGATGCCCTGGTCGGTGCCGGCGCCGATCGTCACCAGCACGCCGCCACCGTCGGCGTCCTGGACGTCGGTGAGCACCGCGACCACCGGCGGCGGCTTCCAGCCGTCGCAGTTCGGGTTCTTCTTGCGATCGGCGAGCGGGATCGACGCCGCGCACGGCGGGAAGTCGTCCTTGGTGCAGGCCTTGATCCGGCGATCCGGCTTGTCGGCCGGGCACGGCATCGTCTCCTGGCACTTGGGGATGTTGACGTCGGGCGGCACCGGGCACGCGCCGGCGCACGCCGGCCACGCCGGGTCGGGCGGCATCGGGCACACGGCCGCGCACGCCGGGTTCTTCTTGTCGAACGTGGCGGCGTCGCACGGCTTGACCGGCTCGGGCACCGCCGGCAGCTTCGGCGGATCCGAGAGCTCGATCGTGGTCCAGTCGATCGGCCCGTCGGCGGTGAGCTCGGTGAACTCGGCGGTCAGCGTGTACTTGCCGGCGTCGCCGCGCTCGGACGCGTAGACCTGGATGAAGTACTTGCCCTTGGCGTTCTCGACGGTGACCGTCTTGCTGGTCTTGCGCGACCGCTTGCGCTTGTTGGGCTTCGCCGAGGCGACGCTGTGGTTCCACTCGTTGAAGACCTCGAACGACAGGTCGAGGCCCGGCCGCGGCGGCACCCAGCGCAGGGTCAGCTTGAGCGAGCCCTGCTTGTCGGCGGGCAGCTCGAGGACCTTCCAGTCGACGCGATCGCCGCCCGGATACGTGACGATGCCGCGCGACTTCGCCTCGTTGTTCTCGAGCTTGATCTCGCGAGCGCCCTTGTAGGTCCCGTCCTCGCCGGTCTTGGAGTCCTGCGGAACGTTCTTCAAACAGCCGGCGAACGCGGCGAGCGCGATCGCGGCGATCAGGGTCACCCTCGGATCCCGAACCATGACGGGATCTTGCGGCCAAGCCCCCGGGCGGTGCAAGAGCGCGACGCGCGAACTTGGCGCCGCTGCGCCCGCGCCGGCCCCCTACTGCAGCTTCACCGTGACCGCGCTGGCGCTCTGCATGTCGTCGAGGCTGACCTTGACCGTGGCCTTGCAGGCGTCGGGGCCGCAGCCGGACAGCACGAAGCCGGCGCCGCGCACGCCGAGCACCTGGCCCTTCATGCCGTTGGCGAGGCCGGCCGAGGTGCCGGCGCCGATCACCAGGCGCACCCCGGAGCCGTCGGGCTGCATGTCGGTGATCGCGACCTTGGCGGTACCGCCCTTGGGCGGCTCGACCGGCGGCTTGGGGGGCGTGGGCTTGGTGCCGCCGCCCGGGGGCTTGGGCGGCTTGGGCGGGGTCTTGGTCGGGCTGTCGTCGAAGATCGGCACCGCGGCCAGGTCGGGGACGAACGCGACCTGGTTGGGGAAGTCGGACTCCCAGATCTCGTCGCCGCGCTCGAACTGCACCTTCAGGTCGACCTCGGCGGCGTCGAGCCGGCCCTGCAGGTAGAGGTGGACCAGGTACTTACCCTGCTTGAGCGAGGCCTGCTTGAGCTGCTTCTTGAGCGAGTGCGCGTCGTCGGACTCGAGGTCGCTCTTGGCGATGACCGCGAACGCCGGATCGAGCAGCTCGATCGCGACGTCCATGTCCTCACCCTCCTCGTCGTCGCCCTGGTCCGACCCACCGGCCGGAACGACCTCGAGGTCGAAGGTCAGCGTGCCCGGACCCGGTGTCTCGACGTAGTACCAGCGCGCGCGCTTGTAGCCGGCGTAGTCGAGGTCGGCCGAGACCTTGCCCGCGAACTTCTCGTCGAGCTTGATCGCCTTGGCCTTCTCCCACGGCCGCGGCTTCTTGCCCTTGTAGCCGCTGTGCTGAGGGACCTGGGGACCGCCGCAGGCGCCGAGGGTCAGCGCCGCGAGGACGGCGAGGACGCGGGTCGTCTTCATGATGGCCGAGACGATACTACGTCCGGGAAGGCGAGACGTTCTGTCGCGTACGCCGGCCACGGATCGCGTGGTAGGCAGCCGGCGTGCGCGCGCCCTCGCTCCTGATCGTCGTCGTGGCAATCCTCGGCACCGCGGCCGCCGGCTGCGATCGCAAGGTCGCCGGCGGCAGCACCGACGGCGCCAAGGTCTTCGAGGCAGCATGCGCGAGCTGCCATGGCCCGGCCGGCACGCCGCCGCCGCAGATGCGCGACACCCTCGGCGTCCGCGACCTCAACGGCGCCGAGTTCGTCGGCCGGCGCACCCGCGAGCGGGTCGTCGATCAGATCCGCCGCGGTGCGCCCAACGGCCGCATGCCGGCGTTCACCGGCGCCCTGACCGAGGAGCAGATCCAGGCGGTCGCCGATCACGTCATGTCGTTCGGCGCCAAGCGTTAGCGCGCAGGCAGGGCGGCGACCCGCGCCCGCGCCGCCGCCAGCTCGTCGGCGGCGAACGGATCGTCCTCGCGGGCGGCGGCGTCGGCGAGCATGGCCGCGACGTCGGCGCCGGTGGTGGTCGCCAGCTCGGCCAGCGCCCACGCGGCGTGGCCGCGGACCAGCGGCTCGGGATGGGCGAGCAGCCCGGCCGCGGCCGGGACCGCGCGCGGGTCGGCGCTGTTGCCGAGGGCGATCGCGACGTTGCGCAGCAGGCGGCGGCGATCGACCCGGCGCAGCGCGGTGCGCTTGACGAACTGGCGCAGCTGGTTGGCGCCGGCGGCGGCGAGCGCGAGCAGGTCGGGGAACGCGTGGTGCGGGTCGCGCGGGGCCAGCGCGGCGTCGGGCGGGTGGCGGTCGGGGGCGGCGGCGTTGTACGGGCACACCTCCTGGCAGATGTCGCAGCCGAACACCATCGCGCCCATCCGCGGCCGCAGCTCGACCGGGATCGGGCCGTGGTGCTCGATGGTGAGGTACGAGATGCAGCGGCGGGCGTCGAGCACGTAGGCGTCGACGAAGGCGCCGGTCGGGCAGGCGTCGAGGCAGGCCCGGCAGCCGCCGCAGCCGCGCGCGGCCCGCTCGGGCGGCGCGGTCGGCGCCAGCTCGGCGTCGAGCAGCAGCTCGCCGAGCACGACGTACGAGCCGAGCCCGGGGGCGATCACCATCGTGTTCTTGGCGACGAAGCCGAGGCCGGCCTGCTCGGCCAGCTCGCGCTCGGCCACCGGCGCCGAGTCGACGCACACCCGGGCGGCGAGCGGCCGGCCGAGGGCGGCGCCGACGTCGTCGGCCAGCGCGGCCAGCTTGTCGCGCATCACCATGTGGTAGTCGGTGCCGCGGGCGTAGCGCGCGATCAGGCCGCGTACGCCGCCCGGCGGCGGCGGGGCGTCCTTGCCGTAGGCGAGCGCGACGACCACGACCGTCCGCGCCTCGGACAGCAGCGCCCGGGGGTCGGCGCGGCCGGCGACGTGCTCGGGCGCGGCCAGGTAGGCCATCTCGCCGTGGTGACCGGCGGCGAGCCACGCCGCGTACAGCTCGCTGCGCCGGGCCGGCTCGACCGGCACCACCCCGACGCGGTGGAACCCGTGGTGGCGCGCCCGGGCGATCACGTGATCGCGGAGCGCCTCCGGGGTCATGGCGGTGACTCCGCGCGGAGCCAGGTGCCTCGTACGCACACTCGGCGTGGACTCGGGCCCCGCGACCTCGCACGGAGCCGCCATGACCTCGTCCGGACGCCCTCGGCGTCATCCCAACAGGGGGGATCGGGTCGCTGCGCGACCCATTGCCCCCCTGTTCGACCCCCCGGACCCTTCGACGGGACCTCGTCGGCGACACGATCGTGCCGTGAGGTCACCCTCATCACGCCACCTCGGTGACCCCGGGCATCATGGGTCCAACACCTCGGCCGAGCCCTCGCGGTCGTCGTCGTCGGGCACGCCGGCGAAGAAGACCTGGTCGTAGGGCACGGTGCAGTCCTGCTCGCGCGCCTCGGGGTACTCGACCAGCTTGCCGCGGTAGGTGCGCACGACCACGCGATCGGGGTGGCGCTCGACCAGGTAGGTCGGGCCGATCGGCAGCTTGCCGCCGCCGCCGGGCGCGTCGATGACCAGGTGGGGCACCGCCATGCTGTTCATCCAGCCGCGCAGCTGGCCGTACAGCTCGATCGCCGCGTCGACCGGCGTGCGCAGGTGATCGGTGCCGATCACGGTGTCGCCCTGGAACAGGTAGTACGGGCGCACCCGCGAGCGCAGCAGGCCGCGGAACAGCGCGCGCAGGCTCTTCACCGACGAGTTGACCCCGCGCAGCAGCACGGTCTGGTTGCCGACCGGGACGCCGGCGTCGACCAGCCGCTCGCACGCGGCCCGCGCCTCGGGGGTCAGCTCCTTGGCGTGGTTGAAGTGGGTGTTGACGAACACCGGGTGGTGGCGGCGCAGCATCGCGACCAGCTCGTCGTCGACGCGCATCGGGTTGACCACCGGCACCCGGGTGCCGATGCGGATGGTCTCGAGGTGCGGGATCGCGCGCAGCTTGCCGAGCAGGTCGCCGAGCTTGGCGGTGGCGAGCAGGAACGGGTCGCCGCCCGAGATCAACACGTCGCGGATGCGGGTGGTCCGGCGCAGGTAGTCGAGGCCCTGCTCGATCTCGGCCGCGGTCGGCGGATCGTCGCCGCCGACCAGGCGGCGGCGGTTGCAGTGGCGGCAGTAGATGGCGCAGCGATCGACGACCAGGAACAGGGCGCGATCGGGGTACTTGTGGACCACACACGGCGCCGGCCGGTGGCTGTCCTCGCCGAGGGGATCGCGCAGCTCCTCGGCGCGGATGTCGGCCTCGGCCGCGCGCGGGATCGCCTGCAGGCGGATCGGGCAGCTCGGATCGACCGGATCCATCAGGCTCGCGTAGTACGGGGTCAGCCCGACCCGGAACAGCTCGCGCGACCGCGCCAGGCCGTCCTGCTCGTCGGCCGATAGCTCCACCAGCGCCGCCAGCTCGTCGCCGGTGGTGATCATGTGGCGCTGCTGCCAGCGCCAGTCGTTCCAGTCGCGCGGGTCGACGTCGGCCTTGCGCAGGCGCGGGCGGTCGTGGACGACGGGCAGCGACACGGCGCCCTCGGTTACCCCGCCGGTGGCGGATTGACAACACGAAAGGCGCGCTCGATCACCGGGACCAGCCCGTCGGTGAGCGGCAGCGACGCCAGCTCGGCCCGGCTGACCCAGCGGGCGGCGGTGACGTCGTCGCCGGCGCGCGGCGCGCTGGCCGCGCCCGGGCGCAGGTGGGCGAGGTAGTCGAGGATCACGTAGTGGTACGAGCCGGCCTCGGCGGTCGAGACACGCTCGACGATCTCGACCAGCGGCCCGGGCTCGACGTCGAGCCCGGTCTCCTCGCGGACCTCGCGCACGACCGCGGCGGCGAGCGCCTCGCCGAGCTCGACGCGGCCGCCGGGCACGCTCCACAGCCCCACGCCCGGCGGGCGGCCGCGCTCGATCAGCAGCACGCGGCCGGCGTCGTCGAAGACGATGGCGGCGACCGCGACCACCGGCCAGCGCTCGGGCGGCCGGGTCATCGCCGGGGCCGTGCCGTGGGCTTCGCCCCGGCCTTGGGCTTCGCGGCCTTGGTCGCCGGCTTCCTGGACGGCTGCTTCGCCGCCGGCTTCGCGACCACCTTCTCGACCGTCTTCTTCACCGTCTTCTTCACCGCCGGTTTCAGCTTCGGCGGCGCGGCGCGGCCGGGGATCTCCGCCGACGGGCACACCGGCGCCAGCGGGCACTGCGGGCAGGCCGGGTTGCGGGCGAAGCACATCCGCCGGCCGTGCCAGATCAGCCGATCGGCGAACCGTCCCCACTCGTCGCGCGGGACGATCCGCATCAGGTCCTGCTCGATCTTGACCGGGTCGGTGTGCCGGGTCAGCCCGAGCCGCTGCGCCAGTCGGGTGACGTGGGTGTCGACGATGAAGCCCTCGTTCTTGCGGAACACCGTCCACAGGATCACGTTCGCGGTCTTGCGGGCGACGCCGGGCAGGGCGACCAGCTCGTCCATCGTGTCGGGCACCCGCCCGCCGTGGCGCTCGACCAGCGCCCGCGCCATCCCGATCAGCGCCTTGGCCTTGTTGCGGAAGAAGCCGCTCTTGTAGATGAGCGGCTCGAGCTCGGCCGGGTCGGCCTTGGCCAGGGCGGCGGCGTCCGGGTAGCGCGCGAACAAGGCCGGCGTGATCGTGTTGATCATCTTGTCCGTCGACTGCGCGGCCAGGATCGTCGCGCACAGCAGCTGGTAGCCGTCCCGATGGTCGAGCTCGACGTGAGCGTCGGGGTACAGCTCGGCCAGGCCCTGCATGTAGGTGGCGATCGGCGGTTCGGCCGGCAGTGCGCGGACGGACGTGGTATTGCGGGGCGAACCCATGGCGAGGCCTGGATGATGAACGACTTCGCTCGCAGCGCGTACCGTCGTCGCTGCGGATTCGTCCTCCTTCTGATCTCGGCGCTCGCCGGCGCCTGCGTGTCCAAGAAGGAGGCCGCCGAGGCCCGGGCGTCGGTCTACGACGCCGACTTCGCGGTGGTGTACAGCGCGGTGGTCGAGGCGGTCCGCGAGCTGTATCCGAACTTCGACGACGACCCGTCCGCGGGCGTGGTCAAGACCGCATGGCACCAGGTCAAGTACTCCGACCCCGGCGCCGACGATCCGAAGAGCGTGCAGAGCCGCGATCGCACCGCCGGCGTCGGCGCCTCGTCGCCGGGCAACGGCCTGGCCTACAACCCGTCGCTGGCGCGGCGGACCAACTTCATCCGCTTCGACGTCACCGTCGCCGGCGGCCGGCCGTGGCGGGTGCGCGTGGTCGGCAAGGCGTCGGAGCTCGAGCCGGGCAACGCGCTGCCGACCGAGATGCGCGGCGGCAACACGCCGCACTGGCTGGGCGGACGCACCGACGCCCTGGTGATCGCGATCCACCGCAGGCTCAAGGCCTACGCCAAGAAGGCGCCCAACGTGGTGGTCGACGTCGAGCCCGACGACGAGAAGGCGATCGAGGTCAAGGGCGACGTCCCCGACGGGGCGCGCGCCGCGGCGGTCGCGGTGCTGGCCGCGCTCAACCAGCGCGACTACACCGCGCTGCGCGCCAACGTCGCCGACGACGTGGTGTGGAGCCTGGGCGCCGCGCCCGGCGCCGACGCCGCCCTGGTGATGTGGCAGGCCGATCCCGGCGTGTTCACCGCGATGCAGCAGGCGATCACCGCCGGCTGCGCCAAGGACGGCGCCGAGGTGGTGTGCCCGGCCGGCGCCCCCGCCGAAGATCCGGCCGGCGCGCCCGCCAGCCGGTGGGTCGCACGCTTCGGCGAGCGCGGCGGCGGCTGGAAGCTGATCTCGTTCGTCGCCGCCGAATAGGCGGCGGTCAGGCGGGCGGCGCGGGGAACAGGCCGAGTCGATCGAGCGCGCCGCGGCAGACCTCGATCCGCCGGGCGCGGATCACGTCGACGTCGGCGGCCGGGTGCTTGATCCAGCACGCGTACTCGATCTGCTGGCCGTCGCGATCGATCCAGCCGACCAGCCAGGCGATCCACGGGCCGTCGTCGAGCGGGGCGGTGCCGGTCTTGAAGTGCAGCACCGCGCCGTCGGGGGCGGTCTCGCGCGGGATCACCTCGCGGACGATCGCCTGGGCCGCCGGGGTCATCGGCAGCCGGTTGGTGACCAGGCCGGTGATCAGCGCGATCTGCTGGGCGGCGGTGACCGCGAACGGTCCCTCGAGCCAGAACCGGTCGAGCGGGGCGGTCAGCTTGCGGTTGCCGTAGCCGAGCACGTCGAGGGCCATGTGCATGCGGTCCTCGCCGATCTGGGTGGCCAGCCGCTGGAACAGCGGCACCGCCGAGATCTCCATCGCGGTGCGCAGCGGCTGGTCCTGGGCCCAGCCGGCCGGCCAGTGGGCCTGCCTGGGGTAGCGCTTGCGGTCGTACGTCATGACGGCGTCGGCGCCGGCGAGCAGGCCGGCGTCGGCGCCGATCAGCGCGTTGACGATCTTGAAGGTCGACGCCGGCCGCAGCGGCTCGGCGCAGCGCGCGGGATCGTTCTGGCGCAGCGTGGTGTCCGGATAGCGGACGAGCACGCAGGCGTCGCCGTCGTACAGCCCGGCCAGCTCGATCGTGGTCGGCGTGGCGTCGGGCGCGGGGGCGGCGTCGGTGGCGCCGGCGGCGACGACCTCGGGGGCGGCGTCGCGGCGGGCGGACGGAGCGGGGCGGCCGCACGCGGCGGCCACGACGACGAAGGTCAGCAAGGACGAGCGAGTCATGGGACTTCCTGGCAGGTGATCGACGCCGGCAGGGTGTAGCAG
>Ga0247822_10002291_pt1 | contig 12151 bp, 13 predicted proteins | sample 13C_Cellulose_Da_FD_192423 | JGI IMG/M metagenome (GOLD analysis project Ga0247822, IMG submission 192423) | Soil microbial communities from agricultural site in Penn Yan, New York, United States - 13C_Cellulose_Day30 | ecosystem: Environmental > Terrestrial > Soil > Agricultural land | place...
CTCCCGTGCGCCGCTGATCACAGCGTCAGCGGCGCACGGGAGGCTGCTGCCAGTACTCCAGGACGTCCGCCGGGATCGGGTCGCCCCAGTCATCGAGCAAGGACGCCGCGTCGGCGGTCACGCCGACCCGCCAGTGGTGGTGCCCCGAGCAGGCGACGAAACAGTCGCCCCAGCCGATGGAGTAGACGATCGCCGCGAGCTGCGATGCGTCCTGGGGCGGCTCGATGACGACGTCCTGCTGGTAGTCGGGGAGCCGTACGTAGGGGTCAGAGATATCGAGGCCAGGAATCGTCGCCAGCAAGGGCGCGACGTTCTTGGTCACGACGACCCGACTCGACTCGAACGTGAAGTACGAGCCGCCGAAATGCGTGACGACCTTGCGCACATAGGTGGCGCGCAGGATGTCATCGAGCTCGGGGACGCCGGTCTCCACCATTCCCTGCGACCAGGCGGCCACGACGTCGGCACGCTCGGTCCACACGTCCATCCCCTCGTACCAGTTCATTGCAGCGGGCGGTCGCCCCAGCGTGCCGCGAAGGGCGTCGTACCCACGCTGGTACAGGTCGAGGTGCCAGTCGATCTCTTCCTGGGTAAGCACCAAGCCGGCGCTGGTGCGGACCGCGAGCTGCAGAGCGGACTCGCAGTCGCCGAAGATGCCCGACGTATCCTCTGGAATCTCTGCGCGGCAAGTGACCCTCTCGTCGTCGGCTTCCCAGCCGCAGCCGGTCAGGACCCACGCGAGCGCAGCCAGGATCCGACACGACCACATGCGTGCGGTCACGAGCCTGACCTACCGCTAGAGCCGGCCGGCGGCCTTGATGGTCATGAAGAAGGGCACCGCCTCCTGCATGAGATCGAGCGACGGCGCGAGCTGCTTGCCGATGCCCTCGGTGACCGCGATGGCCACGTTGCACATGGTGTAGACCGGGTTCACGCGGACGCGGTGGCGGCGCAGGATGTTCATCATGTCGAACGCGACCGTCGACACGTGGACCTCGCCGAGCGCCTTGCCGTAGTAGCGCGCCACGAACTCCATCACCTCGCGCTCGTAGGCCGGGTAGTCGGGGACGTGGGCCGACGGGGACAGCTCGGACATCAGCCGGGCCATCACCTTGCCGTCGCCGCCGGCCCAGCCGGCGAAGAACTGGGCGAACGCGCGCCGGTAGGTCTCGTCGAGCTCGGCGGTGAGGCCGAGGTCGAGGAAGATCACCTTGCCGCGATCGTCGACCAGGATGTTGCCGGGGTGGAGGTCGGCGTGGACGAACCCGTCGGCGAACACCATCTTGAGCAGGGTCCGGAAGCCGACCTTGGCCAGCCGGGTCGGATCGGCGCCGATCTTCGCCGGCGCGTCGAGCACCTTGGCGCCGCGCACGAAGCCCATGGTCAGGATGCGCCGGGTCGACAGCTCGGCGTGGACGGTCGGGAACTCGACGTCGGGATCGCCGGCGAAGAAGGCGGTGAACCGGCGGTTGTTGTCGGCCTCGATGCGCAGATCGATCTGCGCGCGGATGGCGCGGCCGAACTCGTCGACGCTCTCGACCGGCGCCAGCAGCCGCGCCGACGGCAAGAGCGCGATCACCCGCGCGACGCGGCGCATGACGGCGAGGTCGAAGCGGACCAGCTCGTCGAGGCCGGGCCGGCGCACCTTGACCGCGACCTCCTCGCCCGAGCGCAGCGTCGCGCGGTGGACCTGCGCCACCGACGCCGACGCGATCGGGACGCGATCGAAGGTCGCGAACAACGCGTCGGGGGTCTGGCCGAGCTCCTCGACGAACGTGCGCTCGACGTGGTCGTAGGCGAACGCGCCGACGTTGTCCTGCAGGCGGGTCAGCGCCTTGATGATGTGCGGCGGGAACAGATCCGGCCGGGTCGACATGATCTGCCCGACCTTCACGAAGGTCGCGCCGAGCGAGACCATGAGCCGGACCAGGCGGTCGGCGAACCATGCCTGGCGCGCCGCCTTGCCGCGGAACGTGACCAGCAGCGCCAGCCAGCCGACGAACCAGATCAGGCCGTGGAGGAACAGCAGGAGGCCGACCCAGAAGCCGCGGCCGACGAAACGAAGCGTCCGCACCGCGCCCTTGTACCACCTCGCGCGATCCACGCGCTCCTCAAAGTCCCTCGGCCCCTTGACTATCGCGCGCCGACCCGGTAGGTCATGGGTCCTCGCGGTGACCCCGCGAGACCACTGGCGTGTAGCTCAGCGGCAGAGCACTACCTTGACACGGTAGGGGTCCGCGGTTCAATCCCGCGCACGCCAACCAGGCCCCGGCCTCGACGGCCGCGCCGTGTCCTCCCTCCGGGAGGACGCCCGGCCCCGTCGGCCCCCCGTCAGCGACGGGTGATCGACGGCCGCAGCCAGCGGCCGCGCCGCGCCCTCGGCGCGTGCCTCGAACCCGCCGCGACCGCGCGGCGATCCCGCGAGGCGGTTCTAGGTTGGTGCCTGAAAAGTGGTACACATCGCGGGCCAGAGCTGTTGTAGAACCGTGGGCCTGCGTTTGCAGAAGAGGACGAACGACAACATCATGCGAATGAGTGTGAAGCTGCCATGAACGGTCGACCGATGGGTCGTGACGACCGCCGCCGCCCCCAGAGCGGCATGCGCATCAACCACCGGATCCGGGTCCCCGAGGTCCGCGTCATCATGGACGAGGGCGAGCAGCTCGGCGTCATGCCGACGCACGAGGCGATCCGGCTGGCAGAGGAAAAGGGGTTGGACCTGGTCGAGATCTCGCCGCGGGCGTTCCCGCCCGTGTGCCGGATCATGGACTACGGCAAGTACAAGTACGAACAGTCCAAGCAGAAGCAGAAGGCGCGCAAGCACGCCTCCACCGTCGAGATCAAGGAGATCAAGTTCCGCCCCAAGACCGAGGGCCACGACATGGACTTCAAGGTGAAGCATGTCCGTCGCTTCCTCGAGGGCGGTAACAAGGTCCGGCTCGCGGTCGTCTTCCGCGGCCGCGAGATCACCCACCCGCAGACCGGCATGAACGTGCTCCGGCGGGTGGTCGAGGCCACCGCCGACCTGTCGTCGGTCGAGGTCAACGCGAACATGGAAGGCCGGCGGATGATCATGATCATCGCGCCCAAGCCGAACGTCGTCCGCAAGGCCACGGAGCTGCGCAAGCAGCAGGTCGCCGCCGAGCTCGCCCGCAAGGAGGCCGCCAAGGCCGCCCACGCCGCGGGTCGTCCGCACGAGGAGCCGGAGGAGGAGGAGGAGGACCTCGACGAGGACGCGATCAACGCGGACGTCGACGAGGACGAGGACGACGACGACGCCGACGGGAACGGCGAGAGCCCGGCCAAGGAGTAGTCCGATTTCGCGCATTTGCGCGATCCCGGGCCATCCGATCGCCCTGCGCTCCGCCATTGCTGCACGAGGGACTTGTCAACCTCCGAGGACTCGTGCATAAACCGCCTTCCTCGCCCGGGCACTGGCTCGGGCACCCGAGTGCCATGCCCAAGGTCAAGACCCACTCCGGCGCCAAGAAGCGCTTCAAGCAGACTGCCAGCGGCAAGTTCAAGTACCAGAGCGTGTACCGCCGGCACCTGCTGACGAACCGTCCCAAGAAGCGCAAGCGCCAGCTGCGCAATGGGAACTACGTCGGTCCCGCTCAGCATCACCAGATCGCGGCGATGCTGCCGTACGGGACCTGAGCCGCGTCGGAGAGTCTCGTAAGGAGCTAGAGGAACGTCATGCCCCGCGCAAAACGAGGATTCAAGGCTCGCCGCCGCCGCAACCGCGTCCTGAAGGCCGCCAAGGGCTTCCGCGGCAAGCGCTCGAGCTGCCACAGCGCCGCCAACGAGGCGGTGCAGCACGCCTGGATGCACATGTACCGCTCGCGCAAGCAGCGCAAGCGGGACTTCCGTAGCCTGTGGATCCAGCGCATCAACGCTGCGGTCCGTGCGCTCGGCGGCAGCTACTCGAAGCTGATGGGCTCGCTGGGCAAGGCCCAGGTCGAGCTCAACCGCAAGATGCTCGCCGAGATCGCCATCAGCGATCCCAAGGCGTTTCAGGCGATCGTCAACACCGCCCGGTGATCTGACGATCCGGGCTGCGGCCCGCCGGTAAGGAAAAGACGACCGAGGGCCGCTGCCAAGCGGCCTTTCGTGTTTTCGGAGCCAGTCATGACGATGACTCAAGACCTGATCAGCCAGCTCGAGCGCCTCGGCGGCGAGTTCGCCGCCGCGATCGCGCCGCTCACCGACGAGCAGTCGATCCGCGCCGCGCAGGCCCAGTTCCTCGGCAAGAAGGGCCAGGTCTCGCAGGTCATGAAGGAGCTCGGCCGGCTGCCGCCCGCCGAGCGTCCGCTGGTCGGCGAGGCCGCCAACCGGGTCAAGGACGCGATCGCCGCCCAGGTCGATGCCCGGCTGGCCGCGCTCGCCGACGCCCGCCGCGCCGTCGAGCTCGCCCGCACCATCGACGTGACCCTGCCCGGGCGGCCGGTCGGCGGTGGCCATCTGCACCTGCTCACCCAGGTCCGGATCGAGCTGCAGCAGATCTTCGCCGAGCTCGGCTTCGCGGTCGCCGAGGGGCCGCAGGTCGAGACCGACTGGCACACGTTCGAGGCGCTGGCGATTCCGCCGGATCACCCCGCGCGCGACATGCAGGACACCTTCTACGTGTCCGACGAGATCGTCCTGCGCACCCACACCAGCCCGGTCCAGATCCGGACCATGCAGGCGCACAAGCCGCCGATCCGGATCGTCGCGCCCGGCGTGGTGTTCCGCCGCGACGACGACGCCACCCACAGCCCGATGTTCATGCAGATCGAGGGCCTGGTCGTCGACGAGGGCGTCCGGTTCAGCGACCTCAAGGGCGTGCTCCTGCACTTCGCCAACCGGTTCTTCGGCCGGCCGGGCGGGGGCGGGGCCGGCCTCGACGTCCGGTTCCGGCCCAGCTACTTCCCGTTCGTCGAGCCCGGGGTCGAGGTCGACTTCTCGTGCGCGTTCTGCCGCGGCAGCGGCTGCCGGCTGTGCAAGGGCACCGGCTGGATCGAGATCGGCGGCGCCGGCATGGTCGACCCCGACGTGTTCGCCCACGTCGGCATCGACAGCGAGCGCTACACCGGCTTCGCGTTCGGCATGGGCATCGAGCGCATGGCGATGCTCCGCCACGGCATCAACGACATCAAGCTCTACTACGAAGGCGACCTGCGCTTCCTGGCGCAGTTCTAGGTCCGAGGAGACTCCGATGAAGGCCGTCTGGTCCTGGCTCTGCGAGCTCGTCGATCTCCCGCACGTCCCCACCGCGGCCGAGGGCGCCGCCGCGCTCACCGGCGGCGGCCTCGAGGTCGAGGCCCTCGAGCACCTCGGCGCCGGCTTCTCCGGCGTGGTCGTCGCCGAGGTGGTCGCCAAGCGGCCCCACCCGGGCAGCGACAAGCTGACCCTGGTCGACGTGCTCGACCGGCGGGGCGGCACCGCGACCCAGGTGGTGTGCGGCGCGCCCAACGTGCCGGCGCCCGGCCGCAAGGTGCTGTGGGCCAGACCGGGCGCGACCTTGCCCGGCGGCATCACCCTGGCGGTCAAGGCGGTCAAGGGCATCGAGTCGCCCGGCATGTTGTGCTCGGAGACCGAGCTCGCCACCGGCGACGACACCGGCGGCATCATCGTCCTCGACGAGGACGATCCGGTCGCGCTCGGCGCCACCGCCCAGCAGGCGCTCGGCGTCGACGACTGGGTGCTCGACGTCAACGTGCCGGCCAACCGCGGCGACTGCCTCGGCCACCTCGGCCTGGCCCGCGAGCTGGCCGCGCTGCTCGGCGGCCGGCTGGTGCCGCCCGATCCCGCCGCCGATCTCGCCGAGCTGGCCGCGCCGATCGCGGCCGCCGAGCTGGCCGCGGTGGCGATCGACGATCCGGTCGGCTGCCCGCGCTACGTGGCCCGGGTGATCGACGGCGTCCAGGTCGGCCGGTCGCCGCGCAAGCTGGCGGCCCGGCTGCGCGCGGTCGGCGTCCGGCCGATCTCCAACCTGGTCGACGTCACCAACTACGTCATGTTCGAGCTCGGCCAGCCGCTCCACGCGTTCGACTGGCGCAAGCTCACCGGCGCCAAGATCGGCGTGCGTCGCGCCCGCGCCGGCGAGCGCATCACCACCCTCGACGGCGTCGATCGCGCGCTCGAGGCCGGCGACCTGCTCATCTGCGACGCCGAGCGACCGGTCGCGCTGGCCGGCGTGATGGGCGGGCTCGACACCGAGGTCTCCGGCGCGACCACCCGCATCCTCCTCGAGAGCGCGAGCTTCGAGGCGCGGTCGATCCGCCGGACCGCACGGCGGCTGGCGCTCCTGTCGGAGGCGTCGCAGCGCTTCGAGCGCGGCGTCGACCCGGCGCTGGCGTCGCTGGCGGCGGCGCGGGCGGCGGCGCTGCTCGCCCGCCTCGGCGGCGGCGCGGTCGCGCGCGGCGAGGTCGACGCCTATCCGCAGCCCAAGCAGCGGGTCACGGTGCCGCTGCGCCTCGAGCGCGCGCGCGCCCTGACCGGCACCGCGCTGACCGCGGCCGACTGCGAGGGCGCGCTGCGCCGCCTCGGCTGCGACGTGGTCGCCGCCGGCGACGGCCGCTGGGACGTCACCCCGCCGTCGGCGCGCGCCGATCTCGGTCGCGAGGTCGACCTCATCGAGGACGTCCTGCGCGTGGTCGGCTACGGCAACGTGCCGGCGACCTTGCCGGCGCTGCGGGCCGCGCCGGCCGTGATGGTCGACGACGTGGCCGATCGCGCCCGCGCCGCGCTGGCCGGCGCCGGGATGGCCGAGGCGATCACCTTCGCGTGGCACGGCCGCGACCGCCTGGCCGCGCTCGGGCTGCCGGCGGACGACCGCCGGGCCCAGCCGGTCGCGCTGCGCAACCCGATGAGCGCCGAGCAGGCCATCCTGCGCACGTCGCTCCTGCCCAACCTGCTGGCCGCGGTGGTACGCAACACCAGCTTCGGCCTGCCCGACGTCGCCCTGTTCGAGGTCGGCGCGGTGTTCCTGCGCCGCCCCGGTCAGCCCGCCGAGGGTGAGCCGACCGAGCTGCTCGACGAGCCGCTGCGGGTCGCCGGCGTGCTGGCGGGAGCGCGGCCGCGCTGGCTGGGCGCCGCCGTGCCATGGGACTACTTCGACGCCAAGGGCCTGGTCGAGCACGTGATCGGCGCGCTCGGCGGCGCCCGGACCCGGCTGCGCTTCGAGCCGGCGCCCGAGGTGCCATACCTCCACCCGGGCGTGGCGGCGCGCGTGCGGCTCGGCGACCTCGTCGTGGGCGAGCTCGGCGAGATCCACCCCTCGGTCCGCGACCGCATGGGCCTCGAGGCGCCGGTCTACGTGTTCGATCTGGCGCTCGGCGTGCTCCCGCCGCCGGCGCCGGCGCAGATGCGCCCGGTGCCTCGGTTCCCGGCCAGCTCCCGCGACGTCTCCCTGCTGCTGGACGAGCGCGTGGCGGCGGCGCGGGTCGGCGACGTCATCGCCGGCGCCGCCGAGCCCCTGGTCGAGGCGGTCGCGCTCGCCGAGGAGTACCGCGACGCGGTCCGGCTGCCGGCCGGCAAGAAGAGCATGCTCTGGTCGATCACCTACCGGGCGGCCGACCGCACCCTCACCGACGCCGAGGTCGACCGCGCCCATGAGGCGATCGTCGCCCGGCTGGTCGCCGAGATCCCGGCCGAGCGCCGGTAAGCTGCCGCGATCACAGGCAGTTTTGGGTGTGCCGCGGTGCGGTGGCGAAGATCGTTAGATCTCGCGACCTTGACGCCACGCACACGCCAAGTCGTGATAATGTCTGTACGTTCCTGCCGGGTTCTCCGGCACCCCGTCGACCACGCCCTTCCGGAACTCGGGGGGCTTGCACAGGAGCAAGCGGAGGATGGCGCGAATGACCAAAGCCGACATCATCGAGGCGGTCTACGAGAAAGTCGGCGGATTCTCGAAGAAGGAAGCGGCCGAGATCGTCGAGAGCGTCTTCAACCAGATCAAGGAGACCCTCGAGCGCGGCGAGAAGATCAAGATCTCGGGTTTCGGGAACTTCATCGTCCGCGAGAAGAAGGCCCGCATCGGGCGGAACCCGCAGACCGGCGAGGAGATCACCATCTCCGCCCGCCGCGTGCTGACGTTCAAGCCCAGCCAGGTCCTCAAGAACATCCTGAACGGACAGCCGGCGACCTGATTCGACTCGCGTTCGGCGACAGTGGGCCTTGCCCCCGGTCGTCGGATGCACTAGAACCGCGGTCCCTGATCCCGGGGCGTAGCGCAGCCTGGTAGCGCACCAGACTGGGGGTCTGGGGGTCGCAGGTTCAAATCCTGTCGCCCCGACGAGGGTCTGGACGGTCACCCCCCAGGTGACCGTCCTTCTTTTTTTCCGGCTACACCGTGGGACCATGGCGGAACGACCGTTGATCCTGCTCACCAACGATGACGGGGTCACCGCTCCGTACATCGAGGCCCTGGCCGCCGCGCTCGAGCCCGAGCTCGAGGCCCTGGTGGTCGCTCCCGAGCGCCAGCGTTCGGCGGCGTCGCACGCGATCACGCTGCACAAGCCGCTGCGCGCCCGCGAGGTCGCCCCGGGCCGGTGGTCGCTGTCGGGCACGCCGGTCGACTGCGTCTACGTCGGCCTGCTGCGCCTGGCCAGCCGGCGCCCGGCCTTGATCGTCTCGGGGCCCAACGACGGGTACAACCTCGGCAGCGACGTCTTCTACTCGGGGACCGTGGCCGGGGCGGTGGAGGGCGCGCTGCGCGGCCTGCCCGGCATCGCGCTGTCGATCGCGCCGCGGGCGACCCACGTTCCGGAGGCGATCGCGTTCGCCGCCGCGTTCGTACGGGCCGCGGTCGGGCAGGCGGCCAAGGGCGAGGTCCTCAACGTCAACATCCCCGGCGCCGGCGAGACCACCTACGCGTGGACCCACCTGGGCCGGCGTCACTACGCCGACGACGTCCACGAGCGCACCGATCCGGGGGGCCGGCCGTACTACTGGATCGGCGGCGGCTCGCGCGGGCACGACGACATCCCCGGCTCGGACTGCAACGCCACCGCCGACGGCATCGTCAGCGTCACCCCGCTGCGACTCGACCTCAACCACCTCGAGCGGGTGAAGACTCCGCTGTTCACGGTGCCCGGCTACCCGGTGGTAGATTTCCGCGCATGAAGATCGTCGCGTGGGTGGTCGCGCTCGCGGTGGCGTCGACCGCGGCGTGCGCCTGCAAGGGCAGCGGACCGGCGACGGCCGGCACCGGCACGGGGACCGGCCCCGGCACGGCGATCGGCGACGGGGACCCGGCGGCGTGCGACGGCCTGGCGCCGCACGTCGAGCAGCTCTACCGCGCCGCGGCCGCCCGCGACGCCCAGGCCGAGCTGACCGAGGGCGAGGTCGCCGACAACGTCGCGATGGTGCTCGGCGACTGCAAGGCGGCGCCGGCGCGGGTCGCGCCGTGCGTGCGCGCGGCGACCAGCGTCGCCCAGCTCGAGGCGAGCTGCCTGATCCCGCTCGACGACGAGGGCCGCGAGGGCCAGAACGTTCGCTGAGTGGTAGATTCGGCGGCGATGGCCGCGATGCCGAAGGCGATCCTGATCCTGGTCGTGGGGGCGGCGCTGGCCGCGTGCGGCCCCAAGGGCAAGCCGCCCGAGGACCCGCTGCCGGGCGACGACGACGGCGCGGCGCCGAAGCGCACCGAGATCGAGGTGCGACGAGATGCCGCGTGCGAGGCGCTCGGCCCCAAGATCACCGCCTGCGCCCTCGAGGACGCGCGCCGGACCATGTCGCCCGAGGAGCTGGCCCAGCTCGATCCCGAGCAGGTCGGGCCGGTCCATACCCGCGAGTTCATCAAGGACTGCAAGCAGCGCCAGCTGTCGTCGCGCCAGGTGCGGGTCTACGAGGTGTGCATGCGCGAGGAGACCGCGTGCGAGCCGCTGCTGGCCTGCCTGGAGAACGCGACGCCGACGGCGCCGGCCGCGGAGTGAGAATTGGGTTAGCCTGCGGCGCATGAAGCTGCGCGTTGCATTCGTGGGCCTGGCCGTGGGCGCGAGCCTGGCGGCCGCTTGCAAGAAGAAGGAGGCGGTGCCGGCGGCTGGAACGGGGACCGGGGCGGCGGGTGGGACCGCGGGAGGCACGGCGGCGCCGCCGCCACCGCCGCCGCGGCCGTCGCAGGCGACCCTGCAGCCGATGCCGGCGCTCGAGCTGCCGGACGATCCCAAGCGCGACGCCAAGGTCGCGCTCGGTCACGCGCTGTTCTTCGACCAGCGCCTGTCGGTCGACGGATCGCGCAAGTGCTACTCGTGCCACATGAACGAGCAGGGCACCGGCGGCAAGGATCCGATCGCGATCGGCGCCGGCGACAAGCCGCTCACCCGCCACTCGCCGGTGCTGTGGAACGCCGGCTACTGGAAGGGCGCGTACTACTGGGACGGTCGGGCCAAGACCCTCGAGGATCAGGTCAAGGGCGCGTGGGCCGGCGGCAACATGGGCGTCGGCAAGGACAACCTCGACGCCAAGGCCAAGGAGCTGGGCAAGCTCAAGGGCTACCAGGAGCTGATCGCGGCCGCGTTCGGCGACAAGGAGGCCAGCGCCGATCGGTTCGCCCAGGCGATCGCCGACTACCTGCGCACCGTGCAGTGCACCGACACCGCCTACGACAGGTTCGCCAAGGGCGACAAGAGCGCGCTGACCGAGCAGCAGCAGCGCGGCCTCGACGTGTTCTTCGGCAAGGGCGGCTGCACCGCCTGCCACACGCCGCCGCACTTCTCGATCGCGATGATGACCGAGGGTGGGGCGTACTTCAACGCCGGCGTCGGCATCGCCGGCAAGCCCGACGATCAGGTCGACAAGGGCCGCATGGCGGTCACCAGCAGCGAGGCCGACTGGGCCGCGTTCAAGGTCCCATCGCTGCGCGACGTGAGCAGGAGCGCGCCGTACTTCCACGACGGCTCGGCGGCGACCCTCGAGGAGGCGGTGAAGTTCATGGCCTCGGGCGGCCTGGCCAACAAGAACCGCTCGCCGCTGTTCTCCGACAAGCAGCTCACCCCCGACGAGCTCGCCGACCTGATCGCGTTCCTCGGCGGTCTCGACTGCCCGGGTGGCCTCACCGAGCCGAAGCTGCCGTAGGCATGGCCCGCACCGAACAGGACGTTCGCGTGGCGATGGACGCGATCCGCCGCATCGTGCAGGTGATCCGCGAGACCTCGCGCGCGGCCGAGAAGGACGTCGGCTTGACCGGCGCGCGGTTGTTCGTGCTGCAGCGCCTGCTCGCCGGCGGACCGGCGACGATCGGCGAGCTGGCCGAGCGCACCGCGACCCACCAGAGCTCGGTCTCGGTGGTGGTGCAGCGCCTGGTCGACAGCGGCCTGGTCAGCCGCGGCGCCAGCGCCGACGATCGCCGGCGGCGGGTGGTCACCCTGACCCGGCGCGGCCGGGCGGTGGCCGAGCGCGCGCCCGAGCTGGCCCAGGAGCGGCTGATCGCCGGCCTGGCCGCGCTGCCGGCGACCGAGCTGCGCCGGCTGGCGGCGAGCCTGAACCGGGTCGTGGTCGCGCTGTCGCCGCGCGGCCGCACCGTGCCGATGTTCTTCGAGGAACCGGCGCGGCCGCCGCGCCGCCGGCGGGCGTGAGCTCGGCGCCGGGGCAGATGCATGGGACTCCACACGATGGGATCCCATGCGATAGGCTCGGGGGCGAGGAGGAGCCATTGTCGACCGATCCCGTCCAGCCCCCGCACTGTCACGCCCGCGCCCGCCGCGTCCTCGCCGAGGTCACGGCGATCCGCCACGAGCTCGGCCGGGGCGCCGATCCCCGGCCGGCGCCCGAGATCACCGGCGCCACGCCGCGCGAGGTCTACTTCGAGGCGCTCGCGCTGTGGCGCAAGGCCGATCGTCTCGCCGCCGAGGTCGGCGGCGGCCCGGCCGAGCCGCCGCGGGCGGCCCCGCTGCTGACCGAGCTGCGCCCGGCCCACGTGCTCGGCGTGCTCGACGCCGTCGTCGACCGGCTCGCCGCGATCCGCGCCCGGGTCGGGGTCACCGAGGCCGCGCCCGAGCCGGCGATCGAGGCGGGCCGCCAGCCCAGCGACGTCCTGGTCACGATCGTCGTCGCCGGCCGCGAGCTGTCGCGGGCGCTCGAGCGGCCGTTCACCCCGGCCGACGTCTACGGCCAGGTCACGCTGGCCTCGGCGTACGCGGCGCGCCTCGTCGAGGCCAGCGTGACC
>Ga0247822_10002292_pt1 | contig 12151 bp, 9 predicted proteins | sample 13C_Cellulose_Da_FD_192423 | JGI IMG/M metagenome (GOLD analysis project Ga0247822, IMG submission 192423) | Soil microbial communities from agricultural site in Penn Yan, New York, United States - 13C_Cellulose_Day30 | ecosystem: Environmental > Terrestrial > Soil > Agricultural land | place...
GCCGGTGGTCACGATCATGGGCCATGTCGATCACGGCAAGACGTCGCTGCTCGACGCGCTGCGCGGCACCGATGTGGTGCGCGGCGAAGCCGGCGGCATTACCCAGCATATCGGCGCCTATCAGGTGACGCTGAAGGACAAGTCGAAGATCACCTTCCTCGACACCCCGGGCCACGAGGCGTTCTCGGAGATGCGCGCGCGCGGCGCGAACGTCACCGACATCGTCGTGCTGGTGGTTGCCGCCGACGACGGGCTGATGCCGCAGACGATCGAGGCGATCAACCACACCAAGGCGGCCGGCGTTCCGATGATCGTCGCGATCAACAAGATCGACAAGCCCGAGGCCAATGCCCAGCGCGTGCGCGAGCGTCTGCTCGAGCATGATGTGCAGGTCGAGGAAATGGGCGGCGAGACCCAGGACGTCGAGGTGTCGGCACTCAAGAAGACCGGCCTCGATCAGTTGATCGAGAAGATCCAGCTTCAGGCTGAGCTGATGGAGCTCAAGGCCAACCCCGACCGCGAAGCCGAAGGCAATGTGGTCGAGGCGAAGCTCGACAAGGGCCGCGGTCCGGTCGCCACCGTGCTTGTCACGCGCGGCACGCTCAAGGTCGGCGACGTGTTCGTTGTCGGCGCCGAGAGCGGCAAGGTTCGCGCGCTGGTCGACGACAAGGGCCGCCAGATCAAGGAAGCGGGTCCGTCGATGCCGGTCGAGGTGCTCGGCCTGTCGGGCGTGCCGATGGCGGGCGACCTGCTCCAGGTCGTCGAGAACGAGGCGCGCGCCCGCGAGGTCGCGGCCTATCGCGCCAGCGTCATCCAGAACAAGCGCACGACCAACACCCCCGCCAGCCTCGAGAGCATGTTCAGCGCGCTCAAGGAAAAGCAGGCGATGGAATATCCGCTGGTCGTCAAGGCGGATACCCAGGGCACGGTCGAGGCGATCGTCGCGGCGATCAACAAGATCAGCACCGACGACATCAAGGCGCGCGTGCTGCACGCCGGCGTCGGCGGCATCACCGAGAGCGACGTGAACGCGGCTGCGGCCTCGGGCGCGCCGATCATCGGCTTCAACGTCCGTCCGAACGCCAAGGCGCGCGAGATCGCCGATCGCCACAAGGTCGCGTTCAAATATTATGACGTGATCTACGAGCTCACCGACGAGATCCGCGCCGGCATGGCGGGCCAGCTCGGTCCGGAAGCGTTCGAAACCGTGGTCGGTCGCGCCGAAATCCGCGAGGTCTTCTCGGCGGGCAAGCACGGCAAGGCGGCGGGTCTGCTGGTTACCGACGGCGCGATCCGCAAGGCGCTCAAGGCACGCATCACGCGCGACGACGTCATCATCTACCAGGGCGAGATCGCATCGCTGCGCCGCTTCAAGGACGATGTCGCCGAAGTGCGCGCAGGCCTGGAGTGCGGTGTGACGTTCAGCCAGAACTTCACCGACATCAAGCCGGGCGACTATCTCGAAACCTTCGAGGTCGAACTGCGCGAACGGACGCTCTAAGGAGCGCCGTTCACGATGTTCGGTGCCCCAACCCCGGTCCTGCGCAGCTTCGACGAGAAGCGGACCAGGGACTTCTACCTGAACTTCCTCGGTTTCGAGCTGGAGTTCGAGCATCGGTTCGACGACGGGGCGCCGCTCTATATGGGCGTGCGCCGCGGCGGCTGCGCGTTGCACCTGTCGGAACATTATGGCGATGCGACGCCGGGTGGTGCGGTGCGCATTCCGGTCGACGACGTGTCGGCGTACATGGCGCAGCTGCGCGCCAAGCAGCACGGCAATGCGCGTCCCGGCGAGCCGGAGCTGACGCCATGGGGCTCGCGCGAGATCACCATCCAGGATCCGTCGAGCAATCGGCTGACCTTCTACACGGAGGAGCCCGCCGATGGTGAAGGCTAACAGCTCGACCGAGGAACGCTCCGTCCGCCTGCTGCGCGTAGGCGAGCAGGTGCGGCATATCCTGTCCGACATCCTCGCCCGCGGCGAGGTGCATGACGACGTCCTCGCCAGCCATGTGGTGAGCGTCACCGAAGTGCGGATGTCGCCCGACCTGCGCCACGCCACCGTGTTCGTGAAGCCGTTGCTGGGCAAGGACGAGGACGCGGTGCTCAAGGCGCTGCGCACCAACACCGCTTATTTCCAGCGCGAGGTCGCCAGCCGCGTGAAGATGAAATACGCCGCGAAGATCAAGTTCCTCGCCGACGAGAGCTTCGACGAGGGCAGCCATATCGACCAGCTGCTGCGCGACCCCAAGGTGGCGCGCGATTTGGGCCAGCCGGAAGACTGATCCACAGATTTGTCCACAACTCTGTCCACGGCTTTGCCACCGGGGCGGATGTAAGACGCGGGATCATCGGCCAAGGTCGCCAGCAATGGCCAAGCTCTATTTCTACTATGCCTCGATGAATGCGGGCAAATCGACCAACCTGCTTCAGGCGGACTTCAACTATCGCGAGCGCGGCATGCGCACGATCCTGTTCACCGCGGCGGTCGATGATCGCGCGGGCGAGGGGCGGATCGCGTCGCGGATCGGTTTGGCTGCGGAGGCGATCGGCTTCGATCCCGGCATGGACCTGCGGCTGCGCGTCGCGCGGGAGGCGGACACCGGGCCGGTCCATTGCGTGCTGGTGGACGAGGCGCAGTTCCTCACCGCCGAACAGGTCGATCAGCTCGCCGCGGTCGCCGATGTGCTCGGCGTGCCGGTGCTCGCCTACGGCCTGCGCACCGACTTCACCGGCGCGCTGTTCGAGGGATCGGCGCGGCTGCTCGCGCTGTCCGACGCGTTGATCGAGATCAAGTCGGTCTGCCGCTGTGGGCGCAAGGCAACGATGAACCTGCGCGTCGACGAAGATGGCCGCGCGGTGGCACAGGGAGCGCAGACCGAGATCGGCGGCAACGACCGCTACGTCGCATTGTGCCGTCGCCACTTCGTCGAGGCGATCGCGGCGGCGGGGTGAGACGGCGCTGGTGAATCGCCGCGCGCGACCCTAGATCACGGCGATGAACCCTGATTCCATGATCTACGGCGCCGCTATCTGGATAATTCCGCTGGTGATCGCGATCGTCTTCCATGAAGTCGCGCACGGTCTTGCGGCGCGTGCGCTGGGCGATCCCACCGCGGCGGAGCGCAAGCGGCTGTCGCTCAATCCGATCCGCCATGTCGATCCGATCGGTACATTGGTGCTCCCGCTGATCCTGGCGCTCACCAAGATGCCGGTGTTCGGCTGGGCCAAGCCGGTGCCGGTCAATTTCGCGCGGCTGCGCAACCCGCGGCGCGACATGATGCTGGTGGCGCTGGCCGGGCCCGGCATGAACTTCGTCCTCGCGCTGGTGGGTGCGGTTCTGCTCGGCCTGCTGCTGCTGGGAGCCGGTGGCGAGCGGTTGGGCGATATCGGCGCCTTCGTCGCCAGGAACCTGTTCAACTTCATCGGGGTCAACATCTTCCTCGCGCTGTTCAACCTGTTGCCGCTCCCGCCCTTCGATGGTGGCCATGTGGTGCAGGGGCTGCTGCCGCCCGCGGCGGCGGCGCGTTGGGCATCGTTCAGCCGCTTCGGCTTTCCGCTGCTGTTCATCCTGCTGCTGATCGTCCCGTCGATCTGGCCCAGCGCCGATATCGTCGCGCAACTGATCGTCCCGCCCTGGCAGGCGGTAACGCAATGGTATCTCGGGATCACTGCGGCGATCGCGGGCTAGGGTCTGAACTCCCTTAGAATGAGGATCGAGATCGCCCGTGAGAGGCCACCGACAAGGAGTGCAGCGCAGCCGCGTAGCTGAAGCTACGCGCAAGCAAGCGACGCAGCTCGGCGGCCTCTCACGGGCGACCGCGCAGCGGCGGTCCGAATTTGGCGCCATGCGTCGTCGCTCGTCAGTCACGATGCACCACATCGCTCCTTCCTCGCTCCTGGCCTGGTGCCAAATTCGGCTCCGTCTCGACCTCATTCTAAGGGAGTTCAGACCCTAATGCATGGCTGGATCATTCTCGACAAACCACTGGGACTCGGTTCGACCCAGGGGGTGAGCGCGGTCAAGCGCGCGCTGCGCGACGGCGGCTATGCCAAGTACAAGGTCGGCCATGGCGGCACACTCGATCCGCTGGCGACCGGGGTACTGCCGATCGCGGTGGGGGAGGCGACCAAGCTCGCCGGACGGATGCTCGACAGCGACAAGGTCTACGACTTCACCGTCCGCTTCGGAACGCAGACCGACACGCTGGACCTTGAAGGCCAGGTCGTCGCCGAATCGGACGTCCGTCCGTCCCGGGACGCGGTTGAAGCAGTGCTGCCACGCTTCACCGGTCCGATCGATCAGGTGCCGCCCGCCTATTCGGCGCTCAAGGTCGATGGCGAGCGCGCCTACGACCTCGCCCGCAAGGGAGCGGATGTGACGCTGGCAAGCCGGGCGGTGACGATCCGCTCGCTCGTGCTGCGGGAGGCAACGTCCGACAGCGCCACCCTCACAGCGCACGTCTCCAAGGGCACCTATATCCGCAGCCTCGCGCGCGACATCGCGCTGGCGCTGGGTACGGTCGGGCATGTGACGATGCTGCGCCGGGTCAAGGCCGGCCCGTTCACCCTCGAATCCGCGATTTCGCTGGACAAACTGACGCAAGCCGCTAAGGGCCGCACGCTTGAACATTGCCTCCTGCCGCTGAGGGCGGGGCTGGACGACATCCCGGCTCTAACTCTCGAACCCGGTCAGGCAGGGGCTCTCCGTCAGGGGAAAGTATTGACCGGGATCGCCACGGAAGACGGCCAACACTTTGCGCTCGAGGGCGATACGCCCGTCGCGCTGGTCGAGGTTTCGGACGGGATCGTCCGGGTCGTCCGCGGCTTCAACCTGTAAGATGATGTCGTAGGAAAACACATGACGATCACGACCGAGCGCAAGGCTGAACTGACCAAGGAACATGGCCGCGCCGAAGGCGACACCGGCAGCCCCGAAGTCCAGATTGCGATTCTCACCGAGCGCATCGTGAACCTGACCGGCCACTTCAAGGGCCACGCCAAGGACAATCACTCGCGTCGCGGCCTGCTGATGATGGTCAACAAGCGCCGTTCGCTGCTCGATTACCTCCGCAAGACGGATGGCGATCGCTACATCGCACTTATCGCGAAGCTCGGCCTTCGCAAGTAACCGGAAAGGCGGCCTTCGGGTCGCCTTTTTGCAATACCGGGCAGATAGTGCCCGGACCCTTGGGGCCGTGGCAATTCGGCCGAAGCCCTGAACAGGGGTGAAATCACCCCGCACCGCGTAAGCCGGACAGCTTGCACTCAGGCCCCGGGCGCATTGGGCGTCCGGTCCAAAGGAAATCACATGTTCGACAAGAAAACCGTATCGATCGAGTGGGGCGGACAGACCCTGACACTCGAAACCGGCAAGGTTGCCCGTCAGGCCGATGGCGCCATCATGGCGACGCTCGGCGAAACCGTGGTGCTGTGCGCCGTCACCGCCGCCAAGTCGGTGAAGGACGGCCAGGACTTCTTCCCGCTCACCGTCCATTATCAGGAGAAGTATTCGGCCGCGGGACGTATCCCCGGCGGCTTCTTCAAGCGTGAGCGTGGCGCGACCGAAAAGGAGACTCTGGTCTCGCGTCTGATCGATCGCCCGATCCGCCCGCTGTTCCCCGAGGGGTTCTACAACGAGATCAACGCCATCGCTCAGGTGCTGAGCTATGACGGCGAGAACGAGCCGGACATCCTCGCGATGGTCGCGGCTTCGGCTGCGCTCACCATCTCGGGCGTGCCCTTCATGGGCCCGATCGGCGCGGCGCGCGTCGGCTATGTCGATGGCGAGTACATCCTCAACCCGACCGATGAGCAGGTTGCCGCCGGCGACCTCGACCTCGTCGTCGCCGCGACCTGGGACGCGGTGATGATGGTTGAATCCGAAGCCAATGAGCTTTCGGAAGAGGTCATGCTCGGCGCCGTCCTGTTCGCGCACGACGCGTGCAAGGAAGTCGTCAAGGCGATCGTCAAGCTCGCCGAACAGGCTGCCAAGGAGCCTTGGGAAGTCGCGTCGGGCGACGACAATGCCGCGCTCAAGGACAAGCTCAAGAAGCTGATCGGCAAGGACATTGCCGCCGCCTACAAGCTGACCGACAAGTCGGCCCGCTCGAACGCGCTCAACGAGGCGCGCGCCAAGGCGAAGGCGCAGTTCGTCGCCGACGGCCTTGAGCCGCAGGCGGTGATGGCCGGCATCAAGCTGACCAAGAAGCTGGAAGCCGAGATCGTCCGCGGTGCCATCCTCAAGGACGGCAAGCGCATCGACGGCCGCACCACCACGCAGATCCGCCCGATCGTGGCGGAAACGCACTTCCTCCCGCGTGCGCACGGCTCGGCGCTGTTCACCCGCGGCGAGACCCAGACCATCGCCACCTGCACCCTTGGCACCAAGGAAGCCGAGCAGATGATCGATGGCCTGAACGGCCTCAGCTACCAGCACTTCATGCTGCACTATAACTTCCCGCCCTATTCGGTCGGTGAAGTCGGCCGCTTCGGCGCGCCGGGCCGTCGTGAAGTCGGCCATGGCAAGCTCGCATGGCGCGCGCTGCACCCGGTGCTGCCGACCAAGGACGAATTCCCTTACACCGTGCGCCTGACCAGCGACATCACCGAGTCGAACGGCTCGTCGTCGATGGCGTCGGTATGCGGCGGGTCGCTCGCGATGATGGACGCCGGCGTGCCGATCAAGCGTCCGGTCTCGGGCATCGCCATGGGCCTGATCCTTGAAGGCAAGGATTATGCGATCCTGTCGGACATCCTGGGCGACGAGGATCACCTCGGCGACATGGACTTCAAGGTTGCGGGCACGTCCGAAGGCATCACCACGATGCAGATGGACATCAAGATCGCGGGCATCACGCGCGAGATCTTCGAAGCCGCGCTGAACCAGGCCAAGGACGGCCGTGCGCACATCCTGGGCGAAATGGCCAAGGCGCTGGGCGAGACCCGCTCGGAGCTGTCGGCGCATGCGCCGCGCATCGAGACGATGCAGATCGACAAGTCGAAGATCCGCGATGTTATCGGCACCGGCGGCAAGGTGATCCGCGAGATCGTCGCCACCACCGGCGCCAAGGTCGACATCGACGACGAGGGCGTGATCAAGGTTTCGTCGTCGGACGTGTCGCAGATCGAAGCCGCGATGAACTGGATCAAGGGCATCGTCGAAGAGGCCGAAGTCGGCAAGGTCTACAACGGCAAGGTCGTCAACCTCGTCGATTTCGGTGCGTTCGTGAACTTCATGGGCGGCAAGGACGGCCTGGTTCACGTCTCCGAGATCCGCAACGAGCGTGTCGAGAAGGTCAGCGACGTCCTGAGCGAAGGCCAGGAGGTCAAGGTCAAGGTTCTCGAGATCGACCAGCGCGGCAAGGTTCGCCTGTCGATGCGCGTCGTCGATCAGGAGACCGGTGCCGAGCTCGAGGATACGCGTCCGGCACGCGAACCGCGCGAGGACCGTGGTCCCCGCGGCGATCGCGGTCCGCGCCGGGACGGCGGCGACCGTGGTGATCGCGGCCCGCGCCGCGATGGCGACCGTGGTCCGCGCCGTGACGGTGGCGATCGTGGCCCGCGTGGCGACCGTGGCGGTGACCGCGGTCCGCGTCGCGAGCGTTCGGAGTCGAAGGACGAAGGCGGCGAGAACATCGGTCTCCCCGCGTTCCTGACCGGCGGCAACGACGACTAAGCGCGAAGCCATAGGCTGAAATGAAAAGGGCTCCGGGAAACCGGAGCCCTTTTTGCTGGTGCCTGGCGGTCGGTCGCGCGCCGCGCTGTCGAGCCTATGGGGTTACGCCCATTTCCTGGAACTGTCCGACGATGAAGGCATCCTCCGCCAGCGCGGCCTTCAGGTCGGCATCGCCTCCGGGCTTGTCGCCCTTGCGCAGTTTGGCGATTCCGCGGCCATAGAGCGACGCGGCCTGGGTCGGCGCCTTGGCCAGCGCGGCGGTATAGCGGGCGATCGCTTCGTCGAGCTTGCCCTGCCGCAGCAGGATCAGCGCGAGGCTGTCGATGATCGGCGGCGCACCCGGCATGATCTTCAACGCCGCCGTGCAATCGGCATGCGCCTGATCGAGGTCGAAATTGGCCTCGCCCTGTACCCAGCACAGCTGGTTCAGCCCCATTGCATTGCGCGGCGCCTTGGCCCGCAGCTTGGCGAGCAGCGCACGTGCTTCCTCACCCCGGTCGAGCTTGACCAGCAGGCGGGCGCGATCGGGCCACCACTCCTCCGGGTCCGGGCTGGCGGCGATGGCGGCGTCGACGGTGGCCAGCGCTCCTTTGAAGTCGCCGGCCCCGGCCTGTGCGCGCCAGCGCAGATTTTGCGCAAATTGCTGGCCAGGCTGAACTTTCAGGATGGCGTCTGCATCGGCAAGCGCCTTGGTGTAGTCGCGCTGGAGCATCAGGATTCCGGCGCGGCGGCCATGTGCCCACAGATTATTCTCGAGCAGATCGATCGAACGGCCCAGCGCCGCGATCGCGCCGCCGAGGTCGCCCTGATTCTGCAGGACCAGCGCGCGTCCATTGAAGATATAGGCAAGGCGCGGGTTGATCGCCGCGGCCTTGTCGAGGCTGTCGAGCGCCTGCTCGTTCTGCTTCTTCCAGGCAAGCGCGACGCCGCGATTGGCCCAGGCGAGCGCGTGGTCGGGGTCGAGCTTGACCGCCTTGTCGAAGTCGGCGACCGCCTCGTCCATCTTTCCGGTCGCGAGGAAATGCGCGCCGCGAGAGGACCAGCCGTCGGCGGTGGTCGGGATCTGTTTCTCTACCGCGGCGGTCTCGGCCGCGGTCGCGTTATAGTCGTGCGGCGCCATCACCATCACGGCGACCCCCGACATCGCCTTCATCGGTGCAGTGGCGTCGCGCGCCTCCGCCGCGGTGATCTCCGGCGTCAGCGCGCGGGTGCTGCTCTCCATCTCGAGCACACCTTCCTCGATCTTGGTGCGGCGAGAGAATTCGAATCCGGCGAGCTTGCGCAGCGGGACGTCCGCACCCTTGATCGAGAAGCCCCGGCCCCCGCGCGGCAGGTCGATGCGCTCGCGCGTTACGGTATAATGGGGGAATTCGACCGCGAACGGCGCCTCGGCATTGGTGCCGGCCTCGCGCTCGGTGTCCATGGCCCAGCCCAGGCTCGCACCGTCGAGCTCATAGCCCCCGCCGGCGTCCCAGCTCAGATCGGCCTTCCCGGCCAGTGTCAGCCGGTGTTCGCCGGTGCCCTCGTTGAATGACGCCGACACCTTCTCCGGTGTGACGAAGTCGTACTGGCGCTTCCAATAGGCCTTCAGCGTGGTGTCGAGCTGCTCGGGCGACAGCGTGCCCAGCTGCAGCCGCAATGCCTGCGCCTCGTCGCCGCGGGTCACGGTCGTCACCTCGATCGGCGCGGGAAGCGAGATGCCGGCCTTCGCGTCGATGAAGATGTCGGTCTCGGTTGCCGGGCGCGTGAACGGCTGCTGGACGATCGCGACCAGCTCGGCGCCCTGCGGCCGAAGCGGCAGCGCCCAGCGGAAGGGCGGCGCGGCGATCGTGTCGATCGCGCCGTCGCCGGTGCGCGTGCCGTCGAGCCAATAGGTGCGGCCGCCGATCTGCGCGCGGACGATGACGTGGTCGAACAGGCCCGCCATCGGCAGCCGCGCGTCGAGCCCGTCGCCACCGGTGCTGCTGACCGACGCGGCGTCCGCCTCGATGCCCAGCGCATGGAGCAGGGCGAGGAGCAGCGCGGTCTTGCCCTTGCAATCGCCAAAGCGGCGCGTCCAGGTCTCGTCGGCGCTGGAGGGCGCGAGATTGCCCTCATTCATCCCGCGATAGACGTAGCGGACGCGGTCCTGGACCAGCTTCAGCGCCGCGGCGGCCTGGACCTTGGGATCGGCGCTCGCGGCGCGGATCCGCGCGACCTCCGCCTTGAGTGGGGAATCGGCGGCGAGCGTGGCGGCCTTGTCGTAATGCGGCGCGAGAACGGCGGCGAGATCGCTCCACTTGCCGTATTGCGTGAACTCGACGCGCCGGACCGGCATGAAACGCAGCGGCGCGCCCTTGGGCGCCTTGAGCGCCGGCAGCCCGTCGAGCGTCCATTCGACATGCTGCTCGGCCCCGCTCGCCCATTTGCGCGGCTCGGCAAGTTCGCCCGACTTGCGCCACTGCACGGGCCGGTTGTCCGGCCAGCTGGCGCGTAGCCGGGTGCGCGTTGCAGGCAGCCCGGCGGGGAAGTCGATGGTCAGTTCGGAGTGTGCGCCCAGCACCGGGTCGCGATGCGTGATCGTGAACGCCAGCTCGATGATGTCGCCGATCTGCAAGCCTTCGGGCTGCAGCGTCGCGGTCAACATGCCGTCGAGGACCGACTCCTCGAGCTTGCCTTCGCGCCGAAGCACCGTGAAGCTCTGCTTGGCGAGCACATCGATCCGCTCGGCGCCGCGCACGATGTTCAGCTTGTGGACGGTCAGCGTCCCGCTCTCCGGGCGCCACGGCAGTACCACCGTCCCCATCGCGGCGAGTCCCTGCGGGCTGAGCAGTTTGACCACGGATTCGATGTAGCGCTCGTCGGTATCCGCGCCGAAGCGGAACTGGTTGTCGAACGACAGGATCTCGATCGGCGCGTCGGCAAGGGGCGGGGTGGGCGCACTGCCCTTTGCTGGCTTGGGAAATTCGGTGATCCAGCCAGGAACGGGCGCCACCCTGGGTTTGTCCTCTGCAACGGCCGATGCCGCCATGATCAGAGCGCCGAGTACGAGCAAACTACGCATGAATTCTCCCCCGCGGCGGAACATATCCGATCCCGGCGGCGCGGCAAGACGATGTGGCGATTGTGTTTCGGGGCGCGTGCGCCATGATCGCGGGATGCGTATTCTCTTCCTGCTCGGCTCGGTTCTGTCGCTCGCCGTCTGCGCGGCTCCGGCCCGGGCGGAACTTGCGGACGGGCCGGCCGAAGCGCGTGTGGCGTTCGACGCACGCGGGGTGACCGCGTCGCGCGCCGGCGGCCTGGCGGATCGCGCGACGGGGCGGCCGGTGACGATCGACGATCCGGTGCGCATCGCCAGCATCTCCAAGCTCGTCGTCGCGCTCGGCGTGATGCGGATGGTCGAGGCGGGGCAGCACGATCTCGACCGCGATGTGAGCGAGATTCTGGGCTGGCGGGTGCGCAACCCGGCCTTTCCCGATGCGCCGGTGACGCTGCGTCAGCTGCTGTCGCATATCTCCGGGCTGATCGATCCCGAGGAATATCGCGTGCCGCTGGGCGATCGGCTGGCCGACCGGATCGCACAACCGGCACTTTGGGATGCGCAGCAACGGCCGGGAAGCTGGTTCCGCTACGCCAATATCGGTTTCCCGGTGATCGCGAGCGTGATGGAAAAGGCCTCGGGCGAGCGGTTCGACCGGCTCATGCACCGGCTGGTGCTGGCGCCGCTCGGGCTCGACGCGTGCTTCAACTGGTCGACCTGCTCGGACGCGAAGATCGCGCGCGCTGCGGTGCTCTATCGGACGGACGGCTCGGTGGCGCTCGACGACCTCAAGGGGCGGCGCCCCGATTGTCCGGTGATTGCGAAGGCGGGGTGCGATCTCGGCGCCTACCGGCTGGGTGAGAATGGCGCGCTATTTTCGCCGCAGGGCGGACTGCGCGCCTCGATGCGCGACCTCGCCATGATCGGGGCGATGCTGCTCCGGAATGACGGGCGCTTTCTCAAGCGGGAATCGATCGCACAGATGGAGCGCGCCGCATGGCGCTATGACGGGTCCAACGGCGACACGTCGAATGGCTTCTACTGCCAGTACGGCCTTGCGGTAACGGTGCTGCCGACCGCGCACGATATCTGCGCGGACGATCTGTTCGGCGATTTCCGGACTCGTATCGGCCATGCCGGTGACGCCTATGGGCTGCGTTCGGGGCTGTGGATCGATCGCGCGAAGGGCACGGGCGTGGCGTTCTTCGCCACCGCGACGTCGCCGGACAGCAAGGGGTTCACGGCCTTCACCGTGGAAGAGGAACGGCTCGCGCGCGAAAAGGAATGAAGTGGGGAGCTTCTGTTGCCCGGTGCTCCCCGTACCGCTGGAATCCGCTTCTGTTGCCCGGTGCGGTCCAACCGCGCATTTTAGAGTAATCTTAGACCGTTAGGTCTTGGGATTACGCCGCAATAGCGAGTGCTTCGTTATCGTTGGCACTTGTGTGTATGGGCCG
>Ga0247822_10002294_pt1 | contig 12145 bp, 11 predicted proteins | sample 13C_Cellulose_Da_FD_192423 | JGI IMG/M metagenome (GOLD analysis project Ga0247822, IMG submission 192423) | Soil microbial communities from agricultural site in Penn Yan, New York, United States - 13C_Cellulose_Day30 | ecosystem: Environmental > Terrestrial > Soil > Agricultural land | place...
GCAGGTGCACAAGCTGCGCGAGCTGTCCCGGCGCACGCGCATCGCGCAGAGCGAGTACCTGCGCGAGGCCGTGGAGGATCTGCTCTCGAAGTACGGCCGCGGCGGGGGCACGACATGAGCACCACCTCCGCCACGGGCACCCGCCACATCCGCGAGGTGCTGCCCCTGGGGTTGATCCGGGATCTGCTGCCCGCGCGCCAGGCTCAGGCCCCGCGGCCCCCGGGGCAGCCGTCCCCGCTCAAGGTGGCCATCATCCGCTGGCTCAATGAAGAGCTGTAGCGAAGAGCTGTAGCCCCTCGCGAGCACCGGCCAGGCCTCACGCCATGGGCGCAGAGGCCTCGCCTTCCTTCTCCAGCTTGGCGGAGGCCTCACCTTCCTTGTCCAGCTTGGCGGCGATATCCCGGAAGGACAGGTGCCCGAGCGACAGCAGGATGAGCCCGAAGCCCACCTGTTGCGCCGTCTGGCACAGCCACATGACGTTGGCATAGGCCAGCCCGCTGGCGTTCACCACCGAGGCGGGCAGGAAGAGGCTCAGGCCCAGCGACGTGGCCCACTGGAAGACGCCCATCATCCCGGGCGCGGCGGGGATCATCAGCCCCACCACCAGCACCGTCATCACCACGTAGCCCTGGAACAGCGTCAGGCTCATGGGCTGGCACGAGGGATCGGCCACGCCCACGCAGCCGAAGGCCCGCGCCAGCAGCGTCATGCCCGCGCCGTTCAGGCCCCAGTACGCCAGCGTGAGCAGGAAGAAGAGGATGAGCTGCGGGGGCCGCGGAAGCTGGCCCATCGCGCCCACGAAGCCGTCCACGATGTCGGCCATCTTGTCGGCCATCTTCGGCATCAAGCGCCCCACGGTGACGCGCACCAGGTGCACCGCGCGATCATGCTGCCAGCGCGCGAAGAGCAGGAAGGCGAGCCCGCCGCCGAACAGGGCGAACATCACCGTGGAGCCCCACTTCACGTAGCGCACCTGCGGCGAGTCCCCGGGGATGAAGAACAGCAGCACCCGCAGCAGCGTGGCCACCAGGAGCCCGTCGGTGATGCGCTCCAGCACCACGGACGTCATCGCCGCGCTGCGCCGGATGGAGCTGCGCTGAGCGATGAGGAAGGGGCGCGCGAACTCGCCCAGCCGGAACGGCAGCACCACCAGCATCATGAAGCCGATGCCGGAGGCCTCGTTCAGCTTCCGAAAGGAGACGCGCTCCAGGCCCGACAGCAGGAACCCCCAGCGCAGCGTCCGGCACAGGTGGATCAGCGTGAGGATGCCCAGGTACGGCAGCACATAGAGGTAGTTCGCGGAGCGCAGGCTGGCCCACTGGGTATGCCAGTCGGTGTTCCGGAACGCCCACCAGGTGAACAGGAGGGTGACGGCCAGGCTGGCACCGAGCTTGAGAGCGCGCTTCACGGCGGGCGGGTATACCGTCAGTCTCCTCCGGACTCCAGAGCATCCCCAGTCATCAGATGTGCCGGATTGTCCCTCATGAGGCGAGCGAATGCCTGCTCCCCTACCCTCGCGCGCAGCTCCGCCAGTGCCTTACCCACCCAGTCCCTCGCCCCCACGGGCGCGTGCAGGTCCGTGGCCCCCAGCGCGTACAGGCCGTCCTCGAGAAACGAGCGCCCCAGCTTCTTCGCCGTCCCTCCGTAGCGCCCGGTGAGCGCCCCCACGTCCAGTTGCAGCAGCGCCCCGGCCCTCACCGCCTCGGCCGCGCGGCCCTTGCGCTCGAACTCCAGGCACCGCTCCGGGTGGGCAATCACGGGCCTCACGCCCTTGGTGCGGATGCGGAAGAGGATGTCCAGCAGCGCTGGCACGGGCGTCGTGTATGGCAGCTCCACCAGCACGTACGGGCCCACGCCCAGCATCCGCGCCGCAGGCGTGCCCAGGCTCCGCAGGAACGCATCATCCAACACATTCTCCGCGTTGCGCCCGAGCGTCAGCGCAACACCCTCACGCTCCAGGGCGGCGCGAAGCTCGGCGAGACGGGCCTCCACCAGCTCCGGCGGCGCGTACTCGGGGCGAGCATGCGGGCTGGGAGCCACCGTGGAGAAGCCCAGGTCCACCAGCGCCCGCGCCATCTCCAGGCTGTCTTCCAGGCTCCTCGCCCCGTCGTCCACGCCGGGCAGCAGGTGGCAGTGCAGGTCCACCCACCCGCTCACGCGTCCCTCCCCCTCTCGGGGTGCTCGGGGGGCAGCTCATCCTCCCGCTCATCCGCCTGCTGCTCGGGCACGCGGTACTCCTCCCCCAGCCAGCGGCCCAGATCCACCGCCCGGCACCTCCGGGAGCAGAACGGGAAGGAGGCGTTCTCCGCACGCGGAGCAACGGGCTTCTGACAGATGGGACAGACAATGTGCGGCATGGTGTCTCCCACACTCATAAGCCGTGGAGCCCCTGGGGGCCAGCGGCGTTCGAGCCCCTCTCATGTCACACCCACATCGTATTATTGCAATATCCCTGCATCTTTTTCTACGATGGGGGAACTCCGGGCGGGCTCCCCCCGCTGCTCGGTGAGACTCGGAGTGAACGATGAACCAGGCACAGCGCCGCCGGCTCCGCATGCGTTGTCTGCTCCTGCTCGCTCCCCTGTTGGTGGCGGGCACTCCTTCTCCGTTCTCTGCCACGCGCGGTCTGGTGCTCGCAGCGGCCCCGACGCACCTCGCGTTCCTGCCGCTCCCTCTGGAGATCACGAAGGGCCGGTGCGTGCCCATCACCGTGGAGGCTCGGGATAGCAGTGGCGCGCCGGCCTCGCCAGGGAACCCCGTCACGATCAAGCTGGGGGCCAGCCTCATGGGCGGCACCTACTTCGCGTCGAACACGTGCCAGCAGTCCGCCATCTCCTCGGTGGTCCTCCCCGGGAACGCCGAGCGCGTTCAGATGTGGTTCAAGGCTGCGGGGCTGGGGAGCTTGATGCTCACAGCCTCGGACGGGTTGTTCGGAATGATCGACGCCCTGTCCGTGCCGCTCTCGGTGGTGGTCAGCCCCACGGAGCGCCTCGCGTTCGACCCCCTGCCCCCGGCAGTGATGGCGGGCCAGCCCATCAACATCACCGTGAGGGCCCTGACCGGGCAAGGCTTTGTGGCCACGGGGTACGCCGGCACGATCCGCTTCACGTCCATGGATCGGGGCGCAGTGCTCCCGCAGGACTACACCTTCAATCCCTCCGTGGACGCTGGGATCAAGACGTTCTCAGTGGTGTTCGGGACCGGCGGCACCTGGAATCTGGTGGCTGAGGATGTCTCCAACGAGAACCTCCGGGCGAGCGCCGCCAGCATCCCCGTGCGGGCCGAGGCGGCCACGAGTCTGGAGATCGCAGGCCTTCCTTCGCAGGCCTTCCGGGGAACACCGCTGACCTTCCACGTGCTTGCGCTGGACGCGAATGGAGCCCCGGGCGCTGTACGTGGGAATCTGCTCTTCAGATCGGACGATGCCAGCGCCTCTCTCCCGCCCGATGGACCGCTCCAACCGTCCTACACCGTCACCTTCAACAGCACTGGCCCGACGACCCTCTCGGTGACGGACAGCACCGGCAGCGCCGACTCCTTCATCGCCCCGATCACGATCATGGATGCCCAAGCCCGCAGCGTGGCGGTGACCCCGTCCTTCGCCCAGAAGAGGACCTGCGAGAACGCGACGCTCACACTGGCGGTGACGGATGGCTTGGGGCCCATGTCCGTGAGCCTCTGCAGAGACGACGGCCACGCGGCAATCCCTGTCGTCGTCACCAACTTCACCAACGTGGTGATGACCGACCGGTGCGTCACCGGCTCCTTCGAGGGCAGCGCGGAGGTCGAATGGGTGAGCAAGCAGAGGGACGAGGTTCCGTTCAAGGTCTACGGCGCCACGACAAGCAATCAGGTCATGGTCTCCTGGAGACCCGAGCCCGATCCTGAGCTCACGAGCTTCGATTTCCTCAGCACCTCCGAGGAAGTCCCCAAGCTGCCCGTCGCCACGGGCGAGCACAAGCTTCAGCTGCAGCTGAGCGACACCTGCCCCGAACCCAAGCCGCTGGCGCTGCCCCCGGGGGTGATCTCCTTCGAGGCCAGTCCGGGGCTGTCCCTCAGCTCCTCCAACGCGGACACTCCCGGCCGGTGGGTGATCTCGGTCACGCTGCCCGAGTGCCCGGCGGATCCCACGCAGGCCCTGGCCATCTGGCCCACGCTGAATGGCAGGGAGCTCACCCGGCCAGACGGCGGGCGGCTCGAGCAGCTTGTCCAACCCAAGTGCCCTCCCATCGTGGAGCTGTCGATCAGCGGCCCGGGTGACGGCGAGAGGGTGCAGCCCGGCGGGCTGGTGGAGCTCGAGGTGGAGCTCTCCAACAAAGGCCAGGTGCCCGTCGTGAACGGCCTGCTCATGGTGTCCGCCGAGGGGCTGGACGTGCTCGAGGCGCGCCTTGCAGGGGAGAGCGAGCCCCTCACTCCTCACGAAGAAGGGTTCATCATCCCGGAGCTGTTGCCGGGCGCGAAGGTGAAGGTGAAGCTCAAGGCCCAGGCCACCACGAACCTGCAACAGGAGATGAACGCGAAGGTGCGGTACGTCGACGCGAACGGCAACGAGATCACCCAGCCTCGGGACGTGGGCCTCGGCAAGCCCGACCCGGGCGTGGATGTCGGGTGCGGCTGCCATGCTGCCTCCCTGCCGGGCCAGCTCTTTCCCTGGCTGGCCCTGCTCCTGGCGGCGTCGCGCCCCTGGGATCGTTCGCGTAGACTGCGGCGGGGCGAAAGGATCGACCGCTAGGAACCATGGCAGCAGCGACTCTCACTCTCCTGGTCCTAACCCTGACGGGCCAGACTGTCGCGCTGCGCTCCGACAAGCCCTTCGTCACGACCGAAGAGAGCGCGCGGATCGAGCTCAGCGCGCTGGATGACTCGGGCCGCCCCCTGCGGGACGCCCAGGTGTCGCTGACCGTCAACGTTGGCTCCCTCACGGAGCCTGTCCCCACCCAGGACGGCACCTTCACCGCGACGTTCCAGCCCCCCTCTCAGGAGGGGCCTCAGGTGGCCTTGTTCCACGCCACGGTGAAGCAGGGCTCCCGGGATGCCAGGGCGTGGCTCGCCCTGCCGATCCATGGTGCTCACCCGCTCCGCGTCAAGGCGCCCGCGCGCTCGCGGGTGCGTGTGACCGTTGGCGCCGCCTCGTTCGGGCCTGTCACCGCCCCGGCCAGCGGCGAGGCCACGGTGCCGGTGAAGGTTCCTCCCGGGATCTCCAGCGCGGAGGTGAACATCGTCGAGCGCTCGGGAAAGAGCCGCACGCAGACGGTTTCCCTCCCCTCCCCCCGCTTCGCGCGCATCCGGCTCGTGGCTCCAGAGGATCCTGTCGAGAATACGCCCACCCGCTTGCAGGGCTTCGTCGTGGACGAGAGCGGCAACCCCGCTGTCTCTCTCCCACCGCTCGCCGTCAGCGTGGAGCGGGGCACGCTAGGCCCCATCGAGGCGAAGGAGGGCGGCCTCTTCGAGATCCCGTACACCGCTCCGGCTCCAGGTGGAGGACCGGTGAACATCTCCGCCGCACCGGTCGAGGAGTCCGAGCGCTCCTTCACGCTTCAGCTCGAGCCTCGCCCAGCGCTCGCCACCTCACCCTCAGGGCCTGGCCCGGCCCGTGGGCTCTCACCGGGGGCACAGGCGCCGCCCCCTCCTTGGAACCCCTGGCAGCCCACAGCCGGCCTGTTCCTGTTTGCGCAGAGCAACGCCGCCTCTTCCAACAGCGTCGGGCTGCGATTGGAGGGAGCGCTGCGGATCTCCCAATCTCCCTGGGAGGCGCTGGTGCAGCTCGAAGCCCGGACGAACCGGGATGAGCGTGAGCGGCTCGCTCCCAGTGGGGGCGCGGAGGTGACAAAGACGTTCTCCCTGCGTGGGGCAAGCGTCCGGGTCGGGGCGCGCTGGAGCCGGCCGATCCTGGGCCGGGGCCTGTTCTTCGCCGACGCGAGCGCGGGGCTCCTGAGGATGGCTGGGGACGTACGCCTGGAGAGCGCGCAGGGCTCGTCCACGACGGCGGTCAGCTCGACGGGGTTGGCCCTCTCGGCTGGAGCAGGGCTCGGGTGGAGCATGGGCCCTGGCCGCCTGAGCGGGCAGCTCCAGTGGGCCCTCGCGCCTGGACAAGGCGATGTGAGCGGAAACCTGGGCGGACTGTCCCTGGCGGCGGGCTACCAGTTCTCGTTCGGAGAGGGCCCGCGGCCATGAAACGGTGCGCGATGACACTGGTGCTGGCGCTCCTGGGCACCACGGCCCTGGCCGCGCCTCCTCCAGCGGAGGCTCCCGGCACGGTGTGGATCACCCTGCGGCCACAGCCGTCCCTGGCCTTGAAGAACCCGCGCGTCCAGGCTGGCGGAAAGAACGCCCAGGCCGACTCGAAAGGAGCGTTCCGCGTGGATGGGATCGCCGCCGGGTGGGTGGCCATCCAGGCCTCGGCGGAGGGCTACCAGGCGGTGGAGCGCAAGGTGCTCCTCCCGGCGGGAGGGCAGGCCAGCGTCTTCCTGCCGCTCGAGCGCATCCCAGGTCCAGGGACCGTGAAGGGCCGAGTCCTCCGGCTCGAGGGCCGTGACGGCACCAAGGTCCCGGTCGCGAACGTGGAGGTGCGCGTCGGCGACAAGGTGGCCGCCCAGAGCGACGCGGAGGGCCTCTTCGTGGTACCGGAGGCGGGCCCAGGCCCAGTGTCGTTGAAGCTCACGGGCTCGGGGGTCCGGCCGCAGGAGGAAATGGTCGTCGTGCCGTCCCATGGCGAGGCCTCGGTCGAGGTCCTCATGCAGAAGGGAGAGGAGATCCGGGCCTGGATGCGCGGCCGCGTCCGCTCCATCCAGGGGCGCCCCATCGTGGCCACCGTGAAGGTCGACGACACCCGGTTCAAGACCCGTACTCGCCCGACGGGCGACTTCGAGCTCCGCTTACCCGCGGGGCGCTACCGCGTCACATTCGAGGCGCGGGGCTACGTGCCGCAGACGAAGACTGTCGACGTAGGCGCGGGCGACCAGGCGCTGTTCTACGTGGACCTGTCACCGCAGGAGAACTGATCGTTGCGCGCCCTCTCCCTCACCCTTCCGCTGCTCCTGCTCCTCTGGGGATGCGAGGGGTGTGACAAGAAGCCCACCGCTCCGCAGATCGCGCAGCTCACCCAGGCCCAGGGCCAGGTGACGGTGGTGCACGACGCGGCGTCGCGCGCCGCCCGCGCGGACGAGCCCCTCTACCCCGGGGAGACGGTGGTCACCGGCCCCGCGAGCACCGCGCGAGTGCGTTACGTCAACGGCGCCGAGGTGGAGGTGGCCGAGAACAGCCGCTTCCGCGTGAACGGCACGCCGGGGGCGCTCTCCTTGGAGCTGGAGCAGGGCCGGATCGTATCGAGCTCGCCGCAGACAGGCGGCAGCGGGCTCACCGTCACGGGCCGCTTCGGCCGGGCGGAGCTGCCCACCGCCTCGGCGATGGTGTTCGACCTGAGCGAGGAGGAGCCCAGGCTGACGCTCGAGTACGGAGAGATTCGTGTGCTCAGCCCGCAGGGCAAGGACGTCCCGATCGTCCGCGGCCAGGAGCTGGTGCTCTCGCTCGACGATCCTCCGGAGCCGGCACCGGCTCCGATGGCGCGGGCCCAGGAGCTCGTCTTCACCTTGGAGTTGGAGGGGGAGCAGCCCCGGCAGCTTGCGCCCGGCGCGGCGTTCGAGGTCCCCGCCAAGGGCAGCGCTCGCCTCTCCTCCGAGGATCTGCGGGTGAGCCTCTCGGGGGGCTCCGCCGGAACGCTCGCGGAGGCCACCCGCGAGGGAGAGCAGCGCACCTACGCCTTGCGGCTCGACCGGGGGAAGGCGCGGCTCCAGTTCGGCGCAGGCCAGCACACGTTGAAGCTCACCGATGGCCGAGGCGAGGTGCAGCTCAAGGTCTCGGAGCAGAGCACGGTCTCGGTGAGCGATCCCCAGGCCGGCTCGACCGTGACGGTCCTCACGGGCCAGGCCGAGCTGGTGGCCGACGGAAAGTCCACGGTCGTCCAGGCGGGTGAGAAGATGAGCCTCGGCTCGGCATCGGCGCAGGCCGTGCGGGAGCCAGCTCCAGCATTCATTCTGCCCTCGGACGCGAAGGCGCGCGTGTTCTCCGACGCGCTGCCCTGGGTGGGGGTCCAAGTGCCCTCCTCTTCCGGCGGACCGCTCCGAGTTGAGGTCGCCGGGGAGCCCTCCTTCCGCGAGACGCTGCTCTCGGGGCGCGCGGGAGCGGAGTGGGTGCGAGTCGAGCCACCGGCCCGCGGGGAGCTGCACTGGCGCTTCCTCGGCCAGGACGGCGCCGTCCGCACGCAGGGCTCGGCTCGCTTTGATGCGGACCGCGGCCGCTCCTCCCTGGCCACCGAGAGCCCCAAGGCCGAGGTCATGGAGACAGGACTGAGCGCGCGGATCCTCTTCCAGAGCGCCGCTCCGGCGCTGCACTTCACCTTCGAGCCCCGGCAGGGCGCCCGCTCCTACCAGCTGCGCATCTACCGCGTGACCGACGTGAAGACGCCGGTTCTCCAGCGGGTGACGAACAAGAACCAATACACCCTGGAGCCGGGCGCGCTCCGAGAGGGGCGCTACCTCTGGTACGTGGCGGCCCTGGGCCCTGGAGGAGACGAGCTGGCGGGCGGCCGGATGAACAAGCTCGAGCTGGTCTACGACAACGAGCGCCGGGGCCTGGCCCTCAGCCGTCCCCGTCCCGGAGAGCGCCTGGGGAAGGGAGAGGTGCCAGTCGAGGGCGTCGTGCCTCCGGGCTCCCGGCTGTTCCTCAACGGCCAGGCGGTGGCGCTTGATGGCAAGGGCCGCTTCTCCCTGCGAGTGCCGCCCACGGACTCCCTGGTGTTCCGTCTCGTCTCGGGGAAAAGCGAGGCATACTGGGTCCGGACCCTCCGGAGTGACCGGCCATGACGTCTTCACCCGCAGTGATTGTCCAGACCCGGTCGGTCACCACGCCTCAGCAGTTCGGCAAGTACGTGCTGCTCCGCAAGCTGGCCGAGGGTGGCATGGCGGAGATCTTCCTGGCCAAGCAGACCGGCGCGGAGGGCTTCGAGCGCGATGTGGTGATCAAGTGCATGCTCGATCACTTCACGAAGTACCCAGACTTCATCGCCATGTTCCTGGACGAGGCGCGGCTGGCGGCCCGGCTGCACCACCCGAACATCGTCCAGATCACGGATCTGGGTGTCGCGGACAAACGGTACTTCATCTGCATGGAGTACCTGGCGGGCGAGGATCTGGACGCGGTGATCGCGGCCGCCCACTACCGGGGTGAGGGCATCCCGATCCCGATCGCCGCCCGCATCATGCTGTCCGTGCTGGAGGGCTTGGAGTTCGCGCACGGCTACCAGGAGCAGGGGCGGCTCGTGGGGCTCGTCCACCGCGACATCTCTCCCTCGAACATCTTCGTCACCTACCAGGGCACCGTGAAGGTGCTGGACTTCGGGATCGCCAAGGCCAGCTCGCGGATGACGCAGACGCAGCCCGGGCTGCTGAAGGGCAAGTGGGGATACATGTCCCCCGAGCAGGCCCGCGGCGAGCAGATCGATGCCCGGAGCGATCTGTTCTCGCTGGGCATCACCTTCCACGAGCTGCTCACCGCGCGCAGGGTCTTCGAGCGGGACAACGAGATCGGCGTGCTGCTGGCCCTGATGGAGCAGCCCATCCCTCCGCCGAGCCAGCGGCGCGCGGATGTCCCTCCCGCCCTCGATCGGATCGTGATGAAGGCGATGGAGCGCCGCACCCAGGATCGCTACGCGAGCGCCGCGGAGATGCGGGCCGATCTGGAGGAGTTCCTGCGTGGGACGTCCTCGATCCCGGGCGTCACGCAGCTCGCGCAGTACCTGCAGGGATTGTTCGGGCCCGCGGAGGTGGAGCGCAAGACGAAGATCCCCTCGCTCACCGAGCTGGAAGCGCTGAAAGTGGATCCTCAGCCTCAGCCGCAGGAGGACCCTGTCGGGTACGCGAAGACGGTGGTCCGTCCATCGGATCCCGGGCTGCCGGCGCTCAAGACAGAGCGCCCGCAGGCTCTCACGTTCAGCATGAGGGTCGACACCGGGCCAGGAGCCAGCTCGCCAGAGAGCCTCGCTCCGGCGCCCGCCAGCGCGCCTCCCGCTCGGAGCCAGGGGCTGTCCATCGCCGTGGGGGCGTTGGGCGCGTTGCTCCTCGTGGGGCTCGGTGGAGGTGCGGCCTGGTACTTCCTTCCTCGAGCGGCGCCTCCCGCGACAGTCATCGTGACGACGCCACCTCCTCCCCCGGCTCCTGTCGTGATGCCGGCGCCCCCAGCCGCTCCCGCGCCAGCGCCTCAGCCCGTGGCGCAGCAGCCCGAGACGCCGCCAGCGCAGCCGACAGAGGAACCCAAGCCGCCACCGGTGGCGACGCCCAAACAGCCCCGAGCGCGCGAGCTCACCCCCATCGACGTGGACCGTGAGCTGAAGAAGCGGTCGAGCAAGGTCCTCGCTTGCCTCAAGCAGTTCGTCGCGGAGCTCCCCGAGAAGCGCGTGGTGGTGCTGCAGATCACCATCGCCAACAGTGGCAAGGTGAGCGCCAGCCGGATCTCCTCGCCGAGCACCGTTCCCGTCGGCCTGGAGCAGTGCCTGAAGGGCGTGATGCGCGGCGTGAAGTTCCCCGCCAACTCCAACAAGCCCGAGTTCAGCATCGAGATCCCCATCAAGGTGGCCGCGAAGTAGGCCACGCGCCTTCTGGCGCGGCGAGCCGTGGGGGAGTAAGTCACGGACCCGTGGATGACCTCGACGCCCGCCGCCGGGAGCAGCACAAGCTGAGGCTCTCCTGGATGCCGTGGCTGTACTTCTCGCTGAAGCCACGCCACCGGAAGTGGGCCGAGGAGTGGCAGCGCGAGGTGCAGGCGCGCTTCATGGAACTGGAGACGGTGGAGATCGCGGAGGGTTGCTTCGTGGCTCCCGAGGCGCGCCTGTTCGCCGAGCCCGGACGCACCATTGTCATCGGGCCGGGCTCGAGCATCGCGGCGGACGCCTTCGTCCATGGGCCGGTGGTGTTAGGGCGCGAGGTGAGCATCAACGCGCGCGCCAGCCTGGATGGGGGTGCTGCAGGCATCCACATTGGAGATGGGACGCGCATCGCGACGGGCGCCACGCTCTATGCCTTCAACCACGGGCTTGATCCGGAGCGGCTCATCCGCGAGCAGCCGGTGACGTCGCGAGGCATCCGCGTGGGCGCGGACGTGTGGATCGGCGCCAACGCGGGAGTCACCGATGGAGTCACCCTGGGAGATCACTCCGTGGTGGCCATGGGCGCGGTCGTCACGCGAGACGTGCCGCCGTGGGCCATCGTCGCGGGAGTTCCGGCCCGGGTAGTGGGAGACCGGCGGAAGCGCCGTTGAGTGCCTGAGACGGACAGGAAGCGTGCGCTCGAATCGCCCTGAGCCCCCTCCTCACGGCACTAAGGCAAGGTGTACCACTGAACGGCTCGCCGACTCTGGCGCACCTGGGGGCGCGCTGCCAAACTCGGGCGCTCGCACTGTCGAGCGTGCCAGGCAGAACCCATTCCGTGAGGACGTGGCCATGCTTCACCGTTCCTGCATCGCACTTCTGCTCCTCCTCACAACCTGCGCAACGATGGACCCGAGCCCGGGAGAGTGGGAGGACCCGAGCCCGAACTTCGCCAACCTTCAGCGGGCGGCGCTGTACCCCTGGACGGATGGCGGGCATTGCGTAGTGCGAGAAGCCTCCAGCAAGTGGCCCGTCCTGGCGGAACGGTGCTTTCACACTCTCGAACACGACAGAGTCAGGTTTCGGGATGTCACCGGAAGATGCGCTGTCACCTCTACGGGCGCGGTTGCCGCTACCATGGGCGTAGGGCTCTGCGTCTTTGCGTCGCCGGCAGTCGTAGCTAGGGCAGTGATTGTTATTGGAACCGTGGTGGTGGCGGTTGCCATCTAAAGAGGGCCTTGATGCTCATGAACGGAATGCATCCCGTGAGCGTGCGAAGCGGAAAGCTCAGACACGGCCATCCAGTGAACAGGAGCCCGTGGCCAATAGAGAGCCCACTCCCAAGGGCTTGGGTCGAGACTGGCTCCCGCCTGTGCCATCCGATACGACGGAGCGCCGCCCCGAGTGCAGGCCTGTCCCAGGGGTGTGGATCTGATCCTGAGCGTTGGACAAAGTCCAGAGAATCTGGTGGGTAGGATGGCCTGAGGAGGCTTACGCCATGCCGAA
>Ga0247822_10002297_pt1 | contig 12139 bp, 12 predicted proteins | sample 13C_Cellulose_Da_FD_192423 | JGI IMG/M metagenome (GOLD analysis project Ga0247822, IMG submission 192423) | Soil microbial communities from agricultural site in Penn Yan, New York, United States - 13C_Cellulose_Day30 | ecosystem: Environmental > Terrestrial > Soil > Agricultural land | place...
GTCCTGCCGCTCGTCATCTTCGCGCTCATACTCGGCCTTGCCGTTGGCAAGATCGACCGCGACCGTGCGGAAGCGGTGCTCCAGCCGCTGCGCGGGCTTGCCGACGCGATGATCGTCGTCGTCGGCTGGGTGCTCCGCGTCGCGCCGATCGGCATTTTCGCGCTCGCGCTGGCGATCGGCGCCACCGTCGGGACAGCGGTGCTCGCCATCCTCGCCCAATATCTCGCGATCTCGATATCGGTGACGCTGGTGCTGATCGTCCTCGGCTATACTATCGCGCGCTTTTCCGGCGGCATCCCGCTCGGACGTTTTGCTCGCGCTATGGCTCCTGCGCAGGCCATCGCGGCGAGCACCCAATCGTCGATCGCCACGCTGCCGGCGATGATGGTGAGCGCCGAGCGCATCGGCATCGAGGAGCGTAATGCCGCCGCCATCCTGCCGATGGCGGTCGCGACCTTCAAGATCACCGCGCCGTCGAACACTGTGATGATGGCGTTGGCGCTCGCGTGGATGGCGGGGATCGAAGTCTCGCCGTTACAGCTGGCCGTTGCCTTGCCGCTCGCGGTGCTGTCGTCACTCGCGATTCTCGGGATGCCGGGGCAGATCAGCTTCTATGCGTCGGTCGCGCCAACCGCGATCGCAATTGGCGCACCGATCGAACTCTTGCCGATTCTGCTCGCGATCGACGTTATCCCCGACATGGTCCGCACCGTCGCCAATGTGACGCACGATGTCGCCGCGGCGGCGGCAATTGCACCGCCCACCACCGCCGATCAATAGCGGCCGGACAGCAAAGCCCCGGCGCCCGGAACTTCGGTCGACAGCCCAAGCCGCGTAAGCATCTGGTGCGCCGTGCAGATCGCCGCCGACACCACGGGCAAGCCGATCGCATCCTCGATCTTCTGCACCGACGGCAGCGAGGGCATCTGGACGCAGGCGGAAAGGACGAACGCGTCGATTCCGGTCAGGTCGAGCCTTTTGTAATGCTCGAGCAGCTTCGCAGGATCCTGCGCCGCGACCTCCAGATTGTCGGGAATTTCGAGCGCCAGCCAGTCGCTTACCTCGATACCTTCATTCTGAATGTAGGAAACGACCATCTGCGTCAGCGGCTTCATATAAGGCGCGACGAGCGCGATGCGCTTGGCCTTCAGCGCCGCCAGCCCCTCGATCAGCGCGCCGGCGCTGGTGACGACGGGCGCGGCACGGCCATTCTCGACCGTCCGCTGATGCAGCCGCGCCTCCGACACCCGGTGATAGCCCTCACCCATGCTCATGATCGCAACGAGGCAGGCATAGCCGAGCACATCGACCGCGGCGTCGGACAGTTCGAGCGCGCAGCGGTCGGAATCGGCGTCCATCGCCGCGAGTTCCTCCTTCGTCACCTTCTTCATCCGCATCCGCGACGAGTGGAAGGTAAAGCGTTCGGACGCGATCGCCTCGCGCGCGCGGAGCAGCGCGGGAATCTCGGTCTCCATCGTGACGTTCGAACTGGGCACGATTTGCCCGATGCGGATGGGGCGTGTCATCCTGGACGCCTCAGACTGCAATAATCGGGTTGCGCAGCGTGCCGATGCCCTCGACGGTGCATTCGACGACGTCGCCCGGCCACATGAACTCCTGCGGATCACGGCCCGCGCCGACCCCCGCGGGCGTTCCGGTCGCGATGATGTCGCCGGGTTCGAGCGTCATCACGCTCGAAATATCCGCGATCAGCTGGGGTACGTTGAACAGCATGAAGCGCGTATTGCTGTTCTGCTTTTCGACGCCGTTCACATGCGTCAGGATATTGAGATTGTGCGGATCGCCAATCTCGTCGGCGGTGACGATGCACGGCCCCATCGGGGCGAAGCTGTCCTGCCCCTTCGAGACGATCCACTGCCCCGCGCGGCGGCAATCGCGCGCCGACACGTCGTTGATCACGGTATAGCCGAACACATGGTGCAGCGCATCACCCTCGGCGACATGGCGCGCGGTGCTGCCGATGATCACCGCCAGTTCGGTTTCCCAGTCGAGCTGCTGCGTCACCTTCGCATTGTGACGGATCGGATCATTCCACGCGACGACCGCGGTCGGCGGCTTCGAAAAGATCACCGGCTGCTGCGGCAGCTCGTTCGATGTGTCGAGCGAACGCGCCGATTCAGCGACATGCTCGGTATAGTTGAGACCGATTCCGAAGATATTCTTGCGCGGCCGCGGGATCGGCGCGAGCAAGGTGACATTACCCTGAGGCAGCGACGTGCCGATCAGGTCGGCGGTGGTCGCCGCTGCGACGGCTTCCTGCAGGAAACGCAGAGGGATCGGACCAAGATCGATGAAATCGAGCATCGTCGAGGGCAGGTCATTGCCGATCGCATCGCCGAAATATTCGACGTCGATCACGAGCCCGTCGTGGAGAAGGCCGAGCCGCGGTTCGGTCTCGACCGTGCGATATGTCACGAAGCGCATGTTTGATGTCCGTCATTTTCCTGGAGGGCTTCCTCGATCCGGACGCCGAGCGCCTCCATCACGGGGAAATCGTTGAAAGAGAAGAGAAACGCCTCATCGGAAGGATCGAGATTGACATGCTCGTGCCACATCCATGCGGGGACACAGAAAATGTCGTGCGTGCCCCAGTCGAAGCGCTCGCCGCCGATGATCGAATAGCCGCGCCCGCTCGCGACATTATAGACGACATTGCCGGTATGGCGGTGCGCCTTGCCGCGGAAGCCGGGTTTGAGCATCTGCATATGCGCGCCCATCGTCTGGAGCGCCCAGCCGCCGGTCAGCGGGTTCGAATAACGCACCATATGCCCGTCGAACGGCGTGCCGTCGGACACTTTGGCGAGGTTCCACAGCGCGTCGCGCGTAGGCTCCCAGCGATAGACCATCACCGGCGAATAGGGCTTCTCCCACGCCGGCACGCCCTCGGGCCGCAGCCCCGCGCCGCCATAGCTCAGCGGCAGGTCGTCCGCAGGAAAGGCAGCGGTTTGCGCGGGTTGGTCGTAGACCGCGTAGAAATTGGTCTCGAGGCTGTTCATCAGCGGAATGTCGAGCCCGTCCTGCCAGATCGAGACTTCGCCCCCGGCGACGACGCCATGATCGTGCCAGGCGCCGTTCGGGGTCAGCACATAATCATTGGCACCAAGCGTGATGTGGTGCCCGTCGACGACGGTATAGGCGCCCTTCCCCTCCATGATGAAGCGGTGCGCCGACGCGGTGTGGCGGTGCGCGGGGGTGATCTCGCCGGGGCGCATCGCCTGCATCCCGCTGAACAGCCAGCCGCAGACCGCAACATTCTCGCGCCCCGCATCGCTGTCGTTGAGCAGCGTCACGACGCGGCGTCCCGCCTCCTCGGGCTTCACCAGATCGAGCGCGCGCAGGCACATGTCGCGCATCTCCGCATAGCGCCAGAGCGTCGGGCGATAGCGCGTCTCGGGTTCCCACGGCTCGATCGCATTGGCGCGTTTCCAGAACGCGCCGGCATTGCGCGCCGCAAGCTCTTGATAAAAGGCTTCAAGCTCGGGCGTGTCGGTGACGCGCGCGCGGCCGAGCACATCGTCGCGCGGGTCGATGATCGTGCTATTGCCTGCCATTATGGCATCTCCTCGTCGGAATCGACGGGCTGCGGCTCGTCGACAAACAGGGCCGACGCGCGGGGAGTCCGGTCGACCGTCAGGTTGAAGATGTCGAAGCGGTTATATCCGCCGATGATGTCGTGCATCAGCTTGGGCCGGATGCACTCGCCAAGGTCGATCTCGGCATAGACGATGCCCTCATTGTCGATCAGCGCCTCGCCCACCAGATTGCCGTGCGGGTCGATGACGCCCGAAAAGGCGCTGTTCGGCCGCGACAGCAGCTCGCGGTTCTGCGGCCGGTCGGCGCTCATTGCGTCGATGATTTCGGGGCTCACCGCCGAGCAGGCGACGATCGTGAACACCTTGCCCTCGAAGCTGTGCGCGGTCGCGCGGATCTTGATCGCCTCGGCCATATTGTACGACGCGGGCGCGACGGGCAGCGCAATATAATTGGCGACGTGGACGAGCTCACCCTGCGACAGCAGCGCAAAGCGCGCGAGCGTGTTCGTATTCTCGCCGCACGCGAGCGTGCCGAGCGGCCCGACCGGCGTGTCGTAGACGCGGATCGAGCTGCCATCGCCGCCCGCCCATGTGAGCTTCTCGGCCCACGTCGGCACCAGCTTGCGATGCCGCCCGAGCAGTGTACCGTCGGCGCCGATGATCAGGTTGGTGTTATAAAGCGTCCCGATGCTCACCGGATCGCGTTCGTTGATGCCGATGACGACGGTGCAGCCATGATCGCGGGCGGCGTTGCACAGCGCCGCGACCTCGGGCCCGTCGATCAGGAGCGACGCACGATAGAGGCGCTCGTGCCATTCGGCACCCTCGATCGGCGTCATTAGCCAGTTCCAATAGGGATAGGCGGACACGAACACTTCGGGGAAGGCGACGAGCTGCGCGCCGTTGCCGGCGGCCTCGGCGATCAGCGCGCACGCCTTGTCGACCGTGCGGGCGGTGTCGAGGAAGACCGGCGCGGCCTGCACCGCAGCGACGCGCGACTTCGGCAGGAAGGGTAACGACACGTCGCTCATGTCACCGCCGCCCGCTCATGATATTGCGGCTTGTCCCACGCGCGCGTCGCGCAGACCTTGTCGAGCCGCTCGATGGTTTCGACGATGTCGCGATAGCGCAGGTAAAGCGGCGTCAGCCCGAAGCGCAAGATATCGGGCGCGCGGAAATCGGCGATGACGTCATATTCCTTGAGCGCCTGCACGATCTGGTATCCCTGCGGGTGCGCGTAGGCGACTTGGCTGCCGCGCTCAGCATGGCTTTGCGTGCTGATCAGTTCGAAGCCGTAGGTGTCGCACAGCGGCCGCATCTGCTCGATGAAAAGGTCGCCGAGGGCGAGCGACTTGCGCCGGATTTCGGCCATGTCAGCTTCGAGCATGAGGTCGACGCCCACCTCGAGCGCCGACAGGCCGAGCACGGGCGGTGTGCCGCACTGGAAGCGCTCGATCCCGGCGGCCGGGTCGTAATCCTCCTCGAAGGCGAACGGCCGCGCGTGCCCGAACCAGCCCGACAGCACCGGCGTCGCCGCATGATGCCGCGCCGCAGCGAACAAATAGGCGGGTGCGCCGGGGCCGCCATTGAGGAACTTGTATCCGCAACCGATCGCGAAATCGGCGTTCGCGCCGTTGAGGTCGACAGGGATCGCGCCCGCGCTGTGGCTCAGATCCCAGACGACGAGCGCGCCGACCTCGTGCGCGCGCTGCGTGATCGCCGCCATGTCGCGCACGCGGCCCGACTTATAGTGAACCTGCGTCAGCAACAGCACCGCGACACCGTCGTTCAGCGCCTCGACGACCGCGTCGGGCGCAACCGTGACCGCCTTGACGCGTCCGCCCGAAAAGGCCTCGATGCCCTGCATCATATAGACGTCGGTCGGGAAATTCGTCGCTTCGGACAGGATCACCGCCCGTTCACGCCGCAACGAAAGTGCGGCGGTCAACGCCTTGAAGATATTCACCGAAGTCGAATCGGTCGCGACAATCTCGCCGGGGTGAGCGCCGATCAGTCGGCCGATCTTGTCACCGACGCGCCGCGGCGCGGTCGACCATTCGGCACCGAGCCATGACGTGATCAGCCCCTCGCCCCATTCGCTTCCCACAACCTCGGCGAGCCGGTCACCCGTCGCCTTCGGCAGCGCACCCAGCGAATTGCCGTCGAGATAGATTAGCCCTTCGCGCAAATGGAATCGATCGCGAAAAGGCGCCAGCGGATCGCCGGCATCAAGCGCCGACACATCGATGGCAAGTATCGTGTCGGTCATGCGATTTCCCTCAGGATAGCGCGCACCGGGCTGGCGTCGGCGCCGACGATACGGAGCGGCAGCGCGACAAGTTCGTACCGGCCGGGCGGCACGTCATCGAGCACGAGGCCTTCCAATATCCGCATATCCGCCGCCTTGACCGCCTGATGCGCGTCGAGCGTCTTCGACTGTTCGGGATCGAGCGACGCGGCATCGGTGCCGATCAGCCGCACGCCCATGGACCCAAGTCGCGCGATCACGTCGCTTGCGATCGCAGTGAAGTCCGAGTCCCATTGGTCATGCGGGAAATGCTCATAGGTGCGCAGCAGCACGCGCTCGCCGCCTTCTATGGCATCCCAATCGATGTCTGCGATCTCGACGCGGCCGCGCGCGTGACGGACGTCGACCAGTACGCACGATCCGATATACGCATCGAGATCGCAGTCGGCCGACGAGGCGCCGTCATTGGCATAATGCAGCGGCGCATCGCCATGCGTCCCGGCATGGAGCGGCGTGAACATGCCGCCGACATTGACCGGGCAGCCTTCGCCGATCACCGCATGGTTGTGGAGCGCGAAGGCCGGCTCGCCCGGCCACACCGGCACCGCGGCGTGGAGCGGCTGCGAAATGTCCCAGATCCGGCTCATGCGCTCTTCCCTTCGGCATAATCGCCGCCCTCGCGCGGGGCCGCCATCCGCGTGCGCATCGACCAGAGTTCGGGAAAGAAGCTCAGGTCCAGCGCCTTCACCAGATAATTGACCCCCGACGAGCCGCCAGTGCCGGGCTTGTGCCCGATCACGCGCGCAACCGTCTTCATGTGCTTGAAGCGCCATTCCTGGAAATAATATTCGAGCGCGGTGATCTTCTCGGCCAGCGTGTAGAGGTCCCAATGCGCGTCGACGTCGGTGTAGATTTTCAGCCAGGCATCCTCGACCGTCTCCGACGCCGCATAGGGCTTCGTCCAGTCGCGTTCCAGATGATCGGCAGGGATATCGAAACCGCGCCGCGCGAGCAGTCGGAGCAGCTCGTCGTAGAGCGACGGCGCCTCGAACGCGGCGCGCAGCCTTTCAGTCGCTTGCGGATCGTCCTTGTGAACGATCATCATATCCTCGCGCTTGTTTCCAAGCAGATATTCAAGCTCGCGATATTGCTGCGACTGGAACCCCGACGCGCGGCGCAGGAAGCCGCGGAAGGTCAGGAAATCATGCGGGGTCAGCGTCGCGAGCACCTCCCAGCTGTGGATCATGTGCCGCTGGATCGTTGCGATCCGGTCGAGCCCCTTGCCCGCGATCTCGAGCCGGTCGGCCTTGATCGCGTCGTGGACCAGCCGCGCCTCGTGCAACACCAGCTTGATCCATAGCTCCATCGTCTGATGCATGATGATGAACAGCATCTCGTCGGGCTTGTCCGACACCGGCACCTGCGCCGACAAGAGCTGCGCGGTCTGCAAATGCCGCGCATAGGTCAGGCCATTGTCCCACTGGATCGTCTCACCGTCGATCTCGGTCTCGAAAATATCGGTGCCACCGTCGCTCGTCTGCCTGATCATAGGGACGCCTCTCCGCTCGCCGGCGCGGCCGGCAGACCTCCATCATAAGCCAGGTCGCCCGGCCAGGCACCCCCCGGTTCGAGCGCCGGTTCGCCAGCGATCTTGCGATAGACGCTCGCGAAGTCGGTTTCCTCGGTCGCGCGCAGCAACTCCCCGAACCCCGCGACGACGAAGTAGGTCTGCTGGAATTCGTCGAAATTATATCGTGTCCGCATCACGCGCTCAATATCAAGCCAGATGCGACGTGGTTCGGGCGAGGTCAGCGCCGACAGCGTCTCGGCGAAACTCGACATCAGGCCGCCGCCAAAGGCGCGCAGTTCGCCGTCCTCGACCACAAGACCGAACTCGACCGTATAAAGCCAGAGCCGCCCGAGATAGTCCGATGCCCCTAGCTTTTCGGCGCGCAGTCCCGCCTGACCATAAGCCACCAGAAAGTCCGAAAAAGCGGGATCGGTGAGCATCGGGATATGGCCGAAAATGTCGTGAAACATATCGGGCTCTTCGCTGTAGGCGATCTGCTCGGGCGGGCGGACGAAATTGGCGGCAGGGAAGCGCCGGTTCGCCAGATGCTCGAAGAAGGGCTGATTCGGAATCCAGCCGGGCACCGCGACGACTTCCCACCCCGACGCCGGCTTCAGCAACGCGTTAAGCTCGGCGAAATCGGGAACGCCAGGTTTCAGCTGTCGAAGAATGTCGAGGCCATCGAGGAACGACCGGCAGGCATAGCCATCGAGCGCCGCCGACTGCTGATCGAACAAGGTCCGCCAGGTTTCGTGCTGCCCGGCGGTGAAGGCGGCCCAGTTCTGCGGCATCGTCCAATTGGCCGCGACACCTTCGGGCGGTGCGTCGAATATATGTGTCGCGGCCATCGGTCTCTCTCCAAACCTTCGGCGCAAGTGATAGCCCGGGGCCGCGCGAACATTGTGCGGATTTCGCGTCGACCGCCTACGGAAAATCGCCGTTCGTTCTGCCAATAATCATATTTGCAGGAATTTGTTCTCAGGTTTAGAATAAGGCGGCCCCATTCTCGCATAAACCCGATTCAGGACGGAACGCATGGACAAGTTCGACTGGAAAATCGTCACCGCGCTCGAACGTGACGGCCGGCAGTCTTTTGCCGAACTCGGCGAGCAGGTTGGCCTCTCCAAATCGCCCTGTTGGTCGCGGGTGAAAAACCTGGAGGAAAGCGGCGTGATCGAAGGCTATGCGGCGCGAATTGATCCGATCGCGATCGGCCTCGCGGTGCAGAGCTTCGTCGAGGTCCAGATTCGCTTCGATGCGCACACCGATTTCGAGGCCGCGGTGCTCGCGCATCCCGCGGTCGTCGAATGCCACACCACCGCGGGCGAGAGCGACTATCTGCTCAAAATCTTCTCGCGCTCTGCCGACCATCTCGACGAGCTGTTGCGCCACAATCTCTCGAAACTACCCGGCGTGCAGCGGCTGAAGACCGTCGTGTGTCTCAAGACGATCAAACGGCACGGCGACCTCGCCGAATGGGCGCGGACGACCGAGGGGCGCGGGCGCGGCGACTAGCGCCGCGGCGGCAGCGCGGCCCGACCGCGGCGTCAGTGCTTCAGATACTGGCTCGGCGGCACGCCGAAGGCGCGCCGGAACATCGCGGCGAACCCGCTGGGGCTGTCGTAGCCGACGTCATAGGTCACCTGCGTGATCGATGCGCCCGCGGCGAGCATCGAAAGCGCCTCCATCAACCGGACCTGCTGCCGCCATACGGCGAGCCCCATTCCCGTTTCCAGCTTGAAACTGCGCGTGAAGGTGCGCCGCCCCATCGCCGCGAGCGCCGCCCAGTCGTCGATGTCGCGCGGGTCCGAGGGGTCGGCGATGATCGCGTTGCAGACGCGAAGCAGGCGCGGGTTCGACGGCATCGACACCTGATAGGGCGCGTTCGGCATGCGCCCGATTTCATCGAGTAACAGCGTGATGATCCGCCCCTCGCGCCCATCGACGTCGTAGAGCGCGGGGAAGTCGACGACCTCGAGGATCAGCGATTTGACGAGGTTCGACACTTCGAAAACGCGGCATTCCTGCCCCGTCTCAACGCCCCGGCGCGGCAGGTACAGCGTGCGGAGCGACACCGGGCCACGGCACGCGACCTCGTGCCGTGTCCCCGCGGGCAGCCATACCGCGCGTTGCGGCGGGATCACGAAGCTCGTTTCGGGCGTGCGGACCGACATGACCCCCGACGAGGCGTAGAGGATCTGGATATGATCGTGACTGTGCATCGGATCGATGAAGCCGGCAGGATATTCATCCTGCAGCGCAATGAGCGGGCGGTCGTTCGTCAGAACATCGACACTATGCTTCATGGCCCGATCCTCGCAAGTCTTGGACAAATACACAATATAGGCCGCGCGCGCCACTGGCCAGCGACGATGCGCCCACTGGCCTGTCCGGTGCGGTGATTGGCCCGATTGGGCGATAGAGGCCGTCGCGCAAACGCTATCAGACGATCAAGGATCGTTTCGAGAGGATATGCCAAATATGTCAAAGGGCTTGAGCGCCATGCAGGACGACATGGCCGACCCCGATATCCGGCGCTTTGTCGACGCGATCAACGCTTCATACGTCGAACATGGCGCACCGGCAGGCACGAGCATGTCAGCCCGCCGTGCGGTCGCCGAACGCGTGCGCCGGCCGTGGCGCGAGGGTGGCCCGATAATGGCGGAGAGCCACGAAATGGACATGGGCGGCGTCCGTCTGCGGCTCCATCGCCCGGTTGCCGATGCGACGCTGCCGGTCATGCTCTATATCCATGGCGGCGGCTGGACGCTGTTCAGCATCGACACGCACGACCGGCTGATGCGCGAATATGCCGCGCGCGCGGGCATCGCCGTGCTCGGCATCGATTACAGCCTGTCGCCCGAAAGCAAGTTTCCGGTTGCGCTGGAGGAATGCGCAGCGGCGCTCGACTGGATCAAGGCCCAAGCGGATGCGCTGAACCTCGATGCGACACGCGTACTGATCGGCGGCGATTCTGCGGGCGCCAATCTGTCGGTTGCGGCATGCCTGTTGCAGCGCCAGCGCGGCCGTCCGTTGCCGGCTGCGATGCTGCTCAACTATGGCGCCTTCGCGCCCGAATGCACCCCGAGCTATGCCCGCTTCGGCACCGACTATTCACTCGAAGCCGACGAGATGGACGCGTTTTGGGCGGCGTATGTCGATGGTCCTGAGCAGCTTGCCGATCCTTTGGTCGCGCCGCTGCGCGCCGACCTGACCGGCTTGCCTGCGGCTTTCCTCGCCATCGCCGAATGCGACATATTGGCCGATTGCAACGACGCTTTTGCACGCAAGCTCGAGGCGGCCGGCGTGCCGACGCGCGCGGTCACTTATCAGGGCGCAACGCACAGCTTTCTGGAGGCGGTATCGATCGCCCCCCTCGCGGGCCGCGCGCTCGACGAGCAGGCGGCGTGGATCCGTGATATCGTCGGGGCATGACCGACCTTTACACGCCGCGCGGCCCCGCCGACATCGCGCGACTGATCGCCGAATATCCGCTCGCCTGGGTGATATCGGGCGCCTTCCATGCCAGCCCGCTGCCGCTGATCGCCGAGGTTGACGATGAGGGCGCGGTGATCGCGCTGTTCGGCCATTGTGCGCTGCGTAATGTGCTTGTCACCGATTTCCGCGCCGACCCGCGCGGCCTGATCCTGTTCAACGGGCCGTCGGGCTATGTTCCGACGACGCTGTTGTCGAAGCCCGACTGGGCGCCCACGTGGAATTATGCGGTATTGCGCTTCACTGCCGAGATCGAGTTCGTCGGCGATGAAACGCGCGATGCGATCGAGCAGCTTGTCGCGAAGATGGAAGGCGGCGCCTGGTCGACAGCGAGCCTCGGCGCGCGCTATGAAAAGATGCTCGACCAGATCATCGCCTTTCGCGCGCACGTCCGCTCGGCCGAATACAGCTTCAAGCTCGGGCAGGACGAGAGCGCCGAGGGCTTTGCCGAGATCGTCGCGGGCCATAGCGACCGGACGCTCGCGAAATGGATGGAAGGACAAAGGTGAAGCTTTTCTTCGACGATCGCCAGACCGCCCATGCGCCGTTGCGCGAACTGCACAATGGCGACTGGGTGCCCTATGCCGAAAATATCGAGCGCCCGCGATCGATCGTCGAACAATTCAGCGATTGGCAACCGGTGCGCGACTTCGGCATGGCGCCGCTGCTCGCCGTGCATGACGCCGACTATCTCGCTTTCCTCGAACGCGCGCACCGCGACTGGGTGGCGGCAGGACGCAATGGCGATGCGATCGGCTATACCTTCCCGGTCAGGCGCCGCCGGCCGCTCGCTTTCGGCCGCATCGACGCCGATCTGGGCGCGTACAGCTATGACGCCGGGACGCCGATCGCGGCAGGGACGTGGGAATCGGCCTATTGGTCGGCGCAGGGCGCACTGACCGCGCTCGATCATCTTTCCACGAGCGGCGATGCGCATGCCTTCGCGCTGTGCCGCCCGCCGGGCCATCATGCCGGACGCGACTATATGGGCGGCTATTGCTACCTCAACAACGCGGCGATCGCAGCGCGCGAGGCGCATAACCGCCGCCTAGGGCCGGTCGCGGTGCTCGACATCGACTATCATCATGGCAACGGGACGCAGGACATCTTCTACGAAGATCCCGACATCTTCTTCGCCTCGATCCACGCCGACCCACGCACCGACTACCCCTTTTATTGGGGGCATGCCGACGAGGCCGGCGAAGGTGCGGGCGAAGGCGCTACGCTCAACCTCCCCCTGCCCCGCGGCACCGACGGGCCAAGCTATGCGCC
>Ga0247822_10002298_pt1 | contig 12139 bp, 10 predicted proteins | sample 13C_Cellulose_Da_FD_192423 | JGI IMG/M metagenome (GOLD analysis project Ga0247822, IMG submission 192423) | Soil microbial communities from agricultural site in Penn Yan, New York, United States - 13C_Cellulose_Day30 | ecosystem: Environmental > Terrestrial > Soil > Agricultural land | place...
GACGGCGGACTACGCCGGAATGCTCGCCACGGTCATCAACGGCCTTGCCCTACAGGACGCCCTGGAAAAGCTCTCCGTGCCGACCCGCGTCCAGACCGCCATCAACATCATGCAGGTGGCCGAGCCGTTCATCCGTCGGCGCGCCATCCGGCACATCGAGAAGGAGCGCGTGGTCATCTTCGCGGCGGGCACCGGCAACCCCTACTTCACGACCGACACCGCCGCCAGCCTGCGCGCGCTGGAGATCGGGGCGGAAGTAGTGCTGATGGCGAAGAACAACGTGGACGCCGTCTACGACAAGGACCCGCGCCAGCACGCGGACGCGAAGCCGTACCGCCAGGTCGGGTACGAAGAGGCGATCGAGCGCAAGCTGCGCGTGATGGACCTGACCGCGTTCGCCGTCTGCATGGAGAACGACCTCCCCATCATCGTCTTCGACATCGGCGTTCCCGGCAACATCAAGCGCGCGGTCATGGGCGACGCCATTGGAACGTTCGTTGGGAGAAGTAAGTAACGAAGTTTTGAGGCCGAGCGTCGCGCGGGTTGCCCGTCTGCCCTGGAAACGCCAAACGTTCGGCTCGAAACCTCTTTCTGGAGTCCCGCAATGCCAACAGCCGAGATTATGAGCGACGCGGAAACGCGTATGAAGAAGTCGATCGACTCCGCTGCGCACGACTTCGCGACGCTGCGCACGGGCCGCGCGAATCCGACCCTCCTCGATTCGGTCAAGGTCGACTACTACGGCCAGCAGATGCCGCTGAACCAGCTCGGCGCGGTCAGCTCTCCGGACCCGCGGACCCTCCTGATCGCCCCGTGGGATAAGGGAGCGCTCGGGCCCATCGAGAAGGCGATCATGAAGTCGGACCTGGGCCTGACGCCGAACAACGACGGCCAGAACATCCGCCTGAACATCCCGGTGCTGACCGAGGAGCGCCGCAAAGACTTTGTCAAACAGCTGCATCAGAAGGGCGAGGCCGGGCGGGTCGCGCTGCGCAACATCCGCCGGGATGCCATCGAGCACCTGAAGAAGGATGACGAGCTGACCGACGATGACGTGAAGCGCGCCGAGAAGGACGTCCAGAAACTCCTCGACCGGTATATGGCGGAGCTGGACACGCTCCAGAAGACGAAAGAAGCCGAACTTCTCGAATTTTGACCGCCGCTCGGAAAAAGCAGGCAGGGCGCGCGCTCTGCGTCGCACTTTTAGCCCCCGCGTGCCGTATAATGAAGCGAAACCGCCGTGCCCGGCAAAGCACTCTGTACGGCGAAGTGAATCCGGGGGTAAGCTGCCCATGAACTCCACCGTCTCTCTACCGTCGCCCGCGCGTACCGCGGCCGCCACCGCGCCCGCCAGCGGTCCGACTCCCGTCGCCACGGCGGAGGCGTCGCTTGCGCAGCGGTACGGCCTCGACAGCGCGCGGATCCCCGAGCACGTCGCCATCATCATGGATGGCAACGGGCGGTGGGCCAATCGCCGCGGGATGCATCGCCTCTGGGGGCACCACCAGGGGTATCGCACGCTGAAGAAGGTCGTCCGCGCGGCGTCCGATTTCGGGATCGGGGTCCTGACGCTCTACGTCTTTTCCTCGGAGAACTGGAAGCGTCCGAAGCACGAGGTCGAGGGGCTGATGCACCTGATCGAGATGGCGGCCCGGAACGAGCTGCGCGAGCTTCACGAGCACAACGTGCGGATGCGCTTCACCGGGCGCATCCACGAGCTTCCCGAGTCGCTCCAGGAAGTCATCCGGCACAACGAGGAGTACACGCGGGACAACACAGGGCTGACGCTCAACCTGTGCGTCAATTATGGCGGGCGCACGGAGATTGTGGACGCGGCGCGGCGTCTCGTCGAAATGGCGGCCCGGGGCGAGATCACCGCGCGCGAGGTGACGCCCGAGACCTTTGGCAGCGTGCTCTACAGCGCCGACCTGCCCGACCCGGACCTGCTGATCCGCACGGCGGGCGAGATGCGCGTCTCCAACTACCTGCTCTGGCAGATCGCCTACGCGGAACTGTGGGTCACCGAGGCGTTCTGGCCGGAGTTCTCCGAGGCGCATCTGGCGGAGGCGATACGCGACTTCCAGGGGCGGACGCGCAAGTTCGGCGGGATCGTCAACAGTTAGGAGTCTTCCTCTTGCCAAGAGTCGAAAACAGCGCGCTAATCGCGGCTCCGCGCGACCGCGTCATCGAGGTCGCCCGCGACAACGAGCAGTTTCCCGAGTTCATGGGAGATGTCGAGTCGCTGGTCGTGACCGAGCGGTCCGAGGACGGCCTGCGCATCGTCAGCGACTGGGTGGGCATCGTCCCGAAAGTAGGCGCACGGGTGCGATGGACCGAGGAGGACGTCTGGGACCTGGAGAAGGGCACGTGCACCTTCCGTCAGATCAAGGGCGACTACGATCGTTTCGACGGGGTCTGGACCTTCACCGCGGAGGGGGCGGACCGCACGCGCTTCGACTTCGTTCTGGACTACGAACTGGAGATTCCCCTGGTCGGCGCGCTGATCAAGACGATCATCCACCGGACGATGCAGGCGAACGTGGACGCCACGCTCGCGGCGATCAAGGAGCGGTGCGAGGCCGGTTAGACGAAGGGGGTATACTGCGGCGTAGGAGGGCTACGCAGCCATGGCGACGCACGACATCCCCCGTGAAGAGTGGAAGGGCTTTCTGGAAGAGTTCACCCGCCTGCATCAGGGCTCGCGGGTGACGATGGAGGCGGTGGACCCGCACACGAGTCCGCAGACCGAGGCTCAGGCGCTCCCGTTCGTGAGTATCTCCCTGGAGGACGAAGAGCAGGGGGAGGACGGCGGATCGATCGTGCTCCTGCTGGAGGGAGACGGGGAGCCGAAGCGCGTCTCGCACGCGATCCGCGGTCCCCGGCACCTGTACCATAAGCCCGGTGCGGGCGTGATCAGCAGTGAAGTTAATCCCGATGAGATACTCGAAATCACCGCGGACGGCGAGCCACCGATCACGTACCTGCATTTCCGGCACCGGAAGCCGGGTTGAAGGAAGCGCCTCTCTCCCGGAGACGACAAAAAACGGACCTGAACTCCACGGTTCACGGTCCGTTTGCTTTATCCCTAAAATCGGGGCGAGAGGATTTGAACCTCCGACCTCTGCGACCCGAACGCAGCGCTCTACCAAGCTGAGCCACGCCCCGACAACGAAGATGAGTATAGCATACGAACAGAGGGTCCGCAAGGATAAATGAATGCAGTCTGCCCTGTGGGAATCGACGCCGGGGGAACCCGCATCCGCGTCGCTATCGGTCGCCCGGACAGTCCCGAGCGCCAGTCCGTCTACGAAGTTCCGTCCGCAGATGACGGCGGCCCGGGGCCGCTGCGCGAGGCGATAGCCGCCGCGTTTTCCGCCTACGGCAAGTCGCCGTTCGAGCCGGGAACCCGGTACGCCGTCTGCGCCGGTATCACGAAGATAACCCGTTCCGGAATCCGGGAGCGCTGGGAGCAGGAGCTTCGGGCCAACTTCCACGACGCGACGGTGTCGCTGGTTCCGGACTACGTCATCGCCTTCCATGGTGCCGTGCCCACGGGGGTCGGCGTCTGCGTCATCGCCGGGACGGGCTCGGTGGTCTACGGCGAAAATGCCATCGGCGAGGCGGTCCGGGTCGGCGGCCGGGGCTGGGAGTACGGCGACGAGGGGAGCGGGGCGCACATCACGACCGAACTCATCCGGCGTACCCTCCGCGCCCTCGACGGGCTGGACGAGGCGACGCCTCTGACCCGCGCGGTCGTGGCGGCGCTCGGCACCGACGAGCCGTCGGCCTTCGGCGAGGCGGCGCGGCGCACCGCGGAGACGTACGGGCGGGGGTTCCTGGTACCCCTCGTGCTCCAGAACGCCGAGGGCGGCGACCGGCAGGCGAAGGACCTGTTCGTCGGATCGGCTGGGTGGCTCGCGGCGTTCGTCCGGGCGGCGGCGACCCGCCTGCGCCTGACGAACGAGGCCGAACTGCCGGTGGCGACCGTCGGCGGACTGTGGCAAGCGGAGACGCTGCTTACCGAGCCGTTCGAAACGGTGCTCCGCCGGTGGATACCCGGGGCGGTCGTCCGAAACCCGCAGGGGCCTCCGGTCCTCGGCGCGGTGCGACTCGCCAACCGCATGGTCAGTCGGATTTGAGCGTTTTGACAGCGCCGGGATTGCGGCGTACACTCGTTTACGGGGGCGACCGGCTCCCCGACACACGGAACTCGTGCGAGGGACTATGCAGTCGGATTCATCCGTTATGAAGTGGGCGGCGGGCGTGCTCCTCGTCATCGTGGTGTGCTTCTGCCTCGGGTACTTCGTTCTCGGGCCGAGCAGCCGATTCGGCCAGCGGACCGCCGCCTCGGTCAACGGCGGCGACGGCGCGACGGTGATCGAGCGCTCCGTCCTCCCCTCGCCGGGCTCGGGGATCGAGGTGAAGGACCGGACGAGCGAGATCGAAGCGGCCCGCCGCAAGGCGGAAGAGGAGCGCAAGAAGAGGGCCGAAGAGGAGAAGAAGAAGCGCGAGGAGGAGGAGGAGAAGCGGAAGCGCGAGGAGGAGGAGCGGGAGAACGCTTTGCCGTCGCCGACCGCGTCCGCGACGCCCGACCCGGATGATCTGCCGGTCACCGCGTCCCCGTCTCCGCCCGCCGTCGGCCCCGACGAGGAAGGCGAGCCCGCGGCGGCGCGTCCGCCGCGCACCGCCGGCCCGGACACGCCGGTCACCGCGCCGAACAGCGTTCCGGTCGCCGCGCCCGCGCCGATGCCGTCGCCCCTGCCTCCGCGCGAAACGCCCCCGCCCGCACCACCGGCCACCCGGCCGGGGAATTCCACGCCGCCCGCTGCCGCGCCGCCGACGGCCGGGGCTCCCCCAGCGGGGCCGCTGTTCCGGGTGCGCGTCGGTACGTTCGCCGAGCGCGAGAACGCGCAGAACCTGGCGACGGAGCTGAACGGGCGCGGCTACCAGGCGTCCATCCAGTCGGACCGCGGCGCGAACGGCAAGACCGTGTACCGCCTCCAGGTAGGCGCGTACCGGGACGAGAAGAACGCCCGCGAAATCGTCGCCGAGCTGAAGGCGAACGGCTACGACGCGACCCTGTCCCGCGGCTGAAACTGACCGAACCTGCGCGGAAGACCCCGGCCCGAGGCCGGGGTCTTTTTGGCGTCAGCGGCTGCGCGAGCGGGGGTCGAGGACGTCGCGCAGGCCGTCGCCGAGGAAGTTCAGCGTGAGGACGGTGACCGAGAGGAAGACGGAGGGCAGGATGAGGAGGCGCGGCTCGGAGCGGTAGTAGTCCAGCGCGTCGTTGATCATGCGGCCCCAGGACGGGAACGGGCGCTGCACGCCGATCCCGAGGAAGGAAAGCGTCGCCTCCGCCAGGATGACCCCGGCGGTGTCCACCGTCACCGCCACCAGCACGGGCGAGAGCAGGTTGGGGAGGATGTGCTTCCAGATGATGCGCCCGTTGGTCGCCCCGAGCGCGCGCGCGGCTTCCACGAACTCGCGCTTGCGGAGCGTCAGCACCTGCCCGCGGACCAGCCGCGCCAGCGGCGGCCAACCGGTCACGCCGAGCGCGAGAATCACGAGCGCGATGGAGAACATCGGGTTCTGCTTGACGATGTCGGCGGTGCCGAGGGTGCCGAGCAGGAGAATGGCGAGGAGGACGTCCGGGAACGCGAGCATGACGTCGGTGACGCGCATCAGCGCGGTATCCACCCAGCCGCCGCGGAATCCGGCGATCAGTCCGACGGTCAGTCCGATGGTGACGACGAACGCCTCGACGCACACCGCGACGAGCAGGGATATCTGCGCCCCGTAGATCATGCGCGAGAGCGTGTCGCGTCCCAGTTCGTCGGTGCCCAGGCGGTGCGCGGCGGACGGGCCCTGAAGCTTACTGGCGAGGTCCTGCTCGTTGAACGTGTAGGGCGCGATCAGCGGCGCGAGCAGTGCCACCGCCGCGACAAATCCGAGGACGATCAGGCTGGCGAATGCGATCGGGTTAGTCCGGAGCCGCTGCCAGGTGGTGGGCGCGGGCGGCTGCACGGTCAACGCCTCCGCTCCCGCCGCGGCGGGTGTCAGATCGGCGGCGCTCACGTCTGAGCCTCCTCGGGCGCGGCTGCGCCGGCCGCGGCGGTCGCCGCGCCGCGTCGCGCCCCGCCCAGCAGCAACGGGCCTCCTCCGGCGACGCGCGCCCGCGGGTCTAGAAGCCCGTACAGAAGGTCAACGGTCAGGTTCATCAGGACGAAGATCGTGGCGAGCAGCAGCGCCATCGCCTGCACCACGGGGTAGTCGCGGTCGAGGATGGAGCGGATGGACTGGTAACCGATGCCGGGGATCGTGAAGAAGGTCTCCACGACGAAGGAGCCGGAGAGCAGATACCCGAACGTCGTGCCCGCAACGGTCAGGATCGGCGGGAAGGCGTTCTTCAGCGCGTGCTTGAACATCACGACGCCCCCTGACAGACCCTTCGCCCGCGCCGTGCGGATGTAATCCTGGCCGAGTACGTCGAGCATCGCGGAGCGGGTGAGGCGCGCGATCAGGGCGCAGGAGCGTGCCGCGAGCACGACGGCGGGGAGGACGAAGAACTGCCAGGCCGTCCGGTGGTCCTGGAGGGAGAAGCCTATCACCGGCATCGGGCCGCGCGGCTGGCCGATCCAGAGGATGAGCACGGGGCCGAGGACGAAGGACGGGATGGCGACCCCGGCGAGCGCGACGCTCATGGCGAGGCGGTCGGGCGCGCGGTTGGCGTAGACGGCGCTGAGGATGCCGATCGGAATCCCGATAACAAGCGACAGGGTGAGCGCGAGCGCGGCCAGCAGCGCCGTGTTCGGGAAGCCGCGCTTGACGATCTCCGTGATCGGTTCGCGCGTCATGTACGAGCGGCCGAAATCGCCACGCGTGACGATGCCCCCGACGTAATCTGCGTAGCGCACCAGCGGTGGGCGGTCCAGGCCCCACTCGTGGCGCGTGCGGGCCTTCGCCTCCGGCGCGGCGCGCTGTCCGAGGAGGATGTCCACCGGGTCCGCGGGAGACAGGTACGACGCGAAGAAGACGAGGAAGGAGATCGCCAGCAGCGTGGGGATAGCGAGCGCAAGCCGCAGGGCGATAAAGCGAAGCATACGGGCTATTGTACCGTAATCCGGCGGGCCCGCCGGGACCGCGATGTCCCCGGGCCGGGCCACCGGCGCGGCCCGGGGACGGGCGTTTGTTTACTGGATGTCCGTGGTGACGTGGGGCAGGTGGCCCATCAGTCCGTCGCGGATGCCCTTGACGTGGGGCTTGATGAGTTCCACGTCCTTCTGATAGTAGATGGGCACCCAGGGGGCGTCGTCCACCACGATCGCCTCGGCCTTGCGGTACAGGGCCACGCGCTTAGCCGGGTCCAGCTCGGCGTCGGCCTGCTCGACGAGCTTGTCGTACTCCGGGTTACTGTAGGCGGTGCGATTCTCCGTCGCCTTCGAATGCAGGAGCACGGACAGGAAGTTCTGCTGGTCGAGGTAGTCGGCGGCCCATCGCATGTGGAAGAAGTCGATCTCCCGGTTGTCGGTCGCCTTCAGGAACGAACCCCATTCCATCTCGTTCAGGTTCACCGTCACTCCGACCCGGGCCAACTGCTCCTTCACGACCTCGGCGGTCTTGGCGAGGTCCGGCTGCTTCTCGCGGAAGGAGAGGGTCAGCGGCGGGAGGCCCTTGCCCCCCGGGAACCCGGCATCGGACAGGAGTTTCTTCGCCTTCTCGGGGTCGTACGTCAGGCCCTTGAAGGACGGGTCGAAGCCAGGGATGCCCTTCGGCACGACGCCCTCCGCGCGCTCGTTGATGCCGAGCAGGACGCTGTTGACGATGGCGTCCTTGTCGACGGCGTGGGCGATGGCCTGCCGGACCCGCTTGTCCTGGAACGGCTTGTAGCGCGTCTGGTTCATCCCGAGGTAGAAGGTAGCCGCGCGGTCGAACTGCTGGATCTCGTCCTTGAGGTCCGGGTTGTCCTTGTCCTGCTCGTAGTCGCCCTTTTCGAGCGTAATGAGGTCTATCTGCCCCGCGTCGTAGAGGTTGCGGGCCGTCTTGGCATCGAGGATGATGGGCCGCTCGATCTGCTTGAGCTTCGGCGTGCCGCCCCAGTATTCGGGAACCGCGTCGAGCACGACCTTGCTCTGGCGCGTGTAGGACGCGAGCTTGAAGGGGCCGGTGCCGCAGGCGGCCGAGTTCTTGTCGTCCACGGTGAACGCGCCGCCCTCGGTCTTTTCGCCCTTCTCGACCTCTTCCCGGGCGACGACGTAGGACGTGGGGTAGGTCATCTTGCCGAGGAAGTAGGCCCGCGGCGCGACGAGCGCGATCTGAACGGTCTTCGGGTCCACGACCTTGACGCCGGAAAGCTCCGTCGCCTTGCCGCTCGCGACCGCGTCCGCGCCGACGATGTCGTTCAGGTACGTCATCGCGACGGGGGAGTTGAGTTTCGGGTCGAGGCAGCGGGTCAGGCTGTACTTGACGTCCTCGGCGGAGACCGCGCGCCCGTTGTGGAACTTGACGCCGTCTCGGAGGGTGAACGTGTAGGTCTTGCCGTCGGCGCTGATCTTCGGCAGTTCGGCGGCGAGGAGCGGGATGACCTCGCTCTTCTCGTTCCAGCCGACCAGGCCCTCGTACATCTGGTGGAGCACGTCGATGGTGGGACCATCCGAGACCAGCGCCGGGTCCAGGGTCGTCGGGTTCGCGGTCAGCGGGTAGCGGAGGACGCCCGGGACGCCCCCGGTCGCCGTGGCCGTGGAACCGCCGCCGCCGCCGCCGCCGCCGGTCCCGCCGGACGTGCCGCCGCCCCCGCCTGACGAGGGGCAGCCCGCGAGGAACAGCGCCGCGCCAGCCGCGACCGCCATCGTGGACGCCAGGAAGAGGCGGCGGGATAGATGCATTCGTGCAGAGGACAAGCGGTAAAACCCCCGTTCGGAAGACCGTGATGCGGCAATTATAGCACGTCGGCTAAAACCCGGACAACCGGCGCTCAGGCGACGGTGAAGTCGGCCAGGATGCGCCGTATCTGTTCCTGCCTGGATTCGCCCGCGACGATCGTGGCTTCGAGGTCGGGGACGTCGTTTTGCATCGCCGCCTCGATCTGGTCCAGGTTCTCGCGGCACATGAGGTAGTTGGCGTGCGCGGAATCGTGGAGCAGGTTCTTGCGCCCGAAGAGCGACTTTCGCGGGGGCGACTCCAGGTCGAAGTTGCCCGCCTTCGCCTCGCGCCGGAGTGCGGTGATGGTCGACTCCCAGTGCTTACGGTCGGTCTGGATTCGCTCCAGTCGCTTGCGCGGCCGCTGGAGGGTTTCCTCGATCCGGGCGGTCTCGGCGTCGAGCGCCTCCCGCGCCGCCGCGAAGATCCGCGCCCGCAGGTCGTCCGCCGTACGGCGCAGACCGAGGGCGATCGGAAGGTCTGCCCGGTCGAGCAGCGCTCCCGCGTCCCGCGCCGCGTGCGCGGCGTCGGCGAGCGCCTCGGGGACGCAGGTCGGGATTTCCGCCGCCGCGCACGCGCTCTGCAGCGCCTCGACGGTCTCCGTCAGTCCGACCACGACCGGCCTCGCCTCGGCCCGCGCCGCTTCCGTTCGCCGCAGCAGCAGGGAGGCGACCGCATCGGCGACGGGTGCGAAATCCGGCTCGCTGAAGAGCGTGTGCGCCCGCGACGGCTCGGCGGCGAGGCAGGAGTCCAGGTAGGCGACCGCCTCGTCTTCGCGTCCCGCCCGGGCCGCGTACCGGGCGGCGTCGTAGCGCACTTCCGTGTCATCAGGGAACAGCCGCAACGCGCGCTCGATGGATTCCAGCGCCTCGGCGCGCTTCCCCTGAAGGTGCTGCATGTGGGCGCGGTGGCGCGCGGCGTACTTGTGGTAAAGGTCCGCCTGCGCCGCGCTGAGACGAAACGCCTGGTAGAACGATTCTTCCGCCTCCGAGACGTTTTCGCCCTGCTTCCAGAGCAGCCAGCCGGTCAGGAAGTGGGTGACGTAGTTCCGCCCGCCGATCGGGCTGGCGAGCGTCTGGCGCAGGAGGTTGAGCGCGTCTCGGAAGTCCTCCTGCTGGTCGCGCCCGGTCGTGGTCATGCCGTTGCGAAGGGCACGCAGGGATTCGTCGAGCAGTTCGACGCCTGCCTCCGACTCCTGGGCCTTCCGCCTCTCGGCGGCGATCTCCGCGAGGAGCGTCCCGTTGCGGCGGATCGCGGCGGCCCACCGCAGCACGTCCTCGCGCACCACGTCCGCCGGTGCCAGCGGCCCGGACGGCGCCTCCGAGCGCGTCAGAAGCGCGAGCACGGCCCCGGTCTGATCGGTCGGCTTTCCGTAATCGGTCCGGCCGCGAAGCGCGGCCACGGACGCGTCTCGCTGGGACTGGTGGAGCGAGGTCAGGTACTCCTCGACCTGGTCGTCTCTTTCGGCGGAGAACTCGACCTGGAACTGGTTGTCGAGAAATCGTTCGGACTGACCGTCCTTCGGCGCGATGGGGAAATACGGGCGCAGAGAGCGGGTTGGCATGAAAACTTGTAAACCTCGGTGGGCGATCGGCGGGCGCGCCGCGCGTGCCATTCCATTATTGCCGAAAACGTGACCGCACGCTACCGACCCGGGGAAGAGACCATGTCCGCCGCCGCGGACGCAGGCCCCATCACCTTCGGCGTCAGCAGGAAGGCGTGCGTCCTGCCGTTCACGGTGCCATATCCGACAATCTGCCCGCGGGCATTGACCGCACGCGCCGAGCGCAGCAGCCATCGCTGCCCGGAGTCCGCGTCCAACAGATCGTTGAGGTCCGCCGCGCGCCAGGTACCGCCTCCGTCTTGCCGCCAGGTCACGGCCCGCGAGAGTCCGCCCTCCGCCGTTGCCTCGCCGACCACGAGGCTGCCAGCGACGCCCGCGTCCTGCTCGGCGACGCCATAGGCCGCGCTGGCCGCGAAGCCCGGCAGCGTTCCCAGGTCCTCCATCGCCGACCCGGCGCGGATGGCGAAGGCGCGCCGCGCGCCCCCCGCCGTATCCGAGGTCCCGACCGCGAGACCGCCCTCGCTGACGTCGTACGCCGTACTGTCACTGCCGCCCAGCGTGCCGAGGTCGCGCATCGTGCCGTCCTCGTAGAGGAAGGCGCGCGTGAGATTATCGGGCGTGTCCGCCTTTCCCACCACCTGACCGGCTTCGTTCAGGGCGAGCGCGTGGCTGTAGCGTCCGCCGAGGGTGCCGAGGTCGCGGATGCGCCCCTCGTGCCACAGGAAGGCGCGCGCCACGGTCGCGCCGTCCGCGTCCGTCCGCCCGCTGAGCGCGGTGCCCGCGACCTGGGTCCGGTCGTTTATATCGGCCGCGCGCGCGTGGCGGAAACCCGGGAGCGACCCGATGTAGCGGCGCGAGCGCCCGTTCCAGACGAAGGCGAACTGCTCGCCCGTCCGGTACGACGAGCGGTACGCGGAGGCGGCCGCGAGCCCCCGCTCGTTGACCGCTTCGGCGAGGCTGTGCCGGTACGCCGAGCCCGCGCCGAGGTCGCGCAATCGCCCGTCTCGGAACAGGAACGCGTGCCCCATACCGCCCCGAGGGTAGACGTTGGCGGCCCCGACGACGTCCCCCCGGTCGTTGAGGCCGAACGCCGCACTGTAGTTGCCGCCCAGCGTCCCGAGGTCCGTGACGGCGTAGCGGGGCGGGCGCGACTCCGCGGGGCCTTCGCGTTCCGGGTGCGCTCCGCCGGACGCCGCGATTCTCCAGGGGAGTACGGCCGCGGCCATGGACGCGAGAGCCAGCGAGGACAGCAGGCGCACGGCGCGGCTCGGGCCGGAGTGCCGCCCGCCCGAGTCCCCGAGCGCCCCGAGGCGGCGACGCAGTCGCTGGAACGAAGCCGCCGCCATGCCGATAGCAAGCCCGGAGTTGGAAGAGACGAGGCGCACCAGAAGGGCGGCATATCCGGCGGGCGTCGCCCCGGTCGCCTCCAGGGCGAAAGCGTCGCAGTCCTCTTCGCGGGCCGCGGCGCACTCCGACGCGGCCACGTGCGCGAGCGGGAGGAAAAAGAAGAGGGTCCTGACGAGTCCGGGAACGACGGCGAGCGGGAGGTCGCGGCGGCGGATGTGCGCGATCTCGTGGGCAAGCGCCATCTCTGCCTCGGCGTCCGGGAGCCGGTCGAAACCGAAGGGAACGATGATGACCGGACGCCGAGGCAGAGAT
>Ga0247822_10002299_pt1 | contig 12139 bp, 11 predicted proteins | sample 13C_Cellulose_Da_FD_192423 | JGI IMG/M metagenome (GOLD analysis project Ga0247822, IMG submission 192423) | Soil microbial communities from agricultural site in Penn Yan, New York, United States - 13C_Cellulose_Day30 | ecosystem: Environmental > Terrestrial > Soil > Agricultural land | place...
GCCGGGCGCGGCTCAAGAAATTGAAGCTGGCGGTCAAGGACCAGATCGCTGCATGGAGCAGCGAAACGGACGGCAGTCGCGTCGCCTGATCTCTCGCGGAGCCGCGCCCGGCGGCTCCGCTTCTCACACCACTGCTCGGCAAACTGGCCATAGCTGGCCACTAGCTGCAAGTCGGCTTTCGGCAAACGGAGGTCGTGGGCGAGCGCCTAGCGCTGTCGCAAGAAAACTCGCGGTCGTTATGCACGTGACGCGGTTCGAGCATTTTCCGGAAAAGACGGCGCTACCAACGCCATAGGTTCCCCTCGGGGAACGGCAGGCCCGAAAACCGCATTTCAGCTGAGGGCTATTACCCTGCAAAATGATTCGGTCGGGTCTGCCGATAGGATCGAGCAGTAGACAAAGGCGGACGGCGAGGGGGTCGCCGTCTCCCCGCCGTCCTACCGCGACTCAAGGTTTGGCAACTCACGGCCACGGCGCGCGAAACATTCCACAAAGATCATCGGAGCGCGAATTTCGAGGCTCGTGCATCCTTTCGCGTGGTCGAGCGCTGACGGCTATAGGCCCGCCCGATATGTATCTGACCCCCCTCGATTTCGGCCGGGCCTTCCTCCCTCACCGTCACCACGATACGGCATCGCCGGAGCCTTCTTTACGCTGAACCGGTTTCCGATACACCGGCCAGCAACTTCCACCTGTCGCAGCGACCCGGGGCAGGTGCAGGGGCCGGCATGAAAATGCCGAAGTCCACGATCCGGGGGGACCGTGGCCTTATTGCCTCGGCCCCGTCCCACAGAGCAGCGTCGAGCATCGCGGCATAGATCGCCTTGGCGTACGCCTCACCGACATCGACAGTGCGGCCGTAAACCGTTGCGGCGGAGCTGACGGAACATGCTGTCACGCCACGGGTATCTTACGGCAATGCCGCGATATTATTTCCACATACGCGACGATTTCGAATCGATGGATGACGAGGGCATGGAATTTCCGACCCTCAGGGCAGCCATTGACCATGCCGTGGCGGGCGTTCGCTCTCTCGCGGCTGAAACAGTGGCCGAGGGCCACTTAGTATGTCATCATCGCGTCGATATAGCAGATGATGCCGGGACCATTTTAGTCGCGGTCCGATTTGATGAAGCCATAATCATTCGGCCCTGACGAAGCTGTGCGACATCCATTGTCGCCCAATGATATTTAGGGTTCACTGCGGCCCGCCGCCCCCCTACACAGCGCGCACTTGGCCTGACGGGTTTCTAAGCGACCCATGATTCTCGTCAGGGGTGGGGGCAATGTTCGCATTGCAAGGGCGGGGCCGGGATAACCAGCGCCGCCCTTTTTCGCTTATGCGGCTGGGGGCGCGACCGAAACTAAGGACGTCCCGTCATCGGTTTCGCCGCGCGCTCTGACGCGTCGGCCCGCTAACTTGCATCAGTTGCCACATCGCCCATGTGGCGTAACATGAGGACTCGTTCTCCATCAAACTGCCCATCCTGCGGGGTCGCCATTTTCTGTCGAGCGGAGGCGTTGGCTTTGGATAGGTATGTCGAAAGGCTCGCGGCCGCGATAACTCCACATTTATCCCAGTTGTCGCTATAGTAGAGTTGCGGGCGGAGGGGGTTCATTCGCGTAGGGAGATCGTATGGCAGACCGACCTCCGAAAGACGTTTGGGCCTACTCGCGCGCGCTAGAGGCACGATACGGCGATGCGTCTTCAGACTATGCCGCGAGCGAGTTATCGGCAGCCCTCGCGAAGGGCGACGAGGAAGATGCCATCTTCTGGCGTGCAGTCAGGGAACGTCTGGATGAACTGCACCATATAGCTCAGCCCCTTTGCAACAAGTCGATATTGCCAAAACGCGACTAGGGCGGGATTGCGATGGTAACGTGGTTGTTTGCGAATAGCGCCACAATCCTGACAAGCCCGCTTTTCCGGGTTACTGCCCTTTCGAGTTAACTTTTGGGGCGTATAAATCTCTCTCGGGTTGCCCCGATCCCCAAGAGACGGGCGGCCAGGCCGGGGCGAAAGGTTGGTCCCCACCGTCCCGGCCAACTTGTTTGTCGCCGTTATGATCTTTGACGTCATAGAGTCGGCGGGAATATTCGCGATAGCACCGCGTAATGCAGACAGCCCGTCTCCCGAACCGTGATCGTCTCAGGGCGTTTCAGGAGGCGCGGCCTTCATCGCGACCGACCAACCCCAATTATTCAGGGTCGCGTTTTCCGTGCGTCGATGACTTGGTTGTACAAGTCTAAGAGCCTTCAACTGGTCATCAATCGCGGTCCAAGGCAGCGAGTTGCCCGAATGCAGTAGATCAACAAGCCTCTCTCTTTGGGGACCGGTAAGCCCGGCCAAGGCTTCATCAGCATCAAACATTGTTGGCACCTTCGGGAGAGTTGGCGCTGCCTTGTAGTGGACAGTCGGTCTCATAATGCGCAGGTGCCGCGCTGGGTCGCAATAGCGGACAAACAGCATATTGCACGGGGAGCGAAAGCCGCCTGGAGCGAACGGGGCAGACATCGCCATTGGGAGACAACGCCCGCCCCATTCGCGGCCCGGCTGTGTTTTTGGGGGTCGCAACCGGACCAGCGGGGTGAGGTCCGCCGACGGTTTGTTTACACATTGCTCCTACGCCGTGGTAGCCCATTGAGAGGGCCGAGGGGTTGGATTACGGGAGGTATCATGCCCGCCAGAAGGACCGGCGCAATTTTGACGCTCACTGCCGTGGCGACCGCACTGGGGCTCGTTTCCTGCAACGATGACCGGCTAAAGCGAGCCTTGAATGCCGAGAATCCCAAACCGAGCCAGGCGACCACCTCCGACGTGCAGGACAACAGCGGTCCCACGGATGGTCTGGCTGTCTCACCAGACGCAGCGAACCCGCAATACGACTGACGCAGCACCCACTTTTCAAAACCTAATCCCGAATGTAGTGCTCGATTCGCGACCCAATGGAGAGCTTTCTCCATTTCAACTGCGGCGGCGCATTGCGGGCCGTCGCCTTTGAACCACTACGGAGGCAGTATGACGACCGAAACCCGCAAAAACACCGGGACCGACCGCAAGGCGTGGAAAGCCCCGCAAGTGCGCGCCGTCATTCCCTCGCGGCGTACCGCTGGCGGCCGTTCAATTTAAACGATCAGGACGACACGTTCTATTCGACGTCCTGACGGCGGAATTTCCCTTTCCTAATTTAGAGGGCGGCTTCACACCGCTGCGATAAGTCGCGAACCCAAATGGAAAACCCGCGCGGTCGCCATTGAGTTTTGACTGCTGACCGCTCTTGTCGCCGGATCGTTCGTTGCGGGGCTTGTGTCCGCCGTTGGGTATCTGCTCGGCTGATTCGACATTTTATCTCCTTCGTTGCAGTCTCGCGGCGGGGGAGATGGGGATGCGAACAATTGCGATGGTAATAGCAATGGTCGTCGTCGGGATGCCTGGCGCGGCGCAAAGCCATCCGGGCGGACTGGCCGCAGATGGTTGCCACAACGATCGGAAGAATGGCGGTCGGCACTGCCACCGTTCTCCCGCTCGCTCTGCGCCGGCCGAAAAGCCACAACGTCTGATGGGTGGAGGTACTTCCTTTGCGAATTGCTCAGCCGTGCGCGCTGCCGGCGCGGCGCCGGTACGCCGGGGCGATCCGGGGTACGGACGACACTTAGATCGCGACGGGGATGGCGTAGGCTGTGAATAGGTGAGGAGCCAATGGCAGACGTTGCCTGCCGCTCACCCGTTTAAGCAGCGGCAGCAATCGGTCGTTCTGCGCGCATCGCAGCAGTAATCGCCGTCTTCAAAGCTGCAGCCCGGTCCTCACTGCCTTGTATGTCGCGAATATTATTCGAAACCCTTCCGAATCTACCCGCCGAAATGCCTGCAAAAGCCCGTCCGGGTCGAAGTCGCTGGGCGGATCGGCAAACATTGATACCAGCGCATTGAAAACGGAAAATCCCTCAGCAAGCACCCTCGAACGCCTCTGACAGCGCCGTGAGCGCAGCCGAGACGACGGCTTCGTTGTGTCGGCGCAGCGTCGCAGCGATTGACGAAGTGAAAGTGATCTCGCCCGGCTGCCGGGCAACCGCCGACATGTTTCGGGATACCATCAGCCCGGCGTCCGTGACCAGCCGTTGGATTTCCAGAGCATCTTCGTCCGCAGCCGCAAGTGCAGCGTAGAAGTCATCGAGACAATTCATCGATTTCCGCGCCCGGTTTGCGAGGATGAACAAGCAGCGTTGCCTCCAGTTCGGCAGGCGGAATCGAATTCAGGCTCAGCGCCGCCGATCTGGGCAGCCAACTGCCGAATGCGTGATCCGGGGGATCGGCGCGTTCGGCAACACACAAGGCATTGGCTTCTATATCGACGACGTTCAGAACTATACCGACCAGTCGGCGGCGATCGAGGATGTCGAACGCATCGAAGTGCTCAAGGGGCCGCAAGGCACCCTTTATGGCGGTGCCAATGTCGGCGGTGGATCAAAAATATCCTAAAGCAGCCGGCATCCATTGGCCGATTGCTGTCTGTCCGGTTTTGGTAGCGGGAACGAGTAAGTTGACGCTGGACCAAATGCTGGCACGCACCTGCAACGCGAGCTCGGCAAGTAGCGACCTAGACCGGCGAATTACAATGCGAATGCGCGCGGATCTTCGAGACTAGCGACTGTGCTCCCACCCGGCATCCCGTGCCGCTTGCTCGGCTGCGCCATCGAGCGGCTCCCCCGCCATCATCGTCGCAGCTACATCAGCGAGCTCCCCCGACGACGCCTGCCGGTAGGCGCCTCGCGCCTGTCTGCGCAGCGTCCGCTCGAGTTGCCAATGATCGCCCTCTCGGCAGCCAATCCCCGCGAGCGAGCGGCTTTCGAAGCTGCGGCAATAGCGACCGGCCTGGTCCTCGAAGCTGAGACCAACCCGCACCGCGGCATCGCCGGGCTGGTTCGAGGCAAGCTGCGTGTCGAGAGCATCAGCGAGGGCACCCGCCGCGATCAGCCTCCCGCCCTCGGTCGCCACATCGGCAGCAGGCATCCACGGGCGCAATCCGATCGTAAGGCCAAGCACCAGCGATGCCGCAATCGCGCCCCAATGGATGGCGCCGAAGCGCGTGCGCCTTGCATCGCGGCGACCGGCCAAGCTGGTATCGACCTTGTCATCGACCGCGAGCAGCGACCGCAAGCGATCGGGAATCGGTTCTTCCGCGATGGGCGCATAATGCGCAGCCAGACGCGACTTGAGCGCGCGGTGGCGTGCGATCTCCTCGGCGAGCGCTGTGTCGGTCGCGGCCTCGCGCTCGATCCGGCGCGCGGTTAAATCGTCGAGCTCGCTGTCGACAAAGGCAGCGACCGTTTCAGGGTCAAAGCTCATGCCGCCTCTCCCAGATAAAACATCAATGTTTCGCGCCCTCGGGCGAGGCGCGAGGTAACGGTGCCGATCGGCAATTCGAGTATGTCCGCTGCCTCGCGATAGGCGTAACCTTCGACCAGCACGAGCATCACGACCTCGCGCTGTTCGTCGGGAAGCCGTGCCATCGCACCGTCGATGTCGCCGCGCAGCGCGCCCGCCTCGACGTCGGCAGGGCCGTCGCCTGCGACTTGCGTGACTGCGTCGTCGATCGGGCTATGAAAGCCGCGCCGGCCAGCGGCACGGCGCTCGTCGATCCAGAGATTGCGGGTGATGCGGTACATCCAACTGTCCAGTCTCGTTCCTTGTTGCCATTGGTCACGCGATTTCAGCGCACGTTCGATCGCAGCTTGGCACAAATCGTCGGCGTCGCTTGCATGACGCACCAATCCGCGCGCGAACCGGCGCAAGCGCGGCAGTAATTCGACCAGTTCCTCTTCGAAGCGCATATTCGCCTTTTTGCTATGTCCGAGGAAGAAACGACGCCACCCTATCGTTTCGTCCGCATCATGCTAAATTTTTCGCGCGCCGCCGGTTCGGCGTCTGCCGGTCCCGCCGATACAAGGAATTTCGATGCGCGTTTTGATCACTCTGGTCCTGACGATTTCGCTTGTGTCCACCTTGATGGCCACGCGCCTGTTCGCGCAGATAGCGCTGCCAAGGGTCCAGCTTCCCGATGCTTCGCGCACGCTGCCCTCGCTGCCGAACCTCGGCGCCGAGCCGCTGATCGCCGCAGGCGATACCCTCGCGAAAGTGCGGCTCGACCGGATCACCACGCTGCTTCGCGACAATCGCGACCGCATCGAGCTCGACCGCGACGGCCAGCCCGCGGTGCGCGGCATTCTCGTCACGACAGGAGTCGACGACGCAATGATCGCGCGTGCAGCAAAGGACGGGTTCCGGCTGGTCGATCGCAATCGTATTGAAGGCCTCGATCTCGATATCGTCCGCTTCGCGGTTCCCGAAGGACGCAGCCTCGCCCGCGCGCAAAAACAGCTCGCCAAGCTGCTTCCCGATGCCGAGGTCGATGCCGACCATATCTATTTCGCGAGCGGTCCCGGCGGGGTGCTGCCTGCCGCCGCACTGGCGACAACCGCGCCATCCGGAAAGGCATCGCTGGGGCTGATCGACGGCGGCATTGCCGCGCATCCGTCGGTCGCGGGCCGCGTCGAGCAGCGCGGCTTTGCCGCTGGCGCCCCTCATGCGAGCCGCCACGGCACCGCAGTCGCGTCGCTGCTGATCGGTAGCGGCTCGGTGCGCGGCTCGGCCCCGGGTCAAAATCTTCTCGCCGCCGATGTCTATGGCTCCGATCCGGCGGGCGGCAATGCAAGCGCTATCGCGCGCGCGCTCGGCTGGCTGGTTCAGCGCCGTGTTGCAGTGACAACGATCAGCCTCGTCGGGCCCGAGAACAAGCTGCTGGCCACCGCCGTGTCGCGCGCGCAGCAGCGCGGCATGCTGATTGTCGCGGCGGTCGGCAATGATGGCCCCGCCGCACCACCCGCTTATCCGGCATCCTATAAGGGGGTGTTTGCTGTAACCGGCGTTGACGGCAAGAACCGCGCGCTTCCAGAGGCCGGCCGCGCGCTCCATACCGACTTCGCCGCGCCCGGCGACGCGGTGCTCGCCGCGACCGGTGCCAACACGACAGATCGCCTCCGCGGCACATCTTTCGCCGCACCTCTAGTCGCAGGACGCCTCGCGCTCCGCTATCCGGCTCCGGCGATAGACCGCATAGCCCCAGCGGTCTCTGCGCTGGTTTTCGAAGCGCGCGACCTGGGCAAGAATGGCCGCGATAAAACTTACGGCCACGGGCTCATTTGCGGCGATTGCGGCGGCCGCTGATCCGCCGGGAACTTTCTCGGAAGAAATTCAAACACACCATCGTTCTTCCTTCAGGCCCTCCCCTCCGGGCCGCAAGATGAAGGAGATGGACAATGGCACATCGTATTTTCACCTCGGCCCTCGCGCTCGCCGCGTCGGCCATGGCATTTTCGCCCGCCGCCACGGCGCAGCTGCTCGGCGGCAGCGGCGGCCTTGGCGGTGGCCTTGGCGGAACGCTGGGCGGCACGCTCGGCAATCCGACCGGGCCGATCGGCGGCACCCTCGGGACCGCGGGCGACATCACCGGCTCGGGCCGCGGCGAAACCCATGTCGATCGCCGCTCGGGCCGCGTTCAGGGCAAGGGAAGCGCCGATGCGAACGGCAAGGGCTCGGCCAATGGCAATGCCGATCTGCTCGGCAGCCCCATCGGCGGCAACGCCAATGGCTCCGGCAGCGCCGCGGGCAGCGGCGGTCTCGACGCGCAGGCGGTCGGCACCGATTTCGTCGGCCAGACCGCCCGCGGCGCCGTTGGCACCGCGCAAGGCACCGCTTCGACCGCAACCGGCACCGCGCGCGGTGCGGTCGGGACCGTCCGTGACCGGGCCGGCGGCGCGCTGTCAAACGTCTCAGGCAGTGCCAGCGGCGCCGGTTCAGTCGCGGGCGGCTTCCAGGGCAGCCTTGGCCAACTCGCGGCCGCCGGCAGCGGCGCCGCCAGTGGCAATGGCATGTTCGCGGTGGCTCCCGGCATGCCCGTTACCGATCCGCGCGGCAAGGTGATCGGCTATGTCCAGGAACTGCGCCAGACCGGGCGCGGTGTCGTGCAGGCGGTTACGATCGAGGTCGGCAGTCGCGTCGCGACGCTTCCCGCAGCAAGCTTTGCGGGCTCGGGCGATGTCCTGGTGACTGGCATGACCAAAGGCCAACTGAAGAAGGCCGCCGAGCAACAGGACGCCAACGAATAATCGATCGAAGGGGCGACCGGCAACGACCCCAATTGACGCCGGTCGAACACTGGGCGGGCCGCCACGCGGTCCGCCCATTTTTTTGTTCGCTGGGAGCACCTTTTGGCCGTTAGCGGACTGACCGCTTCTGGAAATAAAGCTCTGAAAGCGGACAGCTGGTGCGCGTTCGCGCACTTCCCCAATCTCACTTGAGCATCTCGTCGATCTTGCCCGCCAGCGCCTGCATCTGAAACGGTTTTGCGATCATTTGCATATTGGCACCCAAAAAATCGGTGCGGGTTTCGGCGTTCTGCGCATAGGCGGTGATGAAGAGGATCGGAAGGTCGGGGAGATGCTGGCGCGCGATGTCTGCAAGCTGGCGGCCGTTCATGCTGGGCAAACCGACGTCGGTAATCATGAGATCGAACCGCGCCCCGCTCTCGAGAAGGCGGATCGCAGCATAGGGCTCAGCAGCTTCAACCGCCTTGTAACCAAGTTCGCCAAGCACGTCGCTGACGAGCATGCGTACTGACGCATCATCTTCAACGAGCAGGACGGTCTCGCCGTCTCCATGATGAACTGCCGCCGGCGCGGCCTCCTCGGATGTTGCCGCCGATCCCGCAACAGGCAGAAAAATACTGACGGCCGTCCCCTCGCCTTCCTTGGACTCGATCTTCACACAGCCTTTCGATTGATTGACGAAGCCATAGACCATCGACAGGCCCAGCCCGGTGCCCTGCCCGATCGGCTTGGTGGTGAAGAAAGGCTCGAACACCTTGCCGAGCGTCGCAGCATCCATCCCGATGCCCGTATCGGACACAGTCACCGTGACATAGTCCCCAGGCTCGAGGTCAGGCTGACTCGCGCAGGCACCGTGGTCGAGATGCGCAAAGCCTGTTTCGACATGCAGCGTGCCCCCTTCGGGCATCGCATCGCGCGCATTGATAGCCAAGTTTAGCACTGCGCTTTCCAGCTGGTTCATATCAACGATTGCCGCCGGCAGATTGTCGGCCAGGCTGGTCGACACGACGATCCGCTCGCTCATGGTGCGGCGAAGAAGATCTTCGAGCGACGCGATGAGCATATTGATGTCAGTTGCCCTGCTGTCGAGCGATTGCCGTCGAGAGAAAGCGAGCAGGCGCGAGGTGAGCCCCGCCGCGCGCTGTGCCGAATTGCTGGCGGCGTCCATGAAGCGCTCGAGATCGTCGAGACGGCCTGTAGCAATCCGCCGCCTGAGCACGTCGATCGCACCGGTGACCCCGGTGAGCATATTGTTGAAGTCATGCGCGATGCCGCCGGTAAGCTGGCCAACCGCCTCCATCTTGTGCGACTGGCGCAACGCCTCTTCGGCGCGGGCGCGTTCTTCCGCCTCCGCTTCGAGCCGCGCGAGCGCGTCGGTGAGTTCGGCCGTGCGTTCCGCGACAAGCGCTTCGAGCTTTTGCGCGGCGTCGGCGAGCGCCGCCTGTCCACGCTTCTGATCGTCGATATCGACGATGACCGAGATCGCACCGGTTACGCGGCCTGCGCCGTCGCGCAGCGGAATCCCGCTCACCCGTGTCCAGACACTGTCGCCCCCGGCCGGGTGATGCAGGAATTCGATACCCTGAATATTTTCGCCTGAAAGAGCGCGCGGGGTGACGAACCGATCACGCATAATTCGGCGACCGTCCTCCTCATACCCCTCCCAGCGCATTTCGCCGTCCGCTAGGCGCGACGGCGTGATGCCCGTCGGCAGGAAGCGCAGGAACTCCGGGTTGGCCAACCTCGTCGCCCCGTCGGGGTTGATAAAGGCGATCCCGACCGGCAGCGCATCTAGCAAAGTGGAAAGCTGCGTGCGTTCAGTGGCTAGTTCGGATAATTGGTCGCGGATTTCGAACTGCTTCTGCCGCGCGCGCATGGCCGAGGCGATCGCGCTGGTAAGCGATTCCGCGCTAAGCGGCCGCTCGAGCAGGACAACGTTAAGCGCGCTGTCCGGGAGCCGTCGGCGAAGCGTCTCATGGCCCGTCGCGCGGCCAGCCTGGCGACCGGTCAGCAGAACGAACGGGATATCGGACCACGCCGGCTGCGCTTCGAGCGCCCGGTGAAGCGGCCCCAGATCGGCGCGCAGGGCTTCTTCGGTGACCAGAATGACACCGGCTTCGCCGTCAATGGCCTCCGCAACATCCTCCAGCGCCGGGCATATGGCGGTGTGATAGCCATGCTTACCAAGCAAGCTTGCGACACTCGTTGCATCATTCCCATAAGGAGCACTGATGAGGACCCGGTGGCCTTCGGAGGCGGACCTGTGCACCTAGCGACGGTCTTCCATCAGCGGTGCGCTCGATCCGACATATTCGGGCGTACCCGTCAAAACGCCCCGAAATTCGGACAGCGGTTCGCCGACGCGAACACCCTTTGCGTCGATCCTCAGTTCGCGGATGGCATCTTCATGGTGGCCGCTCCGGTTCTTGACGATCGAGATCGCCTTGCGGATGCGACCCTCGCTTTCGAAAAAGCGCAGCAGGACCACGATGTCGGCAATGTAGGACACATCGAGTCCGTTAGTGCTCATCGTCCCAAAAAAGCCGTGCTGCGGATTGATGAGGATCGAGACCACCCCCGCCTGGTTCAGATAGGACAGCAGTTCGTGCAGCTGAAGGATCAATTGCCGTTCTTGCGGCATCGCCGTGACATAGCCATTGAGGCTGTCGATCAGCGCGAACCGCGCGTTGCGCTCCTCGACCTCGGATCGGACCATCGCGGCAAATTGCCCGGGCGCGATCTCGGCGGGGTCCATTTGGCGAATGGTCAGCGTGCCGCTGTCGATATGGCGCTGGAGATTGATGCCGAACGCGCTCGCCCGCGTAATCATGGTGCCGATGCGCTCATCGAATTCGTAGATCACAGACACCTCGCCGCGTTCGCACGCCGCGTCGAGATATTGGAGCGCGAGCGAGGTTTTGCCCGAGCCGGCGGGGCCGGTGACCAGCATCGACGTTCCGCGCTGGGGGCCGCCCGCAAGCATCGCATCGAGCTCGCCGACGCCGCTCGGCACCGGTTCGCCGATGAAGGGCGCATGATGTTCGGACGCGATCAGGCGCGGGAATATGTCGATACCGCCCTTGCGAAGGACCATGTCGTGATATCCGGCGACAAACGCGACCCCGCGCATTTTCTGCACCTGCATACGCCGCCGCGCCGCCCCGAAATCGAGCGTCAGCCGCTCGAGGGTGATCACGCCGTGACAGAGGCTGTGCAAATGGTTGTCCCGCTCGCCGCTGCCGCCGGTCATGTCGTCGACGAGCAGAACGGTCGTATCGAGCTTCGAAAAGAATTGCTTCAGATGCAAAAGCTGGCGGCGATAGCGGAGCGAATCCTGCGCCAATAGACGCAGTTCGGACAGGCTGTCGAAAACGACACGCTTCGGCTTCACGCGCTCGACCTGCCCACGGATCAGCTCGATCGTGCGGCCAAGTTCCATTTCCCAACTATGGAGGATCGACTGGTCGCGCCCCGGCCCGAGGGTTTCGTCCGCTGAAGCAAGTTCGAAGAGTTCGACGTCGTCCAGTGACCACCCGTGCGACCCAGCGACGATCGACAGTTCCTCGCTAGTCTCAGACAGCGTGATGTAGAGCACGGATTCGCCATGCTCGGCTCCTTCGAGCAGAAACTGCAGCGCGAGCGTCGTTTTACCGGACCCCGGTATGCCCTCGACCAGATAGAGGCGGCTGACAGGGAGACCGCCGCGCAAGATCAGGTCGAGCCCAGGGTTTCCGGATGGGATACGTTTATCGTTTGCCGTCATAAGTGGATGCGCCTCGAATCCTTTGATCGCATGCTCTTCGGGCCGATCTGCCAGCTCACGTCCGGCATCGGATTGGCCCCTGTGAACAATGTGTTCGATCTTACTGTCATGAGAGATAGAACGTGGCCCAGCGCAATTCGGTTTCATCGCGGGACGATGACCCGCGCCACGCGACGAGGAAAAAGATGCGATTTCAGCCGTGTGCCCGTC
>Ga0247822_10002300_pt1 | contig 12137 bp, 11 predicted proteins | sample 13C_Cellulose_Da_FD_192423 | JGI IMG/M metagenome (GOLD analysis project Ga0247822, IMG submission 192423) | Soil microbial communities from agricultural site in Penn Yan, New York, United States - 13C_Cellulose_Day30 | ecosystem: Environmental > Terrestrial > Soil > Agricultural land | place...
TCGTTCGACAACTTCCTCGTCGCGCCCTGGCGCTCGCCGGTGCGGCGGCTGCTCAACACCGAGCCGAACATCATCGACGCGGTGCTGATCCAGGGCGAGAACCAGGACGTGCTGACCGAGGCGTCGGAACTCGTGCGCGGCGTGATGCGCACGCGGCACAAGCTGCGCCCGGGGGTCAAGGACGACTTCACGCTCGAGACCTCCGAGAGCGCGCTGGAGTTCTGGAACAAGCTCAAGGGCTACCTCGTGCTGGCGGGCATCGCCCTGCCGGCCATCGGACTCGTCGTCGGCTCCATCGTCATCATGAACATCATGCTGGTGGCGGTGGCCGAGCGCACCCGCGAGATCGGCATCCGCAAGGCGCTCGGCGCCAAGCGGCGGGACATCATGGCGCAGTTCCTCGTGGAGTCGGCGACGCTCTCGACCGTCGGCGCCCTCCTCGGCATCGCCCTGGGCCTCGGCCTCTCGCAGCTGATCGCGGCGGTCTCGCCGCTGCCGGCGACCGTGGCACCGTGGTCGATCATCGTCGGCGTCGTCGTGGGCGCCGGGGTGGGCATCGTGTCGGGCGTCTATCCGGCCAGCCGCGCCTCCCTGCTCGACCCCATCACCGCGTTGCGCCAGGAGTGATGCGATGAGCCTCTCGACCCGCCTCTACGCCATCACCGAAGGCGTGCGCATCGCCATCGAGTCGATCAAGGGCAACCGCGTGCGCGCGGGCCTCACGATCCTCGGCGTCGCCGTCGGCGTGTTCGTCGTCGTCGTTATCTCGGCCGCCATCCACGGCATCAACACCAGCGTGGCGCGCGACTTCGAGGCCACCGGCCCGACGACGTTCTTCGTGTCGCGCTACCCGATCACGTTCGAGGCCTGCGACGGATCCGGCGAGACCTGCAAGTGGCTCCGCAACCCGCCGATCACCTGGAGCGAGATCGAGGCCCTCCAGCGCCTGCCGACCGCGGCCGCGATCGGCGCGCAGATGCAGTGGAGCGGCGCCTTCAAGTACAAGGACAAGGAGCTCGCCTCCGCGCCGATCGAGGCGTACACGGCCAACTGGGCGATGTTCGGGGCGCCGGAGATGCAGCCCGGCGGCCGGGTGTTCACCGACCAGGAGGTGCGCAGCGCGGCGCGCGTCGTCGTGCTCAACACCATCGGCGCCGAGCGGCTGTTCGGCGAGTCCGACCCGCTCTTCAAGACGATCACCATCAACAAGGTCCAATTCCTCGTCATCGGCGTCTACAAGGACAACGCCAGCTTCCTCTCGGGCGGCAACCGCGCCAAGGGCGTCATGCCGATCACGACGCTGCAGCGGGCGCTCAACGTGCGTCGCGGCGACATGGGGCTCGTGGTCAAGCCGCGCCTCGAGGTGGCGCAGGACGTCATGATGGACGACGTCACGGCGACGCTGCGCGGCATGCGAGGCCTGCGCCCGGGCGAAGAGTCGAACTTCGCGCTGATCACGCAGGAGAAGCTGTTCGAGACGTACGACAAGATCTTCGGCATGTTCTTCCTCGTCATGATCGCGCTGTCGGCCGTCGGGCTGATCGTCGGCGGCGTCGGCGTGATCGCGATCATGATGATCTCGGTCACCGAGCGCACGCGGGAGATCGGCGTGCGCAAGGCGCTCGGCGCGACGCGGCTGACGATCCTCTGGCAGTTCCTGATCGAGGCGGTGACGCTCACCGGCATCGGTGCGCTGGCCGGCCTCATCGCCGGCTGGCTGGTGGCGTTCGCCCTCCGCTCGGCGACGCCGATCGACGCGTCGGTGCCGCCGGGCGCCGTGCTCGCCGCGCTGCTGGCGAGCGCGTTCACCGGCATCCTGTTCGGCATGATCCCGGCTGCGCGCGCGGCGCGGCTCGATCCCGTCGAAGCGCTGCGCCACGAATAACGTGTCATTCCTCGAGGCGGTGCGCCTGGCGCTGCAGACGATCCGCGTGCAGAAGCTGAAGAGCTTCTTCACGCTGGTCGGCGTCATGATCGGCGTGATGTTCCTGATCGCCGTCGTCTCGATCGTCGAGGGGATGAGCGACTACGTCGAGAACGACTTCGCCGCCAAGATCATCGGCGTGAACACGTTCGACGTGCGGCGCTTCCCGAACTTCACGCCGGACGAGGACGACGACCAGTGGCGGGAGTACCTGCGCCGGCCGCGCCTGTACCGCACCGAGGCGGATCTCGTCCGGGGAGCGCTCGGCCCGCAATTCCGCACCGCCATCGTCGCCGAGAACTTCATGCTCGCGGCGGTGCCGGGCGTGCGGCCGCGGCAGGTGCACGCGATCGCCACCGAGGCGAGCTACTTCGACATCAAGAAGTTCGGCATCGCCCAGGGACGCGCGTTCGCGCCGCAGGAGGTCGTCAGCGGCGCGCGCGTGGTCGTCATCGGGGAGGAGGTCGCGAGCCACTACTTCAAGGGGCTGGACCCCGTCGGCCGCGAACTGCGGATCGCCGGCCAGCCCTACCAGGTCATCGGCGTGATCGAGCCGCAGGGCTCGGTGTTCGGCTTCTCGCTCGACCGCATGGCCATCGCGCCGCACACCTCGCCGCTGATGCGCGCCATCCGGCCGCGCGGCGACATCGGATACGTGACCGTCCAGGGACCCAACCGCGACGTGCTGATGGACGGCATGGAGCAGGTGCGCGAGACCCTGCGCGGCTTCCGCCGGCTCGGTCCCGGCCAGGCCGACGATTTCGCGCTCGAGACCTCCGACGCCGCGCTCAGCTTCTTCGACGGCATCAAGAGCAAGATGATGCTCTTCGGCACGGCGTTGCCCGCCATCGGCCTCATCGTCGGCGCGCTCGTGATCATGAACATCATGCTGGTGGCGGTCGCCGAGCGCACGCGCGAGATCGGCGTGCGGAAGGCGCTCGGGGCGCGCCGCAAGGACATCATCGCCCAGTTCCTCGTCGAGGCGGCCACGCTCTCGGTGATCGGCGCCGCCATCGGCGCCGGGCTCGGCATCGCGCTCGCGAAGCTGATCGCGGCGCTGACTCCCCTGCCCGCCAGCGTCGCCCCGTGGTCACTCGTCGCCGCGCTGTTGCTCGGCGCAGGCGTCGGCATCACCGCCGGCCTCTACCCGGCAAGTCGCGCCTCGCGGCTCGACCCCATCGCCGCCCTCCGGCAGGAGTAGCCCGTGCGCCTCTGGGACCGCATCCTGATGAGCCTCGAGGGCGTGATGATCGCGCTCGACTCGCTGCGCGCCAACAAGGTGCGCGCGGCGCTGACGATCTCCGGCGTCGCCGTCGGCGTGTTCGTCGTCGTAGCGATGGGCGCGACGGTGCACGGCATCAAGATGTCGTTCCAGAAGGACATGGACGAGTTCGGCACCGAGACGTTCCAGGTGCGCCGCCGGAATCCCGGCTTCAACAGCTGCGATCCGTCCGTCGAGGAGTGCCCCGAACGGCGGTATCCCGGGGTATCACTCGCGGAATGGCGCGCCATCCAGCAACTGCCGGAGGTGGAGAACGCGATGGCGTGGCTCTTCGGCAGCGGGACCGTGACCTACCGGGACCAGCAAGTGAAGAACGTCGGGTACGACGCGCAGAGCACGGAATGGATCCAGACCGACCAGGCGGACGTCGAGCCGGGGCGCACGTTCACGGCGGCCGAGCACGACGCGGCCGCGCTCGTCACGCTCGTCAACAAGAAGCTCGCCGATGAACTGTTCGGCGACTCCGACCCGATCGGCAAGGAGATCGCGCTGGATGGGCGGCGCTTCACCGTCATCGGCGTGTTCCACACCAAGGCCGGCTTCCTCAAGACGCTCGACGGCCGCGGCCCGGACACGCCGCGCATGGTGCTGCCGATGATGACGGCCTACCGCCGCCTCGGCGTCTGGCGCCGCAGCATGATGCTGATGGTGCGGCCGCACGCCGGCGTCTCCCGCGACGACGCGATGGACGCCGTCACCGCCACCCTGCGCGGCATGCGCGGCCTGCGGCCGAGCCAGCCGAACTCGTTCTTCCTCGTCGGGCAGGACAAGATGATGGAGACCTTCAACCAGCTCTTCGGCGCGATCTTCATGGTGGGCATCGGCCTCTCGGCGGTCGGCCTGATGGTCGGCGGCGTCGGCGTGGTCGCGATCATGATGATCTCGGTGACGGAGCGCACGCGCGAGATCGGCGTGCGGAAGGCGCTCGGCGCGACGCGGGCGACGATCCTCTGGCAGTTCCTCGTCGAGGCGGCGACGCTGACGAGCATCGGCGCGCTGATCGGCCTCGTGCTGGGCGGGCTGCTGGCCTGGGTGGTGCGCGCGAACACGTCGATCCCGGCGAGCGTGCCCGCCGACGCCGTGGTCATGTCGCTGCTCGCGGCGGCGCTCACGGGCGTCGTGTTCGGCATGCTCCCGGCGACGCGTGCATCGAAGATGGATCCCGTGGAAGCGCTGCGGCACGAGTAGCTCCGGCCACCGTGCGCTTCTCCGACGTCCTCGGCGTCGCATTCGCACAGATCCGCGGCAACCCGCTGCGGAGCTTCTTCACCTTGCTCGGCATCCTCGTGTCGGTCGCCTTCCTCGTGGCCGTGGTGGCGATCATCCAGGGGATGAACGCGTACGTGCGCGAGAACATCGCCGGCGCGGTGGTCGGCGCGAATGCCTTCCAGGTGCGCCGCACGCCGATCCAGATCGGCTTCTTCGACGACGAGGAGTGGGCGCGCGTGGCCCGCCGCCCGCGCATCACCGTGCGCGACGCCGAGGCCGTGCGCGCGGCGATCCCCGATGCGGCGGCGGTCTCGATCCAGTCGGGCTGGCCCACACCGACTTCCGACGTGATCTGGCGCGGCCGTTCTGTCGGCGGCGTGGCCGTGTTCGGCATCAGCCCCGAGTACCAGGACGTCCAGGACTATCGCGTGGCCCGCGGGCGGGCGCTCACGCCGGTCGACATCGAGCAGCGCATGCCGGTGGCGGTGCTCGGCGCCGAGGTCGCGGACAAGCTGTTCGAGTCGGTGAACCCGGTGGGCGAGGAGATCCGGCTCTCCGGCGAGCGGTTCGAGGTGGTCGGCGTGATGGAGCCCAAGGGACGCGTGCTCGGGCAGTCGTTCGACGCCTTCGCGCTGGTGCCGATCCCCCGCTTCGAGATGCGCTACGGCCGTCGGCTCACGACCACGATATCGGTGAAGATGCGTGAGGCGGCGGAGGTCGAGGGCGCGATGGCGCGCGCCGAGGAGGCGATGCGGATCGCGCACGGACTGCGGCCGACCGAGGAGAACGATTTCTCCGTCGAGACCGCCGACGCGCTTGTCTCATTCTGGAAGAACCTCACGCGCGTGCTCTTTGCCGTCGTGCCGGCCGTGGTCGCCATCGGCATCGTCGTCGGCGGCATCGTCATCATGAACATCATGCTGATGGCGGTGAACGAGCGCACGCGCGAGATCGGCATCCGCAAGGCGGTGGGCGCGCGCTCGCGCGACATCGAGCGGCAGTTCCTTGCGGAGACCGTCGGGCTCTCGGCCATGGGCGGCATCCTCGGCGTGCTCTCGGGCTGGGGCTTCGCGTTCCTGATCTCCGTGTTCTCTCCCCTGCCCGCGCGGATCAGCATGTGGTCGGTGCTGGTGGCGCTCGCGCTCGGCGCCGGCGTGGGCGTGCTGTTCGGCGTGTATCCGGCGAGGCGGGCGGCGCGCCTCGACCCGATAGCGGCGATGCGGGTGGAGTAGCGAGCCATGCGATTCCGCGCCATCGACCAGTACAAGGAGAACATCGGCATCGCGATGGACACGCTGCGCGCGGCCAAGCTGCGCTCGGCGCTCACCATCCTCGGCGTGGTGATCGGCGTCGCGACGGTGATGACGATGGGTTCGCTGGTGGAAGGCTTGCGCGCCCAGATCATCCGCACGGTCGAGATCGCCGGGCCGACGACGTTCTACGTGGTGAAGGTCTACTCGAGCACGCCGATCGACCCGGAGAACCCGCCGGCATGGGTGCGCAGCCGGCCCGATCTCACGGCGGCCGAAGCCGAGCGGATCAGGCAACTGCCGGAGATCCGCTACGCGTCGCTCTGGGGCCAGACGGTGGCGCGAGTCACCTGGCGCGGCGAACGCACGCAGCCCGCCGCGCTCTTCGGCGCCGACGACGGTTTCATCGAAGTGCAGGGCGGCGAGCTGTCGGAGGGTCGATGGTTCACGCGTGGAGAGCTCGCGGGAGGCGACAACGTCGTCGTGCTGCAGGAGACGCTGGCGCGCCGCATCTTCGGCCGCGAGCGAGTGCTCGGCCAGACCGTGCTCGTGGGCGGCCGCCCGATGGAGGTGATAGGCCTCTACGTGCCGCCGGAGAACATCTTCGCGCCGCCGGGCTCCGAGACGGGCGCGGTCGTGCCGTTCCGCCTGCTCGACGCACAGTTCCGGATAGACCGCACGAACGCGCTCTGGATCCCGGTGAAGCCGCGCACGGGCGTGACGGTGGCGGCGGCGCAGGAAGCCGTGACCGTCGCGCTGCGCGAGATGCGCGGGCTGCGGCCGGCCGAGCGCAACGACTTCGACCTCATGACCTCGGAGCAGATCCTCGACATCTTCAACCAGCTCACCGGCGTGTTCTTCATCGTGATGATGGTGCTGGCGTCGGTGGCGCTGATGGTCGGCGGCATCGGGGTGATGGCGATCATGATGGTGTCCGTGACCGACCGCACGCGCGAGATCGGCGTGCGCAAGGCGCTCGGCGCGTCACGTGGTGACATCCTCGTGCAGTTCCTGATCGAGGCGGCGACGCTGACGGGAGTCGGCGGGCTGATCGGGATCGGGATCGGCCTCGGCGCGGGCCAACTGGTGACGCAGCTGCTTGGCATCACGGCGGCGCCGCCGGTGGGTTTGACGGTCGTGGCCGTGGTGGTGTCGGTGCTCATCGGGCTGGTGTTCGGCGTGCTGCCGGCCCAGCGCGCGGCGCGCCTCGACCCGATCGAGGCGCTGCGTCACGAATAGGAGCGGGGCGCGGGGTGCATTCGAGGCCCTCGACCCGCTAGCTTTAGTCAACGCGCCCCCAAAGCGCGTTTTCCTTTTCCCGACCGCATGACCTTCGAAACACTGGGCCTGGACCCCGCGCTTCAGCGCGCCATCCAGGACCTTGGCTGGACCCAGCCCACACCGATCCAGAAGGACGCCATCCCGCACGCTCTCGCCGGCAAGGACCTCCTTGCGTGCGCGATGACGGGCAGCGGCAAGACCGCCGGCTTCCTCCTGCCGATCCTCAACCGCTTCATCGCGAACCCCAAGCGGGCCACGCGGGCACTGGTGCTCGCGCCCACGCGCGAACTCGCCGCCCAGGTGCATGCCGACCTCGAGGCCATGGCGAAGCACAGCCGCATCACCGGCGCGTCCGTCTTCGGCGGCGTCGGCATGGGGCCGCAGGTGGCCGCCTTCCGCAAGCAGGTGGACATCATCATCGCCACGCCGGGGCGCCTGCTCGACCACCTCAGCCAGCCGGAGAAGTACGTCGACTTCAGCAAGCTCGAGGTGCTGGTGCTCGACGAGGCCGACCGCATGCTCGACATGGGCTTCCTGCCGGCCATCCGGAAGGTGCTGCAGCACGTGCCGAAGCAGCGCCAGACGCTCTTCTTCAGCGCGACCATGCCGCCGCCGATCGTCGAGCTCTCGCGCTCGATGCTGGTGGACCCGGTGCGCATCAACACCGAGCGCGTGTCGAAGCCGGCCACGAAGATCGTGCAGGCCGTGTTCCCGGTGGACGGCTCGCTCAAGGCCGACCTGTTCATCGCGTTGCTCAGGTCCGACACCATCGGCAACGTGATCTGCTTCACGCGCACGAAGCACCGCGCCAACCGGCTCGCCGACGTGCTCACGCGCGCCGGCATCCCGAACGCGAAGATCCACGGCAACCGCAGCCAGAACCAGCGCACCGAGGCCCTCGCCGACTTCAAGAACGGCAAGGTGCGCGTGCTGGTGGCCACGGACATCGTCGCCCGCGGCATCGACGTCGAGGCGCTCGAGCATGTCGTCAACTTCGACGTGCCGCACGTGGCGGAGGACTACATCCACCGCGTGGGCCGCACGGCGCGCGCCGACGCCGAGGGTGAGGCGTTCACGTTCGTCGCGCCGGACGAGGAAGCGGACCTGCGCGCGATCGAGAAGTCGATCGGCCACAAGCTGACCCGTCGCACGGTCGAGGGTTTCGACTATCACAAGCGTTCGGCGGAGAAGCTGGAGATCCCGCTGGCCGAGCGCATTGCGGCGATCCGGGCGAAGAAGGCCGAGGACCGCGCGCGGGCGAAGGCGAAGCTCGAGCGGCGCGAGCAGCACGTGCGCGGGACGGGCGGCAGCGGCGCTGGTGCTTCCGGCCGCGGTGGCAGCGGCGGCGGTGCTTCCGGCCGCAGCGGCAACGGCGCTGGTACGGGCAACGGCAACGGCTCCGGCAGCACGCGCGGTGCCGGGCGCGGGGCACCGTCGGGCGGCACGCGACACGGCGGCCGCTGACCTTAGGATGTCGAGAGCGGGCCGCCGGCGATCCATCGCCGGCGGCCCGCTTCACGTTCAGGCACCCCGCACTTTGCTAACGAAGCCGGAGGTCGATGCGTCTATCTCAGCGCGCCGGCAACCGCCGGCGGCGACAGTCAACATTCGGAGGCAGTATGCAGGTCATTCGTTTCGTGTGTGCGGCAGCGCTGGTGCTGGTGGCGTCGACGGCTGCGGCGCAGGGCGGCCAGGGTCAGGGGATGAGCCAGGAGCAGCGTCAGGCCAGGCAGAACGAGATGCTGTTCAAGGGAATCACGCTGTCGCCGGCGCAGAAGGTCAAGATCGACTCGATCCAGGCGGCCGCCCGCACCGAGAACATGGCGATGATGCAGCAGGGCGGCATGCAGGACTCCACGACGCGCGCGAAGATGATGGACGCCCGCCGGAAGACCAACGCCGACATCCGCGCGGTGCTGACGGCGGACCAGCAGACGACGTTCGACAAGAACCTCGCCGAGATGCCGGCGCCGGGCGCTGGCCGCCGTCCGCCCAACTCGTCCAGCCGCTGACGACGAGCGACCCGCGAACAGGACTCAGTCGGAAGGTCGCGGGTCAGTCCGGAGGATCGCATACTCCTCCAGGTCGCGAGGGACGCCGGCGCGGAAGACAGCCCCGCGCCGGCGTCCCTCGTGCGTCATGCCCGCCTTGAGCATCACGCGCCCCGAGGCGGGGTTCTCGATGAAGTGGTGGGCGTCAACGCGATGCAACTGCAGTTCGTCGAACGCGAAGGCGATCGCGCCGCGGAGAGCCTCCGTCGCGTACCCTCGCCCCCACTCGCTGCGCGCAATCCAGTAGCCAAGCTCGCCGCGATGGTGCGCCGGGATGAGCCGCAGCGAGAGCGCGCCGATCACCACATCGTCCGGCCGCCGGGTGACGGCCCAGGTGATGCTCTTGCCCGCGGCCCATGAGGCAGCGTGGCCTTCGATCCACGGCAGCGCCGCGCCCGCGGGATACGGAAACGGGATGGTAAGGGTGCCGGCGGCGATCGCGTCATCGTTGATGATCGCTTCCACCCGCGCCGCATCGTCTGGAATGAAGGCGCGCAGCACGAGCCGCCGGGTGGTCACTGGCGGGATCGGAGGTGGCGCAGAAGCCGGCGGACGCTCGTCCATGAGGCATCCTCGCCAACACGCTCGCGCACGGCAAGCCCGCGCCGCAGATTGCACGCATGAGCCTCCCGATCGATGTCCTTGCCATCGCCGCCCACCGAGACGACGTCGAATTGACCTGCGGAGGCGCGCTCGTGAAGCACGCGCGGCTGGGCCATCGCACCGGCATCATCGACCTCACGCAGGGCGAGATGGGCACGCGCGGGTCGGCCGAGATCCGGGCCAGCGAAGCATCCGCGGCCGCCGAGGTGCTGGGCGCGTCCATGCGAGTCAACCTCGGGTTGCCGGACGCCGGCATCGAGAACACGCCGGAGACGCGCCGCCTGCTCGCGCTGCGGATCCGCGAGCACAAGCCGCGCGTGGTGATCGCGCCCGCGCCCAAGGGTCGGCACCCCGACCACCGCGTCGCCAGCCAGTTGATCCGCGATGCCTGCTTCCTCGCGGGGCTAACCAAGCTCGATACCGACTCGCCGCCGCACCGCCCGTTCAAGGTCCTCCACGCGGTCGCGTACCGAGAGGATCACGAGAAGCCCACCTTCGTGATGGACATCTCGGACGAGTTCGAGACGAAGCTCGCGGCCATCAAGTGCTATGGCTCGCAGTTCGACGGCGCGACGTGGGCGGGCGAGGTCCAGCCCAATGGCGAGCCGCTGTATGACATCGTGCGGCACCAGGCGGCGCATTACGGCACGCTGATCCGCTGCCGGTACGGCGAACCCTTCCTCACCTTCGAGACGATGCGCGCGGACGACCTTCTCGCGCTCGAGGTATCGACCTTTTGAGCACTGACACGCGCGAAGTCTCCTACCCGACCTACCTGCGGCTCGACGAGTTGCTCTCGCTGCAGGTGCCGCGCAGCGAGCCTGAGCATCCGGACGAGCTGCTGTTCATCGTCGTGCACCAGTCCAGCGAGCTCTGGTTCAAGGTGCTGCTGCATGAGCTGGACTCGCTGATCGAGCGGCTGGGCGAGGGCGACGCGCAGGGCGCGCTCTCGACGATGAAGCGGGTTAACGGGCTGGTGGGGATCGTCTCGCAGCAACTCTCGGCCCTGGACACGCTCCCGCCACAACGCTTCGCGCAGTTCCGCGGATACCTGGGCTCATCGAGCGGCTCGCAGAGCGCGCAGTACCGCGCGGTCGAGGCGACGAGCGGCCTGCGCGACCCGCACTTCATGGCGACGCTGCGCGAGCACGGCCCGCTGCCCGCCGCCGTCGAACGCGCCGTCTCCCGGCCGACGCTGCAGGAACTCTTCCTCGGGCTTCTCGCGAAGCACGACGTGTCGGTGGTGGACATCTACACCGACCCGCGCCACGGCCTGCTGCTCATGCTGGCCGAATCGCTGATCGAGTACGAGCAAGGCTTCGCGCGCTGGCGCTTCCTGCACGTGCAGCTCGTGGAGCGCATCATCGGGCCGGACACGGGCGGCACGGGAGGCACGCTGGGCGCGCGGTACCTGGCCAAGGGCGTGAATCAGCGCTTCTTCCCCGAGCTCTGGGCGGTGCGGTCGAAGCTCTACGGGCGCGCGTGATCGACATCTCCATCCCGTTCGACCACGGCACACCGGAGTGGCCGGGCGACACGCCGTTCACCTGCGGCTGGTCGTGGTCGCTCGCCGATGGCGCAAGCGTCAACGTCTCGAAGTGGACCCTCAGCCCGCACGTGGGCACGCACGCGGACGCGCCGCTGCACGTGTCCGCCGCGGGAGAGGGCGCTGACCGGCTGCCGATCGAGCCGTTCCTCGGCGAGGCGCTGGTGGTGGACCTGTCGCATGTGCGTGGCGCGATCACGCTCGAGGATCTCCGCCACGCGGGCTATGGGGTGGAGACGACGCGACTGCTCGTGCACACCGGGCGCACCGTGGCGCATGGGGAGTTCCCGCCGTCATGGCCCGCGCTCGATCCACAGGCGGCCCGGACCATCGCCCGAGCGGGGCTCAGGCTGTTCGGCGTCGATTGCCCGAGCGTCGACGACCGCGAGAGCAAGGCGCTCGAGGTGCATCATGCGCTGTTCGACGGTGGCGCGCACGTGCTCGAGAACCTCGACCTGCGCGGCATCACTCCGGGCCGCTGGGAACTCGTGGCGCTGCCGCTCAAGGTCGGCGCGCTGGACGCGGCGCCGGTGCGGGCGTTCCTACGGCCGCGCGGATGAGCGTCGGTCAGACCCGCTGCAAGATGGCGATCAGCGCGAGCATCAAGGTGGACCAGGCGACGAACATCCAGCGGTAGAGCCGGCCGACCCCTTTCTGGATGCGTGCCTCGAGGCGCGACTCGAGCGACTGCAACTGCGCATCCATGCGAGTTTCGAGCGCCTGAATCCGGACTTCGAGAGCTGTCATGCGGTCTTCGAGCGCCGCCATGTGCTCGTTCAGGCGCTCTTCGAGCGCCGCCATGCGCTCGTTCAGGCGCTCTTCGAGCGCCGCCATGCGCTCGTTCAGGCGCTCTTCGAGCGCCGCCATGCGCTCACTCATGCGGACCTCGAGTTGCGCCATCCGCTCGAGCAGCCGGCTCTCGACGCGCGCCATGCGCTCGATCATCCGCGTCTCCGACTGCGCCAGGCGCTGGGCGAACGTCGCATCCGCC
>Ga0247822_10002304_pt1 | contig 12123 bp, 8 predicted proteins | sample 13C_Cellulose_Da_FD_192423 | JGI IMG/M metagenome (GOLD analysis project Ga0247822, IMG submission 192423) | Soil microbial communities from agricultural site in Penn Yan, New York, United States - 13C_Cellulose_Day30 | ecosystem: Environmental > Terrestrial > Soil > Agricultural land | place...
GACACCGGCTGTCCCCCGCTTGTCGGTCGGCCCCTCGTGGCCCGTCCGAAGCGTTCTACACTGACGACCGGGGGATACCTGGCCCCCCGCACCGACAGCCGGTCCGGGATGGCCGGCACCACGTACCCGTCGGCGACCAGCAGGAAGAACCGCACCTGCCAGGCGATCGCCGGCGGGCAGTCCACGATCACGTCGTCGTAGTGCCGCTTCAGCCACCGGTCGAACCCGTCGCGCCGCTTCTCCCGCTGGAACTCGAACGCCACCCGGGCGGTTCGAGCGTCCCGGTTCACGGTCGGTCGGAAGCACGTCCAGAAGTCCTCCAGCCGCAGCGACCCGGGTTCGACGCGGCCATGCTTCGGAATGAGGCCATGCACCCCTCGTCGGGCGTGGTATGATCGGCCGCCGGTGAAACGCCCTTCCCTCGTAACCGGGATCATCCCATGCGGACCTTCGCGCTACCCCTCGCCGTACTCGCAGCGGCACTCACCGCCGGCCCATCTACCGGCCAGGAAAAGAAGGCCCCCGCCCCGAAGAAGGCCCCACCGAAGGAAGCCCCGGTCGTGCCGCCCCGTCAGGGCAAGACCGAGACGGTCAAGCTCTTCGACGGCAAGACGCTCGACGGCTGGGAGGGCTACACGGACCTGTGGTCGGTCAAGAACGGGGTGATCGTCGCCCGCAACGACAAGCCGCTGAAGTTCAGCACGTACCTCCTCACCAAGGGGAAGTACACCGACTTCCGGCTCACGTTCGCGGCCAAACTGGTCGAGTCGGAGATGCACTCGGGCGTCTGCTTCTGGGGGGTCGTCAAGCCGGACGTGAGCAAGGATCCGGAGGCCGAGCGGACGAAGTACACCTACGCCGGGCACCTGGTCATGTTCCCGTCCGGGTGGGGGATGTACGACCTGTTCGGCCGCAACGGGTTGCCGGTCAGCGGGGCACCGGCGAAGAAGGTGGGCAAGCAGCACGACTGGAACGACATCGAGATCCTGGCCCAGGGCAACCGCGTCCGGGTGGCGGTGAACGGCGCCGCGGTCGTGGACTGGCGCGACCCCGAGCCGGAGCGGATCAAGGCCGGGCCGATCGGGCTGCAACTGCACTCGAACAAGGTGCCGCAGGAGGTCCACTTCAAGGGGCTGGCGCTGGAGACCTTCCCCGGGGAAGACAAGCTGCTCACCGTGAAGTGACCGACACCACGGACGAGACAGGGGGGCCGCCATGACGGGTTCGCTCGCCGGTAGGACACTCGCCCTCGCCGTCTCGGCCGGGGTACTCGCGGCCGTCCCGGGCCGCGCCGAAGACGGCCCGCGGCCCGCCCCGACCGGGCCGGCGGTGGTCGAGCACGTGAAGGTCTACGCCGTTCCGGGGCGGTTCGGCGGGTGGCCGGCCAACCACGGGCTGTGGGCCTGGGGGGACGAGATCCTGGTCGGGTTCAGCGCCGGGTACTTCAAGGACTACGGCCCGGCCCGCCACGCCATCGACCGCGAGCGGCCGGAGGAGCACCTGCTCGCCCGCAGCAAGGACGGCGGCCAGACGTGGGCCATCGAGAACCCGGCCGCCAAGGGGGCGCTCATCCCGGTCGGCAAGGCGCTGCACGGCGTCACCCCGCCGGGGCTGAAGGAGAAGCCGTGGCGCGAGTGCCCTGGCGGCATTGACTTCACCCACCCCGACTTCGCCCTGACCGTTCGGATGACCGACGCCAACGCCGGGCCGGCCCGGTTCTACCACTCGACCGACCGCGGCGAGACCTGGGACGGCCCGTTCCGACTGCCGCTCTTCGGCCAGAAGGGGATCGCCGCCCGGACCGACTACCTGGTGACCGGAAAGCACGACTGCCTGCTGTTCCTGACCGCGCCCAAGGCGAACGGGCGTGAGGGCCGGCCGTTCTGTGCCCGGACGGCCGACGGCGGCAAGACCTGGGACTTCGTCGGGTGGATCGGGGACGAGTCGCCGGGGTACGCCATCATGCCGTCCACGGTGCGACTCGGCGGGGACCGGTTGCTCACCGCTGTCCGGTGCCGGGAGGGGGACAAGAGCTGGATCGACACCTACCGGTCGGCCGACGGCGGCAAGACGTGGGCAGTGGACCGCCCGGCGGCGGTCCCGGACACCGGGGAGGGGAACCCGGCCAGCATGATCCGGCTGCGGGACGGGCGGGTGTGCCTGACCTACGGCTACCGGGCCAGGCCGTTCGGGGTCCGCGCCCGGCTGAGCCGGGACGACGGCCGGACGTTGGGGCCGGAAGTGGTCCTGCGGGCGGACGGCGGGGGCCGGGACGTCGGCTACCCGCGCAGCACCCAGCGGGCGGACGGGAAGGTGGTCACGGTGTACTACTTCCACGACACGCTGGCCGGCGACCGGTACGTCGCCGCCACCGTCTGGGATCCGGGTCCGCCCGCGCCGTGACCCGGCGGGCAGCGAATGACCGTGCGCGCAGAAGACTGTCTCGCGTCGGGTCGGGCGGAGGTCGTCACGGCTCGAACGCCCCTGGCGGACGGGTGCTGATTCGGTTAGCGTTGAAGACCTCCCGTTGGGGGATCGTGTCATGCTCAGGGTGGTCGGCGGGTACGGGTCGGACTGCTCGGGCGTCACCCGGCGGAACTTCGTGCAGGCCGGGCTGCTCGGCGTGGGCGGGTTCGCCCTGGGCGACCTGTTCCGCCTCCGGGCGGCGCAGGCGGCCCGACCCCGCGCGGAAACGGCCGTCATCCTGTTCTGGATGAGCGGCGGACCCGGGCACATGGAGACCTGGGATCCCAAGCCGGACGCGGTGGACCAGTTCCGCGGCCCGTTCGGGGCGATCCCCACCAGCCTGCCCGGGGTCCACTTCGGCGAGCTGCTGCCGGAGTCGGCGAAGCTCGTGGACCGGCTCGCCGTCCTCCGGTCGGTCAGTCACGGGACCGGGGACCACACCAAGGGCAACCACTGGATGCTCACCGGGTTCGAGGGGCCGGACTTCAACGCCGCCGACAACCAGGTCCAAAGACGGCCGGCGATGGGATCGGCGGTCGCCCGACTCCGCGGCCCGAACCACCCCGGCATGCCGGCGTACGCCGCCGTCCCGCACCTGCGGGGCGGGACCGACAACCTCTTCCACTACGCCGCCTACCTGGGCCGCGGGTCCAACCCGTTCGTCACCGACTCGGACCCGAACGCGAAGGACTTCCGGGTGCGGAACCTGGCCCTGCCGGCGGACGTTCCGATGGGCCGGCTGGAGGACCGGCGGTCCCTGCTCGACGCCCTCGATACCCAAAGGCGTCGGGCGGAGGGGGTGGCCGCCGACCTGGACCCGCACCAGCAGAAGGCGTTCTCCCTGCTCACCGGCCCGCGGGCGGCGGCGGCCTTCGACCTCACCGCCGAGCCGGCGAAGGTGCGGGACCGGTACGGCCGGCACACCTACGGCCAGAGCGCCCTCCTGGCCCGCCGGCTGGTGGAGGCCGGCTGCACGTTCGTGACGGTCAACTGCGTGCCGTGGGACCACCACGGGACGGCCGGCCGGCACAAGACGGCGGAGGGGGCGAAGCTGTTCATCCCGCCGTTCGACCGGGCGTTCGCGGCCCTCGTCGAGGACCTGGCCGACCGAGGGCTGTACGACCGGACGCTGGTGGTGGCGATGGGTGAGTTCGGCCGGACGCCGCGGATGAACTCGGCGGGCGGTCGGGACCACTGGGGCCACGTGTTCAGCGTGCTGATGGGGTGCGGGTCGATGCGGATGGGCCAAACGGTCGGGCGGAGTACCCCGAAGGGGGAGCGGGTGGCGGACCGGCCGATCTCGCCGCAAGACGTGACCGCGACGGTGTTCCACCACCTGGGTATCGACGCCCGGTCGGTCGCCTTCCCGGACGCCCAGGGCCGGCCGATCTACCTGGTCGAGAACGGCGAGCCGATCCGGGAGTTGGTCGGGTGACACGCGACGCCTGACTACCACGAAACCTCTACTCCGGTCCGACGATCCGGTAAGGTCCGAAGCTGGCATCCGGCAGGGTGTGCGCCTTGATCCCGGCGCGCTTCGGGTCCACCTTCAGGAGCGGCACACCCGAGCGCAGCTACGCGGTCGGGGTGCAAGAGCACCATCCCCCTGGCCCAGTGGCCGCCGCCGCTGTGCCCCCAAAGGGCCAACGGCGCCTTCGCCAGTTCGGGTGCCCCGACTTCGAGCCGAGGTCGGCGCGACGGTCGTGGGCCGTTCTTACAACACTTCGGTTCGGGTGGTGACGTCGGCCGGGAACGTCGTCACTTCGACTGGCCCGCGGCGCTGAGCAGGATCTTGCCGAACTCCCTGGTGCTCCAGAGCGACCGGCCTACGCCCCAGGCCTTGTCGGTCACCGCTGGGGCAACGTCGGCGAAGATGAAGTCCTCCCGGTGCCGGCGGCTCCGCACCACCATCTCTCCGGACGGGTCGATGACGTAGCTATCCCCGTACCCGACCCCGTCGAAGCTCAGCCCCGGGTCCCGGTCGAGTACCACGTTGTTCCCGCGGACGAACCACACGTCGTTCTCGACCGCCCGCGCCACGTGGTCGGCCCGGACCTTCTGGAAGTGGCCGATCAGCCCCTTCGCACCGATGTAGTTGAAGTGCGGGGCGAAGACGATCCGCGCCCCCTTCAGGGCCAGGATCCGGGCCGGCTCGATGTACCCGCCGTCCGAGCAGATGACCACCCCGAACTTCACCCCGCCCCGCTCGAACACCGGGAACTCTCGCCCCTGCTTGTGGAACTTCATGTACGCCGAGCACTTGCTGTACGTCCCGAGGATGTGGCCCTTCTGCACGACGGCCGCGGTGTTGTACAGGTCGCTCCCCCGGAGTTCATTGAACCCCACGATGTACGTCGCCTCGAACCGGCTCGTCCGGTCGAGCAGCCGCATCATCTGCGGGGAGTCGATCGCGAACGCCGACTCCCGGGCCACCTCCTCCCGGTCCGGGTAGCCGGTCAGGAAGCACTCGGGGAAGCAGACGATCTCAACCCGGTCACGGTCCATCCTCTCCAACCCGTTGACGACTTTGGCCAGGTTCGCCTCGAAGTCGCCGGTCTTTGATTCGATCTGACAGTGTCCGATTCGCATGGTGGGTTCCTCTACTTCTCGCCCTTCATCCGGGCGCGGATGAACGATAGTGCCCTGGCGTGGGCGTCGGCTGGGTCTGTTTCGGCAGGGGCGGCTCCGCCGCCCGCACGGGGTTCACCAGCAGCAGCGCGGCACCGACGACGCACAGGCGGACCACGGGAGCGGCTGTCGCGGTCATCAGTGTTCTCCGGGGGTCGCCGGAATCTGTTGTGTCACGCGCGGCCGTGTTATCCTCATCCCCGCCCGGGGTCGGGTCAACGACTTTCGTCACCCCGTCGGAGGCGAGCCATGAGGCGTGTCATCGCGGCGCTCGGAACGGGTGTGATCCTGGCCATCGTACTCGCCGCCGGCACCGCCGTTCCGGCACAGGGACAAGGGAAGCCGGGCCGCGTCGAGATCACCGTCCTTGACAAGGCGATCGGCAAGCCGGTCCCCTGCCGCGTCCACCTGAAGGATGCCGCCGGCAAGCCGCAGCGGCCCGCCGGCCTGCCCTTCTGGAACGACCACTTCGTCTGCCCCGGCACGGTCGGACTCGACCTGCCACCGGGCAAATACACGATCGAGGTCGAACGCGGCCCGGAGTACGAGCCGCACGCCGACTCATTTACCCTGACCGACGCCGGGACGAAACTCGCCGTCGAGCTGAATCGGCACGCTGACCTACCGGCCGAGGGGTGGTGGCCCGGCGACCTGCACGTCCACCGCCCGGTCGGGGACATCGAGCTGCTTATGCGGGCCGAGGACCTGCACGTCGCCCCGGTCATCACCTGGTGGAACGACCGGAACGAGTGGGCGAAGAAGGAGCCGCCGGCCGACCCGCTCGTTCGGTTCGACCGCGACCGGCTTTACCACGTCATGGCCGGCGAGGACGAGCGGGAGGGCGGGGCGCTCTTGTACTTCCACCTGAGGCGGCCGATGGCGATCGCCGGTGCCGCCCGCGAGTACCCACCGCCGCTGCGGTTCGTCGAGGAGGCCCGCAAGCACAAGGGCGTCTGGGTGGACGCCGAGAAGCCGTTCTGGTGGGACTTCCCGACCTGGGTGGCGAGCGGGCAGATTGACTCGGTCGGGCTGGCGAACAACCACATGTGCCGCGACCGGATGTACGAGTCCGAGGCGTGGGGCAAGCCGCGGGTGGTCGAGCGGCTACCGGCCCCGCTGGGCAACGGATACTGGACGCAGGAGATCTACTACCACCTACTCAACTGTGGGCTGCGCGTCCCGCCGTCGGCCGGCAGCGCGTCGGGCGTGCTGCCCAACCCGGTCGGGTACGACCGGGTGTACGTCCACGTCGGCAAAGAGTTGACGTGGGAGAAGTGGTGGGAGGGCTTGCGGGCGGGGCGGTCGTTCGTCACCAACGGCCCCCTGTTACGGGTTCGGGCGGGCGGCGAGCTGCCGGGCCACGTGTTCACCGCCGCCGCGGAGAGCGTGCTGAACGTCGAGGTGAAGGCGGCCCTGACCACCCGGGACAAGATTCGCTTCCTGGAGGTCGTCCGCGACGGGGAGGTGGAGCGTCGCGTGGGCCTCGAGGAGTTCACGAGGACCGGCACGCTGGGCACCCTCCGGTTCCGCTCGAGCGGGTGGTTCCTGGTCCGGGCGATCACGGACAACCCGAAGACGTTCCGGTTCGCTTCGACCGCACCGTACTACGTCGAGGTCGGTCCCGCCCCGCTGCGGGTCAGCCGGGCGTCGGCCCGGTTCTTCCTGGAGTGGGTCCGGGAGCGGAGGCGGCGGGTGAAGGTGGACGACCCCGCGAAGCGGGACGAAGTCCTCAAGCACCACGCGGCGGCCGAGAAGTTCTGGCTGGACGTGGTGGCGCGTGCGAACGCCGACTAATGCAAGAACAAGGCTCATACCTGGCGACCGGCCGGTGCAGTGGCGGCGAACGCCCGGAACAGGAGCAGGTCGTAGGCGATCTTGATCCCGACCGCCAGGAGGATACGGTGCGCCCCTCAGCGCCGGAACACCCATCAATGCAGCCGAGAGCACTCACCGTCCGGGAGTTGGCCGTATGGCCACCGGCTCGCGACGAGAGTTCCTGCCGCGGCACCGTCGCTCGCGGGAGCGTCTGTACCGGGTTCGGGAAGGTGTTAGGATAAGTTGCTCCCACCCCGCCGCCGTCGCACGGGCCTCCCCGAATGCCCCGCGTGGTCCTTCCTGCCCTGATGACCGCCCTTCTCCTGGTGCCGCACGGGCCGGGGGCAGAGCCGGCCCCGCCGCCGCGCCCGGTCAGCCGGATCGACTTCGACCGCGACGTGCGGCCGATCTTCGCGGCTCACTGCGTGTCGTGCCACGGGTCAGAGAAGCAGCGGGGCGGACTGCGGATCGACCGCAAGGCCGACGCCCTGGCCGGCGGCGACAGCGGGGCCGCGATCAACCCGGGGAAGCCGACCGCCAGCCCCCTCCTGGACCGCGTCGCCAGCCGCGACCCGGCGGAGCGGATGCCTCCGAGGGGGGACCTGCTCACCGCGGCGGAGGTCGCAACGCTCCACGCCTGGGTGAAGCAGGGCGCCCAGTGGCCCGGCGAGGCGGCCGGTGCCGCCGCGGACCACTGGTCCTTCAAGCCGGTCGTGCGGCCGCCGGTCCCGGATGGCCACGGCCGGCGGGCAGGCACCGGAAACCCGATCGACGCCTTCGTCCGGGCGCGGCTCGCCGCCGCGGAGCTGAAGCCTGCGCCCGAGGCCGACCGCCGCACGCTCATCCGCCGGCTCAAGTTCGACCTGCATGGGCTGCCGCCGACGCCCGAGGAAGTCGCGGCATTCCAGACGGACCCCGCGCCCGATGCCTACGAGCGGCTGGTCGAAACCTACCTCGCGTCCCCGCACTACGGGGAGCGGTGGGCGCGGCACTGGCTCGACGTGGTGCGGTTCGCCGAGAGCGACGGGTTCGAGATGAACTGGGAGCGGCCGGCCGCCTGGCCGTACCGCGACTACGTCATCCGGTCGTTCAACGAGGATAAATCGTTCGACCGGTTCGTGCTCGAACAACTCGCGGGCGACGCCGTCGTGGCCGACGAGGCGACCGGGTTCCTCGTGGGCGGGCCGTGGGACCGGGTCAAGAGCCCCGACCCGGCGCTGACCGCTCAGCAACGCGCCGATGAACTGCACGACATGGTCGGCACCACCGCGTCGGCGTTCCTCGGGCTGACGGTCGGCTGCGCCCGCTGCCACAACCACAAGTTCGACCCGGTGTCGCAGGCCGACTACTACCGACTCCAGGCGGTGTTCGCCGGGGTGCGGCACAGCGAGCGGCCGTGGCGGGTCGAGGAGACGGCGAAGGCGACAGCCGCGGTGCGGGCCGATCTGACGAAGGCCGACGCCGCACTCGCCGGGTTGGAGCCGTTGGCCGACCCGACGGCGAAGGCGCCGCGGCGCATGCCGGTCAGCCCGCGGGCAAACGTCGAGCGGTTCGCCCCGGTGACGGCCGCGGCCGTGCGGCTCGTGGTGCTGGCCACGAACAAGTACGAGCCGTGTCTTGACGAGCTGGAGGTGTTTGCACCGGGCGGACGGAAGATCGACCCGGCCGGCGCGGCGCTCCGCTCCTCCGGCGACTACCCGCACTCCCCGAACATCCACCGGCTGAGCCACCTGACCGACGGCAAGTACGGCAACGGCCGGAGCTGGATCTCGAATCAGGTCGGCCGCGGCTGGATCGAGATCGAATTCAATCGGCCCGTCGAGATCGACCGCGTCGTCTGGGGCCGCGACCGCGAGGGGAAGTTCCTCGACCGGGTGCCGACCCGCTACCGGATCGACGTGTGGACGCCGGACTACGAGTGGGTGACGGTGGCGTCATCGGCCGACCGGCTGCCGTTCGGCACGCCCGAGCCGCCGGCCCCTCCGGGTCTGGGCTCGGCCGATCGCGAGGCGTGGGCCGGCCTGACGAAGAAGCGGGACGACCTTCGCCGCAAGCTCGCCGAACTGGAGCGGGCCGGAATGGTCTACGCCGGGAAGATGACCGCCCCCGATCCGACGTTCCGGCTACTTCGCGGCGACCCGATGCAGCCCCGCGAGCCGGTCGGCCCCGGTGTACTCGCTGGGTTCGGGTCGAAGACCGACATCCCCGCCGACGCGACCGGGCCGCAACGGCGGCTGGCGCTGGCGCAGTGGGTCGCCGACCCGGCGAACCCGCTCACCGCCCGAGTGATCGTCAACCGACTCTGGCAGTACCACTTCGGCACCGGGATCGTGGACACCCCGAGCGACCTCGGCCGCAACGGCGGCAAGCCGACGCACCCGGAGCTACTCGACTGGCTCGCCGCGGAACTCGTCCGCCCGACCCAGCCGGCGACCAGGCCCTGGTCCCTCAAACACCTGCACCGGCTGATCGTGACCAGCGCGACTTACCGCCAGTCCTCGACCGCGAACCCGGCGGGGCTAGCGGCCGACGCACAGGCGCGGCTGCTGTGGCGCTACCCGCCGCGGCGGCTGGAAGCCGAGGCGATCCGCGACTCGGTGCTGTTCGTCAGCGGCAAGCTCGACCTGACGCCAGGCGGGCCGGGGTTCAGCCCGTTCGAGTCGAACACGAACTACGTGCGGGTGTACACACCAAAGAAGGAGTTCGGCCCGGCCGAGTTCCGGCGGATGGTGTACATGCACCGGACCCGGATGCAGGCCGACGACACGTTCGGGGCGTTCGACTGCCCGGACGGCGGCCAGGTCGCCCCGCGACGGAACAGCTCGACCACCCCGCTCCAGGCGCTCAACCTGCTCAACAGCCCGTTCATGCTCCGGCAGGCCGGCGACTTCGCCGACCGGGTGCGGCGCGAGGCCGGCCCCGACCCGACGGCCCAGGTGAGGCGGGCCTTCCGGCTCGCGTTCCAGCGTGCCCCGAGTGCGAAGGAACTGGCCGCCGCGGTAGAGTTGGTGGACGCGCACGGCCTCGCGGCCCTCGGTCGAGCGCTGCTCAACGCGAACGAATTCCTGTACGTGGACTGACCGATGCTTCCTTCGCCCGCAAGCCGGCACCTGCTCGACCGCCGCTCGTTCCTCGCCGACGCCACGACCGGGCTGGGCGGGATCGCGCTGGCGTCGCTGCTGGCCGAGCGGGGTCTGCTCGCGGCCGACGCCGGGCCGGCCCGCCCCGCCGTCCGGCCCGAGGCGCCGCTCGCCCCGCGGCCGTCGCACTTCCCGGCCAAGGCCCGGCGGGTACTCGTGATCTTCTGTTCCGGGGCGGTTAGCCACCTGGACACTTTCGACTACAAGCCCGAGTTGGTGAAGCGGGACGGCCGGCCGATGCCGGGCGCGGGCCAACTCGTCACCTTCCAGGGGGAGAATGGGAACCTCGCTCGGCCACCGTGGAAGTTCCGACCGCGTGGGCAGTCCGGCAAGATGATGTCCGACCTGCTCCCAAATCTCGCAGAGCTGGCCGACGAGATGTGTTTCATCCACTCGATGACGGCCAAGAGCAACACGCACGGCCCGGCCGAGAACCAGATGAGCACCGGCTACACGCTCGACGGGTTCCCGAGCGCCGGGGCGTGGGTCAGCTACGCCCTCGGCAGCGAGAACCGCGACCTGCCGGCGTTCGTCGCCATCCCCGACCCGCGGGGCGTCCCGCAGGTCGGGCCGAACAACTGGGGCAGCGGGTTCCTGCCGGCCGTGTTCCAGGGCACCGCGTTCGCCGCGGACCGGCCGATCCCGCACCTGGCCCGCCCCACCGCGGTCCCGCCGGAGGCCGACGCCGACACCCGCGACTTCCTCCGCCTGCTCAACGACGAGCACCTGAAGGCCCGCCCCGGCGACACCGAACTGGCCGCCCGGATCGCCAGCCACGAACTTGCCGGGCGGATGCAGCTCCGGGCCACGGAGGTCGCCGACCTGAGCCGCGAACCGGCGAAGGTCCGCGCAGAATATGGGGCCGACGACCCGGACAAGGTGAAGGCCGGGTTCGCTCGGAATTGTCTGCTCGCCCGGCGGCTGCTGGAGCGGGACGTGCGGTTCGTGCAACTGTTCAACGGCGCCTACGCGATGGGCGAGGGTGTCGGCAACTGGGACGGGCACAAGGCTCTCAAGACGCAGTATGACGTCCACGGGCCGATCCTCGACCGCCCCTGCGCCGCGCTGCTCCGCGACCTGAAGCGGACCGGGCTACTCCAGGACACGCTGGTCATGTGGGTGACCGAGTTCGGGCGGATGCCGACGTTCCAGAAGGGGGCGAGCGGCCGGGACCACAACCCGGCCGGGTTCACAGTCTGGCTGGCTGGGGCCGGGGTGAAGGCCGCGTACAGCCACGGGGCGACCGACGAGTTCGGCCACAAGGCCGTCGAGAAGGTGGCGACCATCTACGACCTGCACGCGACGGTCCTGCACCTGCTCGGGCTCGACCACGAGCGACTGTCGTTCTACCACAACGGGATCGAGCGGCGGCTCACCGACGTTCACGGCCACGTCATCAAAGACATTCTCGCCTGACCCCCAGCCCTTGTTCGGCAGGCCGGGACTTCGCGGGCCCGTCCGCTCGCGCGGAGGAGGGACTCATGACCGGAATCATTGTGCTCTCGGCGGCGCTCGCCGCCCTGGGGTTCGGGAGCCGGGCCGCACCCGGGCACGACGCCCAGCCTGGGGAGAACAAGCGGCCCCGCGCCCGCGAGGCCGGCGTGGTCGTGGGCGTCCTCCCGCCGGGCCCCGGGAACGCCATCACGGACGTCGCCGGGGTCACGGTCGGACACACGACGCTCGCCCGCGGGGAGTCCGTCCGCACCGGGGTCACGGCCGTCCTCCCCCACGGCGGCAACCTGTTTCGCGAGAAGGTGCCCGGGGCCGTCTTCGTCGGCAACGGGTTCGGTAAGCTCATGGGCTCGACCCAGGTGCAGGAACTCGGCGAGATCGAGACCCCGATCCTGCTCACCTCCACCCTCAACGTCCCGAAGGTCGCGGACGCCCTCCTCGACTATGTGCTGGCCCTGCCGGGCAACGAGGACGTGCGGTCGGTCAACCCGCTGGTCGCCGAGACCAACGACGGGCTGCTCAACGACGGCCGGGGCCGGCACGTCAGCCGGGACGACGTACTCGCCGCAATCCGCGGGGCGAAGGCCGGGCCGGTCGAGGAGGGGGCGGTCGGGGCCGGGAC
>Ga0247822_10002306_pt1 | contig 12122 bp, 7 predicted proteins | sample 13C_Cellulose_Da_FD_192423 | JGI IMG/M metagenome (GOLD analysis project Ga0247822, IMG submission 192423) | Soil microbial communities from agricultural site in Penn Yan, New York, United States - 13C_Cellulose_Day30 | ecosystem: Environmental > Terrestrial > Soil > Agricultural land | place...
CTCCCTAACCGGGAACGAGCTGGCTTTTCACTAAACTAAAGCGCGCGGCAAAGCCCCGACACAGCCGCGCTTAACCCCGCCTCGAAAGCCGGGGTCATTTCTCGCACGGGAGCCGCATTATCCCGCCAAAGCCCGTGGTCCGCATCCGGCCCGTCGAACCAATACTCGCGAACAGATCTTCCGTTTTTCCGATAGGCTGCGACGAGCTTCTCACTCTGCTCGGGCGGGACTAACAGGTCATTGCGGCTATGAACGAGCCACAGCGGAGGACTAGCTTCCGTGACGAGAGAAAGAGGAGAGGCCGCTGCCATCTCCTCCTTCGTCACGGGCTGCGCATGCCCGAAAAACATCTCGTAAAATTCCGCGCTGAATAAAAATCGGTCGGACGTGGCCATATTGACTTCGAGAGACGCGGGCGGCGCGATGACCAAGCTCGCATCCACTTGTCCGGCCGGTTGCGAAAGCGCCGTCATGAGCGCAAGATGGCCGCCTGCGGATGCCCCGGCGATGACAAAGCGACTCGGCTCCACGCCATAGCCGTCGAGCAACTCTCCGGAGCGGAGCTTTTGAAAAGCAGTCTGACAGTCCTCCCGGCACGCCGGCCAGGGAGCCTCCGTCAGACGTCGATAGTTAATGGAAAAGACCGCGAATCCCGCGCGGGCCAGCACCTCACTCACCGGACTGAGGCTGGATTTATCAGAGTTTATCCACCCGCCACCATGGATCACCAGAGCGACCGGCATGCGACCACCCTCTTCCGGCAGGTAAAGATCACCGACCAGTCGAGGGTGCCGCTCGATCGCATATGGGATATCAGGGACGAGCATCAGGCCGTCGCAGCCATTAGGTCACCACACTATAGTCGATGTTGAGAATCTTGGCGATCTCTACGAGGTCTTCGGCATGATGACCCACTCCAAGGGCGAAGTGATGTGTCGGCCCCTCCGCCACCCACCGCTTGAGGAACGTGCGCACGTCGGGCTTGAAGACTCCGTGCGTATTAGTATTCCCGGTCGGTGGGATCGGGCGCTTGATGGACTCGCCTTCCGCGATGACAAACTTGAACTTCCCGTCCGCTTTCTGCCCGATGCTGAGCATCGTGATCGGGCCTTCCTTGATCTGGAATTCCACGCCCGCTCCGGAGCCGGGCTTGCCATGGTATTTCTTGAGGCTGCGGATCACCGGCTTGTTGGCAGCGATGTTGATATGGTGTGGCCCATCATGACCGACCAGGACACTGTCCTGTTTGAAGTCCACGGGATGGAACTCCGCAAAGCTCCCCCCGATATCCAGCCGATCCATGATGAGCATGGCGATGCAGGTCTTCAGATCGAACTCCCCGCACATCGGAAAACCCGCCCCCGTGAGTAGCGAGTTACCCACGATGAGATTCGTCACCAGGGTGCGCAGTTCACTGCCCGGCTCTCCTTCGTAGTAGTAGGCGAGACCATCCAGCCGCTTGGCCGCGATGAGACCTTCCAAGGCGACCGCCGCTTTCGCCGCGACCTCGAGATCCTGCTCCGTGAGCTTTTGCGTGAGCGGATCCGACTTGGGATCCGGCGTGTCGAAAAACTCCAGGATGCGCGTCTTCCAGCTGTCCACCGCACTGGCATCCGGCGCTTGGAAATGTCTGAGCATGTCGCAGGGCTCGACTAATACGACGTGAGGGCCGAACGCCGCCGTGATGGCGGTGGGATCCGTGTGCATGTCGAGCATCGACTCCAGCACATGGCCCATGAGCCCGATGCGGGATGTCCGCAGACTGCGCAGGACCTTGGCGATCTGACACCACCGCTTCATCTCGCCGAGCGCGATCGGATCATTCTCCTCATGCCCGAGGATCACGGGCGGCGCCGCCTTACCGAAGCGAATGGCCACGCCGGTGAATTCCGGCACGGAGCAGAAGTCGTCATTTACCAACTGCATGAAGGTCGTGCCATTGGCGTAATCCATCGCAGCCGCCGGCTGGAGAGCGACTAGCACGATCGGGATGTTCAACTCCCGGCATAGAATACCAAAGGTGGACGACGTGCCATACGTCACCATATCCACGAAGAGGATGTCGATATCGGCCGCCTTGATCTTCGGCACCGCATCATAGGCAGCTTGCGCCGTATCGAGCATGCCGAAGGTGGATACTTCCACGCCATGGGATTCGATCAGGCCTTGGACGTGGTTGAGCTTGCGGTGCATCTCATCGAGCAGGCCATCGAATTGCGGCCAGTAAACGTGATGGCCGATTCCGAGCAGCCCAGCCCGGGCGTGCAGAGGTTTGATGCGTTCGATATGCGGAGGTGGCGCGACTAAGGGAGCGTGCATGACATTGAGGTCGGATGAAGGTTACCAGGAAATAATTAGGGTGCCCGTGATGTGGTGGGCCACCGTCCGATGGGGCGTGGAGGACTCTATGGGAAAGTCATTACCGATTCCCAGATAGGGAGGTTCCTCTTGAAAGCGGATGCGGGAGGTGAAGTCCGTATCGTGCAGGAATGTCACCGTCGCATCGACGAGCCCGGTGACCACGAGGCGGCGCGAGGTGTCCACCGCTCCTTGCAGCTTCTCGCGGCAGGAGACTTCGGACGTCGCAGACTGATTCACCAGGACCCGGCACTCTCGATGCCAGGCTCGGGAGAGATTCATCGTGCCCGTGCCATTTTCCAGGAACACATCGCAGCCGACGGGCACCGGCACGCCTTCGGGAAATTTCCATTGCATCTGAATGTTCGTGGAAGTCGTGAACCCGGAGAAGAACCACCCGTTGCGACTCCGCGCCGCGAGGATCAGCGGGTCCACGGAAGCTAGCGAGGGCTTGTGAAAGATAATTTCGCAGCCGAACTTTTGCAGGATCGCACGCATGAGTCGCTCGGCGGGGAACCACTGCTGCGGATCCTGGCGCTGCGGGAGGTGCACATGCTCATCATCGACGATACCTTCGCACAGCGTCCCTCTGACCCAGGCGAGCTGACCGCTAGAGTGGGATTGATAAACCGCCACCGCTCGACGCTGACCGCCTTGTTCTGCCCAGGCGACTTCGTGCCCCGGCTCCCCGGAGGTGATTTCTTCCAACCCTCCAGCCGAGAGGAGAGACTGGTGGTTCAGCTTGGTCGGATGTTGGCCTTGCCGCAAGTAATCCGCGATCAGGACAGTCCCCACCTGGAACTCTCCATCGAGAGGCTCGGCGATTGCCAGCCCGAGCATGGCGAGCACGCGAGGATCGGCATGGCGTAGCGGACCATAGAGCAGCACCCGTCCGCCTTTCTCGATATGCTCGATCAGAGCGTCCGCCATGGCTGATCCGGCCTCCGGCGCGACCGAGACCAGGATCGTGTCGGCGAAAGACTCCGGACGATATTGACGTGCGGAGAGAAAGTTCAAAGTCGAGACAGCCGTATTCAAAGGAAAGCCCTGATTCACCGCCGCACGCATGAACCAGTCACCAAAGAACACCTCGTCCACGCGCCCCTGATCCCCGAATGTCCACTCGTGGTATTCGTCGAAGGGATAGATCCACGTCACGAGACCTGGCGCATCTGGGAAATCGCGTAAAGCCTGCTGGATATGCGGTGTCACCTCGCTCGCCACTAGCGGAGGCATCTTTCCATAGGAGTCATCGATGGTCAGGAGAGACACCGACGTCGGCTTGGTCGTCGCTCCATGCGCGTCGATCCGACAGGTGGCCAGCGGCAGGTAGATGTCATGCGCTTCCCGACCATAACGATCGAGCCACGGGCTGTTCAGCCACCACGGATCATGGATGTAAAAGCGGAAGGGCACGCCGCTGCCCTCGGGCAGTTCCGCGATGTGAGACAGCCAGCCGATGAGCTCCAGTCCATAGTCGCCATTCAGCGCCGCCCAGGGAGAGTTCACCGGCGCGACCAGATTAAATCCACCACGATAGATCTCGCGCACAGGCGATGCGTGGGCGGACAAGTCCATTCCTGTCGAGAGGTTGCTGCCGCGCGTCTCGATCGGGATGTCCGGGCACTCCGCGCGAAAATCCTCCCAGAATTTCAGGATCGCCTCGCGCACTTTAGGAGCATTAGCCGTATCAAAAGCCGTCCCGTCGAACACCTCGCCGGTCACGCTCCAGGCCTCCAGGGCAAACCCAAATCCATTGGAGAGCCAGAGATAGTCAAAGCCGAGATCTGTTAGGAAATGCTGGCTCTGCCGTCCGAGAAAGACACCCAGTGTCGTGCCCTCGGGGATGCCCTGGGGAAATCCCGCATAGGCATGCGCATCCTCGTGCAGCACCGCCCCGCAGTTCACCCACTTCCCCTCGCCCATGGTCCGGCCTGCCGAGATCTCGCGATGTCGCTCGTACTTGAAGGAGGACTCGGCGAACTCTGGACCCGGATCGAACATCGTGCCGACCCGGACGCGCTTACCCGAGTAGCTGCTAGCCTCTTCCTTCAGGATGCGAACGACAGTCGCGAGACGTTCATAGGTCACGCGGGGCGGATTTTCACAGTAGGGCCAGCGCCACGTGTGCAGGATCTTAAAATCCTCCCTCCAGGGACCATTGGCGATACCGAGCCACCGCGCCCAGTCGATCTCGGCTTCGAGATCTCCGTTATAGTCCAGGATCTCGCTGCCATCGGCCGTCCACAGCAGGAACGCGATCTCCTCTTCGGCATCACAGATTAAGAGGTGCCACTGGCGCAGGATCTCCCGGCAGACGGATCGGATGCCAGCATCCGAGATGTCGCGGAACGGCTTCAGACTTACTTCAAGGATAAGACGTTTCATTAGGAATGATCAGGATCGATGTTCAGGTTCGGCGAGTCTCTTCAGACCCGTATTCAGCTTCAGCACATCAGCCAGGCGAGACTGACTCCACTGCTGCTCCACCGCCGATGCGGCATTCTGGAGTTCTCGCAGCGTTGTTTCAAATTGCTCGGACTTTTGCAAACGCACGGTGGGAGCGCTCGCTCCGATCCCGGCCACGATGGTTCCCCACGGGTCGCGCACCGCTACCGCGATCGCACTCAGTCCCTCGCAGAATTCGTCGCGGGTTTGGGCATACCCCCGCGCCAGCACGCCTTTGAGCTCTTCACTGAGCTTGGCCGGTTCGCAAATCGTCTTGGGGGTGAATCGCTGGAGCGGTGTGCTATGCAGATAGCTATCCAGTTCCGTGTCTGTCAGGGAGGCGAGCAGGATCTTGCCGACCGCCGTACAGTAGGAGTGATCACTCATGTCCTCCGCTTCGTGCACCCTCAGCGCCTGTCGGCTCGGCACATACTTGAGATTCAGGACATGGCCGTGATCGATCGCAGCGAAGAGCACGCTTTCATTAAGCTTTTCCGCCACGCCGTCGATGATCGCAGAAGCGGATAGCGACAGGGATCGCAGGAAGGAGGGATGCCGTCCGAGTAGCATGAGACGAATCCCCGGTGCGAAGCTCTTGGTCTCGGGATCCTGCCGCAGATAGCCCCGCTCGCAGAACGTCCGAGCGATATTGTGCACCGTCGCCACATTCAGGTCCAACCGATGCGCCAGGGAACGCGTACCCACGCCATTGCGACTGGACAACACAGCCTCCAGCACAGAGAGGCTTTTATCTAATGTAAGCACGCGAGGCATGGTGTGTTTGCTATAGTTAAACGTAAATTGCCGTTAGCGGGAGGCTTGGCCGGGGGGATTGCCATTGACATAGCACTTTCTTTCTAAGAGAAAAGCTTTTACCCCCCAAAAGCGCAATACTTTTGTTTATCATTAATAAACTCCTCCCCGACCCTCTTATGACTACCCCTACCTCCTCCCTGTGGCGATATGCAGTCGTAGCCGCAACCTGCCTCCCCCTCCTCATGACCGCTCAGGCTGATACCGAGATATCGGATCAGTTTGGCCTGAAAGACCGCGGAGCCGGCTTCCCTCTGAACCGGACCGCGACCGAGACCGGCGACACCCTGTGGGAAGCCAGCAAAACCGTTTTGCTCAATGGCGCCAAGGACGCGGGCTACATCGCGGTCGGCGAGCCCGCCCCCTTCTCCGCTCGCGTGCCCGTTCCAGGCGGAGCGAAAGTCATTACCGTGGAGGTGTCGCTGCATGTGGCTCCAGCTAGCCCGGACAAGCCCAACTGGCTGGCGATCGGCATTGGCAACCCACCATTGGGCAGCCCTCCCTGGGGCGGCGGAGTCTACCTGCGGGTCGATCCGTCAGGCCGGTTTGGCGTCGCCTACAGCGGAGATCCTAATGACTGGACCTCGACCAATGTCATCTCCTTGAAATCAGGCACTGTCCCCGAGTTTGACCCGGACGGCCTGACCAAGCTGAAACTGGAATATAATAGCGAAACCCAAACCATCAGCGGCTGGGCAAATGGCGAAAGCATCTTTCAGGACATTAGCGTTAAGGATCACCAGATCGATCCTGCCTTCGCAGGATTCTCCGGCTTTGGCCAGCAACCAAATATCAAGACCGCAGGCGCATTCCTGCTAACCGTCTCGCCATAGGCGGAGGATTTTACGATGACTATCAAACAAGCATTCTGCGCCATCTCCGCATACTGCCTCTTCCTCTCCGCCACGGACGCTCGGGCTCAGGAAACGGCTGGACAGGAGTTGGCCCTGGTCCCCGCCAAGATCGCCGCTTGGTGGTTCGAAGGAGACACCGTGAAGTACCGCCTGTCCTCCCGCCAACTGCCCGAGGGCACGAAAGCCGTACAGGGCACGATCACCGACGTCTCTGGAAATAACATCGCCACCATCGAGGTCAAAGCGGCTGATCTGGCCACTAAGGGATGGGAATGGCAGCCCACCGCTCCGGGATTCTACGAGGTGGAGTTCTCCTACAGCAAGGAGGGCGAATCCAAGAAGCTCCCGGTCGTCGTGCGTCGCGACATGAAGGCTCCCGGCAATATCGTGAAGACCTTCGAGCGTAAAAAACAGGGCTTCGCCGTGATGCCGAAGCGCCCCGTGCCGGAAACTCCGGTCGGGCAGTTTGGCTTTACCTATGGCGGCCACTCGGAGGAAATCGCTCTCGCCCGTATGATCGGCTTGGACCTCCTCCGCATTCACCTCTGGTGGGGACCGGAGTTCAGCCAGGTCAACGGCGGCATCGAAAAGGTCAAGGGTACTTACGAATGGGAACCTTACGACGCGCTCGTCGATCTCTTTGCTAATAATGGCTTCGTGGTTAATCTCCAGTTCATCTCGACCCCGCTGTGGGCCTCTCCGCACCCGGACAAGAAGGATGTGAAGATCTGCATGATCGAGGGAGCGACTTACGCGCCGACCGATATGGACGACTTCACCAGATTCGTCGAGACAGCCGTGGCTCGCTATAAGGATCGGGTAAGCCTTTGGGAAATTTGGAACGAACCCAGCGTCCCCGGCGGCAGCGTCTTCTGGGCCGACACGACGGAGAACTATGTGAAGCTCCTCATCGCAGGATCGAAGGCCGTGAAAAAGGTCCAACCCGAAGCCGAGGTCTGGATCGGCGGCATCGGCCCGCGCAGTCCCTACCATGCGTTTTATAACCGCGTGCTCAAACTCGGCGGCGCGCAGTACTTCGACGTCCTCTCGCTACACGGGGCGTGGAACACCCCGGCAGAGGTGTTCCGCAGCATCGAGGAAAGCCAGGGCATCCCGCCGAAGCCCGCCGTGATGGGCGAGTGGCACGCCATCCTTCAGGGCAACATGCAGACCCAGCCAATCATGGCCGAGCGCGCCCTCTCCTATCGTATGATCAAAGACCTGCTCTATCAGATCAAGCAGGGCGTCACGCGCACTATGCTGTTCGAGTTGGTGAACCTCACCGAGAAGGAGTCTCTCGACTACGCCCGCGAGCATAAAATGTTCACGCATAGCGCTGGCCTGTTCCGTCGCAAGCCTCAGTTGGAGCCCCGGCACGCCGCGATCGTCATGGCTAACTTCACCGGCATCACCGGCCGCAAGGCCACCTTCGGGCGTGAGTTCGACATGGGCGAGGATATCATATCTCTCGGCCTCGTGACAAACAACGGCCCGCTGATCGCCTTCTGGAGCGAAAGCGCCCCCATCGACGCAAAGACGCTGAAGCCATTCCTAACGAGCGGATCCTCTCTGCAAGACTGGGAGGGCAAGCCCGTTTCGCTCAAAGATACGGAGGAACTGGAAAAGGCCACGGTCTATTACCTGACCAAGCCAAACGAAGGCACTCTGGCCAAGGCAGACGCGGCGAATAAGCTAATATCGCCCCGCAACCAAACCCGCAAAGACGTCGCCTCGCTCAAGGGTTCCTTTGTGCCAGGCAAGCTGTTCGACCAGCCAAGCACCGTCGCCCAAGTCCCCGATCAAGCCTGGATCCAGGAAGGTTGGAAGCTCACGAAGCTCATAGAATCCGCCCAAAGCGACAACTTCAAGGTCAGAGCCGCCATCGGCGCTCACGAGGACGGCTTGGACATCGTCGCCGAAGTGACCGACCCGTCTCACGAGCAAAAGGAAAGCGGAAACTGGTGGCAGGCGGACAGTCTGCAAATCGCCGCGGACTGCGAAAACACGGGCGTCCCCGGTGGCAACACCGAAGTCATTGCCGCCCTCACCCAGCAAGGCCCCGTCCTCTGGAAGATCCTGGCCGCCAACCCACAGGGCGACATTCCGTCGAACTGGTCGGCCGGAGGAAACCTCGTGAAGTACGGCGAAAGTCACATCACCCGCGATGGCCAGATCACCCGGTATCAGGTTCGCATCCCCTGGTCCGAGCTTTATCCGCTGACCTACAGCCCGACAATGAAGCTGCGCCTCGCCCTCGCCGTGAATGACAACAACGGCACCGGTCGCGCCGCCCACCTCGACTGGGGAGCCGGCATTACCGGGGATAAGGATCCTTCGCTCTACGGTGAGCTCACACCAGTAAAGAAATAGGACCTCCCCATTAAGAAAGCCGGTGCCCGCACCTCCTGCGGCACCGGCTTTTTGCTGCCCGGAAAAGCCTCTACTCCCAGCCATCTCCAGACTTCAGACTTGAGTATCCCAAGCAAAAATGATGCCCATGATTACGAACTCAAGAGAACAAGAGAGTTGATCAACCCTAAGCCTCCCTCCCGATCCACAGCCCCCCCACTCCAACTTGCCGCGCGTAGACGCAACCACAGCTTCACGCAAACCGCCCCGCCGATTAGGCAGTCCAACACACCTCACCCGCCCTGATCACCCTGTGAGCCACCCAACCTCCCCGCCACAAAAAAACAGCCCCCTGACTCTAAGAGCCAGGAGGCTGAAACCAAACCACTAATAATTTGCCAACCAGCAGGCACCACCACCCGCTAAGAGGGTTGCGAGAAACCTTAGGTCCTCACCGGCGCTAGTTCGGCAGGAGCAGCTTCACCTTATTACGAATGAACTCATCTTTCTTGATCATTTCCGTGTGCCCGTCGGCGAACAGGCAAAGGACGCTGCCCATACCTCGATCACTAGGAAACGTCGTCGTATTGCCATAGCAATACCAGTCCCCATCCAACCACCAGGCACCGGCTTCCTTGCCGTTACGCTGAACACTCGCCGTCAGCACGGTTACGAGTCCTGACGGCTTAGCCAGAGACGCCGCCGCGATAGGGGCGCGATCCGGGGGGCCAGAGCGCCCAAAGGCCATGGTATTAGCTCCGTAATCCCCGAGAATACTGGCCCCGTGCTGCCCATTCGCGATCAAGGGATCGATTAACGCCGGGCTATTCTTGATCGGATTACCACTGACATCCTTCCACCCACCACGAGCTTCCGGCAGATAGGGGGAGATCTTCTCCGTCCAGAATGGGGAAGTAATTCCTGGCGCGGAGGATAGCGGGTAAACATTATTATTCTCACCGAGATAGGTCGCGACCGCGATCCCGATGGTTCTGAGATTGCCGAGGCTCTTGGTCTGCTTGGCCTTGTTGCCTACCTTTTGGACTTGCGGCACGATAAAGGCGGCCAGCCCGCAGACGATCGCTATCACAACAAGCATATCGATCAAAGAAAAGGCACGACGACTCAGAGCACGGCTGGCGCCACGCGGAGACCGGGGAGCGTCCTGCGAAAAGTGGGGGGGCTTCTGCATACTCTTTGCTTAACCGAGGGAAAATCAGTGTCAATGCTATCCCCGGGATCGTTTACACTACGCAAACAAAATCACACATTCGCAAGAAAGGCAACCTCATCAAACGGGAAAAATCGCTAAAACTCGTTCTCAAAAGATAAACAGCCATTACCATTTCCACGCAACTCTCAGACGTGAAACACTATGCAACAATCTCCAGTTCCTGGCAGCCCGGGGAGAGCGCGAAACTGACTCCTTCCGAGATATAGGTCCCGGAGAGACCTTGCGGCAACTCGATGGTGGCCCGCAGGCATTCCCCCTCTTGGCGCAGGGATACATGGATGGGGCCATAGGGATGCGGCCACGTGCCGGAGGCCTTCGCCAGCGAGCCGAGACAGGGCCGTATTTCCACCGAGGCAAACCCCATGCCCCCTGGCCGGATCCCTAATACTCCGGTGAGATAGTGAAACAGCGGGTGCGCGCTCCATGCATGGCAGTCCGATCGCGTCTCGCCAAAGGTCTCTGGGAGCGTCTTAAACCCGAGCTCGACACATTCCTTCCAAGCCTCGATCCGGGAGAAAAACAAGGAGCCGCCACCGATTAGGAAATCGGCCTCGAAGAGATAATGCGTAAAGTAACTGGAGACGTCTGTGAGATCGCAGGCATGGAGCAACCCTTCGTGAACGCGAGCCGCGCGAGCAGGGTCGATCCTGCCGGTGAAAAGGGCGAGGCCTTGCCCATGCTCCGAGTAGGACGAATGTTGGATGTCATCCGCGAACATTCCGCGCTCTTCATCCCAGAAGAGCGCATCCCAAGCGCGAATGACCTCGTCTTCCAACCGGGCCCAACGTCGGCCCATAATCGGACAGCCCGCATAGTTCTCCAAAGCAGCCGCCTGCTGGAGGGCGAGGATGAGTTGCGCCTGATAAGCCGCACCGCATTCGCCCGGCATGTTGCCAGGAGGCACCCCTCCCTCAAAGCTCCAGTCGAGAAAGTTCCACCCTTCCGGCGATCGCAGCGCGCCGGAGGGCTCCAAATGATTCACAAAGTGATCGAGCACGCGACGCACTCCCGGCAGGAGGGAACGAATAAACACGCGATCTCCGCGCCACCTGGCGTAGTCGAAGACCATCGCGATCCACCACAGCGCAAAGGGAGGGATTAGCTGTCCTCCCCCGCTCGGGTGGGACGCGGTCACGAGGCCGGTCGGATTCGTTCGGGAAAAGTCTAGAAGCTGAAGCGCCTTGCGCGCCAGGCGGTCGTCATCGCTCAGGGCATAAGTCAGGAGCGCCTGGATACGCGCGTCCCCGACATACATGAGTTGCTCATAGTAGGGACAGTCCAGGTAGGCGTCATGGGCGCAAAGCTGCCAAGTGCGCTGGCAGAGCGTAAACACCTCGTGAAGCGCGGGTTCGGAAACCTCCCAGGACGGATCGGAGGGAAACGGATAGCGCGTCTCCTCGAGCGAAAGACTCTGCAAAACCAAGGGGGCCTCTCGTGTTGCGAATGTTAGCTTTATAAAACGCCCGCAGCGCCACCAGTGCGACCTCCAATGTCGGACGTCATCTCCTCCGTCCAGAGCGATTTCATCCTCCGGCCCCTCAAAGATCGCCCCGCGAAAATCACCGGAGCGCACCTTTTCCCCACTGTCAGGATCGCGCAGCGCTTCGCTCCAGCCTAAGGAAATACTCCCTCCCCCACCGCCCATCCAGCTTAGGGTAGGATAGGCGCAAACATAACCCTCCAGATCGAGCACGATCTCCAGCCGAGTGTGCGAGGGAATGGTCAGGTCACACTCTCCGCGGAGAAACAACGAGAGCGAGACTTCCATATCAGCCGGCAAAGGATACACTTCCGATCGGACATGGAAATACCTCAACCAAACCGCACCTTCCATCGGAGGTAGCGGCGAGGGACGCAGCCAGTGGATCGCCCTCGTCGAAAAGTACGCAAAGCCATGAAAGCCAGCCTCGCCGACCCGAGCCGCCACCCAGTCGCCACCGATTCCCGATTCCCAGCCCCAAGGATAGGTACTCCCGTCGATGATCTCGCTCGGACCCACGCCCATGGCCGGCCGACCGGGGAGCGACATGTCGCGAAAGCCGCACCCCGCCATCACCCGGCACTCC
>Ga0247822_10002307_pt1 | contig 12122 bp, 9 predicted proteins | sample 13C_Cellulose_Da_FD_192423 | JGI IMG/M metagenome (GOLD analysis project Ga0247822, IMG submission 192423) | Soil microbial communities from agricultural site in Penn Yan, New York, United States - 13C_Cellulose_Day30 | ecosystem: Environmental > Terrestrial > Soil > Agricultural land | place...
CCGTGATCTTTTGCGGCAGCTTTACTATTTTCGCGCAAGGCTCGGCGGCATCTGACCAGAGCTACGAGGCGACACTTTACGTCGTTATCGGATCGGATGACGCAGCCCAGCGTGGGGAACTGCCGAAGTCGCTCGATGGCGTCGCAAAACAGATCCGCGAAACATTCACGTTCAAGGACTACCGGCTGCTGAACACCTATTACGGCCGGCTCGCCAATAACGGCTCGCTCGAGTACAAAAGTGTCTCTTCACTCAAGAATGCGGCGACGGAGCTCGATGCACCCACATTTCTCGACTGGCAGCTTGCAAGCTTTAAGGCTGAACCAACCACGACGGGCAAGGGAGCTTTGAGTATGCAGATGTTTCGCTTCGGTGCGCGAGTTCCGATCGTGATCGCAAAGATCGCCGGTGACGATGCGAAAGGTGTGCCAGTGACGAACTATGAATCGGTCGGGCTAACACTAAACAAGCTTACGGTTTCAGAGAGTGCGCCAACGCTGATCGGCACGATCTCGCTTCCTCGCACGACCGGGACGGTGTTTCTGGTAATGTCGATCAAACCGGTTTAGCGGATCTTTCTCGCAACTTTTCGGCCCGACCGGCGTGATCAAACCGGCGGGCCGTATTTTGTGCCGATCGAAAAGTAGCTGATAAAGTGTTTGACTGTATGGCCCTGGACAAAAACGAACTGGGTGCGTCGGGCGAAGAGAACCGGGCGTCAGGGCGAAGCTTGTCCGATCATCAGATCATTGAAAGGGTAAAAAGCGGCGATGATGCCGCCTTCGGCGAGATAATGTCGCGGTACAAGAACCCGATCACGAACTTCCTGTATCGGTTTTTGAACGATTACGAAGAGGCTGTAGATCTCGCACAGGAAACATTTGTTCGGGTTTATTTCGCGATCGACCGGTATCACACGAACTACGCATTTTCGACGTACATCTATCGGATCGCTTCAAACTTAGCGATCACCGAATTGCGGAAACGAAAGCGGCGTTCGGTACTCTCCTTGACGGGGCTGTTTCAGTCTGACGATGCCGACGCGATAGAGTTTCAGCCGCCGGATTCGCGGCCCTTGGCGGACAGCGATCTTGTCGAAGGTGAAAAGAGCCGGGTGATAGCCAAGGCGATTGCCACGCTGCCGCCGAAGTACCGCATCCCGATCATCCTTCGTGATGTCGAAGGGCGAAGCTATGAAGATGTCGCCGAGTTGATGCAACTTGGACTCGGGACGACAAAATCGCGGATCAGCCGTGGCCGCGGGCTGCTGAAGGAAAAATTGATCGGATATATGCACGGGCCGATCGAGTAAAGAGGAATGAAGGACGAAGAAGAAATATCGAGAATGCTGGCGAGTCTGAAGGCGGTGGATGCTCCGGAAGACTTTGAAGGCGGAGTTCGCTCGCGGATCGCGAAACGGCGTGAGGAACCTTCACTCTCGCGGCCGAGCCTTCTGCTGGTCGCGAAATTTGCGTTTCCAATGCTGCTGCTTCTAGTGGTTGGCGGGTTTCTCGTCGTTTCAGACAGCGGGACTCTGCAAGCTGATATGGTTCCGCCCGTTAGCGACGATGTGCAGTACGCTGTGGTTCTCGACGAGTCCCCGTCGGATTCGGTTGTTGCTCCAAATGCGAATGTTAACAACTCAACGGCTGAAGCTGCGACGAATCGTGGAAACGCGCGGAGCGATCAGGCAAGTCCGGAGAAGCCAGGATCGACTAAAGACCTTCAAGCATTGTCGCAGGATGATACGACCATCTTTCCTGACGGGGTCGATCCCCGCAAGGCCAGGGTAACCAATGTCCAGCCGCCGACCGGCGGGAGTATTTCGCCGGAGGGCATTTTTTCGATGATGGGAATCATTGCACAGTGCAGTTCTACGGGATGTCTTGCGACTTCGGTCCGCGAGAGGAGCATTGCGGAAGACCGAGGCATTCAGCAAGGCGACCTGATCACGGCAGTCGATGGAAAGCCGATCAATGCGGCTACTACGATAGCCGGCAGATTTACAGTCACCGAACTCGAGATCGTTCGCAGCGGCCGAAAGATGATGATCTCGCTCGCACGCCACTAGGGCTGCACGGTGGATGATTCACCGACCTTCGCATCCTTTACTTCGGTCGTAAATTTTCGATAGTCGTAGGACTCGATCCGTTGATTGACGTTGACCCCTTTGACGAGCAGAACGCGGACCGAGAGATTGATGTCCGCGATCGAGGGAAGCCATATCTCATCATTGATACGCTGCTGTTCGAGCGTGAAGGACGCGCCCTTGCGAAGCTTGGCGAGGACGCCCCCACCGACGTTGAAGCTGTCGGCTAGATAGGCCTCGAGCCTCGCGACTTGTTTATCCTGCTCGTCGATCCACATTACGCCTACGGTCTTGCCAAAGAACTTCAGCATACTCTTAGCATTTTTGTAGTCGAATGCAGTGTTCGGTTCAAAGTCGAAAACGATAACGTCGCGCCCCCGAAACTTCTCGCGTCGAGGGTTTACCAGATTTGATGCACGGAGCAACTCCGCTACCGAAACTCTCGGCCCGTCCTCTTTCGGCGGGCCGTTCTTTAATTCAGCCTTTTCCTTCTTGGCAATTACCTTCTCGATCTCCTCAACGCGTTTCTCGGCATTCTTGTCCTCATCGCGCTGATCCTTTTCGCTCAGGGGCTTTCCATTCTTCTCCGTCACTCGTGTTATGCGATAGCCCTTATAGAAGGACAACTGGCGCGTTTCCGATTCCTTCTCTCGCAGAATGCCGTCCTTCCCGAGCTCTCGCGTCGTACTTTTCTGAACGTACGAATAGCTGTCGAGCAGCTTTTCAACCTCGTCCTCATTCTGCTGAAGCTGCGAAAGCAGAGCCCGAATATCGGGCAGCGGATCTCCCGAAGTCGCCGGGAAATCGAAAGTCGAAAGCGCGATCTGAGGGTTTACGCGGATATCGGATAAGGCTATTTCGTATCGCTCGTCGCCCTCCGACATCTTCACGGAAAATGGAAAAAGGACATTGCCGGTCTTTCGATAGTCTGCGTAGTCGATGATCTTCATCGAGTCGGCCCAGGGGATCTCTTCCCGCGTCAGCAGGCCGGTCGCCGCATCGAAATAGAGTTTGATGTTTGCGCCCTTGCTCGTAGTTAGTGTGAGCGCATTCGCTTGGCGGCCGTCGATAGTGGGACTGCCGGCTCCGACTATCTTCGATTTCTGCTTCTTGTAGTCGAGCCAGCGAGTATTGCGAAATTGCGATTCGGCCTGAAAATTATTGCTTGCGCTACCGGTTAGCGAACTCAGGCCATTTCGGGAATCGCGGCGCCATCCGGATCTTCCGTTGTAGCCGGACGAAGTTTCGAGGCCATTAAGGTCGTACGACTCCGCATAAAGTCCGGGTTTCGAAGACCGCGATACGTATCTTCCGGTCGCTCCATCGCTGAGACGTCTGATCGTGCCTGTCCGTTCCAGCGAATTTATTGCTTGTAGAGCCTTCTCCCCGCCCATCGCTTTTTCAGCTTGTTTTAGGACCTTGGAAGGCGATTGGGCATCGGCGGCAGACGAAAGAATAATTACGGCCAGAGATATTAAAAGCGTTCTCATTATCGTTTTAGATGTCGGAAATAGCCCGATTGTCGGATACCGAATGAAAAATCTATTCGCGCGTTGTCGAAGGGAAGAGATAGAGGCCGAGCAAAAACAGTCCAACCGCGAAGAACTGAATGTATCCGGTCGTCCCGGAATAACGCGGCAGATCCAGAAGCCGTGTGATCGCTTCCTGGCCCGGATTCTCGGTCAATGCCTCAAACCAGGTTCGACCGGCCGGAGCCGTCAGATTCGCAAGTATCAGGTATTTTGTGACGAAAGCCAGGCCGAATAGTCCGCCAAGACTTCGGAACAATTTACGGACGTCGAAATCTGCAAACAGGTTGTTCCAAAGTGTCCAGAAGAAACAGAACGCGACGATCCAAAAGGTCAGTCCTTGTTCAGGTAAGAGCGAATTGAACGCCTGTACCGCGGCAGAAAATAGCGTCGCGATAACGAATCCGTTTGCCGCGTTCTTCAGCGGTGTAAATGATTCCGAAAACCATCCATCGAGCCGCAGCACGCCCGATCGAGCGAAGAGAACAAGCAGGATCGTCCCGAAGATCAGGCAGACCAACGCTGGCCGAAAGAATACGAATGCTCCGTCATCGGCAATGCGAAGTCCTCCGAGTAGCGCGACAGTCAGGAAGATCGCCGGCAGGACGAGATAGCGAAGGTAGAGCGAATTGAGATTCACTTGATCGGGTTGCTTGGCGGCGACTTTCAACGCGGCTTCGCGGCGGTCTTCGAGGAACACCGGGTCGTGAGTTTCCTTTGTGATCTCGTCGTTCATTTGCGTTCGCGGAGGACCTTTAGCGGGTTGAAATCATCGGCCGTGACGCGGAGGCCTTCTTCAAGCTCATTCTTTAACTCAGCCGGAGTGCGGAGCTGCAGATCGGCATCATCGCTGCGGAAATTCTTATCGATGAAGTTGACGCGTTCGAGCGATTCGAGCGCTTGCTTGAACATGGCATCGTCATTCGACAAACGTCCCCAACCCTGACGATAGAAACTGTACGCGACGTAATACTGCGTCTCCGCATCCCGACGCTCCGGGTCGGCCTTTGCGAACGAATCGCGGGCGAGTACGAAATTGTTCTGCCGAAATGCATTCAACCCTTCGTCGAATTTCGACTGATCGATCTCGTATGTGCCCGTCATCACCTGCCCCTTCGTCGCGGCGTTCTGCACGGTTTCGATCGCTTTCGACGGAATCTCCTCCAGCGAACGCGGTTCGGCCGCATAGAGAAACACAACGAATATGCCATAGATCAACACCACGGCAATTCCCAGAATCTGGATGTATTCCTCTTTCATTGCTATAATTCCCGCGTCCTTAGAATACACTCTTGCACCGCACGTTTACTATGAAAAGAGCAGCCGTATCGCTCCTATTTGCGTTCGTATTGGCTACAGTTTCGTTTGCTCAAAGCGAATGGGCCGGCACCTACACGTTTGATGAAGATGGCGGGAAGAACGCCGGCGGAACGACGATCTTCATCAGCCACGAACTCGTTGTGATGGAAACCGATGACGGTTTGCGAGCGACGCTTCAGAGCAACGGTTACCAAACGTCGAAGGATCTGGTCTGCACTGCGAAGGCAAACGGGACTAAGCTTGAGATCTACTTCGAAAGCTACGGCGAGAACAATATCTTCGAAAGTTATTCGCCGGGCGACCTGCTTTTGACGCTCGAGAAGAAAACGTTGAAAGGGAAAACCGAACTGCTCACATGGTGGGGCAAGTTCACGCCGATCGTCCCCGAAAAACCCAAGACGGGCAAAGTGTTTTTCGTAAAGTCCAAAAAGATCGAAACCAACTAAATGAGATCAATCATAGTTACTGCCCTTCTGGTCGCAGCATTTTCGCTGACCGCGCTTTCTCAGGGATTACACGCCGACATCGTCGTCGTCAACGCGAACGTCCACACGGGCAACAAGGCTCAGCCGAAGGCGAGAGCGATCGCCGTGAGCGGGAATAAGATCATCGCGGTCGGCGACGACGGTCAGATCCGAGCGCTCGCCGGACCGAAGACGCGAGTTATAGATGCGGGCGGAAAGACGATTGTCGCGGGGTTCAACGACGCTCACGTCCACTTTATGGAGACGGGCTATCAACTGTCGTCCGTAGACCTGCGCGACGCGAAGACGCCGCAGGAATTTGTTGCACGTATCAAGGCGTTTGCCGCGAAAATTCCGAAGGGGCGATGGATACTCGGTGGTCAATGGGATCACGAAAACTGGACGCCGAACGCGTTGCCGACCGCTGCACTCATCGACTCAGTAACGCTTGACAACCCGGTGTTCATTAATCGACTTGACGGCCATATGGCGCTTGCCAACAGCCTCGCGATGAAACTCGCGGGCGTCGATAAGAGCGTTAAGGATGTCGCCGGCGGGGAGATCGTTCGAGACGCGGCGGGAAATCCGACCGGTGTGTTCAAGGATGCGGCGATGGGATACATCGAGAGCAAGGTCCCGGACGCCACGTTCGAACAGAAGCTCGAAGCTGCTCAAGCGATGACGGACTACGCGGCAAGTCTTGGCGTTACAAGCGTGCAGGATATGTCGGCGGGTACCGGAATCGGCGTTTATCAGGAACTGCTTCGTCGCGGGACGCTGAAAACGCGCATTTACGGATGCACGCCCCTGAGTGATTACAAACGATGGTCCTCCACCGGTGTGCGGCACGCGTTCGGTGACGCGATGCTTCGAGTCGGATGCTTGAAAGGATATGCGGACGGCAGTTTGGGCTCGACTACCGCCTGGTTTTTCGATCCGTATCTCGACGCTCCCGATAAGACCGGACTCGCAATGGCTGATGTAACGACGACGATGCGTTCGGATATCCAGGGCGCCGATCAGGCAGGTTTGCAGGTCCGCATCCATGCGATCGGCGACCGGGCGAACGCGACGATATTGGACCACTACAAATCAGTTGAAGACGCCGACGGCTCAAAGGATCGTCGATTTACGATCGAACATGCGCAGCACCTTCGCGTCGAGGATCTTAAACGGTTTGCCGGGCAGAAGGTTCTCGCTTCGATGCAGCCGTTTCACATCATGGATGACGGACGTTGGGCTTGGAAACGGCTTGACGAAAAACGTCTGAAGGGAACGTATGCGTTCCGCACGATCCTCGACACGGGCGGCGTTCTCGCCTTCGGGTCTGACTCGCCCGTCGCTCCGATCAATCCGCTTTGGGGAGTTTACGGCGCTGTCACCCGACGGACGCTGGATGACAAGAACCCCAATGGCTGGATCCCTGAACAGAAGATAACGGTCGAAGAAGCCGTCCGAGCATTTACTTGGGGCTCGGCATACGCCGAATTTCAGGAGAACTGGAAGGGAACTCTCGAGCCCGGCAAACTCGCGGATTTTGTGATCCTTTCGGACGACATCTTCACGATCGACCCGGTGAAGATCCGTGATGTGACGGTGCTGAAAACCGTTGCCGACGGACGGGTCGTTTTCGAGAAATGAATAGTCGGGCAGAAACGCGACCGTTAGGAAACGTGGCGATCAGGCGGTTCGGAATCAATTTGCTGTCGTCATTTTTTACGCCACGCTCCCGATCGCCACGCTCGTTAACTCTCGCGTTTCTGCCAATATTGATTGCCCCACTGCTTTCCTTTTCGCAACCGCCCCCCGATCTCATAATAGTCAACGCCAACGTTCGTACGATGGACAAGTCCAAGCCTCGCGCGGAAGCGGTGGCGGTCAAGGATGGGCGGATCGCGGCTGTTGGAAAAACTGATGAGGTCCGAAAGCTTGTCGGCAAGGAAACCAAAGTCATTGACGCGAACGGTAAGCTCCTCCTTCCGGGATTCAATGACGCTCATGCTCATTTCATGGCGATCGGGAATCTCTTTTCGTCGATCGATCTGAGCGAAGCGAGATCAGAAGCGGACGTGATCGCGAAGCTAAGGCATTTCGTCCGATTTCTGCCAAAGGGCCGCTGGATACTGGGAGGCAAGCTCGATGCGTCGATCGCCCTGTCTCGTGAGAAGGTTGATGCGGCGACCCCTGAACATCCCGTATTCGTATTTCACACCGACCCTAAGACCGCATTCGCGAACAGCCTCGCAATCCGTTCGGCACGAATCGATTCTGCGACCCGCCTTCTGGACGCGAACGCGATCCAGGTGATGCAATCCGTCGTTCCAAAGGATCACGTACGCGACTGGCCCGCGATCGCCGAGGCCGCGACGAACTACGCCGCGAGCTTTGGAGTGACCAGCATTCAGGACACCCATTCGGATGACATGGCCGCAGTCTATCGCGAACTTCACCGGCAGGGTAAGTTAAAAACCCGCATTTACGATTGTATTTCGCTCTCCAACTGGGCGAAGCTCGCGGCGATCGGAATTAAGGGTGGATCTGGCGATGCGATGATCCGCACGGGTTGCGTCAAGGGATTCTACGATCCTGAAGATCCGGAGACGGCGATGCTTGCGAAGAACATCGCCGGAGCCGATTCCGCCGGATTGCAGGTACTGATCCATGCGATCGGTCGAGAGGCGAACGCGGCGGTACTGTCCGCATTTGAAAAAGTGATCGCGGCAAACGCCGATCGTGATCGGCGGTTTCGGATCGAACACGCGGCTGGTATCGCCGCAGGCGACATCAGCCGATTCGCCCGTTCGAAGACCATTCCGTCGATGCAGCCGATATTGTTCGGGGGCGAGGACGACTATCGAAAGACGCTCGATTCAGGTGTGTCTATCGCCTTCGGTGCCGACGCCCCGATGCGTGGATTCGATCCTCTCGAAGGCATCTACGCGGCAGTAAATGCGGGCGGAAAGCGGCGAATAACAGTCGATGAAGCTGTATACGCCTACACGATGGTTGCTGCCTACGCGGAATTTCAGGAGAAGGAAAAGGGCAGCATCGAAGTTGGGAAACAGGCGGATCTCGTTCTCCTTTCGACCGATATTTTCGCGGACAAGGCCGACATTCGAGCCTCGACCGTGTGGATGACGGTTGTCAATGGCCGAATTGTTTACGAGAATACGAAATAACGTTTAGATCATCATTTGGAGAAAGATAAGAAATGAAAAATATCGTTGCAGTTTTGTCGCTCGTACTCGGTCTTGGTATCACATCGTTTGCTCAGCACCAGGAAATGAACAGCAAGGGTGAGCCGGTTGCGAAGAACGAGCAGAATAAGCCGGTGGAGCTTAAGGCAGGTGAAAAGATCACTCGCGGTCAGGCACTGGCTAAGGGAGTGAAGAAGTCGTCGGTCGAAAAGGCGTTCAAGGAACCGGCGAAGGTCGCGGACAAGACTGTCGAATTGAACGGTGTCGTCGTTCGCTCGTGTAAAAAGGAAGGCTGCTGGGCCGAGATCGCGGACAAAGACGGCGGCAAGAGCGTCCGCGTCACGTTTGGTGATCACGCGTTCTTCATCCCGCTGAACGCCGCAGGGATGAAGGTTCGAGCTCAAGGTACATTCAAGACCAAGACGCTCTCCAAAGAGCACGTCGACCATCTCATCAAAGACGACGGAGCAAAATTCGACAACCGCAACGCTGACGGCACGGTGACCGAAGTATCGTTCGACGCCACGGGAGTTGAGCTAGTCAAGGCAGGCTAGACGGAATCGAAATCGTTGTATGTAGAACGCGGCCACCAGGGCCGCGTTCTTTTTTGGGGGTGCGCCACCCGCGCCTAGCGCGCCGGCGCGCAAAAAGGCCCGGCGACTAACCGGGCCGAAAAATGCTTGGTTGCAGAGACTAGAACTTGAACCTTGCTCCAAGCTGAACTTGGCGAGGTTCGCCGAATCCGGCAGAGACCGTGCCATCGAAGTTGAAGGTCAACGGACGCGGCAGGCTTCGCTGGTTGCGGTTGTTGAACAGATTGAACAGCTCAAAGATCCCTTCCAACTCCATTCTTTCACCGAATTTGAATGCCTTCGACGCTCTAAAGTCGAACGTAAAGAACGCGTTATCGAGACGCTCGGTATTTCGCTCGGCAATGTTCGGGAACGATCCACGGTTCAAGACCGACGTCGGCTGGGCCGAACGATACTGCACGATCGGCGAAATATTGACGTCGTACGGCAGCAGGAACGTCGCGAAGGCGTTGAAGCGACTACGCTGATCCCGATCCGAATAGCCGTACTCAGGCGTCAAGTTTCGCGGATCGACGTAACGGAACGTGAACGGATCGCGTTCGTTGTCGTCGTCAGACTTGTCCCATGAAAGCAGGTAGTTTGCCTGGAATTGGAACCTGTCCGCGAATCGACGGTTGAGAGTGAACGTCAATCCTTGATACAGCGAACGCGCGGAACTCTCGGTCGAACGGATCTCGCCAACGCCGGATCCATCCTCGCGACAGAAAATGCCAAGTCCCAAGCTAGAGCAGTTCGGTCCGATAACCGCCCCGGTGTAGAGCCGGATGTCGTTACGATTGACAAAGCGAGTCAGTCGAGTTGATTTTGCGTAGTTGTACGCCACCAACACCGACGTGTTTCTTGCTACCTCACGTTCGACACTGGCTGAATACTGAACGGTTCGCGGATTCTTGAAATTCCGCTCAAAGAGAGCGACGCCGGGGTTGGACGCCGTGAATCCGGTGGTGGGCATGATACCCGGATAGTCAGGGCAGCCGAACGGGTCGGGGATGAAGGAACAGAAGCTGCTATCGCGATAGATGTTTCCAGCTATGGCTCCGTCAGTGTTCCTTGGGCCTGCCATAACCAGTCCCGGGATGCGGGCGTAATAAATGCCGGCTCCAAGTCTGATCGCCGTCTTCCCGTCGCCGCCCGGTGACCACGACAGAGCGAGTCTGGGTGACCATCCATCGGTGAAATCATGGATCGTGCCGTCGCCCGGAAATCGCGGATCGCTGACGAACTGTCCCATCGGCGTATCCGATACGTCGTTGATCGGATCGGGATTGTATTGCCCCTCCCAACGGAATCCGAGGTTAAGCGTCAAGTTGCGTTTGAACTGCCAGCTGTCCTGGACATAAATTCCCGGCTCAATTGTCGAGTATGCCTGAGTTCCGGCCTCTTCGATCGTTCGGTTGCCGATCGGTGCAAACTGCAGATAAAGCGAGAGTCCGCCCGCATTCGGATTAGCGACATAGGCGAGAAAATTGTTGATCGCGGTGTCGATATCGCCAGCTGCAAAAATGTACCGGCCACGAGCAAATCCGATGAAGGTCTGAGAAACCTTTGTTCGGTTAATGTCGATACCTGCTTTGATCGTGTGGTTACCGCGAATGATCGTGAAGTTGTCGGTGAACTGAATGCGGACGTCGTCAGACGGAACAGGCAGGAAGAACGGACGTCCAAATCTGTACGAAATATCGCCTGCAAAGGTACCGATCGTCGTGTCGGGTAGATCCGGGCCGTCGTAGAATCGCGGACGCTCTTCCTTTGCCCACTGGAATCGAAACTCGTTCAGGAGGTTCGAGGTGAAATTCGTTACGAGCTGACCAATGAAGGAGTTCGATTTATCGGTCTCACGTCCATTAGCACTGAAGCCCCACGTCGGAACATCAAAGGTGCCATTCACCTGTTCTGCCCGACTGTAGTTATGCCGCAGGGTAAGGAGGTTATTCTTGTTAACGTTGATGTCGACCTTTGCGAGAAACACATCGGCGTCGTTTGTACGGTCGATCGTCGTTTCTTCGTTCGGGGAGTTGAATTGATTCGCAAATGCGCTTACTAGCCGAGGATCGATCGAATTCGGCTTGCTGCTCTGGCCGTCATTTCTTTCGTAGGCGACGAAGAAAAAGGCACGGTCCTTCTTGATCGGGCCGCCGACATTTCCACCAAACTGGTAGTTTCTAAAATCCTCGACCGGGAGGCCGGCATCAACCGCATCCGGATTCTGGCTCGCTAGAGCTTCGTTACGGAAGAACAAGAACGCCGATCCTGAGAAGCGATTGGTTCCCGATTTCGTCACCGCATTGATAAAGCCGCCGGATGATCGGCCGAATTCCGCGGAAGCACCGACGGGCACTACCTGAAACTCCTTGACTGACTCAAGGCTGATCGTGAACGCCGGACGCTGGCCGCCGCGTTGCTCGCCGAAGAAAGGATTGTTTGCGTCGGCTCCGTCGATCGAAACGTTGTTTTGGATACCTTTCTGGCCGTTGATGCTGATCTCGTCCCCGTCAGGGCCTTGTACGATCGATACACCCGGCGTCAGAAGTGCGAATCTGGAGAAGTCGCGTCGATTGATGGGAAGGTTCTCGACTGACCTCTGATTTATCTGAGTCGATAGCTCAGTGCGTGCCGTGTCGACTGAGTCGCCATCGGAGGTTACGTTGACGGTTTCCGTCGCCCCGCCAACCTTGAGTCCGATGTTGAGGGCGAGCGTATTACCGATCGTAACTTCAACATTCTCAAGCACGGAGTTGGAAAATCCGTTTGCCGAGGTTGTCACGCGATACGTGCCGAGCGGCAATAGAGGGGCTGTGAAAAAACCGTCGGAATTACTCGTGACGGTCCTTTCGAATCCGGTGTTTACATTTCGAACCGTAATGGACGCCCCGGAAAGGACGGCACCATTCTGGTCGACGACCGTGCCCTGGATCAGGCCGGTAGTAGAT
>Ga0247822_10002311_pt1 | contig 12105 bp, 10 predicted proteins | sample 13C_Cellulose_Da_FD_192423 | JGI IMG/M metagenome (GOLD analysis project Ga0247822, IMG submission 192423) | Soil microbial communities from agricultural site in Penn Yan, New York, United States - 13C_Cellulose_Day30 | ecosystem: Environmental > Terrestrial > Soil > Agricultural land | place...
ATGTCCTGCTCCGTGAGCGTGTTGCACCGGGCGCAATGGCGGATGCCGTCAGCGGCGCGCAACAACGCCTGTCCGAGCGTCACGGCCGCGGCACGATCGTGCTGCAACAGGTGAAAGGCGATGCGTTGCGCCGAGCGCGGGCCGATGCCCGGCAGGCGCTTGAGCGCTTCCACGAGAGAATCGAGCGTCGGTCCGAGTTTCAAGGTCTCGCCAGCAGCGGTTGCACCGCGTCGCGGCTCAGAATGGCAGCTTGAAGCCCGGCGGCATCGGCATGCCGGCGGTGACCGACTGCATCTTCTCGGTGGCCGTCTCCTCGGCGCGCCGTGACGCGTCGTTGAACGCCGCTGCGACGAGGTCTTCGAGCATGTCCTTGTCGTCGCCGACCAGCGACGGGTCGATCGTCACGCGGCGCACCTGGTGTTTGCAGGTCATGACGACCTTGACCATGCCAGCACCCGACTGTCCCTCGACCTCCGTGCGGGCGAGTTCGTCCTGCATGCGCTGCATGTTCTCCTGCATCTTCTGCGCCTGCTGCATGAGCCCGGCGAGCTGGCCTTTCATCATATTTGCACCTCGATGGCTGGTGTTGCGTGGAACGCGTGTCGCTTGCTGCGGATCAGCTCTTGGGCCGGATCGACTGCGGATCGATCTCGGCGCCGAAGTTCTCGATGACCTCGCGCACGAAGGGATCGGCGTAGATCGACTCCTCGGCGCGCTTCTGGCGCTCGCTGCGCACCTGCTCGGCTTGTCCCGCTGCCGTAGCATTTTGCGTCGGCGTTCCCACGTCGACGTGAACGCGCACCGGGCGGCCGAAGTGGCTGGCCAGCGCGGCCCGCAGCCGTTCGACCGTACCGGCCTCGGCCAGCGACTTGATCGGTACGCGCAGGCGGAACTGGTCGCCCTCATGTGCCACCAGTTCGCTCCGATGGGCGAGCTCGCGCGCCAAGCCCGAGAGCGTCAGTCGGGCCGTGAAGTCCGGCCAGTCGTCCGCGCCGAGCGGCCTGGCCGGCGCGCCCCCGGAGGTCGGCACCTCGCGGCGCGGCGTCGGCGCCGGGAGAGCGCCCGGCGGGGCGGCGACACTCTTCTGCTGGCCGCCGGCGGGCGCTGTGGCACGCGCCGGCACCGGCGCACTCGTCCGCGCCGCAGCTGCGGCCACAAGGGCTGCAGCGCGCGGCGCCGCCAACGCGGCCGCCGGCTGCGCCCCCGCTTCGGCCGGCGCAAACGCCAACATGCGCAGCAACGCCATCGTGAAGCCCGCGTACTCATCGGGGGCGAGCGCCATGTCGTTGCGACCGTGGAGCGCAATCTGGTAGTACAGCTGCACCTCGTCCGGCGCCATCGTCCTGGCGAATCGGGCGAGCAACGGCGCATCGACGTCACCCGATCCGCTGTCGGGCACCTGCTGTACCAGCGCGATCCGGTGCAGCAGGCTCGCCAGGTCGCGCAAGGCCTGCGCGAGCGAGAAACTGCGTGCCTGCATCTCGTCGGCCAGCGCCACGGCGCCCCCGGCATCGCGCGCGACCAGCGCATCGAGCACGCGCTCGAGCGTGCCGGTGTCGACCGCGCCGAGCATCTGCTGCACCGCCTCGACGGCGACCCGGCCACCGCCGTAAGCGATCGTCTGGTCGAGCAGCGACAGGGCGTCGCGCATGCTGCCGTGTGCCGCTTGCGCCAGCGCGCGCAACGCCGCTGGCTCGAAAGCCACCTCCTCGGCCTGCAGGATCTCCGTGAGCCGGCCCTGGATCCCGGCTGGCGTCATCTGCTTGAGGTTGAACTGCAGGCAGCGGCTCAACACGGTCACCGGGATCTTCTGCGGATCGGTGGTCGCGAGGATGAACTTCACGTAATCGGGCGGCTCCTCCAGCGTCTTCAACATCGCGTTGAACGCGTGGTTCGTGAGCATGTGCACTTCGTCGATCATGTAGACCTTGAAGCGCGCATTGGTCGGCGCATAGACGGCGCGCTCCAGCAGTGCGGTCATCTCGTCGACGCCGCGATTGCTCGCCGCATCCATCTCGATGTAGTCGACGAAGCGGCCGCCGTCGATCGCGACGCAGGCCTCGCACTGGTTACACGGCGTGCTGGTGATGGCGCCCTGCCCGTTCGCGCCGACGCAATTCAGCGCCTTGGCGAGGATCCGCGCCAGCGTCGTCTTGCCGACGCCACGGGTCCCGGTGAACAGGTAGGCGTGGTGCAGCCGCCGCGCGTCGAGCGCATGCGTGAGCGCGCGCACGACGTGGTCCTGCCCGACGGTCGTGGCGAAATCGCGCGGACGCCACTTGCGGGCGAGCACCTGATACGACATGCGAACGATTCTAGCGACGCGCGCTCAGTTGCCGCCGAGCCGGACCGAGCCGAGCCGAGCCAACGCGTCGCCGGTCACGCGACAGATGCGCCAGTCAGGCAGCAGATCCGCTCCCAGCGACCTGTAGAAGTCGATCGCCGGTTGATTCCAGTCGAGCACGGACCATTCGAAGCGTCCGCAGCCGCGCCGCACCGCGAGTTGCGCGAGGTGCAGCATCAGCGCCTTGCCATGGCCGCGGCCACGTGCCGCCGGCTCGACGAACAAGTCCTCGAGATACAGCCCGCGCCGCGCGAGAAAGGTCGAGAAGTTGTAGAAATAGAGCGCGAAGCCGACCGCACGGTCGTCTTCCCATCCCAACAGGCATTCGATCACCGGCCGCGCGCCGAACAGTTCCTCGTGCAGCTGCGCCTCGGTACCGCTGACCAGGTGCGCCAGCTTCTCGTATTCCGCCAGCCCGCGCATCAGCGCGAAGATGCGCGGCACGTCCTGCGGACGCGCCGCCTGAATCGAGAACGCCATCGCACTTCTCCGGTCGGCCTTCGAGCTTTGAGGGAGGTCCAGGAGGGGGCGCAGCCCCTCTTGCATCACGACAAGCGAAAACGCCTTACCCGCGCTCCGCGCGGGAAAGGCGAGCCTTGTCCTCGGCACTAAAGGGAATCCGCTGTGGCTGCTTCGTTCCCGACCTGACCAGGTTCACGGCACCTCCATGCGAGGGGGCCCGCCGGAACGGATCGTAACAGCGACGCCGCGCGCTTCGTCTCAGCCCGAAATCTCGGTCGTCAGATAACCGAGGGCGCAGCACGCGTTGACGAAGTTGACCGCGGTCTCCAGGCGCACGTCGGCGCGTTGCGCGAGCTGTCCGACCGTTAGTGCCGCGGCCTTGAGCAGCGATGCGATCACGACGTAGAGCGCGTCGGCGCGCGCAGCGCCATCGCGCTGCAGCGTCGCCACCGAATCGAGGACGACGACGTCGCTGCTGGGGCCGCTGCCGATGCGCCAGCGATTGCCCAGCATCGGCAGCAGCAGTTGCATCATCGAACCTGCGGCGGCTTGCGCTGACTTGTGCAGACCGTGAAATGCCAGGGCCAGCGGTGCTGCCGCCGCCGGCGTGCGCGTTGCCCGTGGACGGCGTCACGGCAAGCCCGCGATGGTCGTGGCCTGGGCGAGCAGGCGCGTGTCGGACACGATGGTCGTTGCGTTGGCCCCCTCCGCGGCCACCGGCGGCGCCGGCTCCAGCGGCAACGCCGGCGGCGCGCGGCGCGTCGCCTCGATCAGCGCAGCGACGCCGCCGCGTTCGCAACAGCGCACCAGCTCGCCGAGCCGCTCAGCCGGCAGCGGCGGGCTCAGCAGGTAGCCCTGCACGCGCTCGCAGCCCGCCTGACGCAGGAACTCCAGCTGCGCCGCAGTCTCGACGCCCTCGGCGACGACCTCCTTGCGCAGCGTATGCGCCATGTTGATGATCGCCGAGGCGATGGTCGCCGAGTCGCTGTCCGTCGCGATGTCGCTCACGAATGACTTGTCGAGCTTGAGGATCGAGGCAGGAAGGGTCTTGAGGTACGTGAACGACGAGTAGCCGGTGCCGAAGTCGTCGATCGCGACGCGCGCACCTGAGCGCTCGAGCGCGCGCAGCGCGTTGATCGCGAGCTTGCCGCCGTCGAGGATCAGCGATTCCGTCACCTCGATCTCGAGGCTCTCGGGATCCATCTCGGCGCGGACCATCGCATAGTCGACGCTCGCGACGAACTCGGGCTGGCGCAGTTGGCGGCTGGAGACGTTGACCGAGACGCGCGGCACGTCGACGCCTTCGTCGCGCCAGCGCCGGTGCTGGGCACAGGCCTCCAGCATCACCCACTTGCCCACCTGCTCGATCAGCCCCGTGTCCTCGCAGACCTCGATGAAGTGCGCCGGTGTCAGCAGGCCGCGCACCGGGTGGCGCCAGCGCACCAGCGCCTCGGCGGCGCAGATGCGACCACTGCGCAGGTCGACTTGCGGCTGGAAGTGCAGCGTGAACTCGTTGCGCTCGAGCGCCTGGCACAGCTGCCGATGCAGGGTCACCCGCCGATTCACCGCGACGTCCATGTCCTTGCTGAAGAACGCGAAGCGTCCGCGCCCGGCGTCCTTCGCCTGGTACATCGCCGTGTCCGCCTTCTTCAGCAGGTCGTTGGCTTCGCGACCGTCGTCCGGGAACAGCGCGATGCCGACGCTGGCGCCGGCGTAGACGCTGTTGCCTTCGATGTCGATCGGTTTCGCCAACGCCTTGACGAGCTTGCGCGCCACGACACCCAGGTCGGCCGCACCCGCGACGTCGCGCAGGATGACGACGAACTCGTCGCCCCCGTGGCGGCCGACGATGTCCGCATCGCGCACCCTCTCGCGGATGCACGCAGCGGTGCGCTTGAGCAGCGTGTCGCCGGCCGCGTGACCGAGCGTGTCGTTGGTTTCCTTGAAACGGTCCAGGTCGATGAACAGGACGCCGACGCGTCGGTGCGCGGCGTGGGCGCCGGCCAGTTCCTGCTCGAGCATCGACAGCAGGCGCTGGCGGTTGGGCAGACCGGTCAGGCCGTCGAGGTGCGCGAGCACGTGCAGCCGCCGATCGCGCTCCGCGGTCGACAGTGCCACCGCGATGCGGTCGGCAATGTCCCGGACCAGCGCACGCCGATGGTTGGGAAGTTCGCGCGGCTCGCGCTTGCCCAGCACGATGAGGCCCCACACCCGCTGGCTGCGTGCGATGACCTGCACGAAGAATCTCGTGTCGCGGCCGGCGCGGAAGCCGTGGAGGAATCCGTTGGGAACCGGCGGTCGGTCCGTCCAGGTGCCGTACGTGGTGCGGTCGAGGAAATCCTGCGGGTCGGGGTTCCAGGCGATCTCGCGCGGCGGACCGGCCTCCACCGTCGCGCCTGCCAGGTAGACGCGTAACTGTGTCGGGGTGGAAGGCTCCGCAACGCCGATGCCGACGAACTCCGCCTGCGTGATCTCCTTGAGCGTCTCCATCGCCAGCTTGGCGATGCGGCCGGTGTCGGGCGCGATCAGGATCGTCTTGTCGATCTCGGAGAACGTGTTCAAGGCGCGAAAGTGCACGCCGAGCCGCTCGGCCATCGCGTTGAATGCAGTGCCGAGGCGGCCGAACTCGTCGCGCGCGGCGATCTTCACGCGGTACGAGAAATTGCGATCGGCGATGCTGCGCGCCGCGACCATCAGGCCGTCGAGCGGCACGAGCAGGCGGCGCAGCTGATGGAGGCTGAGCAGCAAGGCGATGGCGACCGCGAGAATCGCCGCGACCAGCGCCGACAGCTGCAGGCCTTGCAAGACATCGAGGATCGGCCGTTCCGAGCGCAGCAAGGTGACGCTCCAGGTTTCCGCGTCGGCGGCCAACGGCGCCTGCAGCGGGACGGACAGTGCCAGCATCGGCTCGCCGCGATGGTTCCAGTGCGCGAGTTGGCCAGCCGGTGTCGCGGCGAACGCCTCTGGCGGCGGGGCGTGATCACCGGTGCAAAACTGCGCAGCCGTACGTGGCACGACCAGGCAGAACTCCGCCGCCGCACGCTCGCTGGTCGACGGACGGCGAAGTGACGACAGCTCGAGACGCGCGAGCACGACCAAGGGGGCACCGTCGCCCGCCACGACCGTGCGGGCCAGCACCAGCGTGCGCTGCGATCCATCGATGACCCCGACGAGACGCGTGCCACGCACCGAGGCCACGCCAGCGACGCGCTTCACGACGGCGGGCGAGAGGCTCTTGCCCGTCGATGCGCGCACCGTCCCGGCGGCATCGATCACGGCCCAACTCGATACCGCCGCTGCGCTTGGCGCAACGCCGCCCGGCAGCGGCAATCGCGGGCTGTCGGACGCCGCAATCGTGGACAACATGTCGTCGATGCTGCGCAGTTCGGCCGTCACCTGCCCGGCAACGGCCTCCGCCACCTGCGCCGCGAACTCGCCTTGCGACGTGCGCAGCGTCCGATCGAGTCCACCCCAGACAACCGCGACGAGAACCGCCACCGGCAGCAGCGCAGCGAGCAGGAACGTGGCGATGAGACGTCGCCCGACGCGGCTCTCGAGGACGTGCAGCCGCAGATGCGCAAACACCGATGCAGCCCTTTGCTTTTCTTGTTGCCGCACGACTTGCATTCGGTTTCCCTGCGAGGGGGCGTTACCGACGGACTTCCCCGATCAGAGAAGGCTAGCCGTGGAGCAGCGCGCGATACAAGGAATTCCTGCGCAGTAATGCGTCCGAATGAGGCCGATGAGAGAGCCGGCCCGCGACTTGCGGGCCGCAGAGCGCACGTCTACTTGACCGTGGCGACGGTTGGCGCCAGTGGCTCGGGCACCGCGTTCTTGATCGGCGCAACCGTCCGCAGGTACGAGTAGACCGCCTCGAAATCGGCATCGGTCCAGTTCTTGTAGACCTGGATGGGCATCGGCGGCAGCACCTCGCGACCACGGCCCAGGTGTCGCCCGCTGCGGATCGTGTCGACGAAGTTGCGCAAGCTCCACTTGCCAAGGCCGGTCTCGGGATCGGGCGTGAGGTTGGCGGTGAAGCTGACACCCCACGGGCCGGCATAGGCGGTGTTGGTCGCGGCCGCCGCCATCACCCAGGGCTCCTGCAGCGCCGGTGCCGGCGGCAGTTTCATGTCCTGCGGATGTCCGGACAGGGCGCGCGACATGTCGGGCTCCGGACCGTTGGCACCCATCTTCCACGGCGTATGGCAGTCATGGCAGCCGGAGGTCGTGACGATATAGCGGCCGCGCGCAACCTTGTCGTCGGACACCGGTGCGGCGACGGCTGTCGCTGTCGTGGATACGGCGTTCTGGGCGCGGGTAGGCGCCGCATGCGCGGCGACCAGCGACACGGCGAGCATCGCGAGCGGCACGGAGGGAAAAACGGTGCAATGGCGTGACATGGTCAGGGCTCCTTGGGCGTATTGATGAGGTCGAGATCGATCCAGCGTTCGATCAACGCCAGCGCGGCGTCGTCGGGAATTGCGGTACCGAGCGGCGGCATCTGTGTCCGCGCATCGCGCGATCGCAGGCGCTGCACCAGCACGCTCTTGTCGGTGGCCCCAGGTGCGACGACGCGCGCGGCGGTCGCGCCCTGGGGCTTGAAACGGCTCGCGCCGAGCAGCGCACGCAGGCTGCGCGCGCCTCCGGCGTGCGGATCGGTCGCGTCATAGGCGAGGTCGAGTTGCACCGGCACGCCGGCACCGCTTTCCGCTGCGTTGTGGCAATGCCCGCAATTGCCATGCAGGTAGCCGAGCACGGCGCGCTCGGTTGGGCTGCGCGCGGCGATACGCGGCGCCTGCGCCAGCGTCGCCGGCGGCAGATTGCGCAGCAAGCCGCGCGCGACCAGCGCGGCGATGTCGGCATCGCCGGGACGCAACGGTTCGGCATGCGGTGCCAGCGGGTCGCGATCCGTCGACAGTTGCAACGCGCTGACGCCGAGCACCGGCACGGGCGCGCCATCGTGGCAAGCGAGACAGTCGGCGCGCGACGGCACCGCGTAGCGGCCGCCGGGAGCGGCCGCCACGGCGAGCGCACGCACGCCCTGCTCCGGCGCGAGGGTGGCCTCGGTGCCCGCCGAATTCCACACGTAGGTGGCGAAGCGCCAGCGGCCATCGGCCAGCCGCTCGATGTAGCGGGTCTCGACCGCGCGCCCGCCGTGGGAGAACTCCTTCCAGAGCCGGATGCCGCGAGGGAACTCCCAGGCATTGGGGTCCGCGGCATCGATGCTCGTTCCCGCGGGCAGGAAGAGCCAGCGACGCTTGGCCGCGCCATCCGACCACAGCGGGTACTGCGGCGTGAACGGCACGTTCTCCGGCGCGATGCGGGTGGTCGACCCGCGCGCATACAGGCCGGTGTCGCTGAGTCGCTCCGGCAGGGGCACGACCGCGGTCGCCGCGTGCGCGTCGGAAGCGACCGCGAGAGCTGCGCTGAGCGCGCCGATGGCGACACCGGCAACGATCATCGCGAGGGCCAGCAGTTGGCGGATGCGGCGCATGGAATCGCCTCGGTTTCAGGCCGCACTGGCCAGCGGCGGAACCGGAATCCGACGCGCGTGCGTCGCCAGCCACGCGCGGAAGTCTTGCAGCGCGGGGTTGAGCTGGCGCGTCGCCGCGACGCTGCGCGTGGCGCAGTACAGCGTCTCGCAGTCGCGCTTGAACTGCCACATGTTGGCGAGTTCGACCAGCGCCTCGTGACCTGGCGCGCGGTAGGCCTCCGGCGTCATCGCCTCGTAGCGCACCGGCTCGTCGAGAGCGGCCGACAGCTGGTGGGCGAGTTCCGCGCCGGTCAGGTGCTCGCCGGCGATGCCGATGGTCATGCCGGCGAGTGACGTGCCTCGCGCAAAGATGCCGAAGGCGCTGCGGCCGATGTCCTCGGCGCCGATCCACGGGATGCGCTTGTCGGCGGTCGGAAAACCGATCACCAGGGTGCCGTCGGCGCGACGCTGCGGTCCCATGCCGAAGACGACGAGGTTTTCCCAATAGGCAGAGGTGTACAGCAGCGTGGTGGGGACGCCGCTTTCGAGGAAGAAGCGGTCGGCCTCGCCCTTGCCGTCGTAGTGCGGCACGTTGTAGCGGCCCTTGAGCACGGGCATGCGGGTACCGAGCGGGATCAGCCGGCGGGTGTCCTCCAGCGTCGACCAGATGACATGCGCCACGCCGGCGCGCGCGGCCGCCTCGGCCATGATCCTGGCCTGGGCCTGCTCGACTTCCGGTGAGTAGTGCTCCCAGAAGCTGGTCACGCAATAGGCGCCGTAGGCGCCGTCGAGTGCGCGTTGCACGGCCGGCGCGTCGTCCCAGTCCGCTTCGACGACGGTGGCACCGGCCCGCGCCAGCGCGCGCGCCGCGACCGAGTCGGGCCGCCGCGTGACGGCGCGAACCGCGAAGCGCCGCGCCGGGTCGGCGAGGATCGCGCGCGCCAGCCCGCCCCCCTGCGCACCCGTGGCGCCGAATACGGTGATGATCCTGGACATGTCGTCTCCCTGGAGGTGCTTGCGCGCCGGTGTGGCGCAACTCATGGGATGGCAGTGTCCGCGGATGGCCGAGGTGCCGCATCGGCCCGAAGAGCCATGCCGACGCAGCGCGAAGAGCCATGTCGCCGTTCAAGACCGGCACCCGCGCGTGGCTCTGCGCCACGGCGATGTCTGTCCAGGCCGGTTGGCCGGAAGCAACGCCTGGCAGCAACGCTTGGCCGGACATGCCAGGGTGCCAGGGGTCGAGCAGCCGCGCGCGGATAGCCGCGCGCCGAGCGGGCCTAGGAGGAAGGCTCGTCGGACGCCGCCCCACGCCCGCGCGCCGCAGGGGCGCTGTCCATCGCCAGGGACCAGCGGCGGATCCGGCCGATTTCGGCGGCGCCCAGGCCCAGCGAGCGCAGGAACTCGCGATGGCCCGAGGGATTCTCGCGTTCGAAGCGCGCGTGCCAGGCGCGCATCTGCTCGTCGCTCATGCCGATCGCGCGGAACAGGCCGGTCCATGCCGCCTTGGTCAGCGGCGCCGCGGCCACACCGTCGCCGCGCTGTCCGAGCAGGGCGAGTGCGCCGCGACGTTGCTCGCGCAAGGCGGCGATCGAGCGATCAAGTGCGCGCACGTGCTGGCGCAAGGCCGCCGTGGCACCGGCCGGCTGCTGCAACAGAGCACGGATCGCCTCGAGCGGCAGCCCCACGGCGCGCCAGCGCGCGATGTTGAACAGTGCCTGCAGGTCGCCGGGGCCGAAGCTGCGGTAGCGGCTACCCAGCCGGCGCTGCGGCCGGATCAGTCCGAGCCGCTCGTAGTACATCAAAGTCGTGCGCGACAGGCCGGCAGCGCGCGCCGCGGCCGTGATCGTCATGCCGGCCGATCCCGGTGCCGACCGCGCGAGCGTGTCCGGCGCCTTCAAGCCGGATGCGCGGCGAGCCATGCGTCGAGATGCGTTTCCCAATGGGTCATCTGGGCCAGCCATTGCTCCGGTGTCATCGCCGCGATGCGCCGCGCGCCCTCCGCCGCCGTCGCGGTGTAGGTGTAGCGCACGTCGAGCCACGTCCTGTCCGGCTCGGGACTGGATAGCTCGATGTCGATCTCCACCATCATGCCCGCCGGGTGCCAGCGAACGAAGTGCACGTGACGCGGCGGCTCGTGGGCGACGGTGAACCAGACGATCTCGCTGCCGTCGCCCTCGCGGCTCGCGAAGATCGCGCCGGGCTCGGAAAGTCCGGAGCTGGAGTGGATCATGCGCGCATCCCATCCTGGCAGCCACTCCTTCTCGCGTTCGGGACACAGCAGCGGAAACACGCGCTGCGGCGCAGCGTGCAGCGTCTGGCGGTAGGTGCGGATCAGGCGCTCATTGCCTTGGCGGGTCTGCATCGTGGCCTCGTCGGAAAGCCCAGCATCGTCAGCCCTGCACGCGTAGACGGGTCAAGCAGCCATTCAATCTGCGATTGCCACCTCGATCACCTCGCCGTCCGCCGTGACCAGAGCCAGCCGGATCGTCGCCTCCCGATGCACGTCGCGCAGTACGGCGGCGTAGCGGCGCACCTGGGCCGCGTAGGTCGCGCGTTCTGCCGCTCCAACACGCCACTTGAAGTCGAGGATCCACAGCGCGCCGTCGTGTTCGACCAGCCGATCGACGCGCAACAGCTCGCCGTCGCTGTCCAGTAGCTCGAGCTCGGCGTGGCCCGCCGTGAAGAAGTGCGGCAGCCGCTCGCGCACGCGCTGCGCAGCCGCCGCCACCCTCGCCTGTTGCCCGGCATCGAGCGCATGCAAGCGGGCAAGGCGCGCAACGTCGGCCTGTGCGCCGAGTTCGAGCAAGGCATGAAAGGCACGCCCGAGCCGCTGTGCTTCGCTGTCCAGTGGCAGGTCGCGCAAGCTGCCGGTGGGCAAGGGTTCCGGCCGGAAGTCGACGACGCGACGCTGTCCGACCTCCGGCAGGTCCACCTCGGGCCGCGGCCCAGCCACCGACAGGTCGGACGCGCCTGCGAGAACGGTGTACCAGCTGCGCGTCGGCTTCCCCTTCTGCGGCAGCGAGCCGGACGCGATGAGCACGTGCCGCGCACGCGTCGCCGCCACGTAGAGCAGGTTGCGGTCCTCCTGCTCGCATTGCGCGTCCTCGGCCGCGAACCACGGTCCGCGCGCGGCGTCCCGCGCGGCCAGCCCACCGGCGACGAACGATAGGTGCTCGGGCCGTGCTGCCTCGGGCGGCCAGACCACGAGCACGCCATTGCGTTCGGGCTGCGGCATGGGATGCGCATCGGCGAGCGCGACGACATCGGCCTCGAGACCCTTGGCGCCGTGGATCGTCATGACCCGCACGGCGTCGCCGGTGCCGACCACCCCTTCATCGGGTGCATCGTCGACCGCCTGGCGGGCGAGCAGCGCGAGCTCGTCGATGAAACGCGGCAGGCTCGGGTAGCGACCGGCGTCGATCGCCAGCGCCAGCTCGAGAAAGGCGTCGAGATTCGCCTGGACCTGCGCGAGCGATGCCGACGGCGCCGCCGCAGCGTAACGACGGCGCACGTCGCCTTCGAAGTAGATGCGATCGAGCAGGTCGTGGACCGGCAGCACGCCGGCGGCGTCGAGCCACCACTGCAGTTGTCCGTGGGCGCTGCGCAGGACCGGGCTTGCTACCGGACCGAGCCGCTCGAGTCGCTGCCACCACGAGCCGCCCGGCGCTGCCGCGAGCTGCATGAGATCGTCGTCGCTGCAGCCGAACAGCGGCGCGCGCAGCGCCTGCGCGAGTCCCAGATCGTCGTACGGCGAAGTCAGGAAGCGCAACAAGGCGATCAGGTCTTCGGCCTCGACGGTCGTCAGCAGGCTACCGTGCCATTCCTC
>Ga0247822_10002312_pt1 | contig 12102 bp, 10 predicted proteins | sample 13C_Cellulose_Da_FD_192423 | JGI IMG/M metagenome (GOLD analysis project Ga0247822, IMG submission 192423) | Soil microbial communities from agricultural site in Penn Yan, New York, United States - 13C_Cellulose_Day30 | ecosystem: Environmental > Terrestrial > Soil > Agricultural land | place...
AGCATGGTCTGGAAGCCCATGACGCCGCTCAGGCGGTAAACCTGGTCGGGATCGTAGGGCAGGGTGCGGATGCGCGGGTCGGGCGCGGACGCCGGGGCGGCGGCCGGCTGGGCCGGGCTGGTCTGGGCCGGGCTGGTCTGGGCAAGGCTGGTCTGGGCCAGGACAGGCGTGGCCAGCAGGCAGGCGAGCGACAGGGCCAGAAGCGGGCGCTTCACGGGCGAAACTCCGGAACGGATAAGCGGGGTCACTGGTCTCTCCGGGTTCCGGAGGCGGCGAGGCGGGGCGAGGCCGGACGGCGATAGCTGGCGCCCAGCGGGACGGCGGCGGCGGTCGGGGCGGTGGTCGAGCCGGAGGCCGGCGCGGTCTCCGTGCGGTCGGACACCACCACCAGGCGGCGCGGGCCGACGGTCGAGGACGCGGCGGCGGCGCTGGCGGCGGCCTGCTCCTCGCGCCGGGCCAGATTGACGGCGGCGGCGGCCACGTGGGCGGCGCGCGAGGGCGGCTCCAGCGGCGAGGCGGTCGAAGCGTCGGGCATGGATACGGGCGGGACTTCCCGGTCGACCGACCGCTCTCGCGGCAGGCGCAGGCCGGCGGCGATCACGCATACCGCTATGGCGGCGGCGACCAGCACGGCGGCGAACACGAGGCTAAGCACCAGCACCGTGATCGCTGGCCCCATGTCGAGCTCGGCGAACTGCTGGGCGTCCTTCAGGGCCTTCAGGGCCTTCAGGGCCGGGGCCATCATCGCCAGTTCCAGCGACAGGGCCAGGGTGGCGATCATCGGCAGGACGGCCAGGGCGATCATCGCCTTCAGCCAGCCCTCGACGAGGCCGCGCGTGGTTTCGAACAGCAGCAGGCCCGCGACGATGGGGGCCAGCGCCAGCAGCACCGACAGCACGACCTTGCAGGCCAGGACGACGCCCAGGCTGGTCAGCAGCATGACCAGCCCGCCGACATTGGCGGCGAAGGCCGCGAAGCCGGGGCCGCCCTGCAGGGCCGCGTCACGGGCGCCGGCCCGGGTCGCGAAATGCTTGGCGGCGTCCTGCAGCGTGTCGAAGGCGGCCTGCAGGCGCACGAAGGGATCGAGCCTGCCGGCGCCGCCGCCGTCCAACTGGGCCAGCAACAGGCTTCCGACCTCGGTCGGGGCCTTGAACAGCAGGTCGTAGGCCAGGGTCTCCAGCAGCGCCCAGTTGGTGGCCAGCGCCACGACCAGCGCCAGCTTCACGGCCGCGATGGTGGCGTCGCCGATCCGCAGGGTTCCGCGCCCCAGCACCAGCCGGTAGCCCATGAAGCCCACATAGAGGGTCATCAGCACGGTCAGCAGGGTCGAGACCGGCGAGCCGGGCGCCGACAGGGCCGCATAGCCGGCCTGGGCCAGGCCATGCACCTGGCAGTCGACCGAGCCGATCAGGCCCTGCACCAGCGGGGCGTCGGCGGCGGGGCAGGAGACGGGGGTCATGCGGCCTCCTTCAGGAGCCTGGCCATCCAGGCTTCGGGGGCGTCGCCCAGGTGTTCACGCAGGGCGTCGAGTCGGCGCACCGTGCTCTCGCGGCCCGACAGCACCGTCAGCAGTTCGGGCGAGCCGGCCAGGTTCAGGCGGGCCACGACGCTGTCGCTCCCGTGCTTGATCAGGAAGCAGCGGGCGGTGTCGGGCAGGCTGCGGACCAGCTCGAACTCGTGCTCGGTCAGGCCGAAGCCCCCGCAGTAGTCGCGGGCCTGGGCCTTCGGGTTGGCCATGAAGATCTGGGTGGCGGCCTGCTCGACGATGGCGCTGGCGATGCGGCTCTCCAGGGCGTCCTGGGCCGACTGGGTGGCGAAGCCGACCAGGCCGTTGCGCTTGCGCAGGGTCTTTTCCCAGTCCTTGATCCGGGCGACGAAGACGTCGTCGTCCAGCGCCTTCCAGCCCTCGTCGACGACGATCAGGGTCGGATGGCCGTCCAGGCGCTGCTCCACGCGGTGGAACAGGTACATCATGGCCGGCGTGCGCAGGGCCGGGTCGTCCAGCAGCTGGGTCATGTCGAAGCCCAGGGTGGCGGCCGAAAGGTCCAGGCCGTCCTCGGCGTTGTCGAACAGCCAGGCGTGCTCGCCCGCGCCGTGCCACGGCGCCAGCCGGGCGAAGAGGTCGGCGGCGTCGGGGCGGCGCGCGCCCTTGAACAGCTCGGCGAAGAACTGCAGGCGACGAAGCTTCGGCGCCTGGTCGTAGTTGGCGTCGACGGCGTCCTTGATGCGGGCCAGGTCGTCGGGCGTCAGGCTCTCGCCGGGCTGGCTGACCAGCCGCGCGATCCAGTCGGCGACGAAGCGGCGGTTGGCCGGCGCATCCTCCAGGGCCAGCGGGTTGAAGCCCGTGGCCCGGCCGGGGCGCAGCACCTCGTAGCGGCCGCCGATGGCGCGCAGGAAGATCTCGGCCCCGCGGTCCTTGTCGAAGAAGACCGTGCGCGGCTTGTACTTCTGGGCCTGGGCCAGCAGGAAGTTCAGCACCACGGTCTTGCCCGAGCCCGACGGCCCGATGATCGTGAAGTTGCCCAGATCGCCCTTGTGGAAGTTGAAGTGGTAGGGGCCGGCCGAGGTGGTCTCCAGCAGCGTCACCGCCGGGCCCCAGTGGTTGCCCAGGGCCTTGCCGACCGGGAAGTTGTGGCCGCTGGCGAAGCCGGCGAAATTGGCGGTCGAGATCAGCGCGCGGCGGGCGACGTCCTTGAAGTTGCCCGGGAACTGCGCCCAGAAGGCCGGTTCCAGATTGACGTCCTCGCGCACGGCGATGGCGCCCATCTCGGTGAAGGCGCTCATCACCTCGGCGGTCGACTGGTCGAGGCCTTCGATGCTTTCGCCGCGCACCAGAACCGACAGGTGATGCTCGCCGAAGGCGGCGCGGCCGCTGACCACGTCGTCCTTGGCGCGGATCAGGTCGGCCTTGACGCTGATGGCGTCGTCGTCGGCCGCGCGCATCCGGCGCAAGGCCAGGTTCATGCGGTCCAGCGTCGGCTGGCGGTCGACGAAGCCGAAGCTCTGCGTCACCACCATCTCGCACGGCAGGCGCAGCAGGTCGTCGAGCATCCCCGGCGTGGTCTGGGCGGGGTAGTCCTTGACCGAGACGATTGAGGAAAAGCTCCGCGCCAGGGCGCCGGCGCGTGACAGTTCCAGGGTCTCGTGGCCGAAGCTGACCCTGCGATAGGGCAGGTACTCGCCGGCGTCGCCCTCCGGAGCCAGCACCGGGCGCATCTCGCCGTTGTAGAGGCAGGACAGGAATTCCAGCGGCTCGGAGCAGGTCCCGCTCGCGCCCTCGTACTGGGAAAGCACCCGCGCGCCGTAGGGCGCCAGGGCCGAGACCAGGCTGTCGCGCGCGGCGTCGAGTTCGCGGCGGTCCTGGGCCTTCTGGCCGGAACCTTGCGCCGAGCCCTTGGCCAGGCGCAGGGCCTTGTCGATCAGTCCGCCCTGGCCCTGCAAGGGCCTGCGCACGATCGTCAGGAAGAGGTCGTTGACGTAGAGCCTGCGGCCCGCGAGGCGCGCGCTCCACTCGGCGTCCAGCCGGGCGCTGAAGCTGTCGGCGAACGCGCCTTCCGTTCCGACCTTGGCCTCGCGGCGGATGACGTGGTGGTAGACGGCGAAGCGCGAGGAGGCCAGGCCGCGCAGCATCACGTCGCGCACGGCCTTGCGGTAGTTCAGCGTCTCGCTGTCGGCGGTCTCGAACGGCAGGCCGGCCAGGTGGATGACCTGCATCAGCAGGCCGTCGCGCGTCTCGATGGTGCGCTCGTCCAGCAGGCGGGCGTAGGGCAGGCGCTTGCCGGCCGACGCTTCCTTTTTCTGGTTCATGGTTGGTAGCTGTTGCATCGCCAGGCCCGGAAATTGGGAACGCGGGGGCAGCGGCTGACCTTGGTCAGCCACAGGTCGAAGATGCGCGGTTCGCGCAGGCAGGCCGCGTAGCCGATCGCGTGGATCACGAGCGCCGCCAGCAGCGCCCAGAACGACTTGGTGATCAGGAACAGCTCGGTCGTGACCACGCCGTTGACGACGAAGTAGCTGTAGGTCACGCCGGCGAACATCTGGGGCCGGGTCAGGGCTCCGAACACCACGTCGCGATCGAGGGGAGCGGCCATCGGGCTCTACGCGCCCGCCGCCGTGCGAATGCCGCTGACGATGGTCGTCGCGCCGAACAGGATGAAGCAGCCCAGGATGACCGTCGCGCCGTAGCGCCAGTTCATGCGGCCGGTCAGCATCATGAAGCCGACGGCGGCCACGGCCATCACCGCCACGGCGGTGGCGACGTTGCCCAGCAGCGTGCCCTGCAGCCACATCACGCCCGACAGCACGGCCGACGAGCCTTGCGGGTCGGCCTGGGCGACCTGGGCGTGGGCCTGGCCGGCGGCGGCCATGAGAGCGGTCGCCAGCGCGGCGGCGCGGGCGTTCAGAAACTTGCGCATCAGTTGGAGACTCCAAGGGCGGGAACGGCGAAGGCGGCGCCCGACACGGCCATGCGGCCGAGGATCGAGGTGACGTAGGCTTGGGTTTCGGCGTAGGGCGGCACGCCGCCGTGCTTGAGGACGGCCCCGGGGCCGGCGTTGTAGGCGGCCAGCGCCAGCTTCACGTCGCCGCCGAAGCGGGTGAGCATCTGGCGCAGGTACATCGCCCCGCCGCGGACGTTCTGGGCCATGTCCGACGGATCGACGCCGAGGTCGCGGGCGGTGGCCGGCATCAGTTGCATGACGCCCATGGCGCCCTTGCGCGAACGGGCGGTCGGCTTGAAGCGGCTTTCGCGCCAGGCGACCGCCTCGATCAGCTTGGGATCCAGGGAGTAGGCGGCGGCGGCCACGGCGATCTCGCGGCGCACGTCCTCGTGGCCCTCTTCGACGAGCGTCGCGGCCGGAACCGTCGCCGGAGGCGCCGGCAGCGTGATGGCCTCTACGCTCGCGCCGGTATGCACGGCGGGACCGTCGAAGCGCGTGACCTCGCCCTCGTCGCCGATTTCCAGAACCTGGGCGGCGGCCAGGCCGGGGGCGGCGAGGGCGGCGAGCAGGCAGCAGGTCGCTATGGCCGCCAAGCCCGTGGCCTGGCGTGCGAAGTCGAACGTCATCGACGCTCCCCCGATCAGCTGTGGTTAATCGATATGCTTAATCGATGTGTATAGGGCTCGCCTGACTCGCGTAATGCGTCAGGACAGCGCATCGGTAGCCCGTTATCTGCGTCGGGAAGTCTACGTTTGGCGGCATTCAAGCTTCAGCTTGGTGAAGTATAGGGCGCTTGAAAACTTGAGCTTCGGGCGCGACGTTCGCTGTGCGAGCGGACCGCATGGGCGAGTGGCGCTCCGGCCTCGACCCGCGACAATGCGCGATCGCATGGCGATCTCCATGCGCGCGGCGGGGACTATCGATGAGCGGCTGCCGGTACGGCTTCCATCACGGCGGAATCAGCGTCCCCGACCTCGACGCGGCGGTGGAATGGTACGGACGGGTGCTCGGCTTTTGCCTGGAACGCCGTTTCGAGATCCCGACCATCCCCGCGCGGGTGGCGATGATCGCCAATGGCGACCTGCGGATCGAACTGTTCGAGGTCCCGGGCGCCGCGCCTCTGCCGGACGAGCGCCGGATCCCGGATCGCGACGTCCACACCCACGGCGTCAAGCACGTGGCCTTCGTCGCGCCGGACGTGCCCGCCCTGGTCGAGGAACTGAAGGGAAGGGGCGCCGACATCGTCTGGCTGAAGGTCATGCCGCACGGCACGGCCTGCTTCATCCGCGACCTGGCCGGAAACCTGATCGAGTTCGTGCAGGGGCCGGTCCCGGCCGGCGAGGCGGGAAGCCTGTAGGGCGCGCCGAAGCGTCGCCTAAGCGTTTGGATCTCGCCGCATTTTTGGAGTGTGGTGGGGACCCAGACTTCCATCTGGGTCCCCGTGGTGCCGCCGGGCAGGATTGAACTGCCGACCTCAGCCTTACCAAGGATGCGCTCTACCACTGAGCTACGGCGGCGGCGAGGAGGGGCGTATAGCCAACGATTTCCGGGATTGCAAAGCCCAAATCGTATAGACCGAGGCTCGCACGTAATTCACCTGTGGACACATGAGCCGGTCACCGACGTCAAACCCCAGTCAGGACAAGGAAAAAGCCGATCGCGAGGCGCGGCTGGCCCAGGCCCTGCGAACCAACCTTCGCCGTCGAAAGGCGCCCGCCAGCGCCGCGGCCAAGCCTGAATCGTCCCCGCAAGGCGACGAATAGGGGAATCGGCGCGGCCTCTTGCATGACCTCTTGCAAGCGTTAGAACCGCGACCTCACATGTGACCCGCGCGAAGGACGTCTTTTTCGCGCGTTCGAGGGATTTTCATTGGATCGCATCGCCATCACCGGCGGCGCGCAGCTGAACGGGGTCATCCCCGTCAGCGGCGCCAAGAACTCGGCCATCAAGCTGATGGCCGCCAGCCTGCTCACCGACGAGCCGCTGCGCCTGACCAACATGCCGCGCCTGGCCGACACGCGATTCCTCGGCAAGCTGCTGACGCGCCTGGGCGTCAGCGTCACCGAAAGCGACGGTCCGGACGGCCAGCAGACCATCCTGCACGCGCCGGAGATCACCAGCGGCTTCGCGCCCTATGATCTCGTCCGCCAGATGCGCGCCTCGTTCAACGTGCTGGGCCCGCTGGTCGCCCGCTCGGGCCAGGCCAAGGTCAGCTTGCCCGGCGGCTGCACCATCGGCGCGCGTCCCGTGGACCTGCACCTGCAGGCCCTGGAGGCCCTGGGCGCCAAGATCGACCTGCACGAAGGCTACGTCTACGCCCAGGCCCCGCGCGGCCTGAAGGGCGCCGAGATCAGCTTCCCGATCGTCTCGGTCGGCGCCACCGAGCACGCCATGCTGGCCGCCGTGCTGGCCGACGGCGTGACGGTGATCAAGAACGCCGCCTGCGAGCCGGAACTGGTCGACCTGCAGGAATGCCTGAACGCCATGGGCGCCAAGGTCGAGGGCGCGGGCACCCCCACGGTCACCATCACCGGCGTCGCCCGCCTGAAGGGCGCGACCCACGCGGTGATCCCCGACCGCATCGAGATGGGCACCTACGCCGTCGCCGCCGCCATGGCCGGCGGTGAAGTGCGCCTGACCAACGCTCGTCCGGAACTGATCGAGAGCCTGTCGGTCAAGCTCGAAGAGGCCGGCGCCACGGTCGTGCGCACCGAAGACGGCGTCATCGTCAAGCGCAACGGCTCGCGCCTCAACGCGGTCGACATCGAGACCGCGCCGTTCCCCGGCTTCGCCACCGACCTGCAGGCCCAGTTCATGGCCCTGATGACCACGGCGAACGGCGAGAGCCACATCCGCGAGACCATCTTCGAGAACCGCTTCATGCACGCCCCCGAGCTGATGCGCCTGGGCGCCGACATCTCGGTGCACGGCGGCGAGGCCCGCGTGCGCGGCGTCGCCCAGCTGGAAGGCGCCGAGGTGATGGCCACCGACCTGCGGGCGTCGGTCAGCCTGGTGATCGCGGGCCTGGTGGCGCGCGGCGAGACTGTCGTGTCGCGCATCTATCACCTGGATCGCGGCTTCGAACGGCTGGAAGAGAAGCTGGGCGCCTGCGGGGCCCAGGTGCGTCGCATCAAGGGCGACGGCGAACCGGAGCTGTAAGCCATGACCGCAGCCCCCCTTCGCCTGCTGGCCCAGGAGCCCGCCGACCTCGAGGTGGTCTCGGCCGCCCTGCAGGACGCCGTGGCCAAGATCGGCGACATCCGTTGGGACGCCGGGGCCCGCACCCTGACGCTCGCCTGCAACCGCTTCCGCTGGGAAGCGGGCGCCAAGCGGGGCAAGGGCGGCGAGCGCGTGCGCTCGGCCCTGCAGCTGGGCGACGTCACCGGCGTCCAGGCCCGCAACCTGCGCCGCGACGCCAAGCAGGCGGTGGTCGAACTGCTGTCGATCGGCTTCGAGCCGGGGCAGGAGGCGCCGGGCGGCACGGTGCTGCTGACCTTCGCCGGCGGCGGCGACCTGAAGGTGGCCGTCGACTGCATCGAGGTGGTGCTGGCCGACATGTCCGACCCCTGGGCGACACCGCGCAAGCCGGGTCACGAGGGGTAGGACCTCTCCAACTTCCCGTCATTCCCGCCACAAGGGCGGGAATGACGGGATGGAAGGGGGGGGAGGGCTGTTAACCAACCAACCTTCTGATTTCCAAACATTTCAAATCTCATCGAGCCTGATACAACTCGCCGAAGTTGAATCGAGCTCGAGTGCGTGATGACCAGAATCGGGTCGCAGGGCTACGCCGCCGCCTATGCCTATGCGGGCGCGACGAACACCCAGACGGGAACCGCCGCCCAGCAGCAGGCCAAGGCCGCCGAGGCCGCCAGGACGGGCGCGTCGAGCGTCAGCGTCACCCTGTCGGCGGAAGCCCAGGCGGCGCTGGCCGGCAAAGCCGACGGCCGCGACCTCGCGACCGTGGTGTCCGACGCCCGCAAGAGCCTCGACGCCCTGCTGTCGGCCGCCAAGGCGACCAGCGCTCTCAAGGACGGCAAGGCGACGATCGACGTCTCGGGCCTGGACCGCCGGGCCCTCTACGCCATCGCCTCCAACCAGGGCGGAAAGTTCCCGATCGAGGAGCAGGTGGTCGCCAGCCTGCAACTGAAGGCCGGCCAGGACGCCGCGCTGGCCGGGCCCGCGGCCGACGCCCGGGTCACCGGTGACTATGCCGGCCTCTACAAGGCCGCCCTGACCCGCCACGAGGCCGCGGGGACCGAGGAGAAGGCCACGCTGAAGTGGCAGAACGAGAAGGCCGCCCTGGTCGAGGGCCTGCGCCAGTCGACGGCCAAGCCCGGAACCGCGCCCACCGGCATCGCCGACGATCCGGTCGCCGCCTACGTCAAGGCCAATGGCGGCGTCGTCTCCAACCCCCGCTCGCGCGACATCGACGACGTGGTCGCCGACGTTCGCGTCGCGCTGGATCGCCAGTATTCGCTGGCGACCGGCGAGGGGATGGCCACGGGCCCCGACGCCGGCAAGATCGATTTCACCCGCTTCGACGACCGTTCGCTGTCGGCCATCGCCCTCAACAAGGGCGGCCAGTTCTCCGAGCACGAGGCCAAGGAAGCCGCCGGCGAGATCCGCAGCCGCAACCGCGAGGGCGTGTCGTCCTACTGGAAGGCGGCCCAGCAGTCGGGCGACGGCTCGACCTTCGGCCGCACCCTGGTCTCGCAGTACGTCTCGATGAGCGCCGAGGAGCGCGAGGCGGTCGGCTGGACTCCGGCGCTGTACGAGAAGATGGTCGCGACGCAGAACCTGTCGGCGAAACTTTCGTCGATGTTCGGCCCCGACGGGTCGATCAAGACCGGGATGAGCCTGCTCGACTATCTGTAGGCGGCGGTATCTGGAATAAGGGGGCAAAGTTCCGCTTCCACGGATTGCTCATGTCCCTGATCTCGAACACCCCGCGCGCCGTCCTCATGGCGGCGCTGCTCGGCGCCGCCGCCGTTCCCGCCCTGGCCCAGGCCGCGCCGGCCAAGCCGATGGTCGCCCCGCTGTCGACCGCCTCGGACGCGACGGACATCCACTCCTACGCCAAGCCGAAGATCGCCCGGGTCACCCATGTCGACCTCGACCTGACCGCCGACTTCACCGGCAAGAAGATGGTCGGCACGGCCGCCCTCGACCTGTTGTTGGCGCCGGGGGCCAAGGACGTGGTGCTCGACACCAAGGGCCTGGTCATCAAGTCGATCACCAACGCCAAGGGCCAGGCGCTGAAGTGGACCCTGGGCGCGGCCGACCCGCACCTGGGCGCGCCGCTGACCGTGACCCTGAACGGCGCCAAGCGCATCGTCATCGCCTATGAGAGCGCCCCGGACGGCGCGGCCCTGCAATGGCTGTCGCCCTCGCAGACGGCGGGCAAGGCCAAGCCCTATCTGTTCAGCCAGGGCGAGGCGATCCTCAACCGCACCTGGATCCCCACCCAGGACAGCCCGGGGATCCGCCAGACCTGGACCGCCCGCATCGTCGCGCCCGAAGGCCTGAAGGCGGTGATGAGCGCCGAACAGCTGACCCCGGACGGCGAGCCCGTCGCCGGCGGCCGCGCCTACCGCTTCAGGATGGACAAGCCGGTCGCGCCCTACCTGATCGCCATCGCGATCGGCGACCTGGCGTTCCAGCCGCTGGGCCAGCGCACCGGCGTCTACACCGAGCCGTCGGTGATGAAGGCGACCGCCTGGGAACTGGCCGACGTCGAGAAGATGGTCGAGGCCGCCGAGAAGCTCTACGGGCCCTATCGCTGGGGCCGCTACGACCTCCTGGTCCTGCCGCCGTCGTTCCCGTTCGGCGGCATGGAGAACCCGCGCCTGACCTTCGCCACGCCCACCATCATCGCCGGCGACCGCTCGCTGGTCAGCCTGGTGGCGCACGAACTGGCGCACTCGTGGTCGGGCAATCTCGTCACTAACGCCACCTGGGCCGACTTCTGGCTCAACGAGGGCTTCACGGTCTATTTCGAGAACCGGATCATGGAGTCCCTGTACGGCAAGGACACGGCCGCCATGCTGGCCGACCTGGGCTGGACCGACCTGCACCGGGCGATCGAGGAGGCCGGCGGTCCGACCGGCCCCGACACCCGCCTGCACATCGACCTCACCGGCCGCGATCCCGACGACGGCATGACCGACATCCCCTACGAGAAGGGCGCGGCCTTCCTGCGCACCATCGAGAAGGAGGTCGGCCGCGAGCGCTGGGACGCCTATCTGCGCGGCTATTTCGACCGCCACGCCTTCCAGCCGCAGACCGCCGAGGGCTTCATCGCCGACCTGCGCACGCACCTGTTCAAGGGCGACAAGGCCCTGGAGGCGAAGATCGACGTCCAGCGCTGGGTCTACCAGCCGGGCCTGCCGGAGAACGCCGTCCACGTGCAGTCCAAGGCCTTCGAGGCCGTCGACGCCCAGGCCAAGGCCTTCGCCGCCGGCGGCCCCGCGCCGCTCGAGGCCTGGAAGGCCTGGAGCACGTCCGAGCGCGTGCGCTTCGTCGGCAGCCTGCCGCGCCAGCTGTCGCCTGAGCGCCTGGCCGCCGTCGACACGGCCTTTGGCCTGTCGGCCCAGGGCAACAGCGAGATCCGCTTCGCCTGGCTGCAACTGGCCGTGGCCAACCGCTACGAGCCGGCCGTGCCGTCGCTGGAGCAGTTCCTGACTGGCCAGGGCCGCCGCAAGTTCGTCGCCCCGCTGTTCGTGTCGCTGTGGGGCCAGGGCGACTGGGGCCAGTCGATCGCCAAGCGGATCTATGCGCAAAGCCGGCCGCTCTATCACGCGGTGACCCGCGAGACGGTGGACAAGACGGTGAAGTAGGGGGCTGCGGCGAGCGCCGAGAAAAAGAAAAGGGCGGGACCGCGAGGCCCCGCCCTTTTCCATTTCCAGACCCCAAGAACCGTAAAACCCCCGCGAAAGCGGGGGCCTAGGCTTTTTCTGAAGCGCGGGGCGCTCGACGATAAAACGCCTGGGTCCCCGCTTTCGCGGGGATTTTACGGAAGGAGAGATTACGCGCCGGCCTTGGCGGGCTCGGCCTCCGGCATGTCCTCCAGCTCGCCCTCCCACTTGGCGACGACGGCGGCGGCCACCGAGTTGCCGACGACGTTGGTGGCCGAGCGGCCCATGTCGAGCAGGTGGTCGACGCCGAGCACCAGGGCGATCCAGGCTTCGGGCAGGCCGAAATAGGTCAGGGTGGCCATGATGACGACGAGCGAGGCGCGCGGCACGCCGGCGATGCCCTTGGAGGTGACCATCAGCAGCAGCAGCATGAAGATCTGCTGCTGGATGGTCAGGTGCACGCCGTGCGCCTGCATGATGAACATGGTGGCGAAGGTGCAGTAGAGCATCGAGCCGTCGAGATTGAACGAATAGCCCAGCGGCAGGACGAACGAGACGATGCGGCGGCGCACGCCCACCTTGGGCAGGCTGTCGAGGATGCGCGGATAGGCGGCTTCGGAACTGGCGGTCGAGAAGGCCAGCAGGGCCGGCTCGCGGATCACCCCGAACAGCGGGATGGCCCGCTTGCCCAGCACCACGAAGGCGGCGACGAACAGCAGGGCCCACAGGGTGGCCATGGCGCCGTAGAAGCCCAGCACGAACTTGGCGTAGGTGCCCAGCATGGCCAGGCCTTGCGTGGCGATGGT
>Ga0247822_10002313_pt1 | contig 12100 bp, 9 predicted proteins | sample 13C_Cellulose_Da_FD_192423 | JGI IMG/M metagenome (GOLD analysis project Ga0247822, IMG submission 192423) | Soil microbial communities from agricultural site in Penn Yan, New York, United States - 13C_Cellulose_Day30 | ecosystem: Environmental > Terrestrial > Soil > Agricultural land | place...
GGATAAAAACTCGTGGCATTTGCGTCTCCAAATGAACCGGTTAGCTGCTCTTGCTGTGAATCCGCCATCGTGAAAGTTGCCCCGTGCGCCTGAGCATTATCCTCTACAACCCGCAGACTATACTTTCGGGCAAGTGATACAATCGTTCCCATGTCACAGGGATTCCCGTAAAGATGTACGGGCATGATGGCTCGGGTGTTTGGCGTAATGCTGCCCAGGATGCGCGATACATCGATGTTCATCGTATGAGGATCCGGCTCAACAGGTACAGGGATACATCCTGCATTCGAAATAGCGAGCCACGTTGCTGTGCAGGTGTTTGCAGATACCAGAACTTCATCAGCAGAGCGGCCTTGTGAGCTGCCCCCCAAACCCAGACTTTTCAGCGCCAGGACGAGCGCATCGTGGCCGTTGCCCGTTCCCACGCAATATTTAACGCCGCTGAGATCAGCATATGCCGATTCGAATGCCTGCAGTCGATTGCCCAGTATAAACCAGTCGTCCCTGACGACGGACAACAACGCGTCATTGACGGATGCATCGTGCTGAGGCGCTAGCGTGTTAAATGGGATCTGCTCCAAAGGGCGACAACTTGTGAAATCTAAAGTACAATTTCCTTATTTTCGGGCCTTATTTTGATTTACACTAGATGAACTTTCAGAAAATCAACAACATAGCTGGGTGGTCCGTGTTCTTCGTGGCCCTGGTCACATACTGGCTTACAATGGAAGAGACAGCGAGCTATTGGGACTGCGGGGAATTCATCGCCGTGTCATACAAGCTCGAGGTACCCCACCCACCTGGTGCACCACTGTTCCTGCTGATCGGACGAATGTTTTCCTTTCTTGCCCTTGGCGACGTAACCAAGGTGGCTTACTGGATCAACTTCAGCAGCGTCCTGGCGAGCGCCTTCTGCGTACTCTTCCTGTTCTGGTCGATTGTGCTGTTTGGCCGTAAACTTCTGAGAGCCGACAAACCGGAAGATCTCACGCCCGAAAAGGTGTGGGTGCTGATCGGTGCCGGTGTTGTGGGATCACTCTGCTATACTTTCTCTGAATCAGCCTGGTTTTCTGCCGTTGAAGCGGAAGTTTATGCTATGTCATCGTTCTTCACGGCTTTCGTTGTGTGGGGAATTCTGAAGTGGGAAGTGATCGACGATGAATCCAAAGCCAATCGATGGCTACTGCTCATCTTCTATATGATGGGCCTTTCAATCGGGGTTCACTTGCTTAACCTCGTGACAATCCCGGCATTGTCGCTTATCTACTATTTCAAAAAATACAAGCCGACGACCTGGGGTGTGATCGCAACGATGGGAATCAGCCTTATGATCATTTGGCTGATCAATGATATCATTATCCCCGGTTTGCCTACCTACTCCAGCTACTTCGAGATATTCTTTGTCAACAGCCTGGGGCTTCCATTCGGCTCCGGCGTGATCTTCTTCGGACTCGCGTTACTCGGAGCACTGGTATATGGTATCATGTATTCTCAAAGGCATCAAAAGGTTGTTCTTAACACTTTCCTCACGGCCGTTGCTTTCATTTTGATCGGTTACTCATCGTACGCGCTGGTGGTTATTCGTTCAGGCGACAATCCTCCGATCGATGAAAACGATCCATCAGATGTGATGAGCTTCGTCAGCTACCTGAAGCGCGAGCAATACGGTAGCCGTCCTTTGCTCTATGGTCCTTATTTCACTTCATCGCCCGTCGACATGAAAGAAGGTGCTCCGATTTACAAGAAGGGCAAGGACAAGTATGAGGTAAAGGATCACAAATTTGAATACGTATATCCTCCCAACGAGCAGACCTTGTTGCCACGCGTCTGGAGTTCCGAACACGCTGCATCGTATCGGGAAAATCTTGGTCTTGCTCAGGGGCAAAAACCTACCTGGGCTCAAAACATAGGCTTTATGTTTCAGCATCAGATCGGGTGGATGTATGTACGTTACTTCTTCTTCAACTTCGCCGGTCGTGAGAGCGATATTCAGAACGCTGACTGGCTGGCTCCGTCAGGATGGTTCGAGGATCTTCCCGAACTGCTTGCCAAGAACCGTGGAAGAAACAATTTCTTCATGATTCCATTTCTGCTTGGGCTTGTTGGAATGTTCTATCAGTCGTCGAACAACACAAAGAGTTTTGTCGTTGTCTTGCTGCTCTTCGTACTTACGGGTGTAGCGCTGGTGATATACCTGAACTCCCCTCCCACGGAACCACGTGAACGCGACTATATCTATGCAGGATCCTATTACGCTTATTGCCTTTGGATCGGTTTCGCGATCATAGCCATTGCGCAGGCACTTACGCGCGTGACGAAAAATCTCAAGACGTCCGCCATTATTGCAACGCTTATTGGGATGTCGGCTCCAGTTCTCATGGCAGCGCAGGGTTGGGACGATCACGATCGTTCTGACAGATATTTTTCGGTCGACTCTGCCGTCAACTACCTGCAATCATGTGCCCCCAACGCAATACTGTTTACGGGTGGTGACAATGATACATTCCCCCTTTGGTACTCTCAGGAAGTGGAAGGCGTACGCACCGATATGCGTGTGGTTGTACTGAGTTATTACAACACGGACTGGTACATCGAGCAGACCATGCGAAGTGCCTACACGTCGCAGCCATTCCCTTATACACTGACTTCCTCAAACTATGTGCAAAATGGATTGAATGACTACCTGCCTTTTGCAGATGCCGGAATCAAGTCGATGGATCTTAACAAATTCCTGGAGCTGCTCAGAGACAATAACAAGGGATTGTTGCATCCTAACTATGGCGGTACACGCAACATGCTTCCCACGAAGGAGATCGTGTTGAAAGTGGACGTCGAAAAAGTGAGGGCTCTGGGTATTATTCCGGAAGGCATGGATAGTTTAATTGTGCCGGAAATGCGCCTTCGCGTTCGGGGTAATGCGCTGGAGAAAAAAGATCTTGCTATGCTCGACGTGCTTGCCACATCCAACTGGGAGCGTCCACTGTATGTGAACAATACATCGCTGGCTCAATTCAATGTAGATCTCAGCCGTTATGTAGTACAGGAAGGCAATGCTTATCGCATCTTACCTGTGTATAATCCACGTCCATTCAATCAGCTGGAACTGGTAAATACTAAGGTGAGCTATGAGAACATGACTAAGAAATTTCAGTTCAGGAACGTCGACAATCCGAAGGTGTACTACAACCAGGACTATCGGAATTTCATTCTCAATCACCGCAGCAGCTTTAACTCATTGGCTCAGTTCCTGATCCTCCAGGGCGATACTGCTAAGGCGCGGGAAGTGCTTCTTTTTTCAATGGCTAAAATGCCCGACGCATCCGTGCCCTACGATTACACCAATGCTCAGACGGTAGAGATGCTGTTTGAAGTTGGCGAAAAGGAAAAGGCAATGGAGATCGCCACACTCATGGGCCGTCGCTCCGACGAACTGGCGTCATACTACATACGCAAGCGCGACCTTGGTCGTGAGCTACAGGTGAACGTCGTTATTCTCGGCGAACTTCAGCGCGTACTGCATCAGTATGGTGAGTCCGAACTGGCGGCGAAGATCGAAGCCAATTATGAGAAGCACGCCGCCATCCTCCCGGGGGGGAGAGCGGGGGATGGGGCTTATTGATCGGGCGCAAGTCGAGTATAATTGACAATTGATAGTTGACAATTGACAATTTTGGAGGGGGCTTATCAGCTCCCTTTTTTCTTGTGTAGCCCCTGGATCCGAAGACTGATCCTATTTGAATGACTGCGAGGAGTTGCTCCATTAGAAAGTTTGCCCTCTGTACATTCGGTACCCAAGCATACATTCGTCAGCCTAATATCATCACCGGCCCGACAGGGGCTCAATAATTCTCAATTGTCAATTGGCAATTGTCAATTGGATTTTATCTTTGCGCGCTTATTTAATCACCAATTGTATGGTCGTCCTGAAATTTGGAGGAACCTCGGTCGGAAAACCCGAGCGGATGAAGAAAATTGCCGAACTTGTGTTAGGTACACCCGGCAAGAAAATAGTCATACTATCAGCTTTGTCTGGCACAACCAATGCGCTGGTCGCCATTGGTGATCATCTTCTGGTTGGCCAGCATGCCAAGGCGGAAGAAGAAATCGCGAAGCTGGAAAAACACTACGAGGCCTTCATTAAGGAACTCTATTCAAGCGAATCATTTCTGGCGATCGGTCAGGAGATCGTGAGCAGGTTCTTTATCCTAATAAGGCTACTTGCTGCCGGCCAGTTCGACAACAAGAGCTACCGCGAGTTGCTTGCACAGGGCGAGCTTATCTCAACCGAGTTGTTCTATCAACACGTACTGGAACGAAAGATCAGTGCCCGTTTACTCCCGGCGCTTTACTTCATGTCCATAGATGAGAACGACGAGCCTGAACTCGAGAAGATCTCTGAACGTTTGAAGCCGTTGCTGAACTCGCTTCAGCATGTCGACATCATCATCACTCAGGGATATATTTGTCGTAATCATCGCAATGAGATCGACAACCTGAAACGCGGTGGAAGCGACTATACAGCGTCACTCATCGGTGCGGCTATACGCTCGGAAGAAGTGCAGATCTGGACCGATATCGACGGTATGCACAATAACGATCCGCGTATCGTTAAAAAGACGGTGCCTATCTCAGAGCTTACTTTTGATGAGGCGTCAGAGCTTGCCTATTTCGGAGCCAAGATTCTCCATCCATCGACTATCGTTCCTGCCCAGAAATACAACATTCCTGTTCGCCTGAAGAACACGATGGACGAAAAGGCGCCGGGTACGATCATTACCAGCAAAGGCTCCGAAGGCACCTTCAAAGCGATTGCTGCGAAGGATGGCATTACAGCCATCAACATTCGTTCATCCCGCATGCTCATGGCATACGGTTTCCTCCGTCGGGTATTCGAGGTGTTCGAAAATCACAAGACATCCATTGACATGGTGACTACGGCCGAGGTGGCGGTATCACTTACGATCGACAACAATAACCGACTGGCAGACATTGAAACCGATCTGAAGAAGTTCGGGATCATCAGCGTAGACAAGGATCAAACAATCATCTGCATCGTGGGGCAAAAGATCACGGAGCAAAAGGCTATGCTGAAAAAGGTATTTGATGCACTGGGTGAAATTCCTATCCGTATGGTATCATGCGGTGGAAGTGCCAACAACGTATCCATTCTTGTAGACAAGTCATACAAAAACAAGGCGCTTAATGCGCTTAACGAAGGACTCTTTGATCTTCGATAAATCATGATGTTTAGTTGATCGCACCTGTGCGTCCACTATAAATCGTCATTAGAATAAACTACCAGCGGGGAATGGCGCACCATTCCCCGCTTGCTTTATAGTACTTGTCTTCCTGGGGTCAATTATCTATCCTTGTGACCGCAGGAGCGATGAGCTTTCTCCTGCAAGGACCCGAATCGATGCGCACAAGCAAATTATTCAACGATTTCTTTGAGAATGAACGATCCTCCGGGCTCGTGCTGATAGGCTGCACGTTGATCTCCTTTATTCTCGCGAACTCGGCGTTCCATGATGAGTACAGTGCGATATGGAACTACGAAATCGCAGGTCATCACTTCTCACATTGGATCAACGATGGACTGATGACGATCTTCTTCCTTCTCGTCGGATTGGAGCTGGAACGAGAGATCTATATCGGTGAACTTTCATCGCTGCGAAAAGCCATGTTGCCAGTCATCGCGGCGTGCGGAGGGATGATCGTACCTGCGGCATTACACGTCGCATTTAATTATGGCTCATCAACTCAAAGTGGTGCTGGCATTCCCATGGCAACAGATATCGCTTTTGCCCTGGCCGCACTCTCGTTGGTGGGTAAACGTGTACCTGTTTCGCTCAAAGTATTTCTCACAGCGCTGGCTGTCATCGATGACCTTGGTGCCATTCTCGTCATCGCTTTCTTCTACACCGATTCGTTGCAATGGACGAACCTGATCATATCACTTTCCACGTTCGTTGTATTGCTTGTATTTAACAGACTAAAAGTTCGCAGTCTGATACCTTACCTGCTGGGCGGTGTAATCATGTGGTGGTACATGTTACACTCGGGCGTGCACGCAACCATATCAGGTGTTCTTTTGGCCTTCGCCATACCGTTTCAAAATGGCGAACCCGAATCCACTTCATACAAACTTCAAAAATTCCTACACCGGCCCGTTCCGTTTTTGATACTTCCCCTGTTTGCGCTTGCTAATACCAGCGTTGCCTTACCTGACGGTTGGATTCATCGCCTGACAGAACCTAACAGCGTCGGTATATTTGTGGGGTTGGTTATCGGCAAGCCGTTGGGTATTTCACTGTTCCCGTATGTGTCGAGTCTGTTGAAAATGACGCGCCTTCCAGCAGACATTAACTGGCAGCACATTATTGGTGCCGGCATGCTTGGAGGCATTGGCTTTACGATGTCGATTTTCATCACCCTGCTTGCATTCGACGATCCTTCCGTCATTGATCAATCGAAGATCGTAATCACCCTATCTTCAACAGTAGCGGGTATCGCGGGATATTTCTTTCTCAGCTTTGTCAAGCGGGCCAATAAGGCCACCAGATAACTGTCAAAGCGCTACCTTGCACTATCCATGAACATAGTTATCGATTACGGGAACTCATCAGCCAAGGTCGGCGTGTTTGCCGATCGGGAGCTCAGGGAGCGGAAAATATTTGCTGCTCAGGCCGAGTTGAAAACTTTCCTTCAGAACTTTTCTGCCGATTGCCTCATCGTTAGTTCGGTTTCTGTCGATGCCAATGAAGTAGCATCGTGGGGCCGACATGTAAACCAACGATTTATTTTGACACCAGATCTTCCCTTACCCATCAATAACCGATACGCAACGCCGCAGACTCTTGGTGTTGATCGTCTTGCCGGTGTTTGTGGTGCACAGGCCCTGTTTCCCGGAACTTCGGCACTGGTAATCGATGCAGGTACCTGCATTACCTATGATTTTCTTGACAATACCGGAAATTTCCTTGGAGGCGGTATTTCGCCTGGACTCCGGATGCGATTTCAGGCTGTTCACACGTTTACAAAAAGATTGCCGCTTGTCCAGCCTGGCAGAGAAAATGCCCCTCTGATAGGCGACAGCACCGAATCGTGCATTCAAAGCGGTATTGAAAACGGTTTGGTCGCGGAGATCGATGGTATTGTCGCGAAATATGGAGCTCAGTTCCCCGATCTTAAAGTGATTTTCACCGGAGGGGACGTGCCGTTTTTTGAAAACAGACTTAAAGCGCCCATATTTGCGGTCCCTGAATTGGTACTCAGCGGTTTAAACAGCATTCTGATACATAATGCGCGGTCTTAACAAGTGGTTTTTGGTGGTTGCTGTTGTGTTTTCCGCAGCCAAATCGTGGGGTCAGGCGTCGCCGTCTCCATTTACAACGTACGGTATTGGCGAGTTTTACGGCACCGGACTGATTCACAATCAGGGGACCGGCACCGGCGTAGCCCAGCCTCAATACTGGTACATCAATAATCAGAACCCTGCTTTGCTGGTGTTCAACAACATGTCCGTGTTTCAGGTCGGCGCTGTTGGTGAGTCGCGCCGGATTCAGGGCGATACCACCAATGAGAAAAACGTCGGCGGTAATCTTAACTACATCGCGATGGCGTTTCCCATCAAGGTTACCAAGTGGACGACAAGCTTCGGACTGATGCCGTACACCAATGTTGACTTCAGTTTTCAATATCAGGATTATGCAAGAGATCCATCGGGTGGAATAGTTGATACACTCATTACAAAAGAAACAGGTAAAGGAGGTCTTACACAGGTGTATTGGTCAAACGGCGTTCGTCTGACGAAAGACCTGAGTGTGGGATTGCGTGCTTCCTATATGTTTGGCCCTATATCAAACGTCTACACCAATGTACTGACCACCACACCCAATCAGGGCGACCCTTATCTTGTAAACATAGAGAACAAGAAAAACATACGTGGCTTTAACTTCGGCCTGGGAGTTTCTTACAGCATAGATTCCCTCGGGCGCAGACATGATCGCCGACTCAGTTTCGGTGCAGTTTATTCCTTGGCGTCAAATTATAAAGCCAAAGTAAACAACCTGATATCGAGAACTACACTTGGCGGCGACACGATTGAGTCATACGACATCTCAACAAATGGCGGTACTGTTCATCTTCCGGAATCCTATACCATCGGCATTTCCTATGCGCGTGGCAGTCGCTGGAATATCGGCACTGAGTTTTTCTATCAGGATTGGAGTAAGTTCACCAGTGTTAGTTCCGACGATGAAGGTTTGGTTGAATCGTGGCGCATGTCGCTGGGTGGCGAGTTTACGTCGGATCCATATGCCTTGGAAAACTACCTCAAGAGAATCACTTTCCGGGCGGGTTTTGCCTATCAGGAGTATCCGTTTTATGCTAACGCTGCCCGTGTGAAGGACTATGGCATAAATCTTGGTCTTTCGCTTCCTGCTGGTCGTTCGAGTGTCGACCTGGCGGCGCAGTTCGGAAAGCGGGGTGATAAGTCAGTGAACGTTCTTGAAGAAACCTATTTTAGAATATTCTTCGGGATCACCTTCAACGATCAGTGGTTCATCAAGCGTAAGTTCGACTAACCTGCTCACACAGCGCGCGAACGTTATAACCGCGTGATGAAAAAACGAGCACTGCGATGATCAAAGCATAAAACTACAATGGCTGTCTCTTGCCGAAAGTAGTTTCGCATTTTGATGACATTCGATGTGATGAATGCCGCATGAATTTTATTCAACGCCTCTTCGTAATATTCGTCTTTTTGCTTGCCTACGACATCTGTGCGGCGCAGTGCAGGGACATCGTGTGGCCTGCGGATACGATTCTTGCCATGCAGGCGAAGAAAGAGATCGCGCGATTGCAAAGCGCACACAAAGCGAAGGATTACAGAAATGCAACCCGGGCTCTTACGTGGCTCGCCCGAAATGCGCCGCGCGCAGACAGTAACCTTTACATTGACGCAGAACGGATCTACGGAGAGCTGCTTGATCGCGAGCGCAACCAGACAGTAAAAATGATCTATCTGGATTCCATCTACAGATTTTACGATTTAAGAGAACTTCATTGCGAGAAATCATTTGATGTGGATGATGCCCGGGCACTTGCATTGTACCGGCACTTTGTAAACCATCAACCCCAACTGGTACGCCAACGACTGGACAGCCTGATAAGAAGAAAAGGCGAATTCGTTTCGGAGCGTGTGCTAGTTGCGTATATGCGGGCCGTTAAGGAAGAATTCCGGAAGTATGAAAAGCTGAAAGAAAAGGATGTTCTGGTTTTCTACAACAGAGCCATGGGTGTTGCAGAAAAAAAGCGCGGTCATGTCCGAAAGCTTAAGCTTCCGGAGGAACCTGTCATGCGTCTGATGGATGATATCGATGCAATTTTATTCAGCATGGTGGTCGTTGATTGTCAGTTCGTGACCAAGACACTGGGGCCACGCTTCCGGGAATATCCAGATGACCTGATGCTCGCGCGAAGGATCATCAGTCTGATGCTTCAGAGTCAATGTATCGATAATCCATTGTGGCTACAGGCAGCAGAACGCATCTATATTGGCCAGGACAAGCCAGACTTCACATTGGCCAAGAGCATTGGCCTGCGATACTATTCTACAAAGAACTTTAACCCGGCCCGATACTACCTGTCTGAGGCAGTCACACTTGCGCCCACGGGACCCGATAAAAGCGAAATGCTGTTGCTGGTTGGGCAGATTGAAGCACAAAGTGACAAGCTAAAAGCGCGAGCAACGTACCGGCGCGCCCTGGAAGCGGATAAGAATAACAAAGCCGGGTTCGAATATATTGGTGATCTGTATTTTCACAGTGAAAAGTCCTGCAGCGGAAAAGAAAAGATCACACAGCTCCTCGTCTATATGCTGGCAGCTGACTATTACCAACGTGCAGGAAATGGTAAGAAGATATCCCAGGCACGTGAAAATTTCCCTACCAAAGATCAGCTCAAGCAATGGGGCTATTCAGAGGGGCAGCAGGTAAGTGTTGAGTGCTGGATACAGGAAACCACCACGATACGTGCAAAAAACTGATAACTTTACGATCCGGATGAACAACGTTATTCAACTGCTTTCGAGGCAGGCTAATCGCATGGTCCCTGTCGCAGTAGTGTGTATAGGTTCAGCACTTGCATTTGCCTGCAATAACACTGAAAACAAGGAACCTGTCGAATACAAAGGTCCGCTTAGTGAGGCCGAGAATGTCGAGCTCTTCTTCAGTGAGAAGGAGCGCGTCAAGGTGCGGATGATAGCTGACCTGGCGTACGAATTTCAGAACGGCGACCGTGAGTTTCCAAAAGGCGTGTTCATCGAAATGTACGACACAGCAGGAAGGGTGACATCAACGCTTAAGGCGAATCATGCCTATTTTTTCAAGAGCGAGGAACACTGGCGGGGCCGGGGCAATGTCGAATTAAAGAATCTCACCAGGCAACAGCAATTGAATACGGAAGAACTGTTTTGGAAACCAAAAGACCAGAAGGTATACACCGAAAAATTTGTTACCATCCGTCAGGATGGCGACGTGCTTTATGGCGAAGGGCTCACAGCAAATGAGGACCTGAGTGAGTATGTGATCACACACCCATCCGGTGACATGGAGATTCAGGATTAGAAGCATGGTTTTTCATTACCTTTAGCCTTTCATGAAACTGTCGGACATTCTCATACTGTCGCTTGCCGTTGTATTCAGCATAATCGGAATACATCTTACCATGACGCTCGGGGTTCAGGATGCCTACTGGGCTATCATGCTCTCAATTGCATTGTACTTTCTCTTCGTACTCAGGAAGAAGAAACAGACATGAGCCCTCTTTTACTTGCTGTTCTTGTAGGGTCGTTTCTGTTTGCGTTTTTCCTGGCGCTGGCTGACTACTGTTATCAGGCGGCGAACAAATTACAATTAGAACTGGAGGGTCGCCTTGGAAGCAGAACCGGCCGCATCCTTGGACTATTTGCCAAACGGCCACTGTGGGTGTTGGGGACGACGCTGGTTGGTGTAACGATATCGCTGGTGGTTTTCACAGCCACTTTATGCATCGCCACAACGCCGTTCTTATCAGCTCACGTTACAACAGGATTCGGCCGATTCGGCATGTTCGCGTTACAATCCATTCTTGCCGGAATATTGCTCGTGATCGCGGTCGTTATTGCACCACGGATGATGAGGATCTTTGATCCGAATGTCATCCTTTCGCGAATTGCTATTCCCTTCTTTTTCTGTTTCATATTGTGCCTTCCCATCACCTGGCCGTTTCTCATGGTTTCGCGATACATCAATGCGCGCTTGCTGGGAAGTCGCAATGACGAAACGAAGCCTTTTCTCGGTACACCAGCGAGTCCGTTGGTTGGGCGATCGTCAGATGAGCCGACTCCGTTTCTGGACAGCAAGATCCTTCACAACGCTCTTGCTTTCAAGACTGTGAAGATCAGGGATTGTATGGTGCCGCGAACAGAAATTACGGCTATAGAACTTAATGATCCTATCGATAAACTTCGCGAGACTTTCATTGAAAGTGGCCACTCGAAAGTATTGATATACAAGCAGGACCTTGATGATATCGTAGGTTACTGTCAGTCTTCCTCGATGTTCAGGAAACCACAGGAGATCCGCGAGATCCTTACGCCGATCATCATCTCGGCTGAGAACAACCCGGCCAACGACCTCATGATTCGTTTCATCAGGGAGAAGAAAAACATCGCCGTGGTGATTGATGAGTTTGGCGGTACATCGGGCGTCGTGAGCATGGAGGACATCATTGAAGAGATTTTCGGCAAGGTTGACGATGAGCACGATGCCGACGATGATCATTTGGAGCAGCAGATCGCACCCAGCACCTATCTGCTGAGCGCACGACTGGAGGTGGAGTACTTAAATGAGAGCTATGGCTGGCACCTTCCTTCCGGAGAATACGAGACGCTCGGGGGGCTGATACTGGCCCATACCGAGGACTTTCCCCGGCCGGGGCAGGTGATCGAAATCCCGCCCTATACATTCACTATTCGCGCCTCCGGCAGGAACCGCATCGACCAGGTTGTCGTAATCGTTGGCGACAGGCTTGCGGAATAGTCGCAACCCGTTCATTT
>Ga0247822_10002314_pt1 | contig 12100 bp, 10 predicted proteins | sample 13C_Cellulose_Da_FD_192423 | JGI IMG/M metagenome (GOLD analysis project Ga0247822, IMG submission 192423) | Soil microbial communities from agricultural site in Penn Yan, New York, United States - 13C_Cellulose_Day30 | ecosystem: Environmental > Terrestrial > Soil > Agricultural land | place...
ATTGTTTAGAGAGTTCAATCCACACATCTTCTTTGGCGGCGACAACGTAGCGTTCTGGGGGCCGTTGTCGTGGACTATGATCTTCGGTTTGGTGTTCGGAACAATCCTTACTCTGGTGTTGGTACCCGTATTGTACTTGCTGGTGGCGAAACTGAAGGCCCGGCTCTTTAAGAAGGCACCGAAGCCCGTGGAGAGGTCCGACTCGGACGAGAGCGCAGTTGCTTTGAATTAATATGGCCGGGGACTGCACTTTGTGGCAATAGTTCCTGGCATGTCTTAAAATAACTTTACGAAAAGGTCGTCTTATGGAATGGGACGACCTTTTTGTTTGTTACTGTTCAAGGTCAACTTACCAGCAAATCATCATGAAAGCCCGGATTATGACGACCGTCTTTTTTGTTTTTATTTTTCTGTTTGTCGACTACTATTTATTTCAGGCTGTATCAACGGCAACTGCGTCTCTAACGCCAGCATGGAAGCAGGGTTTGAGGTACGCTTTTTGGATACCTACGATACTTGCGATCGTTGCTCTGGGGTGGTGGATGTTTGGTGATCCATATCGGTATAGTGCCCAGTTTCGCACCTGGGTAATGACTGGGCTGGTGACTCTTTACTTTTCCAAAATATTTGGTGTACTCGTACTCTTTATCGACGATATCACCCGTGGTGTAAAATGGGTATCGGGATTGTTTAACAAATCAACCACAATTGGTGGAAGCGGAGTTATACCCCGTTCCGAGTTCCTATCGAAGGCGGCATTGCTAGCCACAACTGTCCCCCTGGGCGCAATGGCTTATGGAGTGATATCCGGAGCCCATGATTATCGTGTGAGACGAAAGACGGTGGTTCTACCCAACTTGCCAAAAGCTTTTGACGGGATCAAGGTTGCCCAGTTGTCGGATATTCACAGTGGTAGTTTCTTTAACAAAGTGGCGGTGAAAGGTGGTGTCGACATGGTGCTTAAGGAAAAGCCGGATGTTATTCTATTCACCGGCGATCTCGTTAACAATGAAGCGTCGGAGGTAACGGAATACATAGACGTGTTCAACAAGCTGAAGGCTCCAATGGGAGTATTTTCTATTACAGGAAATCATGACTATGGTGATTACCATCGATGGTCAAGCTTGAAGGAGAAGCAACAGAATTTCAGGGATCTCATGGAGGCGCATCGGATCATGGGATTTGATCTGTTGATGAATGAGAACAGAATTCTGAAGCAAGGCGGAGATGAATTGGCAATCCTGGGGATTGAAAACTGGGGAGGGCGTGGATTTGCCAAGTACGGCAAATTGGAACAGGCCTATGCAGGCGCTGAACATGTGCCGGTAAAGTTGCTGTTGTCGCACGATCCCAGTCATTGGGATCTTCAGGTCAGGCAATTATATCCCGATATAGATTTGATGCTCGCCGGACATACTCATGGATTTCAGTTTGGCATTGAAATCGGAGGTTATCAATGGAGTCCATCTCAGTATGCTTATAAGCAATGGGCAGGCTTGTACCAGGAGGGAAGCCAATATTTATATGTCAATCGTGGCTTTGGATACCTCGGATACCCGGGACGCATCGGGATGCCTCCGGAGATCACGATATTGGAACTGAAACGTGCCTGAATTCGGGCTCCTGTACTCAGTGTTCGTTTCTGTGATTAATCACCTTTCCCGTGATAGCCATCGGTACTGTGGTTCATCTCCGCTCTTGTGATAACTATCGGTAACGTGGTTCATCTCCACCTCCGTGCCCATCGTTACTGTGATCATTTCCAGCTTCGTGATTTATCTCTGCAGGTTGACATAAAGTATCTAACGTGTGCAAAGAGACATCGTTAACCATCAATCACGGCAACACTTTGGAAGGCGTAAGTTGTCTGAGCGTACCCAGAGCTTCCATTTCCACTGTCATCTTATTGTAAAGCGCGCGAAATGCATTTGATGTTATATCATATACGGAGCGGAATTCAGGGCGCGGCATGAATGTGGTACGTGACGTGTCTGCGTCGAAATGCTGGTTGTCCATCAGACCAGCCACACCCAGGCCGATGAGCGCGGCACCAATCGCTGAGGCATCTTCGTCGTGTATCAACACGATTGGCTTATCAAACATATCGGCCAGGATTTGCAGCCAGGCGGATGAATGTACGAAGCCTCCGCTCACGTGAACTTTCTCTATCACAAGTCCTGCAGTTTCCATTTCGAGAAGGATGGTATACAGGGCCATGGATATGCCTTCGACGACGGCTCGCGTAAAATGAGCTTGAGTGTGATAGTTTCGAATTCCGAAGAAGGATCCGCTTGCCTCGCTGTTCCATATCGGCGCCCGTTCTCCCAGCAGGTAGGGTAGAAAGATAAGACCGTTGGCTCCAGGCTCGGTGTCTGCAATTGCTTCAAGCAACTTTTCATAGTCAGCCTCGGAGGCCAGCGTTCGCTGCAGGAATTTTTCGGCGTACCATTTGAGTACAACGCCACCGTTATTTATCGGGCCACCGCTGATGAACAAGTCGTCGAACAGCTTGTAATTGAAAATCATTGCCCGATAGTTTAGGGTTGGTCTTTCGCCGGCAACCCGAATCGCCCCGCTTGTTCCAATGGTAAGTGCAGCCGTGCCAGGTGTCGTTGCAAAACTTCCTACGTTGGCAAGACAGCCATCAGACGACCCAATTACGAATAGGGTGGATGGGGTGAGCTTCAAGCGCATAGCCAGTTCGTTGCCTGCAACCCGGGAATGATCGGTAGGCACGACGTCTCCGAGGTGATCGGCAGTAAGGCCACATAACTTCAGTGACCGATCATTCCATCGGTTGTCTTTGATGTTGAACAACCCCATTGCGGAAGCAATTGCGAAATCAGTCTCGTAAAGGCCAAAGAGCCGAAACCATATGTAAGTCTTGATCGATATGAAACGTGCCGCCTTTCTGAATAACTCAGGTTCATGTTCTTTCATCCAGATGATCTTGCACAATGGCGACATGGCGTGAATAGGTGTGCCAGATTCATTATAGATCAGCTCTCCTTCGGCTGACCGCCGAAGCGATTCAGCAATTGTCGCGCTCCGGTTATCCGCCCAGGTGATCATATTGCTGAGTGGTTTACCGCTTTCGTCTGTAAGTAGTATGCTGTGCATGGCGCTGCTGAGCACTACTGCGATGGGTACATCATCAACCGTTGCTGTCAGGTCTGTAATACACTTCACCACTGCGTTCCAGATCACATCAGCGTCTTGTTCACTATATGTAGGTTGTGGCTGGAGGGTGGGGTATGATGCCTGACAAACTTCCAGGACCTTTGCAGTCCCGCTAACAGCAACAGCTTTTGTACTGCCTGTACCTATATCAATTCCAATTACGTAGCCCATGAACTATTCGTGAGGGCATGAATTTAATAATTAAAACATAAGGGCACCTGTTTTTTCAGGTGCCCTTTGGTCTGGTTAGGTAAACTTCTGTTTACAAGGTGCTTCCAACGGCCGACGTACTAATGATGTTCGAGGTGCGCCTCTGCGTCCCGGCGACGGATATTATCAACAGAGAACCGGCCTGCGCCGAATATGATAAAAGTGACTAGCCCGAGCAGCACAATGACAGATATCCATAGCTCCATATGCTGACCAAGCGACAAAAATCCCTTGGGCGCGTTGACCAGGAAGACTGCACCTATAAGGATGGGCAACTGTATAAGACAGGCAAAGCGTGTGTATACGCCGAGCAGAATCATGGGCCCTCCCAGGATATGAGCGAAGGCCACATAATGCGCAATGTTAATTCCCGCGAATGATGCATTCAAACCTTGCGTAGTGATCTCTAACGTACCAATGTTCGTGATGAAGTAGAGTCCCTTATAGGTAATGAACAGTCCGAGAATAACACGAAATAAATCCAGAAATCCGGGGCGATGACTATTACCCCAGCGTTCCATGTCGGTAATAATATTCATAATGATGCTGTTTGGAACTATACAAAGTTTACGAAAATCCGGCGAGAAACGGAAGTTGTAAAAGGGAATAATACCAGTAAGACGGTACTCAAAACAATCAGTAGTATAATACTCCATGCCTGAGGTGAAACAGCAAAGAAATACACGGGCAAAAAAAAGGGCTGCTTTAAAGCAGCCCTTGAGCAATATCGGATATCTGTGTGCTGAAATCAGTAGTCGTTGTTGCGGCGATTAAAGCCACCACCACCGCTGCCTCCACGGTATCCACCACCGCCACTGCGAGGCGCATCGGTCCTTGGTCTTGCTTCGTTCACAACCAGAGTCTTTCCTAGAAAATTGAATCCATTAAGGCTCGTGATCGCCTGGCGTGCAGATGATTCATCTGCCATTTCAACAAACCCAAAGCCGCGGCTGCGTTGGGTAACCTTGTCCATTACAATCTTGGCAGAAGAAACTTCGCCATACTCTTCGAATAATCCCTTCAATTCTGGTTCTGACGCTTTGAAAGGGATGTTGGCAACGTAAATGTTCATTGTTAAAAGTAATAAATGAGAAATTAGTTTAGGTCAACTGACAAACTTTGACTTCAACTACTCGCGGTTTAGAGAGGGCCGGTACAAAATAAGTTCAATCAACAGTTAAAAGTAGCAATAAAATTTGACTAATGGGAAAAGATTACAATGTGGTTTTTTCTGTTATTTCGTACCGTTCCGTAGTGTGTAGTATTTTCTACACGTTTTTTGGAGTGGTCATGAGCCTCTTAGTGCACGTAGTTAACCGCCGGAAACTGCAACTTATCGGTCAAAATCTGCATTTTGTCGCCAAAACCTACATGCAAAAGCTATGTAAGAGCCAGTTATGCCAAATATTATACTGGTAAAGTCGCCGGAAATCTGGCGCTGCATTTTGTTCGCCCGGTGATAAATTTGTTAAAACCCGTAGCCGTTCGAGCTGGAACGGTACGGGTCGCTATAATTTCCGGAAAGATATAGAAAGAAAGGCTGACCTAATAGGCCCGCTCAATTACGCCTGAACCATAAACCTTTTTCTGTGCTGTCTTGGTATTGCCTTTATGCTTCACCGCACCGCTTCCCAGAACCATGGCTTCTAAGGTGTTTGTAACGTTGAGGAGGCATGAACCTGACCCAGTCACCTTGGCTTTAGCTGTTTCCAGACTGCAATTGTAGGCGTTTACCGCGCCCGTGCCGCTAACGAGGGCATCCATCGATGAGGCATATCCACGGACATTGAGCGCACCAGGTCCACTCACTTCAGCTTTGATCGTATTCCCTTTAAGGTCAATGTCAATAGAGCCAGCTCCTGATACACCCATGGTCATGTAGTCTGCTGCAATCGAGTTTTCAGACACTACCTTACCTCCACCGTTCACCTGAATGTCGTTGATGTTCTTAACACTCACATACAATTTCATCGTTGGGTTCAGCTTGATATCGTCGATCTTGGCCCAGATACTTTTGTTTGGGTTATCGGGCTTTCGCTCTACGTTTACCATCAGAATGCCATTCTCCACCTTAACCTCCGTGAGGGAGAATATTTCCGTAAGAGCCTCAATGGTGACTTCTTGTTTGTTGGTCTGCTTGAGGTAGACGGTGTAATTAGAGTTTACATAGATCCCCTTGAATTCAGGGAGTTCCAGTACTTTCTTGGTCGTTTGAGCGAACGACAGTTGGGCAAATCCCATCGCCAAGAGCGCTATTGCAAGTACACGTTTCATAATAGTTGTTTTTAGGTAAGCCAAATAACCCCTGTAATGGGCTTATTGTGAAATCTTCCGACGAGCTATAAGGAAACTGGTCGTCAGGGGGGGCGGAATATTGGCGTAATTCCGGGAAAAACTTACCTGCCTTTTCTGAAAATGGCCTTCATGATCAGTATGAAGGCGATTCCGCCTATACACATGATCAGGATTACTTCGGGAGTTATTTGTTCAACTGCGTGCATAATTAGTCAGGCAAAAACGAAAACTAGAACTGAATACGCAACTGAAATCGTACTTCTCTGTCAAGAGCATAGCGTTTGGACGCCGGGCCTCGAGCCAAACTCTCTGGTACAACCGTTGTCGTTTCTGCGTACCGCGCCCAAACGGTTAGACCACGACTGATGTTGTACTGCAGCATCGCCATCCTGCGTATACCCGTGCCGTTATAAGCGGGCATTGAGTAAGCAAACAGCACATCATTCTCGTATGAATAAAGCCTGTTGTCGTAACTATCAGTATCAAATAAAGCGTATCGTGCTATAAATTGATACTTGTTAATTTTCAGACATAAGTCCTGAGAGAGGGCCACCCCATGAGTAGTGATTCCATCCCCGGCATACCTGCTCAATTGAAGTTTTGTCCTAATGCGCACATGCTCACGCAATCCTGTTTCTGCATGAACCCAGCAGTTGCTTTTCACTCCCTCAGCCTGAGTGTAAGTCTGTTGGTCAACCGCTGAATTTCTTGATTTGGATTCGTGTCTCCCTTGAATGAACAGCAGCACATTTCGAGAAGGTTGAAAACTAAACCTGCATAACAATTCGTGGCCATACGAGGGGGAATAGGCACGATAACGCAGCCAGGGAAATGTGAACAGATCGACGTAACCAGTCAATGACAACTTGCGATTGAATTGATATCGCCATCCTAAGTAAATTCCCCGTTCATTCGTCGGTGTGCTATTCTCGCTCATTGCATTCGCGAATCTTGACTGAAAGTCTCGGGCATAACTCCTGATCAGGAAGGCGACGTCCAAATGCTGGGTGATGGACCCCAATACTCCGGCGATTAATCCTGTACCGCGCCCCGGTATTGTTGCCATCTCCCCGAACGTGGCGAACCGTCCTATGTTGTAACTGAAAAAGACCCCTGCATGTGTAAGCGTTCTGCCTTTAAACGCGTATTGGTTGTATGGCGTCGCTTCCGGCTCGATAGCATTTTCAAATTTGCTGTGATCGAAGGTCAGGCCTGCTTCTAACGCGCCCTGACGTCTCATTACAACAACGCCCAACTGCGTGTCCGCAACCTGTTGCCGTGCCAGCAGTTCGTTACGTGTGCGATGGAGTCCCGATTTCGGCAACGACCGGACTACGGTTTCTCCAAGGAGATCTTCACGCGAGGCGTCGCGTCGCGCCCTTGAATACAGCACAGTTAGTTCCAATTTCTTTGGCAGCGACATTGATACTCCTATCCCGCGCATGTTTCCGGCTTCGTAGGCCGATGTATAGGGCAGTATGCCAACATGTGCGCGTCTCATGGTAGTTATAGTCTCAGCGCCTTTACCCGGACCAAAAGCTCCCCCGAACACCAGGCCCTGACCGAACTGAGCTTGCAGATCTCCAACAATCAGATTCTTAATGAAGCCTTTGTTTTGGATTTGCGCATGAAACGACCAGCGATCAAATCCATAGTATTTGTTCTTGACGTCCCACTTAATAGGTTCACCTGAATCCTTCTCAGTATTAAAACCGAAACTGAAATCGCCCGGTCGTTGTGAACGAAATCTTATGAGCAAGTGCTCTGGCGAACCGGTATAGGTTGTCGGCTCTTCGACTTCGCTCCATGCCTGAGAGAAGCGCATGATCAGATAATTGTCACTTTCTGTTTTGATTCGTCGAATGAGCTTTCTATCAATTGAAGCCGTCGGTTGAGTGACTGTTACAAACGGCCGAAGCTTCTCGATAACTTCCAGCGATAGTCCGGGTACTGCCTGTAGTTCGTACACAGAAACTAAGTCGCCATACCGCGCACGATATTCCAGAATGTTCTGAATCTGGTCCTGCGTGAGGACACCCAAAGCCTGAAGTGTTTGAATCCTGTTCTCATTCAAGTTCAATGGTTGGGAAAGCATCTGCATCAACGCTTCATAGGATGCTTCGAATGATTCGTCATCGTCGGAAGTTCCCACAAGGTCCTCGGCCGTTCTTGCAATGTCTGCCTGCCGTTCCGGGTCCTGACAGTGACCGGGAATGCTGATCATTATTATGATGACAACGAACATTGAACTCGCGATAAATAGGGTCATGGTGCCTTCGTTTGTTGTTTGTTCTGTTTTTTTGTTCCAGGGGTAAAAGCAAGTGATAGCTGATGGCGCATGCCCAACGATTGAACATACGTTATGCCGTAGTCCGCGAGGAAATGTTTCAGACGAAAGCCGAGGCCACCACAAAGCGCCTGTGGGTTTAGCTGATACCCGAGGCGTGACCTGAATTTTTCATGGATAGGGAATTCCAATCCTAGTCGTCCAGTAGCCATATCGTTGATACGCTTCTCCACTTCGACAGCCACAACAACCTCACGTCCCAGGTTGAAAAGCAATCCTGCTGACAGAACGGTCGGCAATCGTTCGTCCAACTGCTTCGACAACCATGGTTGATTTATGTTGGCAATGTGCGCACCCACCTTTAGAAATGATGTCAGCGTGGTAATGCCACCCATACTTAAAGACCAAACCGACTTGCTGCCAAGGCCATCGGCGGCGTATGTGATGTAGTTCAATTTCATCCCCACTTGCGTATGGTTCCAACTGGTCGCCGCACCCGCTGTTACGATTTGTTCGTGGTACACAGCGTCTCCGAATCTGTACATCCCGACGCCGAATGAAATGGTTCCCGGATGCACGGCCGTTACTGCGGTTCTGCTGAATGCCGGCACACCGGGTAGTGCATCGTAGCATACGGCTATGACATTGTTCTTTATACCGGCCAGCCCTGCAACGTTGTTCAACATCGACCATTCGTCTGATAAACAAGCGGTGGCATTTCCCATTGCCTGGCCCCGAGCACCCATTAAGGACGTGCTGCTTTGGGCCAGACATGGGCTGGACGTACAGAAGGAAAACGATCCGGCGACCAGGATGTAAAGCAACAGATAATACACAACGATAGATTTGCTTTAACAACATTGCATGAGCAATATCAGCAGCCTTCAACATTTGTCGTAATTACACGACGCCGCATTTCCTTACATATTCATGGCAGGATAATAGTATACCGTGGAGTTGGACATTAATACATTATTGGTTGAACACTGTTATACCCTTGATGCGATCAATCGAGTTCAAATCAGGATTCGGTCCTATTACATGTACAACGGTTCCCTAAGTCACCCTATGTTAGAACGCATGCCCATTGCTGGAGCCGCGCTGCAATGCGAATCATTCAATCTCAGGACATGAGATTAATCAGGTTGGTCACTTTAATGCTAAAATTCTTTCTTGATATGGAAAAAGAACCCATTCTCACCTTCTCCATTGAACGAGTACTCCAGCCGGAGCACCGCGTCATAGGAGGCCACGATGTCAATGCCGCCGCCGGCACCGATGAGCAACTTGTTCGCCATTCGACTACTGATTTCGTAGTTGGAATAGTTCTTTACGTAGCCGAGGTCACCATATGTTTTGATGTAAACAGAAAGCGGAAGGTGCCGAAACTGGCGTATGGGCATCGCGTTGACGTTGTATACGCGTGAAAAGATCCTCTTCTTAAAAGTTGTTTTATTAAGCAGATAGTTTTGACCCTCGATCACATAAATCTCATAACCGCGAATAATGCGGCGTTGATAACCCAGTCCACCGTTAACGACATAAGGCAAGGTTGTCTGTGCACTGAGGTATCCGGTCGTGCTGTTGGAGAGATAAAAATTGTTGCCGAGATTGAAGTAACCGGCGAAAGTTGCCGAGCCTTCCGTCTTGTGGATGTCGTCGCCGGAGGTCAATCCGTACTGCGTGAACTGGACAAGTAAGTAGTGACCGGTAAGCGGATATCCGATATAGTCGCGATGATCGTTCGTGAAGCTGTAGGAGAGCGTACTGTACCTGGCATCGAGGCGTGCATTGCCCAGGTAATTAGGGTTAAGTAACGCAACGGTATCAGTGATCGATGTAGACCTGAATTCGTAGCGCAACGAATGTGAAGTATAGAATGATTTACGATATGTATAGGTCACCCCGCCGCCGCGCGTAACACGAAGTAAATTATCAGCTTCGAGGTAATCCAGTTTGTGATCCAGTGTTTGATAGGCGAGGTTTTTTGTTTCAGCGAAATCAAAGTCGAATGTAAGTCCCTGCTTCTGTTTCTTATCAATGTATGGGAAGCGGTATGAGATTTCAAAGCGTCGTTGAAAGCCGAACTGGGCAGTGAAACGAAGTGTCTCGTTTCTTCCCCGCATGTTGAACTGATAAAGCCGGAGGCCATAGTTTACGCGATTGAAGTCGTGGTTATAGTTCTCCCACCATTCATTAAAGTTTCGGTCGGCGAGTTCGAAGATGGGCGATGGAAAAGTGTACCACCGCTCGTTCACATCAATTAACAGATCAATGGTGCCATTTGAATAGTCAAGAACTTTGATGTCGGCTGTGTTGAAGAGACGCGTGTTAATTAGCTTCTTACGGTCGAGGTCGAGCAGGATCGGAAGTTCTGCGCTGTTTACGACATCGCCGGGCTTTACCGTCAGCTCCCGCAGTATGATCTGCTCTTTGGTGATCCGGTTGCCCATGATAAGAATACGATTGACCACCAGCGGATGTCCCGTTGTATCATGCGGCAACCTACCTTTTGAAGGCCTTTTAATGGTGTCGGCAACAGGGTGTGATATGAAGCCAGAGGGCGTGTTAGCATTTGCTGCCAAAGCACCCGTCAAACTCAGCAAACATATAACACAAACCAGGGCTACACGCATTTCGCATCTCTAAGACTCCAGAACGGCAGAACGTTTTAATCTATTTTGACGGCACGTCAGCTGGCCGGTTCATTCTGTATGAACGTGCCAGGATCACGATACCAGCAATAACCAATGGAATACTAAGGATTTGACCCATGTTAAGTACCATGTTGTCCTCGAACGATTCCTGGTTCTCTTTCAGAAACTCGAAAATGATACGCAATCCGAAGCACCAGATGAGGAAGATCCCCAGCAATCGTCCCGGGGGCAAATCATTTTTATAATGGTTCCAGATCGCATACAACAGAATGAAGAGGATAACGCAGGCAATAGATTCATAAAGCTGTGCTGCATGCCGGGCAATTCCAAAAGTACTGATGCGCGCTGCTACAATGCCGTCAGAAGTAGTCGTTACATCCGACGCCATGTTCTGACCGCCGGCATCGAAAAACTCGTAAAGATTATGAGAAAGGATGTTACGGGCGTTGAAGTCTGTGAAATTGCCAGCTTGTTGTTCCGTTGTGCCTTTTTTGAAAAACAAGTAGATGTTCAAAGGCACACGACCATTAGATCCCATTGGAATCGAATCGTTGTGTTTATAGATGACGGTCTCCACGATATGATCCCGGTCGACGCGTGCATCCGTCACGGCCTCCGTAAACTTGTTTACGAAGACAACGCCGTACGCTTTATCAGTGGGCTTCCCGATGATCTCCGAATTAAAGAAGTTGCCAAGACGAATCAACGCCCCTGTTAAAGCCACCACGACCACGATGCGGTCCACGACCTGCAGGTAGTTCTGACCAGGCCTGTTCTTGCGGGCATAGAGCCAAAGGGCGAAAAGGATACCGAACGCCCCTCCATGACTGGCCAGACCCTGTAAGCCGGTGAAGCGAAATGGATTAATTTCGAAGGGCAGAAAGACGCTCAGTGGCTCTTCCCAAAGCATCTCAGGCTGGTAAAACAGCACGTGTCCAAGCCGCGCCCCGACGATGGTGGCAATGACCATGTATATGGTAAGGGTATCGACGTCTTTCTCTGGCTTGCCCTCTTTCTTAAACATATGGTAAAGCACCTGCTGGCTGATGAGAAATCCCAGGGCGAAGAACAGGCCGTACCAGCGAAGCGCAAAAGTGCCTTTTGAAAAGATCTCAGGGCTTCCGTTCCAAATAATGAAGTCAAGAATGGTCATAGTTGGCAAATATAGACAGTATTGGCAAGGGTTGAAAAGGGGGGAAAGTCAACTCTCCGCCTGCAGGCGGGCGAGCTCGTCGGCAAACCCCGAAGAGAGGATTGGAAAACGACACCAGGTTCGTGGGTCGACATTAATATCATCCAAATGGAAGGCCGGAGCCAGGCGTTCGCGTTTCCATTGGTTGGCTGCCCATAACCGAAAGAACTTCGTAATGTGAGCTTTTAATTTTGAACTGTCGTGTGAAGATCTCATTAACCGGTAAACTTCTACGGGAGATCGCCGATGTTCGATGGCATGCTTTTCAATTTCAACCAG
>Ga0247822_10002316_pt1 | contig 12097 bp, 8 predicted proteins | sample 13C_Cellulose_Da_FD_192423 | JGI IMG/M metagenome (GOLD analysis project Ga0247822, IMG submission 192423) | Soil microbial communities from agricultural site in Penn Yan, New York, United States - 13C_Cellulose_Day30 | ecosystem: Environmental > Terrestrial > Soil > Agricultural land | place...
GCCCAGCCCTCCTCCTCACCGGCGGAGCGTCCTGAGCGCTCCCGCCCACAGAAGCAGGAACGTCCTTCGGGCTTTCGTAAGCCGGAGCAGGTGGAAGTCACCACGTCCCGCATCTACGTCGGCAACCTCTCTTTCGATGCCTCCGAGAGCGACTTGTCCGAGCTGTTCAGCGGCGTTGGATCGGTCCAGAACGTCGAAATCGTCGCCAACAAGTACACGCAGAAGTCCAAGGGCTTCGCGTTCGTCCAGATGGCATCGGTCGACGAAGCCAAGCGTGCGGTCGCTGACCTACACGACAAGGACTACATGGGCCGCAAGCTCGTCGTGAGCGGCGCCAAGGCCGTCGAAGAAAAGCGCTCCGAGCGCTCCCGCCAGCCCGAGCAGGCCGCGACTCCTGAGGAGCAGCCAGCATCCGAGCCAGCGACTGCCCAGCAACAGCCTGAGCAGTAAAAAACCCATCATCGTTGCCGGCCCCACCGGGGTCGGCAAAACCCTTTTCGCCGTCGAGCTGGCTCTTCAGTTCGACGGCGAAATCATTGGGGCGGATGCCTATCAGGTGTACGCCGGGCTGGAGACCCTCACGAGCCAGCCCTCCGCCGAGTTGCGGAGCCGGGTCCCCCACCACTTGGTGGGCTTTCTTCCCCCCTCGGAAAAATTCGACGCGGCCGCCTTTCGCCAACTCGCCCTCGCCGGCATCGCCGACATTCAGTCGCGCGGTCGCCGCCCTATTCTCGTCGGCGGCTCCGGCATGTACTTGAAGGCGCTTACGCACGGTATCGTGGAGCTACCTGACCCGGACCCAGTCTTGCGCGAAGAAGTCCGCGCCCTAGCCCACGATGAGGCGCTACGCCGTCTGCTCGCGCTCGATCCGGACGCCGCCCAACACCTCGATCTCCAAAACACCCGCCGCATCCAGCGCGTGCTGGAAATCGCCCTGCAAACAGGCAAAAAATCCACCGAACTCAATCAGGAGTGGAAGGAGAAAGACACGCCGGACTACGACGGCTTCCTACTCCTGCGCGACCGTGAGGAACTTCGCGACCGCATCGCTCTGACCGTCCACGCCATGCTCGCCGGAGGAGCCATCGAGGAGGTGCGCCGGGTGGAAAATCCGAGCCTGACCGCGCAGATGGCGATCGGCTTTCGCGACATCCAGGCCCTGCTTCGAGGCGAGTGCACCATGGCCGAATGCGAGGCGTCGATCGTCAAGTCCACCCAGCGCTACGCCAAAAGGCAATTGACCTGGTTCCGGAATCAGTTTACGTTCACGCCAGTTGATTTGACTGGACTGCGCACAACGCAAGAACTTCTGACAATCGCCCGAGATTCCCTGGGTGCTACAGAATGACTGTCGCCAAATCACACTCACACGAAAGAACGATCCTCGTCGGTCTGGAGCGTGATGGTGTCACCCGGTGGGATGTCGAAGACTCTCTGACAGAACTCCGCCAACTCGCGGCTACGGCCGGAGCCCAAGTCGTCGAAACCATCGTCCAACGCCTCGATAAACCGACAGCTCCATTTTACATCGGCAAGGGCAAGGCCGAGGAAGTCCGCCAGCATTGCCGCGAGCAGGGGGTAACTTCCGTCATCTTCGACGACGAACTCTCACCCGCCCAAGGCCGTAACTTGGAGGGCCTCACTCATCGCAAGGTACTCGACCGTACGCAGCTCATTCTCGACATCTTCGCCCAGCGAGCCCGCAGCCGTGAAGGCCGCCTCCAGATCGAACTCGCCCAGCTTCAATACCTCCTGCCCCGGCTTACCGGCATGTGGTCGCACCTTTCCCGCCAGTCCGGCGGCATCGGCACCCGGGGCCCCGGTGAGACTCAGCTCGAGGTGGACCGCCGCCGCGTGCAGGAACGCATCGCCCGCCTGGAGCGTGATCTACGCGAAGTGCGCAAGCACCGCACCGTCCAGCGCGAAGGCCGCCTGCGCCGCAACTGGCCCGTCGCCTCGCTCGTCGGCTACACGAATGCCGGGAAGTCCTCCCTGCTGAATCGCCTGACCAATGCCGGCGTGCTCTCGGCGGATAAGCTTTTCGCCACGCTCGACCCCACTACTCGTCAGCTCGTCCTGCCAAACCGGCAAAAGGTGCTGCTCACCGACACGGTGGGTTTCATCCGCAAGCTGCCGCACACGGTGATCGAGTCTTTCAAGGCCACGCTCGAAGAGATCCAGCTCGCCGACCTGCTCATCCACGTCGTGGATCTCAGCCATCCCGACTACCACGAGCAGATGCACGCCGTGGAGGCGACCGTGGCCGAACTCGGGGCCGAGCAGAAGCAGACGATGATCGTCTTCAACAAGATCGACGCCATTCCCGATCCCGAGATCGTGCGCAGCCAGCTGCATCGCTTCCCCGGCAGCGTCGCCATCTCCGCCCGCACCGGCGAGGGCATGGAGACGTTCTTCGAGGAACTCGAGCTCCGGTTAAGTGCTTGGCGGATGCGGGTGGAATTTCGTATTCCTATCGTGGAATCGGCGCTCCTGGCCGAGATGCATCGCGTCGGCCATGTCCTGAGTACCACTTACGAGGATGACATAGCGGTCGTGGTCGCCCACATACCGCCCGAAATGAAATCCCGCCTCGCCCTCTACGAAACCGTGCCGGACACCGTCCGCGCCTAGTTCCCCCCGTTCGTCCTGCTACATGGTTTCTCGGCTACTTCTTTTGCTTTGCTGTCTCGCTCTCGGAGCCTGCTCGACCACGCAAACTTTCCCTTCCTCTCGCAACGTCTCGATCTACGCCAAGCCCTCGCACGTGGAGGAAGGCATCGCTTCCTGGTACACCGACAAGCGGACCGCCAGCGGCGAACGCTATAGCGCCCACGCCCTCGCCGCTGCTCACAAAAAGCTCCCGTTCGGCACCAAGGTCCGTGTCATCGACCTAAAAACGGGGAAATCCATCATCGTCCGCATCAACGATCGCGGCCCCTTCAAAAAAGGTCGCGTCATCGACCTCACCACCGGTGCCGCCCGTCAGCTCGGTACCTACCATCGCGGCATCGCCAAGGTACGCATCGAGGTGCTGAAGGAAATTCCAGTGCTCCAAAAATCGAATCTTCGGGCGACTCAGACGAAAAAGACGCCTGCCCCCGCGCCTTCGCCTACTCCGAAAAAGAAAAGCAGTTCGCGCTGACCCGCGATGAGTGTGACGAGATTGCCGCGATTTCGTCCTGTCCTTTCTGACCGTCTCTGGGTTTGCTGACCGTATCCGGAAAGGATAATCCCCATGTCTTTGGTTCTGGTCATTAACTGCGGCAGTTCATCGCTCAAGTACTCGCTCATCGATCCCCAGACCGGAGAAAGCATCTCCCACGGCCTGGCCGAGCGCCTCGGTTCGGAGACAGCGGATCTGATCGTGGAGGGCGGCCCGGAAATTCCGCTGCCGCATGCCTCTCACGCCTCCGCGCTGGAAGAAATCCTGCGCCGTCTCGGTGAGGTGACCATCATCGGAGTCGGGCACCGGGTAGTTCATGGAGGGGAGCAGTTTCATGAGAGCGTCGTCATTGATGACTCTGTGGAAGAGGATATCCAAATCTGCGGAGAACTCGCCCCTCTGCACAATCCGGCCAACCTCGTCGGCATCCGTGCCGCCCGGGTCAGGTTTCCCGACGTCGCTCACGTCGCGGTTTTCGACACGGCGTTTCATCAGACCCTTCCCGCTGCCGCGTATCTATACGCGATCCCATACGCCATGTACGAAAACCTGAAGGTGCGCCGCTATGGCTTTCACGGGACCAGTCACCACTACGTCGCCCAGCAGGCCGCCCACCTTCTCGGGCGTCCGCTGAAGGAGTTGCACCTCCTCACGGCCCATCTGGGAAATGGCTGTAGCGCCTGCGCGATCAAAAACGGCCAGAGCGCGGATACGACCATGGGCCTCACGCCACTCGAAGGCTTGGTCATGGGTACGCGTAGCGGCGACGTCGATCCGAACCTCCACGAATTCCTCGCGCATCACACCGGAAAGACGCTGGGTGAGATCACCGCGATTCTCAGTCGTGAGAGCGGACTGCTCGGGCTCTCCGGGCTCAGTAACGACATGCGCACCCTGACCGAGGCCGCCCATCAGGGAGATGCTCGCGCCGACCTCGCCATCGAGGTCTTTTGCTATCGGCTCGCCAAATCTCTGCTCAGCCTGTGCGCCGGCCTGGATCGCGTAGATGCGCTGGTCTTCACCGGCGGCATCGGGGAACACTCCGCCGAAATCCGACAGCGAACCCTGCAACACCTCCGCCTGCTCGGGGTGAACCTCGATCCAGCTCTTAACGATCTGCACGGCCGGACGGCGCAAGGCCGCATCACCGCTCCCGATTCGCGATTAACCTGCCTCGTCGTTCCCACGAACGAGGAACTCGTCATCGCTCGCGAGACCGCCCGTCTCGCCCGCTCATCCTAAAGGACCTACCCTCATGCCTCACACCATCTTCCTCGCCCCCTGCGGCAGCGGCGTCGGATTGACTTCGCTGGCCCTGGGCCTCGTTCGCGCTCTGGATAACCGCGGGGTTCGCGTCGCGTTTTTCAAACCCATCGGGCAGCCAACCCACCATGATGGCGGGCCGGAACGCTCCACGCACTTCATTCGTTCCACCACGAACTTGCATCCCGTGGCGCCTCTTTCTCTGCAAGAAGCCGAGCAGCTGATCTCAGCGGGGCATCGAGACGAACTCCTCGAACGAGTGGTGCGGGATTTCCACCAGTCCGTCGGTGACGCTGACGTGGTCGTGGTGGAGGGACTGGTTCACTCGACGGATCTACCCGCTGGCGCCGCGCTCAATGTGGACCTCGTCCGCACACTAAGCGCGGAGGTGATCCTCGGCGGCTCGCTGGCCGGGCTGACCATGGAAGAACTCGACGGTCGGCTGGAGTTCGCCTCCCAGCAGTTCCGTGGGCTCGGTCAGGGACCGATCATCGGATGCATCATCAATCACGCTCCGGACCCGACCAAACTGCCGCTTGATGGCCTGATCCAAGACCTCACCGCCCATAGTCGCCTGCTCGGACGCCCGGGGTACCAACTCATCGGTGCCATTCCGGAGAACCCCGTGCTAACCCACGCACGGGTCATCGACATCGCCCGGCATCTCGATGCCGAAGTCCTCTACTCCGGCGAGATCGAAACACGCCGCGCCCGCAAAATTTCCCTCCTCGCCCGCACCGTGCCGAACATGCTGCACACCTTTGAGGCCGGAGCGATCCTCGTCACTCCAGCCGATCGCAGTGATGTCGTCGTGGCGGTCGCCATGGCTGCGCTGACCACTCCGATCGGCGGACTGGTGCTCACCGGTGATGCCGGTTTCGATGAGAACGTCCTCAAGTTCTGCCAGCATGGTTGGGATACCGGGCTGCCCGTCCTGCGCGTTCCCACGAACAGCTGGGAAACAGCGACCCGCCTTGCGCAACTCAGCCCCGAAGTCCCCGCTGACGACCTCCAACGCGTCCAGCTCGCCATGGATCACGTGGCGCACTACGTGGACGCGGACTGGCTAGCTACCCACTGCTCCCTTCCGGTCAAAAAACGCCTCTCGCCCGCCGCCTTTTGCTTCCAGATTTCCGAAGAGGCTCGGGCCGCGCGCAAACGCATCATTCTGCCAGAAGGCCACGAACCCCGCACCATCCTCGCGGCCGCTCTCTGCGCGGAGCGAGGCATCGCCCGGTGTGTCCTTCTCGGTCAGGAGGAGGAAATCCGTCGCGTCGCCCTCGCCCAGGAAATCAATCTCCCGCCGGACATCGAGATCATCGACCCCACGCTGGTGCGGGAAAACTACGTGGCCGCGCTCGTGGAAATGCGCAAGGCCAAGGGACTCACGGAAACCGAAGCCGCCGAGCACCTGGAGGACAACGTCTGGCTCGGCACCGTGATGCTCGCTCTCGATGAAGTCGATGGCCTCGTTTCCGGAGCCGTCCATTCGTCGGCGAACACCATCCGACCCGCCTTCCAAATCATCAAGACCCGGCCCGACGCCAAAGTGGTTTCCTCGATTTTCTTCATGTGCCTGCCGGAAGAAGTCCTCATCTACGGCGACTGTGCCGTGAACCCCGATCCGGACGCCGAGACGCTCGCTGATATCGCTCTCCAAAGCGCACAATCCGCCGAGAACTTTGGCATCCCCGCCCGCGTGGCCATGATCAGCTACTCTACGGGAGAGTCCGGCTCTGGCATTGACGTCGAGAAGGTGCGTATCGCCACACAACTTGCCAAAGCCGCCCGGCCCGATCTTCTGATCGACGGTCCGCTCCAGTACGACGCAGCGGCCATCGCCGATGTCGCCGCCACCAAGGCCCCGCACAGCCCCGTCGCCGGTCAGGCCACCGTCTATATCTTCCCGGATCTGAACACGGGCAACACGACCTACAAGGCCGTGCAGCGCAGCGCGAATGTCATCAGTATCGGTCCCATGCTTCAGGGACTGAACAAGCCAGTGAACGACCTCTCCCGCGGTGCTTTGGTCGAGGACATCGTTTACACGATCGCCCTCACCGCGATCCAGGCCGCCCAGATCACTCCGTCACCGGAGCCTGGCAAGTGAAGTTCTCGCAGAGGTAAAGCGCTGCCCGACCATCGACCGGCTTCATCGCCGCCAGCGCTGGGTTTTGCGCGGCGAAGGCCGAGCCCTCGTCCGCCAGCAGCAGTACGCGCCGGGGATGAAAATCCCGGTGGAGACGCGCGATCCAGGCGTACACATCCGGCTCGCCTCGCCGACCCGCCACCACGGCCTGAGCCGGAGCGGCCAGCGCGAAGTCGAAGGCCACAAGCATCTGCGGCACGCCGGTCGGCACCCGCTCGATCTGCTCCTGATGCGCGGCGATCACTCGACGCCCACGCTCCTCGAAGGCTGGCTCGTGCAGCATGCGTCCGAGCCGCAGCAGGTTCAGCGCGCTGATGGAGTTGGCGGAAGGTTCCGCCCCGTCGTAGTCGTCCTTCAGCCGCACCGCTAGGAGCGGATCACCCGCCGCGCTGCTGTAATAACTGCCGCCCTCCTCGTCCCAGAAAAGTTTGTCCTGTTGCACCTGGAGCTGCAGTGCCCACTGGAGCCATTCCGCGTCGAAGTCGGCTTCATACAAATCCAGCAGCCCCTGGATCAAAAACGCATGGTCTTCGGCAAAGCCTGAAATGGGGCTCGCCCCATCCCGCCATGTTCTCAGCAATTTCCCCTCCACGATCAACTGATCACGCAGGAACAATGCCGCCCGGCGCGCCGCTTCCACATAGCGGGGCTCATCGAACGCCGCACCCGCTTTGGCCAGCGCGGTGATCATGAGTCCGTTCCACGCCGTCAGGATCTTGTCATCGAGATGCGGACGGGGGCGTTTGGCTCGGCGGGAAAACAACTTCGCCCGGCTGTCCGGAAGCGATTCAACCGCTGTCTCCACCCGCTCGATGAGAATATTTTTCCCGGTAAACTCCCCGTGCGGATCGCTCTCGCGGGGTGCATTGCCCTCGGGCCGCACTCCGTAGTGACGGCAAAACTCCACCGCCTCCTTTTCCCCCAAAACCTCGCGAATCTCCTCTTCCGCCCAAACGTAAAACGCTCCCTCCGCGTGCTCTGGTCCGTCGTGCGAAAGCAAGCTGTCCGCATCCTCCGCCGAGAAAAATGCGCCTTGGGCATGCGTCATTTCCCGCAGGACATAGTCGAGTGTCTCACGGGCGATCGCGGCGAAAAGTTCGTCATGCGTGATCTGCCAGGCTTCGGTGTAAGAGACGACCAACTGCGCCTGATCGTAGAGCATTTTTTCGAAATGAGGCACATGCCAATGCGCGTCCACGGAGTAGCGGTGGAAGCCTCCACCCAAGTGATCGCGCAAGCCTCCCGCCGCCATCTTTCGCAACGTGGAAAGCGTCAACTGCAACGCTCGCTGACCAGTCGCATCGTCCAATCCCGAGGCATAGCGCAGCAGAAAATTCAGCACCGCTGGGCGGGGAAATTTCGGAGCGCCGCCGAAGCCGGCCTCTTCTTCGTCAAAGCTGGCGGAAAACTTCTCGTACGCCCGGACCAGGGGTTGCGCATCGGCTTGGAACTGATTTTCGGAGCTCTGATGGACCGAGCCGAGCGCCGCCATCACGCGATTTCCCTCCGCCTGAATCCGATCCGCATCCTTCCGCCACAGTTCGGAAATCTGCATGATGATGTTCGGAAACCCCGCGCGTCCGTAGCGATCATCCGGAGGGAAGTAGGTGCCGCCGAAGAACGGCTTGCCGTCCGGAGTCAGCCACACACTCATCGGCCACCCTCCGCTCCCGGTCGTCGATTGCACGAAGGCCATGTACAGCCGATCTACGTCGGGCCGCTCCTCACGGTCTACCTTAATGTTGATGAACGTCTCATTCATCAGCCTCGCGATGGCTTCGTTCTCAAACGACTCGTGAGCCATCACATGGCACCAGTGGCAGGTCGAATATCCGATGGAGAGGAAGACCGGCTTGTTCAGCCGACGAGCCTCGTCGAAAGCCTCCTGCCCCCAGGGCCGCCACTCGACCGGGTTGTCTTGATGCTGCAGCAGGTAGGGCGACTTTTCGCCGCGAAGGAGATTCGTGCTCACGATGGGAGAAAGGTTATCTCCTCTCCTTCGTTTCGCAAAGGCAGGACGACCGCGGCCTCACCGAAAAAACGTGTTTTCACCAGCAGCGCCTCGTATGAACGATGCAGATGCTCGACCGGATATTTCACCTCAGGGAAAAAGGCACCACGGTCCCGCGGGAAGTCGTCGCCGGCCTGACCACCTTTGCCGCGATGGCCTACATCCTGGCGGTGAATCCCTCGATCCTGAGGGCGGCCGGCATGCCCGAGCCTGCCCTGATCACCGCGACCGCACTCGGCGCCGCATTTGCCACGTTCCTAATGGCCGGGCTCACGAATTTCCCGCTCGCCATGGCTCCGGGCATGGGGATCAACGCCTTTTTCGCCTTCACCCTGTGCGTCGGCATGGGCATCCCCTGGCAAAGTGCTCTCGGGCTCGTTTTCATCAACGGCTTCATCTTCCTCCTGCTCTCAGTCACCGGAGTCCGCGAGAAGATCCTGAACGCCATTCCCTATGAGCTGAAGATCGCCATCTCTGCCGGCATCGGCCTGTTCATCGCCTTCATTGGGCTGCAAAACGGCGGCCTGATCGTGGCTAATCCCGCCACGCTCGTCACCATGGGCGACCTCACGCAACCCTCCGTCGCGCTCTTCGCGGGAGGGATCCTGCTCGCCTGTATCCTTGTCGCGCGCAAGGTGCCCGGCGCGATCATTCTTTCCATGCTCGTCATCACGCTCGCGGGCTTTCTCATCCCCGACAGCCAGGGGCAGAAAATCACCCACGCCCCGACCTCCCTCGTATCGTGGCCAGCCTCGCTCGAACCGCTCTTCCTGCATCTGAACTTCGACGTGCTCATCCGCGAGCACATCCGTGCCATTCCCATCCTGCTCACATTGCTACTCGTCGACATGTTCGACAACATCGGCACCCTCATCGGCGTCACCCGCAAGGCTGGCATCATGGATAAAAACGGAAACGTACCGAGGGTCGGTCGCGCCCTAGTCGCGGACTCCATCGCAGCTATTTTCAGCTCGCTTATTGGCACCTCGACCGTCGTCAGCTATATCGAGAGCGCGACGGGAGTACAGGCCGGGGGCCGCACCGGACTCACCGCCGTGGTCACAGGACTTTGTTTTCTTTTGGCTCTCTTCCTGACGCCCCTGATCCTGATGATTCCCGATGTGGCAGTGGCACCGGCGCTCGTGGTCGTCGGCATCATGATGTTCGAAGGCGTGGTCGATCTGGACTTCCAGCGCTTCGAAATCGCCGCCCCCGCCGCGTTGACCATCCTCACAATGCCGCTGGCTTTCAGCATCAGCACGGGCATCGGAGTAGGGCTAATCGCCTTGGCGGCGCTGAGCCTCGGGACGGGTCGGGCTCGCTCGATCAGTCCGATCGCTTACCTTCTGGCGGCCGCGTTTCTCCTCCACTTTCTCGAGCCATTACTAGTCAGACACTGGAAGTAAGGCCCTCCACAGCTGTAACCCGGATTCTCTAATAACAACGCATCTGGTCGGAAAAACACACGAATAAGGTCAGATTCTGATTAACGATGGTCGGAAAACACGTGCTACCTTGTTCAAGTCCGCATTCGCTCCCCTAACGATCACATCCCTCATGAATTCGCTTTTTCGCCCCACCTTCCTTAAAACCGCCGCGCCTCTTCTGGGCATCAGCTTTGCTGCCTCCCTCATCGCTCAAAACCTGACACCAGAAAAGGTGGAGGCCTTGCGCAAGGACGCCGACACTGCTGGTAAGGCACTCGACCAACTCGTCCAGAAAACTGACGCTCCGGAGATCCGCCAGGATGCCGAGACCGCCAAGACCGCCGTCGGTCGCATTTCCGAAACACTCAAGCCTGCGGCGGCGCAAGCCCAGGATCCGAGTGATCCCTACAAGGGCGGGTTGAAGTACCCCCCGATTGCCAAGGCAAGTATCGAAAGCTTCAACGTACCAATCGGAACCACCGAGGTTCACGTCCCCGTAACCCTCGACAAACCGAGCGTAAACACAGTGATCGCCCACGTGCGCGTTTACGACGGACAGGGCGGCCGCGCCACTCCCGATGCCACCAAGGCCGTCATCTTCTATCCCGGCGATCCCCTCACGAAAACAGCCAGCTTTAACGTCGCCGGCATGGGCGAGGGCTCCAATCTCAAGGCGGTTCAACCTCACGTACCCGATGGCGGAGACCGCAAGGGCAGCGGTATTCTCATCACCGCCACGGCTGATGCACCGGAAAATAACCCCATCGAAAGCGGCCGCGAACCGTTGAAATTCGAGCCACTCGGCGAACTGGCCTATTCCGGCACAGCGGAGACCATCCAGTTCGACGACGAAGGCGGACCCGGCAAGTTCTCCACCGCCCTGCCTCATGGACGCACCCAAGTGGGAAATGCTGAGACGGGATACTACGGCACCGTCGACATGGGCGGATTCCAGCGCAAGCCGGAGGGCTTGGTTCTCTCCACCCGTCGCTTGGATCAGCCGATGAAGGTGGGCAACCCCGCCATGCACTACCCCTTCCTCGCCGCCATGCTTTCAGGCCATAAAACTCCGGAAACGCAGTTCAAATACGGCAGCGTGGAGTGGGTCGTCCAAATGCCAAACCGTTTCGGATCCTGGCCCGCGCTCTGGCTCCTGCCGACCACGGGATGGCCACCAGAAATCGACGTCTATGAAGGCTTTGGATACAACGGGTCTTGGAAATTCAACTCCGACCTCTCCACCAACCTACACGGGGGTGAACATCAAAAGCGGACATTCACCCGGCCTGCCATGGCGATGAAAATGCGGAACTTCGGCCTGCGGGACACCCTTGACACGGAATTCCACACCCACTCCGTGACGGTCGATCCGGAATGGATCACCATGTTTGTCGACGGTGTGGAAACCATGCGCTACGCCAACCCCTTCAAAGGCGTAACTTGGTTCCCGCTCACCAACGTGGCGGTCAAAGCCAAGGACGAGTCCCGCTACGACGAGAACAGCGGCGACATGATCATCCAGTCGATCAAGATCTGGCGGAAAGAATAAGATCTCACGATAGCCCGGTCGGGAAACCGCCCGGGCTCAAGTAAGCACCCTCACATCAGACGCCGCTCACCCGAGGCGGCGTCGCAGGAGATCGAGCGCAGCCTGGGTAGCGAGGCGCTTGAACGTCTCACGATCCGTCGGGAACGTCTCGCGCAGGCACTCCGTCACGCCGCCCTTCTGAGCCAGCGCGATATACACCGTACCGACCGGTTTCTCCGTACTGCCTCCTCCCGGACCGGCAATGCCCGTGATTCCGATGCCGAAATTCGTACCGGCACGACGCAGCACTCCCTCCGCCATCGCGGAAGCCACCTCCTCGCTGACGGCACCCACACGGGCCAATAACTCCGCCGGCACACCAAGCTCCCGCTCCTTCGCTTCATTCGCGTAAGTCACATAGCCGGCGGGGAAAATTTCCGATGCGCCCGGCACGTTGGTGATCCGATTAGCCAGCAATCCACCGGTACAGGACTCCGCCACCGCGACAGACTGCTGGATTTCCAGCAGGCGACCAACGACGACCTCTTCTAGGGAT
>Ga0247822_10002318_pt1 | contig 12088 bp, 9 predicted proteins | sample 13C_Cellulose_Da_FD_192423 | JGI IMG/M metagenome (GOLD analysis project Ga0247822, IMG submission 192423) | Soil microbial communities from agricultural site in Penn Yan, New York, United States - 13C_Cellulose_Day30 | ecosystem: Environmental > Terrestrial > Soil > Agricultural land | place...
GGTCAGGTGGCAGGTAGCAGGTTAGAGGACAGGGAAGGGCGGTCCCGATTCCGGGGCCGCCCTTCTTTGGCACCCTGATCCAGAGTTCGTTCCAGTGACTGTTCGCCGCGGGAAGGTGTGATGTGACAACGAAGAAGGGCGGTCCCTGTCCGGGGACCGCCCTTCTCTACATCGAATGTACTCTGATGGAGCCGGAGCGAAGTTGCTCCCCGCGGCGACATTCCCGGCCTCACTGCCTCACACCCGCCACCCTCCCAGCTGCCTCCCTAGAAGATCGACAACTTAATGTACTTCCGCGGATTCTTCTGGAAGTCCGTCGTGAGCGAATCCAGCCGCTGCAGCAGCGACCGCACGTCGGTGTACATGCCCTCGTCGTTGAGCAGCATGCCCGCCGATCCGCGCCCCGTCTCAAGGCGCGCCAGCACGCTGTCCAGCCGCACCGTCGTTGACCGCAGGCCGCCCAACAGGCTGTCGGCGTTGGCTGCCACGCTGCGGAACGACTTCACCGTGCTGTCCACCGTCGCCGAATCGACCGCGCTGACGACGCGTCGCAGCGACGCCTGGGTCTGCGAGAGTTCCGCCGATTGGTTCGCGGCGATCTCGCCCAGCGTCGCGATCAGCTGGTTGGCCTTCACCACCGTCGACCGCAGTTCGGCGATGCCCTGCTTCTCCACGAACTCCTGTCGCAGGGTGCCGGTCAGCAGCTGGATGTCGCGGCCGATCGAGTCCACGAGCCCGATCACGTCCCCGATCCCCATGGCGGGCGGTCCCGCCGGGATCGTGTCGCCGGCGGCGAACACCTCGTCTGTGGCGATGGTCGGCTGCAGCGCCACCATCATGTCCCCGAAGAACCCGTTCGGGACCACGCGCGCGGTCGTGCCCCTGGGCACGCCGTAGCGCTTGTTGATCCGAAGACCGACCACGAGGAACCCGTCCCGCCTGAAGTCCACCGTGTTCACGTATCCCACCGTGACGCCCGAGAGCATCACCGGCTGGCCCTGCTTGAGGCCGGCGCCCCACGGGAACACCGTGTGCACCGGATATCCGGGGGTCAGGCCGCCGCGCGCCAGGAACAGCGATCCGATGATCGCCAGCGCCAAGGCGGCAGTCGCCACGATCCCTACGAGTACTTCGTCGCGTCGCTTCATCCCTGAAGGTATGGTGCGAGTAGTATGGCCGTCACGGCATCGAGGATCAGGATGGCGATCGACGAGACCACGACCGCCTTCGCCGTGCTCTGGCCCACGCCCTCCGCGCCGCCCCGCGTCGTGTATCCCTCATACGTGCAGAGGAATGCGATGGCCACGCCGAACAGCGTGGCCTTGATGAGACTGTACGTCACCTGGAACTGGTCGTACCCGAGCCGGACGCCCTCCATGAACTGTGACCATTGCACGTCGGTCAGCAGCACCGAGGCCATCAGCCCGGAGAACACCCCGAACACGTCGGCGAACACCGTCAGGATCGGCAGCATGATGGTGGCCGCGATCAAACGCGGGACCACGAGGTAGGCCACCGGATCGTACGCCAGCGTCTCCAGTGCATCGATCTGCTCCGTCACCCGCATCGTCGCGATCTCGGCCGTCATCTTGGCGCCCACCCGTCCGGCGAGCACGAGGCCGGTCAGGAGCGGGCCGGTCTCGAGGATCACGATCTGACGCGTCGAGAGCCCGACGATCGACAGCTGGATGCCGGGAAAGAGCTGGTAGCGCATCTGGATGGCGATCACGCCGCCGATGAACGACGCCACCATGATGGCCAGCGGCAGAGAGTCCACGCCGATGGCGCGCATTTGGTGAAAAACCTGTCCGCGCCAAGTCCGTACTTCGGCGAAGCCGCGCCGGATGTCGCGCAGGTAGAGCACCCGTCCACCGATGCCGGCCATCAGCTCGAGGAACAGGCGCCCCATGTAACGGAAGAACTGGAGCCCCGAGCGCTGCAGGACGGGATAGGTCGATGTCGGACGCGAAGACACGCTAAGTGCGAACTCGGATCAGGAGGATGGCCCCGACGACCGCGAAGATGCTTCCAGGGAGCCACGCCGCGAGCTCGGGCTTGATCAGGCCGCCGGCGCCGATCGCCTGCGTGAGCTGCAGCAAGACGAGGAATATAACGGTGATCGCGAGGCTGATCGCGATGCCGTAGGCCGTCCCTCCGCGCTGGGTGCTCGTCGCGAGGGGCGCCCCGATCATCATGATGATCACGCAGGTCACCGGGATCGCGATCTTGAGCATGCGCTCCACCCGGAGCTTGTTGACGTCGGCGCCCGAACGCTCCATGGCGTCGATGAACCGCCCGAGATCGGCGTAGCCCATCTCCGCCGGCGCCTTCGCGTTGGCCATCAGGTGCGCCGGCGCTTCGGTGAAATGCCGGTCGCGCAGTGAGTCGAACCGCACGGTGAGGTTGGTCAGCGAGTCCGGCAGGATGTGCATGACGCCGTTCGCCAGCATCCAGCCGGAACCCTCCCGGTATTGGCCGGTCGACGCGGCCACCACGTACGTTGGGTAATCCGGGCCGAGTCCCTTCCGCTCGATCTCCACGCCCTTCATGGAGCCCGTCGCGACCTCGGCCGAGCCGATCTTGTACACGCGGCCCAGCTCGGAGGCATAGGTGAAATTCGTCCGCCTGTTCGCGCTCCGGACGGCCTTCTCCTGCAGCAACTCGAGTCGTTTCGCGTTGAGCGGCGGCACTACCTCCGAGAGCACCAGGCCGACGCCCGCCGAGACCAGCGCCCCGATGGCGATGGGCGCGATGAACCGGTGGAAGCTGACGCCGGACGCCTTGGCCGCCGTGATCTCGTTGTGCCGCGTGAAGCCGCCCACCGTGAACACGGTGGCGAACAGCACGGCCGCCGGCAGCACCAGGAACATCGTGTCCGGGATCCCATAGACGTACGCCAGCACGATGTCCGCGACCGGCAGGTCGCGCTGCAGGTAATTGTCGATCTTCTCGGAGATGTCGATCACGATGACGAGCAGCGGGAAGCCCAGTGCCGTCGCCGCGAGCACCTTCCAGAACTCCGCGAGGACGTACTTGTCCAGCGGGTGCAGCGACCATCGGCGCCGGCTCATGCTGCCTTCCGTCTCGAGAAACGCGCGCGCATGCGATCGCGGACGCGCACCATCCACTCGGCGGTCTCGCTGCCGCGCGAGGTCGAACCCTCGCTGCCGAGTCGCATCGTCAGGTACACGCCCACGATCCCCAAGAGCACGTCGGTCGTCCACATGGCCACGGCGGGGTCGATCAGGTTGCGATCGGCCAACGCCTCGCCGCCCAGCAGGCCCACGTAATAGATGCCGAACACGGCGAAGCTCACGCCGATGGTGAGCCCCACGCCGCCGCGCGGGAAGCGCAGCGCGATCGGCGCGCCCAGCAGCACGAATACGATGCAGGCGAACGCGATCGCGAATTTCTTCTCGATCTCCACCCGATATTGGTCAATGGCATTCTGCGTCATCGCGAGCTCGCGCCGGTGGCCCTCGAGCAGGGTCTCCCGTGCGGCTGCGTTCTGGTCGGCGAGCTTCTTGGCGGCGATCGAGTCCTGTGCAGGCTGCGATGAGTCCGCCTGCTGTGCGGCGGCCTGCTGCGAGTCCGCCTGTGTTGCGTCTGCCTGCGCTGCGGGCACGGCCGCGATCGCCTCCTTCACGCCGAACCCCTTGAACAGTTCGATCGCACGGCAATAGAGCGCGCCCATGCCGCCGGGCACCGGCCGCGGATGCTCCGCGCGCTTGCCGTCTCCCTCGGCGTCGCGCAGGCGCGCCCATGCCTCCTCGCGCTCGCCCGCCGAAATGCTGATCCGCGCCAACAGCTCGCAGACACCGAGTTCACGGTCCGAGCGGTACGTATTGCGCTGGTCGTCACGATCGAGGCGAGCGGCCACGCCGCGCACCTTCAGCAGGTCCGTGGTGAAGAAGTTGCGTTGCAGCCGCTCCGGCTCCTCCGGCGTCAGCTCGTTCATGCTGCCGCTGTGGAGCGTGAGGATCAGGTCCTCGCCGGAGGTGTTGAACGCGAGGCGTCCGCTGTCCGCGACGATGGTGCGACGCCGGGTCGGGTCGCTCAGGTCGTAGATGACGACGTCGCGCATCTTGTTCGTCGTCGCGTCGATGCGCGCCGCCCGCAGGTAGAGCTGCCCGCGGAGGACCTCGTTGATCACCTGCTCGTTGAGCGCCAGCGTCGGCTTCACGCGGGCGATGTCCCCTTGGAGCGTGGCCAGGCGGTGATTGGCCCGCGGCAGCACCTGGTCGTTGAACCAGACCATGAACAGCGTCAGGAACGCGGCGCCGATGATCACCGGCCGCACGAGCAGCTGCATGCTGACGCCGCTCGCCTTGAACGCCGTGATCTCGTTCTCCGCGGCGAAGCGCGAGAAGGCGTGGAGCGTCGCCACGAGCACCGCCATCGGCAGCGTCATCGCCAGCGTGAACGGGAGCGAGAGCCCGATGAACTCCACGATCACCGACCACGGCAGGCCCTTGCCCACCAACTCGCCGAATTTCTTGGCGACGAAGTTGAGGAGCAGCAGTGAGGTCAGCGCCGAGAGGGCGAAGACCAACGGGCCGAGGTGTTCACGGAGGACGTACCGGGTGACGATCTTCACGCTGGGGGGTGGAGATTTCTGGCGCGGGACTGCGGCGGGTGCCGTATATTCCACTGCGCGTCGGTGGGGGGGCAAGGCCGACGCTCAGAGAGTACCCCGTTGGGCCGCCCTTGTGGCGCCCGGTCCCGACAAACAAAAGAAACCGAATCGCGAGCCGATGGTGACCAGAGCACACGATACGCGCCTCCGCAGGCCACCCCATCTTCTCTCGCGCACGCTCTCGCGCACGCTGCTGGCCCCCGTGGCCGGCGCGTTCATCATCCTCGGCGTCATCGTCTCGTGCGGCGGCTCCGACTCGCCGCGCGGTTCGGGCGCGGCCGGCGACGGCACCATCGAGTTCGACGGCGCGCTGGCGATGGCGAACGTCGAACGGCAGGTCGCCTTTGGTGCGCGCGTGCCCGGCACGAGCGCTCATGTCGCGGCGGGCGACTGGCTCGTCGCGGAATCGCGCCGGCTCGCCGACTCGGTGATCGTGCAGGAGTGGGTGCACACGACGGCCGACGGCGCGCGCCTGCCGATGCGCAACATCATCGCGCGCTTCAACCCCGGCTCGGCGCGGCGCGTGCTCTACCTGGCGCACTGGGACTCGCGCCCGAGGTCCGACCGCGACTCCGACACCGCCAAGCGCGCGCTTCCCGTGCCCGGCGCCAACGACGGCGGATCGGGCGTCGCTATCCTGCTCGGGGTGGCGGAGGCGCTCAAGAAGGCGCCCGCTCCCGGCATCGGCGTCGACCTCCTCTTCGTCGACGGCGAGGACTGGGGCGAGTTCGGTCCACCGATGGTCGACGTGCTCGTGGGCTCCACCTGGTTCGCCAACCACCTTCCCGAGCCGTCGTATGCCCCGATGCTGGGCGTGCTCTGGGACATGGTGGGCGACGCCGAACCCCGCTTCGAGCAGGAGACGCATTCCCTGCGCGGGGCGCCGGAGGTGGTGCAGCGCGTCTGGACCACCGCACAGCGGCTCGGTTACGGCGCGGCGTTCAGCAACCGCGAGTACGGAGAGATCTCGGACGACCACGTGCCGCTCCTCGCCAAGGGCCTGCGCGTGATCGACGTGATCGACCTCTACTTCCCGTGGCATCACACGACCGAAGACACCGTCGACAAGGTCTCGCAGTCGACGCTGCAGATGGTCGGGCACGTGGCGATCACGCTCATCCGCGACCTGCAGGACTGAGCCGGGCTTCCCTCGCGCGCAACGTTCGGCCCCACGCGGGACGAAATGGTCAAGCCCGTTGCCATCCGTCGATTGAATTGTCCGCGTGCCCACTCCCGCCGAACGCCGCGCGCTGCTGTTCGTGGCGGCCGTCGCCGCGTTGGGTGTCGGCGTGCGGGGCGTGAGGTCGTTGGGCGACCGCGGCCCGCCACCCTCGGCAAGGGAGTCACTGGCTCGCCAGATCTCGGCGGTGGATTCGGCCATCGCATCCGGCGGCCGGAGCAGGCGAGCGCCAACCCGCGCGTCGGCTGACTCGCCGGGAACGGCGTCCGCGCGTGGTCGCACACGAGCGGCCGATCAGGGCAGGCAACCGCTCCAACCCGCCTCGATCGACATGGACCGCGCCACGGCGGCCGAACTCGACCGCCTGCCGGGCATCGGGCCGGGGATCGCGGCGCGGATCGTCGCTGATCGTGATGCCCGCGGCCCGTTCGGTTCGATCGACGGACTGCAGCGTGTCAAGGGCGTCGGACCCGCGCTCGCGGCACGCGTGCAACCATATGTCACGTTTTCGCTTCCGCCTCGTCTTTCCGACACGGAGATGTCCACCCAAAGTGGCCGGCGTCGTCCTTGACACCGTCGTGCCCGGCGGGAAGCTTCACCGTTTGCCTCCGCCCGACCGTCTGAACGAGAAGACGGCCAGGTCGGGGGCCGTCGTCGCGCAAAACGCATACTCGACCCGGATCCATGGCCTCTCCTGCGACAGCCGGCGGTGAACGAATCGGCGACCTCCTCCTACGGGAGGGGCTCATCTCGCGCGACCAGTTGCAGAAGGCGCTCGACGAGCAGCGGCAGAGCGGCACCCGGGTCGGCTACAACCTGGTGAAGCTTGGCTTCATCCAGGAGAACGAACTGACCCGGTGCCTGGCGCGGCAGTACAAGATGCCCGCCGTCGACCTCTCGAAGTTCGAGGTCGACCCACGAATCGTGAAGCTCGTGCCGGCGGACCTGGCCACCAAGCACCTCGTCCTCCCGCTCAAGCGCGACGGCCGCACGCTGACCGTCGCGATGGCCGACCCGACCGCGCTGGGCGTGATCGAGGACCTCAAGTTCATCACGCGCTACGACATCTTCCCGGTCATCGCCGGCGAGTTCACGCTGCGCAACGTGATCGAGAAGCACTACGAGTCGAGCGACGTGCAGATGTCGGCGCTCCTCTCCGAGATCGAGGGGCTCGAGGACGGCGCCGACGTCGAGGTCGTCGAGGAGACGCAGGAGGAGATGTCCGCCACCGCGCTGGCCGCGGCGGTGGACGACGCGCCGGTCGTCAAGCTGATCAACGCGATCCTCACGGACGCGGTCAAGCGCGGCGCCTCCGACATCCACTTCGAGTGCTTCGAGCACGACCTCCGCGTGCGCTACCGCATCGACGGTGCGCTGCAGGAGGTCATGAAGCCGCCCAAGAAGATGCAGCCGGCCCTGATCTCGCGCTTCAAGATCATGGCGGCGCTCAACATCGCCGAGCGCCGCGTGCCGCAGGACGGCCGCATCAAGCTGAAGATGGGCAAGAAGGTCATCGACTACCGCGTCTCGACGCTGCCGACGCTGTTCGGCGAGAAGGTCGTGCTGCGAATCCTCGACAAGGGCAACCTGACGCTCGACCTCGAGAAGTTCGGCATCGAGCCGCGCGCCGAGAAGGAGTTGATGGAGGCCGTGTCGAACCCCTACGGGATGGTGCTCGTCACCGGCCCCACGGGCTCGGGCAAGACGACCACGCTCTACAGCTGCATCTCGAAGGTGAACGCGATCGACACGAACATCATGACGGCCGAGGACCCCGTGGAGTACAACCTCTACGGCGTCAACCAGGTGCTCGTGCGCACCGAGATCGGCATGACGTTCGCGGCCGCGCTGAAGGCGTTCCTCCGCCAGGACCCGAACATCATCATGGTCGGCGAGATCCGCGACCTCGAGACGGGCGGCATCGCCATCAAGGCGGCCCTCACGGGCCACCTCGTGCTCTCCACGCTGCACACGAACTCTGCCGCCGAGACGGTGACGCGACTGCTGGACATGGGGCTCGAGCCGTTCAACGTCAGCTCGGCGCTCAACCTCGTGCTGGCGCAGCGCCTGCTCCGCCGCATCTGCAACAACTGCAAGACGCATTACAGCCCCGACGACCTCGAACTCGAGACGGCCAAGCTCAAGCGCGACATGACGCTGCGCGAGATGCGCTTCACCGAGCAGGCTATCAACGACGCGATCTCGCGCGCCCCCAAGGACGCCGCGCCGTACTTCAAGGACGTCACGCTCGACACGAGGATCGGCGACCTGACCTTCTTCAAGGGCAAGGGCTGCGACGCCTGCAACGGCTCCGGCCTCAAGGGCCGCCAGGGCGCGTACGAGGTCATGTTCATGACGCCCTCGCTGCGAAAGCTGATCCTCCAGAACGTCGGCGCCGCCGAGATCAAGGACGCCGCCATCGCCGAAGGCATGCTGACGCTGCGCATGGACGGGATGCTCAAGGTGCTCAAGGGCATCACGACGCTCGAGCAGGTCGTTCGCGAGACGAGCGCCTGAGACTGCCATGACCTCACCGACTCCCTCCCGCCCCACTGCGTCCATGACCGCTCCCGGCACCACCGCTCCCCCGCAGGTGAACCTGCGCGTCCTGCTCGAGGAGATGATCGAGCGCGGCGCCTCCGACCTGCACATCACCGCCGGCGAGCGGCCGAAGATGCGCATCGACGGCGACATCCAGACGTCGCGGCAGGAGGTCGTGCTCGCGCCCAAGGACACGCTCCAGCTCGCCTACTCTGTGCTGACGGAGAACCAGAAGAAGCGCTTCGAGATGGAGGACGAGCTCGACTTCTCGTTCGGCATCCAGAACCTCGCGCGCTTCCGCGGCAACTGCTTCAAGCAGCGCGGCTGCGTGTCGATCGTGATGCGCCAGATCCCGTTCAACATCAAGACGTTCGCGGACCTGAACCTCCCGCCGGTGATCGCGCGCCTGGCCGAGAAGCCGCGGGGCCTCGTGCTCGTCACGGGCCCCACCGGCTCGGGCAAGTCGACCACCCTCGCGGCGATGATCGACAAGATCAACCGCGAGCGGAAGGGGCACATCCTCACGGTCGAGGACCCGATCGAGTTCATCCATAAGCACCAGGGCTGCATCGTCAACCAGCGCGAGGTCGGGACCGACACGAAGTCGTTCGGCAACGCCCTCAAGTACGCGCTGCGCGAGGATCCGGACGTGGTGCTGATCGGCGAGATGCGCGACCACGAGACGATCCACGCCGGCCTGACGATCGCCGAGACGGGTCACCTCGCGTTCGCGACGCTGCACACGAACTCTGCCGCCGAAGCGATCAATAGGATCATTGACGTTTTTCCGAGCCACCAGCAGTCGCAGGTGCGGGCCCAGCTCGCGTTCGTGCTCGAGGGCATCATCACGCAGACGCTGCTGCCCAAGCGCACCGGCAAGGGACGCGCGATGGCGGCCGAGATCCTCGTCGTCACGCCGGCCATCCGCGCACTGATCCGCGACGACAAGATTCACCAGGTCTACTCGATGATGCAGTCCGGCAAGAAGCACGGCATGCAGACGATGAACGACGCGCTGTACACGCTCTACCAGAACAAGGAAGTGGCGGAGGACGAGTGCCTCCGCGTGTCGAGCGACCCCAACGAGTTCCTGCGCATGATCGGCAAGACGGCGCCGGACGAGGGCCCCGCGGCACCCCAGAAGCCGGGCGCGATGGCCGGCGGCGCCGGCCGTCGCTAGGCGCGCGGGCACGAGGATCAGCAACGCATTGTCCCCAGGAGAGTAAATGCCGTCATTCGTCTATACCGCACGCACCGCGCAAGGCGAGCTGAAGAGCGCGACCCTCGACGCCGCCAGCAAGGACGACGTCGTCGCGCAGCTCAAGCGCATGCGCATGACCGTCGTGAAGGTCGAGGACGCCGCGAAGACCAAGCCCAAGACCAAGGGCTCGATCGCCATGCGTGACATCGTCATCTTCACGCGCCAGTTCTCGACGATGATCAACTCCGGCCTGCCGCTCGTGCAGGCGCTGGACATCCTCTCCAAGCAGTCCGAGAACCCGGTCCTGCAGGCGGTCACCCGCCAGGTGGTGTTCGACGTCGAGTCCGGCCACACCGTTGCCGACGCGCTCGCCAAGCACCCGAACGCCTTCACCGAACTCTACGTCAACATGGTGGCGGCCGGCGAGGCGGGCGGTATCCTGGACACCATCCTGATGCGTCTCGCGACGTTCATGGAGAAGAACGACGCCCTCGTCCGCAAGGTGAAGGGCGCGATGATCTACCCCGGCGTCATCATGGGCGTGGCCGGCGCGGCCATCACCGTGCTGTTGCTGTTCGTGATCCCGACGTTCGAGGACATGTTCGCCTCGGTGGGCCTCGCGCTGCCGCTGCCGACGCGCATCGTGATCGCGCTCTCGAACTTCCTGCAGTCCTTCTGGTGGGCCGTCGGACTCGGCGTCTTCTTCGCCTTCCATGGCCTCAAGCGCTACTACGCCACCTCCAACGGCCAGCTCGCCATCGACCGCCTGATGCTCAGGGCGCCGGTGCTCGGCGACGTGCTGCGCAAGTCGGCGGTATCTCGCTTCACCCGCACGCTCGGCACGCTCATCAGCTCCGGCGTCAGCATCCTCGACGGTCTCGAGATCACGGCCAAGACGGCGGGCAACCGCGTGATCTCGGACGCCATCATGGCGTCGCGCGCGTCGATCGCCGGCGGTGACACCATCTCGGCGCCGCTCGCCCGGTCGCAGGTCTTCCCGCCCATGGTCATCTCGATGATCGCCGTCGGCGAGCAGACCGGCGGACTCGACGAGATGCTCTCGAAGATCGCGGACTTCTATGACGAGGAAGTCGACGCCGCGGTGAGCGGCCTGCTCTCGCTGCTCGAGCCGATGATGATCGTGTTCCTCGGCGTCGTCGTCGGCGGCATGGTGGTCGCGATGTACCTGCCGATCTTCGACATGATCAACGCGGCGCAGTAGGCGGCGGCACCGTCGCACGGGCGCCGCACCGGGCGACGGTGCGACCGAACAGCCGCACGCGGTGTAGTTGATTCACGGGGGTCGTGCATGGCGAGGATGCCCTGTACGGCCCCCGCGGACCATCTACCCCAGGTGGAACATGCAACGGGCCCACGGAATCGCGGCGTCGTACGGTGGTGAGCGCGCCACGGACTCGCCCGCACTTCTCACGCGCGAGCTTCTCCAAGAGCTGCTCGGACCGCCCGCCGAACGCGACTTCACCGTGCGCCTCTGGGATGGTACGGAGGACGGCCCGGGTGTCGCCCGCTCAAGGTTCGTCCTTATCCTGCGGCACCCCGCCTCGCTGCGCCGCCTGCTGCTCCCGCCGACGCAACGTCATTTTGCCGAGGCGTACCTCCGCGACGACATCGACATCGAAGGCGACATCGAGGCCGCCACCGATCTCGCCGCACCGCTCGAACATCACCTGCGCTCGCCCGGCGGCCTGCTGCGCATCGGGCGCCGGCTTCTCGCCCTGCGCAGCGACGAGGCGCGTGAGCACAGGGAGGACGCCACGTCGGTCACCGGCGCCTGGGGCGCCGACCACACCCGCGAGCGCGATGCGCGCGTCGTGCGCTACCACTACGACGTCGGCAACGACTTCTACGCGTCATGGCTCGACCGTCGGATGACCTACTCCTGCGCATACTTTCCCACCGGCACGGAGGACCTCGACTCCGCGCAGGAGGCCAAGCTCGAGCTGATATGTCGCAAGCTCCGGCTCCGCGCGGACGAGCGCCTCCTCGACATCGGGTGCGGCTGGGGAAGTCTCGTGATCCATGCCGCCGAGCGTTTCGGCGTCCGCGCGGTCGGCATCACGCTCAGCGAGCCGCAGGCCGAGCTGGCCCGCGAGCGAATCGCGGCGGCGGGGCTCGAGGGGCGTTGCCGCATCGAGGTGCGCGACTACCGCGACCTCCCGCCGGATGGGTCCTTCGACAAGCTCGCCAGCATCGGGATGATCGAGCACGTGGGTCGCGCGCGACTCAACGAGTATTTCGCGCAGGCGTTCGGGTTGCTCCGTCCCGGCGGGCTCTTCCTCTGCCACGGCATCGTCTCACTCAAAGCGCACAGCGCCGCGTTGCCGCGAGTCGTCGACCGCGCGCGCCGACGCTGGAGCTCGTTCATCGAGCGCTACGTGTTTCCCGATGCCGAGCTGCTGCTGCCGTCGGTGGACATCGCGCCGGCCGAGCGGGCCGGCTTCGAGCTCCGCGACCTGGAGAGCCTGCGCGAGCATTACGCGATGACGCTGCGACATTGGGTCTCGCGGCT